>Ga0182744_1001440_pt1 | contig 20760 bp, 17 predicted proteins | sample eDN3rd30CKraftMG_FD_128525 | JGI IMG/M metagenome (GOLD analysis project Ga0182744, IMG submission 128525) | Enriched Miracle-Growth compost microbial communities from Emeryville, California, USA - eDNA 3rd pass 30_C Kraft MG (version 2) (version 2) ...
AGCAGGCATTGGTCGAACGTCAGCGACAGCGTCGTCATTTGCGCGAGCGTGACGGCAAGCGCCAGCCGGGGCGGCAGCGTGAGTTCGAGCGCCAGTCGGTACATCGCGTAGCTTGCCGCGAACGAGAGCGCATACTGCAGGAAGACGACGGCGTATTCCCACGCCGGTCCGAACAGCAGCTGCGCGCCGGCGAGGACGGCCGGATACCCCGCCATGCGGACCGCCAGCAGGGGAACCGCGTTGTCGGCCAGCCCGGCATCGTGCAGCCAGGCGGTCGATTTGAGCATGGCCGCGGCGTAACCGATATAGCCGCCGGTGTCCGGCGTGTGGATCGGTCCGTAAAGCCACAGCAGCGCGAGCTTGAGCAGGGCAACGGCGCCGAACGCATAGGCCGGCAGGGCCGGAAATATGCCGGACCCGCGAACGCCGTTTTCCATCGTGGCCGCCACCCTCAGCATCCGTCCCCGGCGGAGTTTCCCCGAACAGGACGAAATTTTCTAGCCAACCGGCCTTTCGTTGTCTATTCGAGCCATAGCTCCTTACCGTCAGAGGCGGCGGCGAGCCGGGCTTTTCCAACGTGACTTCGCGCGGATGACGTGGTGATCGACAAGAAATTCTGGTCCGGGCGGCGCGTCTTTCTCACCGGCCACACCGGCTTCAAGGGGGCTTGGCTCTCGCTGCTGCTGCGCCGTCTCGGCGCGGAGGTCCATGGCTTTGCGCTCGCGCCGGACCACCCCGGCGGCGTCTTCGAGGTCGCCGACGTGGAGCGCGATATTCACCACACCGTCGGCGACATCCGCGATCCGGCTGCGCTCGCAGCAGCGCTGAAAGCCGCGCGGCCGGAGGTTGTCATTCACATGGCGGCGCAGTCGCTGGTGAGAGTGTCCTACGCCGAGCCGGTGCGCACCTTCCAGACCAACGTCATGGGAACGGTGAATCTTCTGGAAGCGGCGCGTCACGCGCCCAAGGTACGTGCCGTGCTCGTCGTCACCTCCGACAAGTGCTACGAGAATTTCGATTGGGTACTCGGTTATCGCGAGACCGACAGGCTCGGCGGCCGCGATCCCTACAGTGCCAGCAAAGGCTGTGCGGAGATGGTCACCGCGGCCTACCGGCAGAGTTTCTACAGCGCGCCGGGCACGGCGGCGGTCGCGACCGTGCGCGCCGGCAACGTGTTCGGCGGCGGCGACTGGGCAACGGATCGGCTCATTCCTGACGCGATGCGCGCATTCGGCAGCGACGAGGTGCTGCGCATCCGCAATCCGCACGCGGTTCGTCCATGGCAGCACGTGTTCGACGTGCTGCTCGCCTATCTCGTGCTCTGCGAGCTGCTGGTGCATAAAGGGCACGATTTCGCGGAGGCATGGAATATCGGTCCTTCCATCGACCACGAGGTTCCCGTTTCGGCGATCGTCGAGCGCGTGACGCGGCTGTGGGGCGACGGCGCGGGTTGGCAGCAGGATGGCGGCGACCATCCGCACGAATCGAAATTCCTCCGGCTTGATTGCAGCAAAGCTTATGCACGCTTCGGCTGGAAGTCGCGGATCGCCCTCGATCGCGGGCTCGAACTCGCGGTGGCCTGGTATCGCGCGGCCCGGAAGGGCGCCGATATGCGCGCCTTCAGCCACGCCCAATTGGCCGAATTCATCTAGAGCTCGGCGAGCGAAGACCGGAATCGCGAACATGAAACGTCATTGCCGGTTTTGTCATGCGCCGCTGCGCACCAGCTTTGTCGATCTCAACAGCTCACCGTTGGCGAACTCGTTGCTCGACGAGAAGAGCTACGACGGGGTCGAGATGCGCTATCCGCTCCACGCCTTCGTCTGCGAGCAGTGTTTCCTGGTGCAGCTCGATGCCGTGGTTTCCGCGGACCACATCTTTGCGGACAACTATCTTTATTTCTCGTCCTACTCGGATTCCTGGCTCGCGCATTGCCGTGCCTACTGTCTCGACATGATGCGCCGCTTCGGCCTGACGTGCGACAGCCGCGTGGTCGAGATCGCGAGCAACGACGGCGGGCTGCTGAAGAATTTCGTCGAGGCGGGCATTCCGGTGCTCGGCGTGGAGCCCGCCGCCAACGTTGCCGAGGTCGCGAACAGGAACGGCGTGCCGACGAAAGCGATATTCTTCGGGAGAGATACCGCGACGGCCCTCAAGGCCGACGGCTTTGCGGCCGACCTCATTGCCGCGAACAATGTTCTCGCCCATGTGCCGGACATCAACGATTTCGTTGAAGGCTTTCGTATCCTGCTCAAGCCGCAGGGCGCCGCGACATTCGAGTTTCCGCATCTGCTCAAGCTTATTCAGGACGTTGAGTTCGACACGATCTATCATGAACACTTTTCCTATATTTCGCTGTTGGCCGCCGAGCGAATCATGGCCGCACACGGCCTCGTCGTATTCGATGTCGAGGAAATCCCGACTCATGGCGGCTCGTTGCGGCTGTTTGTGAGCCATCAGGGGACAAGAGAGCCGGGCGAGCGCGTGTTCGCGCTGCGCGCCAAGGAGCGGGAGGCTGCGCTCGACCGCATCGAGACTTACGCGGCGTTTGCCGACGAGGTCGTGCGGGTCAAGTGTGAGGTACTCGGCTTTCTCATCGAGGCGAAGCGGCAAGGCAAGCGCGTCGTCGGTTATGGCGCGCCGGCCAAGGGAAACACGCTGCTGAATTATTGCGGTGTTGGCCCCGAGCTGATGCCTTTCACGGTCGATCGCAGCCCGCACAAGCAGGGGCGCTATCTGCCGGGCACTCGCATTCCGATCCGCGCCCCCGAGACGATCTTCGCCGAGAGGCCCGATTACGTCTTCGTCCTGCCGTGGAATATCAGTGATGAGATCGTCAGCCAGATGGCGGCGGTGCGTGATTTCGGCGCGCGGTTCGTCACCGCGATCCCACGGCTGAAAGTCTGGTAGCCTCTCGCCTGGTATGATGTCTGGCACGAAGCGCGTTCTCGTCACCGGAGTAACCGGCTTCATCGGTAGCCATGTTTTGGAGCCGTTGCGAGCGCGATGCTTCGAGATTCACGGCACGTCGCGGACTTCCGCCGTTTTACCCGAACCGATATCGCATTGTGCCGTCGACCTGCTGGCACCGGGGGCGGCCGCGGAACTGATTGCGAGCGTGCAACCGAGCCATCTCCTGCATCTCGCCTGGATGAGCGATCCCGGCCGCGCCATGGCTTCGCCTGAGAACGACAGGTGGATGGCCGCCACACTCGATTTGTTCCGCGCCTTTGCCTCGGGCGGAGGGCGACGCGCGGTCCTGGCCGGAAGCTGCGCCGAATATGACTGGACTCATAGTTGGCTGAACGAGGCGCGGACACCCATTCGCCCCGCGACCGCTTATGGCGTGGCGAAGCACGCGACATGGAAGAAAATCGAAGCCGAAAATCGGGCTTGGGATGTGAGCGCGGCCTGGGCACGCATTTTCTTTCTCTACGGGCCGTACGAACCGAAAGGTCGGCTGGTTTCGGAGCTTGCCGCCGGGCTTGCCGCCGGAAGGCGGGTGGAGACCACCCATGGCCATCAGGAGCGCGACTTTCTCCATGTCGCCGATGCGGCGGCGGCGCTTGTCGCGCTGCTCGATGGTCCCGTAACGGGCACGATCAATATCGCGTCCGGCGTCTGCGTGCCGGTCCGGGAGGTAGCCGAAACACTGGGCCGGCTCGCCGGTCGTCCCGACCTCGTCGCCATCGGCGCGCGGCCGTTATCTCCTGGCGAGCCGCCCCGGTTGGCTGCCGACGTCACGCGGCTGAAAAATGAAGTGGGCTTTTCACCATGCTATCGACTTGACGACGGACTTGCCGCAACCTTGGAGTGGTGGCGCGACCGTTCCGGCTGAGCCGTTATTTTTTGTATCGATCTCACCAATGAATTTCCGCAATCCGATCCGTCCCGGCCAGAAGAAGAAAGTCTCGATCGTCTCTCCCTGTTTCAACGAGGAGGACAACGTCCGCATTTGTTACGAAGCCGTCCGGGCTTTGTTCGAGAAGGAATTGCAGGACTATGAGCGCGAGCACGTTTTTGCCGACAATGGGTCACGCGACCGGACCGTAGCGATCTTGCGTCAGATCGCCGCGTCTGATCCTGCCGTGAAAGTCATTGTCAATTCGCGCAACTTCGGCGTGTTCCGCTCGACCTTCAATGCTCTCAAATACGCCACCGGCGATGCCACGTTGGTGATGCTGCCGGTCGATCTGCAGGATCCGCCGGCGCTGCTGCCGCAGTTCGTGCGGATGTGGGAAAGCGGGGTCGATGTTGTCGCGGGTGCACGAGAGAGCGCAACCCGGCAAGAAGGGTTCCTCATGCGCTCGGTACGCGGTGCGTTCTATCGCATCGTGAACCGGCTGGCAGGTTTCGAAGTGCCTGAGAACGTCGGCGAGTTCCAGTTGATCGACCGGAAGGTGCTGGATGCGGTTCTCAAGTACGACGATCATTATCCGTACATCCGCGGCATGATCGCGGCCTGCGGATTCGATCGCGTGATCGTCCCCTATGTCTGGCAGGCGCGCAAACGCGGCAAGTCGAAGACGAACCTGCTCGAAATGTTCGATCAGGCTTTCAACGGCATTTTCTCGTTCACCAATGTGCCCATGCGTATGTGCAGCATGGTCGGATTTTTCATCTCGGCGCTTTGCTTCGTCTATGCGACCATCGCCCTGGTGGTTCATCTTTTCCTTCCCTCGTTCGCGCCGCGGGGCATCACCTCGCTTATCGTCGGGATGTTCTTCCTGTTCAGCATCCAGCTCATCTTCATCGGGGTGCTGGGCGAGTATGTGACATCGATCCATGCGCAGGTGCGGCGAGGGCCATTGGTCGTCGAGCGCGAGCGCATCAATGTCGATTGAAAGCGGGAGAGCGCCGCTGCAGCGCGCCATCCGCGCCGTGCGCGGTCTTGCGCTGCGCTACCGGCGCTTCATCCGCTTTCTTTTCGTTGGTTTTGGCAACACGCTGGTCGGCTACGGTCTGTTTGTCGCGCTTTTCCTGGTGACGCAATCGCACCGGTTTTCGCTTGTGGTCGCGACCGTTCTCGGTGTGTTGTTCAACTTCTTCACCACCGGACGGATCGTGTTCGGCAATCGCCGGGCAGGCCCTTTGCTTGCGTTCCTCGCCGGCTACGCTGTTACGCTCTCGATCAATTTCGTGCTGCTGGAGACGCTGGTCCATGCCGGTGTTCATGCCTTGCTGGCACAGGCCGTTACGCTGCCGGTCGTGGTCGTGCTAAGCTACCTCATCAATTCGCGATTTGTATTTCGGCCGGAAACTGCTTAATTTTCGAGGCGGTTCCGCTCCATCTTTCTGATGTCTGCAAGGAGAAAGCCACCATGGCCGCTCGCTTGAGCGATCTCAAAGTCAAGCTCTTCACCGACAGCGCCGACAAGGCGCAGTTGCTCGAGATGGCGAAGCAGCCCTGGATCGCGGGTTTCACGACCAATCCCTCTCTGCTCAAGAAGGCCGGCGTGAAGGACTACGAGTCCTATGCGCGCGAGATGGTCGCCGCGGTGCCCGACCGGCATATCTCGTTCGAGGTGCTCTCCGACGACATCCCGGAGATGGTCGCGCAGGCGCGGCTGATCGCAAGCTGGGGCGGGAATGTCTATGCCAAGCTGCCGGTGACGACATCGAGGGGCGAAGGGCTTTACGATGCCGTGCGCGCGCTTTCGCGCGAAGGCGTCAAGGTCAACATGACCGCGATCTTCACCGCCGAGCAGGTCCAGCGCGCCGTCGATGCGCTGGCGGGCGGGGCCCCGGCCTGCGTGTCGGTTTTCGCCGGCCGGCTGGCCGATCTCGGAATCGATTACCGTCCCATCACGAAGGATGCCGTTGCCCGCGCCCGCCGAACGCCCAACGTGGAGATCATCTGGGCGTCGACGCGCGAAGTCTTCAACGTGATCGAGGCCGACGAGATGGGCTGCCACATCATCACGGCGCCGGCCGACATCCTCAGGAAGCTGCCGGCGCTCGGCAGCAAGACGGCGGCGGAGCTTTCGCTCGCCGCGGTCAAGGCGTTCTGCGACGATACCGCCGCAGCGGGGCTGACGCTGAAGACTCCGGTATCGCGCGCCGCGGAGTAATTCACAGGCGGCGCTCCGCCGATTGCCTGTTTCTCCGCGCCCCGCAGCCGATTCGTGCTGTAACGCTTTGACAGAATTCGTGTTAGCCGCCCGCCGCGGGTGGCTGTCGCGTTGCCGGAACCGCTGTGTTAGGTGATTCCGCACGGGGTATGCGTCGCTTGTGCCTTCCGCCGGCCGTTCACGGGCCGGCGTCCTCAGGGTTTTGCTGCCGGTTGGGGGCGCCTGAGGTCACGTCGTTGGCATCAAGTCATTCTGATTAGGTTGGAATTCGAAACATCATGGCTAAATCCGCTGAGCAGGTGGACAAGGTTTTGCGCGTCGGTGTTGTCGGCGCGGGGGTCATGGGCGCGAATCACGCGCGGGTGTTCACCGGCTTGCCCGGCGTCGAACTCGTCGGCGTGGTCGAGCCGGACGAGAAGCAGTCGAACTTTGTGAGCGGCATCCTCGGCTGCCGGATGCTTCCGACCGTCGACGCCTTGCTCGAACTCGGGGTCGATGCGGTTTCGATCGCCGCGCCGACCCATCTCCACCGCGACGTCGCGCTCGCCTGCGTCAGCCGCGGCGCGCATGTCATGGTCGAGAAGCCGATCGCCACCACGGTCGAGGAGGGGCGCGACATCATCGCCGCCGCGCGCCACGCCGGCGTCACGCTGATGGTCGGCCATGTCGAGCGCTTCAATCCCGCCGTGCAGGCGATCAAGGAAGCGCTCAAGGGCGAGGATATTCTCTCGATCTCGATCACCCGCGTCGGCCCGTTCCCGCCGCGCATGTCCAATGTCGGCGTCGTCATCGACCTCGCGGTGCACGACATCGACCTGATCAGCTGGTTCACCGGCTCGCCGATCGTCGAGGTGCAGCCGCAGGTATCGAGCGTGCGCGCCGAGCGCGAGGACATCGCGCTGCTCCAGTTCCGCACCGCTTCCGGCGTGCTGGCGCAGATCAACACCAACTGGCTGACGCCGTTCAAGGCGCGCACCGTGCATGTCGCGACCAAGCAGAAATACGTCATCGGGGACCTTCTGACCCGCCAGGTGCAGGAGTGCTTCGGCTTCCAGCAGGACGGCAGCTATTCCATGCGTCACCTTTCGGTCGGCTATGCCGAGCCGCTGCGCGAGGAACTGGCGGCTTTCGTGAAGGCGATCCGCAGCGGCGAGGAACCCGCGGTGAGCGGGGAGGCGGGCGTGGCGAGCCTCGAGATCGCTTCGCGCTGCCTCGACGACGGCTCGGCCGGCATCGCCTCGCCTGCCATCGCCTCATCCAAATCCGCCCGGCGCGCGGTCGGCTGAAGCGGGAACCGCCAGATTTGTCCGCCGCCGCGCGCAGCACCGATCAAGCGAAGTCTTCATGAACCAGCACGCCCGCCTCCATCCCGCCCCGATCCCCTTTATCGATCTCGCGGCCCAGCGCCGTCGCCTCGGCAGCAAGGTGGATGAAGCGCTGGCCCGCGTGACGAGCCATTGCGGTTTCGTCATGGGGCCGGAAGTCGCGGCGTTCGAGCAGGAACTGGCGGCGTTCTGCGGAGCAAGGCACGCGATCTCCTGCGCGAGCGGCACGGATGCGCTGCTGCTGGTGCTGATGGCGAAGGAGATCGGCCCCGGCGATGCGGTGATCTGCCCGACCTTCACCTTCTGCGCCACGGCCGAGGTCGCGGCGCTGCTCGGGGCGACGCCGGTGTTCGCCGATGTCGATCCGGATACGTTCAATATCGATGCCGCGAGCGCGAAGAAGGCGGTCGAGGCGGCGCGCAAGGCCGGCCTCAAGCCGAAGGCGATCATCCCGGTCGATCTGTTCGGCCTGCCGGCGGATCACGACGCGATTGCCGAACTGGCGCGAGCGGAAGGGCTGTTCATCCTCGACGACGCCGCGCAGGGCTTCGGCGGCACTTGCAGGGGCCGCAAGATCGGCACCTTCGGCCTCGCGACGGCGACGAGCTTCTTTCCGGCGAAGCCGCTGGGCTGCTACGGCGACGGCGGCGCCATCACGACCGACGATGCGGCGCTGGTCGAGGTCATCAAGAGCCTGCGCGTCCACGGGCAGGGCACCGACAAGTACGACAACGTGCGCATCGGCGTGACCGGCCGGCTCGACACGATGCAGGCGGCGATCCTGTCCGAGAAGCTGAAGATTTTCCCCGACGAGATCGTCGCGCGCGACAAGGTGGCGGACCGCTATGCGCAGGGGCTCGCCGATGTCTGCATCGTGCCGCGGGTGCCGCAGGGCTACGCGTCGGTCTGGGCGCAGTACACGATCCGGCTCAAGCCCGGCGTGCGCGACGGCCTCGCCGCGTCGCTCAAGGCCGCGGGGATTCCGACCGCGATCTATTATCCGAAGCCGCTGCACCGGCAGACCGCATACCGGAAGTTCCCGATGGCCGAGGGCGGCTTGCCGGTGTCCGAACGGCTTTCCGAGGAGGTCATCAGCCTGCCGATGCACCCCTATCTCGAGCCCGCGGTGCAGGACCGCATCGTCGCCGCGGTGCGCGAGGGGCTGAAGGGATAGGTCGCGGCCGTCATCGCCGGGCCGGTCCCGGCCATCCCGCTCGGGAGGGGCGTTGTGCGCCCTGATCGAGATGGCCGGGATCGGGATGGCCGGAACAAGTCCGGCCATGGCGGAAATTGGCAGCGATGACTGCCACGGGAAATTGTTGATGGCCGGGTTTTCCCGGCCATTTGCTTTTGGCCCGCCCGCCCGCCGATCTGTGCTTTAGTTCCGCCCCGGCATTCCGTCTCAACGCGCGATTCGTCAGGTCCCATGCTCGCTCGCATTCTCACCGTCGGAGGCTGGACGCTGGTTTCGCGCATCACCGGCTTCATGCGCGACATCATGCTGGCGGCGATCCTCGGCGCGGGGCCGGTGGCGGATGCCTTTTTCGTCGCGTTCCGCCTGCCGAACCATTTCCGCGCGATCTTCGCCGAGGGCGCATTCAACGCGGCCTTCGTGCCGGCCTATGCCCGGGTGTACGGGCAGGGGGGAGCGCAGAGCGCGGGCCTGTTCGCCGACCGCATTTTCACGCTGCTGTTCGGTGTCGAGGTGGTGCTGGTGGCGCTCGCCATGGCTTTCAGTCCCACGGTCGTCTCGCTGCTCGCGCCCGGTTTTGCCGACGATGCGCTTCGCTTTCCGCTGGCGAGCGAATTGACCCGCATCACCTTTCCGTACCTGCTGCTTGTCTCGCTGGTCACGCTCTATGGCGGCATCCTCAACACGCTGCAGCGCTTCGCATCGCCCGCCGCCGCGCCGGTGCTGCTCAACCTCGCGATGATGCTGACGCTGGCGCTCGTCGTGTTCTTTCCGACCGCGGGACACGCGGCGGCCTGGGGCGTGCTTTTGTCGGGCGTGCTGCAGGTGCTGCTGGTCGGCGGCGATGCATGGCGGCAGGGCCTGCTGCCGGGATTTGCCGCCTTTCGGCTCGACGATGACGTCCGGCGGTTCTTCAAGGCGCTCGGTCCGGCGACGCTCGGCTCCGCCGGCAGCCAGATCGCGTTGTTCGCCGATACGATCATCGCGAGCTTCCTGTCCGCGGGTGCGCTGTCTGCGCTCTACTATGCCGACCGGCTGAACCAGTTGCCGATCGGCGTCATCGGGATCGCGGTCGGTACCGTGCTGCTGCCCGACATGGCAAGCCGTCTCGCCCGCGGCGACGAGGCCGGCGCCTCTCATGCACAGAATCGCGCCATCGAGTTCACGCTGCTGCTTTCGATTCCCTGCCTCGCCGCCTTCGTCGTGGTGCCGGATCTCGTCATGCGCGCCCTGTTCGCGCGCGGAGCGTTCACCGAGGCCGATGCGGCCGCGGCGGGCGCGACGCTCGCCGCCTATGCCGTCGGGCTCCTGCCTTTCGTCCTGCTGCGCAGCGTCTCCTCGACGTTTCTGGCGCGCGGCGACACTGCGACGCCGGTGAAGGCGCTGTTCGCTTCCATCGTCGTCAACGTGGCGCTGAAGGTGCTGCTGATGGACCGGTACGCCCAGGTCGGTCTTGCCTTCGCCACCTCGGTCGGGGTGTGGATCAATTTCGGGCTGCTGGCCTGGTTTGCCCATCGCGCCCGGCTGCTGGCGCCGGACGCCCGGCTCAAGGCTTCGCTCTGGAAACTGGCGGTGGCCGGGCTCGCGCTTGCTGCGGTGCTTTGCGCAGGCACGCGCTGGCTGGTGCCGCTGTTCTCCGGCTGGGTGCGGCTCGGCGATGTCGCGGCGCTCGCCGCGCTCGCGCTGGCCGGCGCATTCGTCTATTTCGGCGCTATTTTGGTCCTGTTCGGAAGGGGCTTTCTGCGGGCCCTTGCGGCTTCGGCGCGGGGCGGGCGAAACTCGCCTGGAAAGGAAGCCGGCTCTCCCGCGGAAAACGCCCCGGAGGAACGGTATTGAAGTAGGGGTTCGGGCCGGGAAATCCGCCGGTCGCGAGCAGGGGTGTCTCCTTTCGCCGCGGAACGAGGCAAAATCGCACAGACCCCGTGCCTTTTTGCTTTGCAGCATATATGAATGACCGCTCGGTTCGGTCGCCGCATCGGAGGGGTGATGTCACGTTCCATATCATGGGTTGTTGCCGCGGCCGTCGCGGCGATCGGCCTTTCCGGTTGCGGCCAGGGACAACAGCAGCAGGCCGGCGGTCCGCCGCCGCCCGCCGTCACCATCGCGAAGCCGACCCGGCAGACCGTCACCGATACGGACGAGTATGTCGGTCGCTTCGTGGCGAAGGATTCGGTGGAGGTCCGGGCGCGGGTCTCGGGCTATCTCGACAAGATTCACTTTACCGACGGCCAGATCGTCCAGCAGGGCGATCTCTTGTTCTCGATCGACAAGCGCGCGCTGCAGAACACGCTCGATCAGGCGCGCGCGGCGTTGACGCAGGCGCGGGCGAACCTCGCTTTCGCGGAGAGCGACCTCCAGCGCGGCTCCCAGCTCGTCCGCGATTCCACGATCACCCAGCAGACCTTCGATCAGCGTACCCAGGCCAAGCGCGTGGCGGAAGCGTCCGTGGCGGCGCAGGAAGCCGCCGTCGCGCAAGCCGCGCTCGACGTGGAATTCTCCGAGCTGCGCGCCCCGGTCACCGGCCGCATCGGCGACCGCCGCGTTTCGCCGGGCAATCTCGTCACCGGCGGCACCACCGGCAACACGACGCTGCTGGCGACGATCAATTCCATCGATCCGATCCGCTTCGAGTTCACCTTCGACGAGGCTTCCTATCTGCGCTACGAGCGCGCCGCGAAGAACGGCAAGGATGTCGCCGGCCGCAACGGCAGCGTGGCGGTCAAGCTCAAGCTGATCGACGAAAAGGATTTCGCCCATGAGGGCCGCATGGACTTCGTCGACAACGCCATCGATCGCGCCACCGGCACGATCCGCGGCCGCGCGGAGTTCCGCAATCCGAACGGCGTGTTCACGCCGGGCATGTTCGGGCGCGTCCAGGTGCCGGGTTCGGTGCCGTATGAGGCGCTGCTGGTGCCCGAAGTCGCGCTCGGCAGCGATCAGGCGCGCAAGTTCGTGTACGTCATCGGGGCCGACAATACCGCACAACAGAAATACGTCGAGCTCGGCCAGGAGGTCGGACCGTTGCGCGTCATCAAGAGCGGCCTGAATGCCGACGACAGCGTGATCGTCAACGGCATCGCGCGCATCCGCCCGGGCCAGAAGGTTACGCCGCAGCAGGAGGGCCAGCAGGGCGCGGCCCCGGCTACAGGCAAGGCCTCCCCGCAGGGCGCGGCACCGGCCAAAGCCAACTAGTCACAACGGATCGAGTCGCCACCGATGCGCATTTCGCATTTCTTCATCGACCGGCCGATCTTCGCGGCGGTGCTGTCGATCGTGTTCATCATCCTCGGCGGCGTCAGCTACCTGCGGCTGCCGGTGGCCCAATATCCCGAGATCGCCCCGCCGATCATCAACATCAACGGGTCCTTCCCGGGCGCGAGCGCCGAGACGCTGGCCGATACGGTCGTGGCGCCGATCGAGCAGCAGGTCAACGGCGTCGAAGGCATGCTCTACATGTCCTCGAATTCGACCGCCGACGGGCGCTTCTCCATCTCCGTGACGTTCGACATCGGCGTCAATCTCGATATCGCGCAGGTGCAGGTCCAGAACCGGGTCTCCTCGGTGCTGCCGCGCCTGCCGGCCGCGGTGCAGCAGATCGGCGTGCTGACGGCGAAGAGCTCGCCGGACATCCTGATGCTGGTGAACCTCTATTCGCCGGACAATTCCCGCGATCCGATTTTCATGACCAACTACGCCAACATCCAGATCAAGGATGTGCTCACGCGCGTGGACGGCGTCGGCTCGATCACGGTGTTCGGCGCGCGCGACTATGCCATGCAGGTCTGGCTCGACCCCGACCGCATGCAGTCGCTCAACCTGACGACGCTCGACGTCACGCAGGCGCTGCAGGGACAGAACGTCCAGGTCGCATCGGGCGTGCTGAACTCGCCGCCCGTCAAGGACCAGCTGGCGTTCCAGGTCGCGGTGCGCACCCTCGGGCGCCTGTCGGATCCGGTCGAGTTCGGCAATATCGTCATCAAGCAGACGGCCGATGCCGTCGTGCGCATCAAGGACGTCGCCCGCGTCGAGCTCACCGGCCAGGACTATTCCTCGAACTCCTACCTGGATCACAACGAGTCCGTCGCGCTGGCCGTGTTCCAGCGGCCGGGCTCGAACGCGCTCGCCACCGGCAAGACGCTGCGCGACACGATGGCGCAGATCGCCAGGACGTTCCCGCCGGGCCTGCAGTATTCGACGATCTACGACCCGACCCAGTTCATTTCCGAATCCGTCAACGCGGTCATCGACACGATCTTCGAGGCGACGATCCTCGTCGTGCTGGTCGTGATCCTGTTCCTGCAGAGCTGGCGCGCCGCCGTCATCCCGATCATCGCCATTCCGGTGTCGCTGATCGGCACCTTCTTCGTGATGGCGGTCGCCGGCTTTTCGCTCAACAGCCTGTCGCTGTTCGGCCTCGTCCTCGCGGTCGGCATCGTGGTCGACGATGCCATCGTCGTCGTCGAGAACGTCGAGCGCAACATCGCCACCGGCCTCAACCCGCGCGAGGCGGCGATCAAGAGCATGGACGAGGTCGGCCGCGCGCTCATCGCCATCGCGCTGGTGCTGTGCGCCGTGTTCATTCCGTCGGCGTTCATCACCGGCATCTCCGGCCAGTTCTACCGCCAGTTCGCGCTGACGATCGCCGGCGCGACCGTGGTGTCGCTCATCACGTCGCTGACGCTGTCGCCGGCCTTGTGCGCCCTGCTGCTCAAGCCGCACGACCCGCGGCATCGCGATGCCTGGTACGAGAAGCCGTTCCACACGTTCTTCCGCTGGTTCAATCGCGGCTTCGATGCCGCGCTCGCCGGCTACGGCAAGCTCGCCGCGCGCGTGGTGCGCATGGCCGTCATCATGCTGTTTCTCTATGCCGGCGTCCTCGTGCTCGGCGGGTTCGTGTTCATGAGCGCGCCCGCCGGCTTCATCCCGCAGCAGGACCGCGGCTATCTGATCGTCGCCTCGCAGCTGCCGCCCGGCGCCTCGCTCGCGCGCACCGACGAGGTGCAGCGCCGCGCCACCGAGATGGCGCTGGCGACCCCCGGCGTCGCCCACGCCATCAACATCGTCGGCTTCTCGGGCGCGACCTTCACGCAGGCGCCCAACGCCGGCGCGATCTTCCTCGTGCTCGATCCCTTCGAGAAGCGCGCGAAGGACCCTCGCCAGTCGGCGGCGGCGATCCAGGGCGCGCTGTTCCAGAAGCTGGCGGCGATCCAGGAAGCCTTCCTGATCGTGGTGCAGCCGCCGCCGGTCAACGGCATCGGCAACGCCGGCGGCTTCCGCATGATGATCGAGGATCGCGGCGGCCGCGGCCTGGAAGCGCTGCAGGGCGCCACCTATGCGATGATGGGCCGGGCGGCGCAGACGCCCGGGCTGATGCAGGTGTTCTCGCTGTTCGAGACGCAGACGCCGCAGCTCTATCTTGACATCGACCGGACCAAGGCGCAGCTCCTGGGCATCCGGCTGCCCGACGTCTTCAACGCGCTGCAGGTCTATATCGGCTCCTCCTACGTGAACGACTTCAACCTGCTCGGCCGCACCTTCCGCGTGCAGGCGCAGGCCGACGGGCAATACCGGCTCGATGCGCGCGACGTGCTGAACCTGCGCGTGCGCAATGCCTCCGGCGACACGGTGCCGCTCGGCTCGTTCACGACGGTGCGCGACATCACCGGGCCTTACCGCGTGCCGCGCTACAACGTCTATCCCGCGGCCGAGCTCGACGGCGCCGCCGCGCCCGGCTACTCGCAGGGGCAGGCCATCGCGCTGATGGAGAAGCTCGCGCAGGAAACGCTGCCCGAAGGCTTCGCTTTCGAGTGGACGACGCTCGCGTTCCAGCAAATCCGCGCGGGCAATACCGCGGCCTTCGCCTTCGGCCTCGGCGTGGTGTTCGTCTTCCTCGTGCTGGCGGCGCAGTTCGAGAGCCTCACGCTGCCGCTGGCGGTTATCATGATCGTGCCGATGTGCCTGGTGTCGGCGATCACCGGCGTATTGCTGCGCGGGCAGGACAACAACCTTCTGACCCAGGTCGGCTTCATCGTGCTGATCGCGCTCGCCGCGAAGAACGCGATTCTCATCGTCGAGTTCGCGATCCAGCTCGAGCAGCAAAGTCATGACCGCCTCAAGGCCGCGACGGAGGCCGCGCGGCTCCGCTTCCGGCCGATCCTGATGACCTCGCTGGCGTTCATCCTCGGCGTGGTGCCGCTGGTGTGGTCGATCGGCGCCGGCGCCGAGTTGCGCCAGACGCTCGGCACGACGGTGTTCTTCGGCATGATCGGCGTCACCGCCTTCGGCCTGATCTTCACGCCGGTGTTCTATGTCGTCGCGCGCTGGCTGGCGACGCGGCGGCAGCGCCGGCTGCAGCAGCGGCACGCGCATTAGCGCGAAGCCGGACAGCTCCAGCGGCTCACAACCTCGTGAGCCGGACCGGCCGCAATCGTGAACCGGGTCCGTTGCAATAAGGTCGCAATCTCTTTGGAATAATTCCATCAAGTCGGGGTTCGGCTACGCAACGCCCGTCCGTCGCAGGACGGGCGGAGCGAAGCCGGACGTCGGCGAGGGGCGTGCTCCGGGCAAAGCACCGGGACGGAAATTCCAGAGGAGATACGGCAAATGATGTTTCGGTCCATTCTCGCGATCACGGCGCTTGCAGTCGGCATGTCGGCAGCCGTGGCGCAGCAGGATCCGATAGCGGCCCGCAAGGCGCTGATGAAGACGATGGGCGCCCAGTCCGGCCAGGCCGCGAAGTTCATGAAGGGAGAGGAAACGTTCGATCTCGCGAAGGCCAAGCGGGTGTTCCAGGTGATCGCCGAGGATGCGGAGAGGGCGCCCGCGCTGTTCCCCGATACGGCGAAGACGGGCGGCGACACGGCGGCCCTTCCGGCGATCTGGGAGAAGAACGACGACTTCAAGGCCCGCTTCGCCAAGCTTGCTTCCGATGCGAAGGCGGCCGAGGCGGCGACGAAGGACGAGGCGAGCTTCAAGGCGGCGCTGCCGGCGGTGAGCCGCAATTGCGGCGGATGCCACGAGCTCTATCGCGCAAGGAAGAGCTGAAGCACATCGATGAGCGTGCGGGGACAGCGCCGGATGGCGCTGTCCTTTGCTTTTCCGGCGCGTCGCCGGCCGCCGCCGGCGTAACGGTCTGTCGCGAGAAGACCGTTCCCTTTGGAGTTCCTGCTCAAGCATGATCTTTCCGAAACCCTTCCCCGTTTCGCGGGAGCATGCTCTAGGATGGCCATACAAACGGGAGCAAACGGGAGTGGGCGGAATGCTGCAGCGGCTGGTGAAGGTTTCCGGTTTCTTCGCCGGTGTGGGCGTGACCATGCTGTGGGTGGCGAGCGCGCCCGCGAAGCTCAGCGGCACGGACCTGCCCGGGGGCGCGCCCGATCTCGCCAACGGCAAGGAAATGTTCCACGCCGGCGGCTGCGCCGCCTGCCATGTCGCGCCGGGCGAGGAGGACCGCACGAAGCTCGGCGGCGGCCTCGCGCTCAAGTCTCCGTTCGGCACGTTCTACGTTCCCAACATATCGCCGGACCCGGTCGACGGCATCGGCAACTGGAGCGAGGCCGCGTTCGCCACCGCGCTGGTGAAAGGCACGTCGCCCGAGGGCGAGCACTATTTTCCCGCGCTGCCCTATTATTCCTATGCGCACATGAAGCTCGAGGACGTGCGCGATCTGTTCGCCTATCTCAAGACCCTGCCGCCGGTGAAGGCGAAGAACCGGCCGCACGACCTTTCGTTTCCGTTCAGCGTCCGCCGCTTCGTCGGCTTCTGGAAGGTCCTCAACATGGACAGCAAGCCTTTCGAGCCGGACCCGAAGCAATCGGCGGCATGGAACAGGGGCGCCTATCTGGTGAACGGTCCGTCGCATTGCGCGGAATGCCACAGCCCGCGCGATTTTCTCGGCGGCATCGTGAAATCGCAACGCTTTGCCGGCGGGCCGAATCTCGAGGGAGAGGGCTGGGTGCCGAACATCACCCAGAAGGGCCTCGGCGCGTGGTCCGAGAAGGACATCGCCTATTTCCTCCAGACGGGCGATATGCCGGACGGCGATTCCACGGGCGGGGCGATGGTCGCGGTCGTCCGCAATATCTCCCAGCTCACGGATGAGGATCGCAACGCGATGGCGACCTATCTCAAGTCGCTGCCGCCGGTGGACGGGCCGGCGCGGCCGGCGAAGAAAGACTAGGCGCGCTTTTCGAGCGAAGCGGATATCGGTTCGCGTGGAGAACGCGATGAAACAAAAAGCAGGAGCTTCGGCTTTGATCCGATCAAGGCCGGAAAGGCTCCGGGCGAGCGAGGCGACGCCGTCCTTCGGACGGCTATGCCCGGCGATGACGCAATGAGCCGGTCTGGTCTTTCGGCGCGAACATGATCTCTCGATCACGTCCGCGGGCATGCTTCCCCGAAAGCCGCTTCGCGCTTTTCGGGATCATGCGCCGGCGGCGCGAGACGGCCTTGCCTTAGTTCGGCTTCGCCGGCACGGTGCCGCCGGAAGCGGCATTCTGGGTCGCGGCGGCCGGCATGGCCTCCGCCTTGGCGCCCGCGGCCGGCGCTTCGCCCGCGGTTGCCGCGGGCTTTGCCGGCGCGTGACGTCGCCCCCTGAGGACGGAAACGATCTGCGTGATCGCCTGCGCCTGCAGGCGGTCGGCCTTCTCGATGTTGAAGTGGTTGATATCGACGGCGTTCTCGAGGTCGATATTGGTGAGCGATCCGCGGAAGCCGGGACCGCGGACGATCTGTCCATGCCAGGCGCTGTTGGCCTGGTAATAGTTGATCGCGCGCGACACGTTGCCCATCACGCGGGGAAAGCCGACCGGCCCAAAGGTGATGACCAGCGCCACCGGCACCCGTCCCTCGTTCAGGCGCTGCGACATGCTTACCGCGGCGTCGGCGCCGAGCGAGTGGCCGACGATGATGACGGGCGTACGATCGCCGGCGCGATAGCGCGCGATGACCTCGTCCGCGAGCCGGTCCGACGAGGCGTGGCTGGCGACGATGCTGACGATGCCGCGCGCCTGCAGCTTGGCCTGCAGCTTGTCCATGCCCGACGAGAAAATGTCCGCGAGACCCTTGAGCAGGTAGATTTGCGGATCGCCCGGGCGCAGCACCGGATTGCTCGCGCCGAAACCGGGCAGGGCGCTCGGGTTGGAAGCGGTGGAAGGTGAAACGGAGGTGTGCCGCACCTTCGGCTTGGCTTGTTTTGCCGCCGTGCCCGATGCGACATGCGATCCGGAGGCTGCCGGAGATGCCGCCTGCTGGGCGAACGCCGCTCCGCCCCACAGGACGGCCGACACGACCCCTGCGATGCCCGCGATGGTCCGAATGGAACGCATTGGAAATGGCCTCCGAACAGTCCAGAAAGTCGCCGCGCTCTCTCCCCATAACGGGCCGACTAGGGCTTTGTAAACATAGAGTTTTGTGCATTTGTGGATTGGCCCTTCGGCGGTGGCATTTCCGCCACGCGGCTTGCCGCCGCATGTCTTTCGCCGGTGCCGTCCGCATGCCAAACAACAGCGTGAGGCCGATTCTGTCCCTGCGGCCCGTTCCGGTTCGCGGATGAACGTCGTTACCGCCGTCACGCTCAAGCTGATCTCGGTCGTGCTGTTCGCTCTCATGAGCGCGCTGATCCGCTATTGCGGCCCAAAGTTCCCGCTGGGACAGGTGGTGTTCTTTCGCAGCGCGTTCGCCCTGCTGGCGGTGGTAATCATATATGCTTGGCAGCGGAAGCTGTGGGCGGCGGTCTATACGCGGCGGCTGCCCGGCCATGTCCTGCGCGGCGGGCAGGGGATCGGGGGCATGTTCCTGAATTTCGCGGCGCTCTCGCGCCTGCCCCTGATGGATGCCACCGCGATCTCGTTCGCCTCGCCGCTGATCACGGTGGCGATGGCGGCGGTGATCCTGAAGGAGCGCGTCCACCTGTTCCGCTGGACCACGGTGGCGATCGGCTTCGTCGGCGTCGTGGTGATGCTGTGGCCCTATCTCGACATCTGGGGGATGGTTCAGGTCGGTTCCGCCGAGCGCACGATCGGCGCCATCTGTGCCGTCGTGGGCGCGGTGTCGAACGCCGGCACGGTAATCCAGACCCGGCGCCTGACCGATACCGAAACGACGTCTTCGATCGTCTTTTACTTCTCGCTGATCTGTACGATCGCGGGCGTGTGTAGCTGGCCGTTCGGCTGGATCGCGCCGTCGGCGATCGAGTTCGTCATGCTGGCGATGATCGGCATTCTCGGCGGCCTTTCGCACATTCTCCTGACCGAGAGCTATCGCGATGCGCCGGCCTCGGTCGTCGCGCCGTTCGATTACACGGCGATGCTGTGGGCGTTCCTGCTCGGCTATTTCATCTTCGGCGAACTGCCCAGCCCCTATGTCTATTTGGGCTCCGCCATCGTCGTGGCCTGCGGCCTTGCGGTGATCTTCCGCGAACGCAAGATCGGCATCGCCGAAAAGCGAATCCTCGAAGGCCCGTCGTCGGCCGATTGAGGCCGCTCCGGCGCGGAGGGGCGCATCCGGCGGTCACGGCCCGGCGCGATATAAAAGAATCCAGGCTCTTCTCCGGTCGCAGGGCAGTATCCCGCCGGGGGTCGAAGCGGCGGCTTGGCAGGGGCGGCCAAGCCGATATCATGACGCCCGCATCGTGCCGGCGGAAAAGCCGCCAGGCCGAAACGAAGAAAGAGACAATGGAAACGCTCGCTGCTCGCCCGTGCCGAGCCGGCAGACGTGCCGGCGCCGCCGTCCTCGTCGTCCTGTTCCTGGCTTGCGCCGCCGGCACCGGCTGGTCCCAGCCGTATCCGAGCCAGGACATTCATTTCATTTCGGGCTTTCCGCCCGGTTCCGGCGCCGACGTGATGGTGCGCTATTTCGCCGAAAAGATCCGGCCGCTGGCCGGCCAGCCCATCCTGGTCGAGAACAAGCCGGGCGCGACCGGCAATATCGCGATCGAATACACCACGCGCGCCAAGCCTGACGGCTACACCATCCTCGTGCATGCAGGCAGCGGCATCGCGGCGAGCCAGGCGCTGCTCAAGCATCCGCCGTTCGACGCCGCGAAGCAACTGAAGGTCGCGGCGACCATCAACCGGCAGGCCTTCATGCTGACGGTGTCGGCGCAATCGCCCTATAAAACGGTGGCGGAACTGACCGCCGCCATGAAGGCGAAGGGCAGCAAGGCGAGCTACGGCTCGAATTCCACGCAAAGCCGGATCGCCGGTTCGCTCTACAACAAGGCGGAGAACATCGGCGCGGTCGAGGTCCAGTACAAGAACAGTCAGGACGTCATCCGCGAGATGCAGAGCGGCGCCCTCGACTTCTCCTTCCAGGACCCGCAGATGGCATCGGCGCAGGCCCAGCAGGGACGGCTGCGCCTGCTCGCGATCTGCTCCGGAACGCGGATGCAGATGGCGCCCGACCTGCCGACCATGGCGGAACAGGGCTATCCGCAGTTCAACCTGATCGGCTGGTTCGCGGCGACGGTGCCGGCCGCAACGCCGCAGCCGATCGTCGACAAGATCAACCAGTGGTTCGCGACCGTGCTGGCGACGCCGGACGCCAACAAGTTCCTGACGGGCTTCGGCAGCGATACGTGGATCAGCACGCCGGACGAGGCGCAGGCGTTCTTCCTGCAGGAGATCGACACCTGGCAGAAGAACGTCACCGAGTCGGGGATCGAGCGGCAGTAGCCGCTCGCGGTCGGGATCGAGCGGCAGTAGCCGCTCGCGCGGGCGCGCCGCGGCTCAGAACGCCTTGAAGCAGATCAGCGTCTGCGTGTCCTGGATGCCGGGCAGCTTCTGGACCTTCTCGTTCACGAAGTGGCCGATGTCGGTCGATTGATCGACGTAGAACTTCACCAGCAGATCGAATTGTCCCGCCGTCGAATAGATTTCCGAGGCGATCTCGGCGTCCGCCAGCGCATTCGCCACCTCGTAGCTGCGGCCGAGCTCGCATTTGATCTGGACGAAGAAAGGGACCATGAGTGCCTCCGGTACCCGGCCAATGCAGCAAAATCGCACGCCCGGCGCAAGGCTCGGAACTGCGGCGCGGCGTGATTTTGCCGCACGGCCTGCGGGACGGCGGTCTCGCCCGCGTTCTGACGGGCCGGCGGGGCGGTCGGCGTATTGAAACGGCGCGCGTCCGGCGGTAGAACCACCGCATCTCAGTGGGGTGCCTTGCGGGATCGTCC
>Ga0182744_1001441_pt1 | contig 20755 bp, 18 predicted proteins | sample eDN3rd30CKraftMG_FD_128525 | JGI IMG/M metagenome (GOLD analysis project Ga0182744, IMG submission 128525) | Enriched Miracle-Growth compost microbial communities from Emeryville, California, USA - eDNA 3rd pass 30_C Kraft MG (version 2) (version 2) ...
CAGTAGCAGTTCTCCAGCATTGAAACTACTTATATTGTCGCCAACAAAGCGTACACCTTCACCGCGAATAATATAGTGCAATTCTAGTTCAGGATGATAATGCCAGACGGTACCCAAGTTAGGTAACGTATGTTGTCTACATAAATAAGGGAGTTCCGCGTTGCGCGGCACCAGATGAAAATGCGGTTTCATAATTCATAGCTCATTGGATATAACAATAATAAGAAAAAGTATATACGTTTACAAACAAGCCTTTTCGTCTAAAAAAACTTGTTTGATAAGTGTATATTTCAGATTTTCAATAGATTATATCTAAAATTAATTTATTTAAAACATCTTTTAGAACACTAAATTGATAAATTAATATACACATATGCTAATATAAAGAACATATATCTGTCTTATTCGCGAGAAATTTGTCAACATATAAACCCATCAGCTGTATCGGTTTTTTCGAATAATTAATTTTCAAAAAGAGAGCGGTTAAACCCGGCTAGGTGTAATATGCAATATTGAAGTTTTATGGAATTTAACGATTATAATAATTCACTAGTATGAAAAGAATTTTTAACACTTTCTTCTGTTTGCTAGGAGATTCAGGGAAATATGTTGTCTTAGCATGCATTGTTTCATTCACAATAGGATGTGGTAAAGACAAAGGTACCGATTCCAACCCTTATGATATTCCCCATGATCCCAACAAGTCTATAACTGTAAACGGCATCGGGCCAGAAAAGGGTGGATATGGTACAAGGGTGGTCATCACGGGATCAAATTTCGGGAATAGCTCCGAAAACGTGCATGTATATTTCAATGACAAAGAAGCACTTATATTAGGTGTACAGAACAATGCCATCTATGCTATGTGCCCAAAGCAGCCTGGAGATTACTCAACGATCAAAGTAGCCGTGGGAGAAGCAGAAGGAAAGCTGAACGAAGCGGAGCTGGTGGGTAATCAATTTAAATACCTTTTGCGGGCCTCTGTAACAACTGTTGCGGGAATTTATGGTAAAAATGAAGCCATAGATGGTCCGGCATTAGAAGCATCCTTCCAGCGTCCGGCACATGTTGCGTCTGACATTGATGGCAGCAATATTATTGTGGTGGATGACCAGGCAAATAAAATTCGGTTGTTATCATTAACAGATAATAAGGTCGTAACAGTCGCCTCCGTTTCAAATCCATTTACATGCACTTTCAATGCACAATACGACAAGTGTTTTGTGACAATAAGAGCTCCTAGTCGTAGGCCGGAACTGTTTGTTGTCCTATCAAAAGAAAGTAACTACATGACCCCCGTTATGTTTTATGATCAGAAAGATAATAACGGCAATTACATATTTGGTAATACGGAAGCGTTTAACATCGCAGCAGACGATCAGTATGTATATATGTTGTCGCAAAATGGATTAAAACTGATTCGAGTCGACCAGCACACTGGAAAGGTTGAACTAATTGGAGAAAATCTGGATATATCTGGCGTTTCATACCTCACCTTTAATGCAAAAGACAAAAAAATTTATGTGATGGCAGAATCATCGGGTCGATTAAATCGCTTCGATCCGTATTATACCCCAGCTAACAAGACAACTCCATGGATCACCAATAGTGAAGTTGAATATGTATTAGGAAACGGCGTCGGCTCACCAATCGAGGGTTATGGTGAACAAGTACGTTCTCCATGTTCCGGTATAGCGGCCGATAGAGATGGAAATCTGTATGGGGCAGACTATCGTAACCACCTTATCTGGAAATTCGATGTGACCACACGTGGTGCCACCATTTTTGCCGGCACGCCCGGCGTACAGGGATACAAAGATGGAAAACCTGACGAAGCGATATTGGGGCGTCCTCTAGGAGTAACTGTTACTGCTGATGGCATTGTATACCTTGGCGAAACCACCAATTTTCTAATACGATGTGTATCAATCCAATAAATCAATTCACCTAATTATTTGTATGATGAAATATTTATTTACCGAATTCTTGAAGAAACTGTGCGTTTTGCTTTTCGGTGTCATCATGAATTTGACTGTTTTTTCCCAAACGGCAATGAAAGTGACCGGCAATGTAACCAATCAAGAAAACGAAAGAATTTCGGGTTTGAGCGTTTACGCCAAGAATCAACCGGAAAATGCAACCGTAACCACTGCTGAGGGACAATACGAAATGACGGTAGAACCCGGGTCGGTGTTGGTCTTTTCTTATGTTGGGTACAAAACACAAGAAATAGCAGTTGCCGGAGCCGCCGATCAGATTATAAATATAGTGATGTTAGTGAGCGATGAGCGGTTAGAGGAAGTGACTGTCGTAGGGTATGGAACACAGAGAAAAATTAGTGTGGTAGGTGCTATATCGACTATCAACCCCAAGGAATTGCAATCGGGAGCTGTAACTTCTGTCACCAATGCATTGGCAGGCCGAGTGGCCGGACTCATCGGCGTCCAGAACAGTGGAGAGCCAGGTGACGATGTGTCAGAATTTTGGATTCGTGGTATCAGTACCTTTGGAGGAGGTGCCAGTGCACTAGTGCTGATTGATGGTATTGACCGTGGTGCTAGTGCATTGAGCCAATTGGCACCTGAAGACATTGAAAGTTTCTCTATCTTAAAAGACGCTTCTGCTACAGCAGTTTATGGTGCCCGTGGCGCCAATGGGGTTATCATGATCAATACCAAGCGAGGTAGAGAAGGAAAAATATCCATTAATGCCAATACTAAAACAATGGTAGAGTACCTACCACGTCTTCCTCAATATCTGCGTTCTTATGATTATGCGACCTTAGCCAATGAAGCTAGGATGGTACGTGGAGACCGATCGGTGTATTCCCCTGAGATTTTCGATATTATCAAGTACAACATGGATCCCGACCTATACCCCGATGTAAACTGGCAGGACGTAATTCTTAAAAACCAAACGTATGGCGCTCAAGGTAATGTCAATATTGCTGGTGGCGGCAAACTAGCACGTTATTATATGAGTGGCTTCTACCGCACGAATGATGCCATCTATAACCAGACCGGAATGGAACGCTATCACTCCAACGTACGCCGCAATCAATACTCGTTCCGCAGCAACATCGACGTAGATGTGACTAAATCGACATTGGTTTCCCTCTTGCTTTCTGCTACGTTGGCAGACCAGAATCGTCCGGGAGTAGGAACCACAAGCCAGATATGGGAAGCGCAAGCCAACCTCACACCATTGCTCGTGCCAGTTCGATATTCCAACGGCCAATTCCCTTCATATGGCTCGGGTATCAATACTTCTCCCATTGTGCAGCTCAATGAAACTGGTTTTCTCACCAATCGGGATAATCGAATCGAGTCGGTGGTAAAGCTCGAGCAGGATATGGGTAGTTTGCTTGAAGGTCTGAAAGTATCTGGACTTATATCTTTTGATCTGTTCAACAACCATTTGACATCGAGAACGAAAATGCCTGACTTATATCATGCGGTTGATCGGAACTGGGCCACGGGAGAATTGCTGACTCAGCATGTGCTGACACAGACGCCAATGAAATTTGCCACCTCATCGTATGGCACGCGTACGGTATATGTCGAATCTAAGGCTGAATATAAAACAACTATCCAAGATCGTCATCGTTTGGGACTTTTATTCCTTTATCAGCAGCGAGACAACCAGCGTACGGATGTAAACGACGAATTGCTATCCATACCAAAGCGAAATCAGGGGATTGCGGGTCGCTTGACTTATTCTTATGACGATATTTATTTCCTCGAAGGAAATTTTGGGTACAACGGTTCTGAAAACTTTCCTAAAGGTCAGCGCTTTGGGTTCTTCCCCTCAATAGCACTGGGATATGCGATTTCTAATTATGCCTTTATGCGAGATCGGTTTCCCTTTATCAACATATTGAAACTGCGGTATTCTTACGGTTTAGTAGGGAATGACCAGATTACCCGTAATGGAGCTGACGTGCGTTTTCCTTATTTGACGACAGTAAATACCAATGCCAGCGGGTACGCATTTGGCGATATAGCCTCCAATGTTCCTGGTGTTAGTGAAGATGTTCTGGGATCAAGTGGTCTAGTATGGGAGAGCGCCGTGAAACAAAACTTGGGTTTGGATCTCAATATGTGGAATGCATTCAGTCTGACGGTAGACGCCTTTATGGATCGTCGTGACAATATCTTCATGGTTAGGCAAACTTTACCCGGCACCATGGGTATCCGATCCGTCGTGTGGGGTAATGTGGGTAAGATGCGAAGTTGGGGGATTGACGGTACCGCCTCTTATACCCGTAAGTTGGGGGAGTTCAGTATCGAAGCGCGTGGCAACTTCACCGTTACACGCGACCGGATTGATGATTATGATGAACCGCCAGTGCGATATTCCTATTTAGCCAGAAAGGGTTCGAGCAACGGGGTGACGCGCGGATTGATCGCCCTTGGCTTGTTCGAGGACGAAGCCGATGTGAGGAACAGCCCAACGCAATTCGGCACAGTCTTGCCTGGAGATATCAAGTATCAGGATGTAAACGGTGATGGCGTTATTGATAGTTACGATATCGTGCCAATTGGTAATTCAAGAATACCAAAGGTGCAGTATGGCTTTGCTGGAAGTGTATCGTGGAAGGGCATCGACTTGAATGTGTTTTTCCGAGGGCAGGGGCAGGCAGATTTCTTTCTGGGTGGGATTGGCTATTATCCGTTTTCGGGAGGAGAGACGGGCAATGTATTGGCCATTGTTAATGATCCAAAGAACCGATGGGTGCCTAAGGACTATGCGTTAGCACATGGCATCGATCCGGAATTGGCAGAGAACCCACATGCTCGGTTCCCACGCCTAACATATGGAGAAAACGTAAATAATAACCGGCCTTCTACCTTTTGGTTGGCAGACGCTAGCTTCCTGCGTCTAAAAACACTTGAAGTAGGATACACACTTCCTAGTCAATGGATAAAAAAGATAAGCGCGAATACTTTTCGGATTTCGGCCATTGGAGATAATCTTTACTTATGGGATAAGGTAAAATACTGGGACCCTGAACAAGCGAGCGGGAATGGGGCGGTTTACCCACTCACACGCTCGTGGTCGCTCGTCTTGCAACTTTCGTTTTAACCGTTATAACACTTTAGTATCATGATAAAATTCAATATAAAGGCAATGAAGAATATATTCGCTTTTCTTGCATCGGTCTTGATCATGGCGATCAGCGGAGTATTTCATTCCTGTACACATTTCCTAGACATCGATCCGTATATTACTGATCTGTTTACATTGGATACAGTCTTTGCGAAGCGGCTTTATACAGAAAGATACCTGAACAATGTATATTCGTATATGGTTGACAACGGAACGTCGCTTGGTAGTAGTTCTATGTCAATGCCTTATTCCTTTATTTCCGACGAAGGCGGCACGGCCTATAAAAGAGGACTTAGCGAAGCGCATAACCACAATTTTTTTGCCAACAATGAGATGACGCCTGAGTTGCTGAACAATTTCAACCGATGGAGCACCTTCTACGAAGGTATCCGACGGACCAATACATTCCTTGCACGGGTAAACGAATGTAAAGAAGCTTCGGAAATCGAACGCATTCAATGGACGGGGGAAGTTATGTTCGTAAAGGCCTCTATTTATTTTGAACTGATGCTGGCCTGGGGGCCAGTGCCTATCGTGCCAGATGACCCTTATACGCTGGATACCCAACTGGATGAATTGATGGTGGAACGGAATACTTGGGACGAATGTAGCGATTACGTGTGCGGCTTGTTAGAACAAGCCATCCAATGGCTGCCTGACCAGGTTGTCGATAATTCGGGGATGGGACGCGCAACAAAAAACGCTGCAAGAGCCCTGTTGTCTAGAGTTACGCTTTATACCGCAAGTCCTTTGTTTAACGGACAAAACACAGAGTTTTCCGGATGGCGAAATGAGGCCGGTGTGCCTTACCTGAATCCGCAAATGAGTATGGAAAAATGGGCTCAAGCAGCGGCAGCCGCCAAGCAATTGGTCATGCTGAAGCCTAATGATTTATACACTGTTCCAAAAATGGATAATACTCCCTCACTACCGGCAAACGTGGCAAGTGCACTGTTTCCAAACGGTGCTGGCGGTATAGATCATTTCCATTCGTATGCTGATATGTTCAATGGAGAGAATACCAATGTTTCGGAAAATGTAGAGGTCCTGTTTAGTCGGCAATCCACAAATGTAAACACATTTGCCCGCTATATGGCTCCACACATTCTTGACGGTTACGGTACATTTTTTGTCCCCCAGAATATGGTGGATGCATATTATATGGCCGATGGAAAAACAATCGATCAGGCAAGCCCAGCATATCCCTATGAAACCGGTTATACCAGCAATGACAGCACATGGTCTGGAGATAGAAACACGAATGGCTTTACCTTGCTCGGCGGTACGTACAAGTGGTACGCAAATCGGGAGATGCGCTTTTATGCCAATATAGGGTTTAATAATTCATGGTATTCGTCTACCTCTACGCCACCACAGAACGTCGATAATCGGGATGGCAAGATTGCTAAATTTTACGCCGATGGGAAAAGCGGTAAGAACTACGCGCAAACAGGGGGATTTACGGGGGTTGAGTATCCCATGACAGGATATATACCGCGTAAATTTATTCATTACGAAGATTCGTGGCTAGCAAGCAGTCGGCAGAAATACAAATACAATATTGTATACCGCATGGCAGAGGTTTACCTGAATTATGTGGAGGCCATGAACGAACTGGATGGTTCCTATACAGTAGGGGACATTACGGTTTTCCGTGATGAGACAGAAATGCAACGATGCTTCAACCTTATCCGATATCGCGCAGGTCTGCCTGGTATTACCGCTTCGGAAACTGGCGACCGTCAGAAGATGCGAGAACTTGTTGAGCGCGAACGCCAGTTGGAGATGGCCTGGGAAAATCGGCGTTACTTTGATCTGAGACGTAACAAAAGGGCCGTTCTATTTGAGAATGGACCGGTATTGGGACTGAATGTCAGTGCCACTGAAGCCGAGCGAGACCAGTTCTATAACATCATTCGGGTCAGAGAAATGCCCTACCTATTTCGGGTCTTCACCGACCGCCAGACTTTCTGGCCTATTCCAAAAGCAGAAATTGATCGAAACCCGAATCTGGATCAAATGCCAGGGTACTAATTCCAAAATCACTATTATAACTTATAGAAATGAAGGTAAATCAGATCTTTAAATACATCACATTTGTTTTGCTCGGAATCATATCGATATCGTCCTGTACAGACAAAGTGGATTTCGGGGAACAATATAAGAAGATCATCTACATGGTCAACAGCAATGGCTTACTCTATCAAGCTGAACATGACTTTAATGAAGGGAACTCTGCGGTATTTTCCATATATTGTGCGTCATCAAAGCCCATAACCAAGGATGTGGTGATACAGCTGAAGTTCGACCCCCATGCATTGGATTCACTCAATACTGTTAGGATTCGGAGCGACCCTCAATATACAGATCGTGAACTGCTTCCCGAAGATCATTATGAACTACCCAGCAATCTTTCAGTAACGATCAAAGCAGGCAATCAGTATGGAACAATTGCGGTTCCGATTTATACGGACGGTCTTGATCCATTCAAACACTATGCTTTGCCCTTGACCATTGTTTCGAACATTGCCTCATATGATATCAATCCACAGCTTCGATCAATCGTTTATGAACCGGTGTTGGTAAACGGTTATTCAGGCATCTACAGTGGTATCTCTGCGGAATCTGAAACCATTGCTCGTACCGTTCAACCCACGCTGAAAGCGTTGTCTGCCAATACCGTATTAATGTCTATTCATAATCTTTCGAGTGATATAGAGCTTTTGGATAATAACTTTATGGTATTGACCATCGCGGCTGATAGTTCGAGTGTTTCCATAGCTCCCCATGGAAATGCCAAAGTAATTGATCTCGGGGGAAGCCGTTATGATTCTACGCTCCAACATTTCGAGCTGAATTACCAATATATAGATGGTACAGGGAAAACCTTCACCATACAGGAAAATATATCAAATGTCAATGCACCGGTTAATGACGACGAATTACTTTAATCCTTAATAGATAAATTATGACTAGATTGATTGTTCTTCTTTGTGTATTTTTTTCATATCCATGCCTCGCTCAAAACCCCGACAGTATTCGAAAGACACGAAATCGGGAGCATGAGGCCAAGTTTCAAAAAATGAGCCCCAAAGAAATTGAAGATTATGAGCATCAGGTGATGCGACAAGTGGCGGATTTAGCCCTAATACCCCCTAAAATCAATACTTCTCCGCTTCCAGAATACGATTACGATACACAGCATTATGTGATGTCGCTTACTATGGAGCGTACAGCCAAGGGCCGCATCTGGCTGGCTTGGATAGGCGAATGCGACTGTCCTAATTCCTATTTGTTGGCAGCAAGCAGCGACGATGATGGTAAAACCTGGTCCAATCCTCGATTGGTTATTGACGGGCGATCGCCGGCTTTACCAATGCCACGTACGGTCATTATAGGGAATTTCTGGACAGATCCGTCCGGGAAGTTGTGGCTATTCTTTGACCAAACCATGAATCATTTTGATGGCCGGGGAGGACTTTGGGCCATCACCTGCGACAATCCAGATGATGAACATCCCGTATGGTCTGAACCCAAGCGTATTTCTCATGGAGCTATGCTAAACAAACCAGTCGTATTATCCTCAGGCGAATGGTTGCTGCCGTCCTACCTGTTGCAAAGAGAGGGATTTGGTCCCTTTAAAAATATATTTCCCGATTTGGACCCCTATCGCGGCGTAAATGTACTGGTATCTACGGATCAAGGAGAAAATTGGGAATTACGCGGTATACGCACATTCCCCAATCCAGATTGGCATGAAGCAATGATTGTGGAAAAGAAAGATAACCAATTGTGGATGATGGCACGTACTCAAAAGGGTATCATGGAATCGTTCTCTGCAGATAAAGGAGCTACGTGGTCGGAGCCGGCTTTCACAGCAGCAAACATTCAGCATCCAAATGCTCGGTTTTTCTTCCGGCGACTCGCGTCAGGACGCATTCTCCTCATCAAAAATGGCAAAGAGTTGCATAAAAGTGAAGGACGCAACTATTTTAGTGCTTGGCTATCGGACGATGATGGAAAAACGTGGAAAGGCGGATTGGTCATCGATGACCGAGAACGAGTTACCTATCCCGACGGCTTCCAAGCACCTGATGGCACCATTTATATTACATACGATCACAATCGCGGGGCTGGTGAAATCGCCCTAGGAAAATTTACCGAAGCCGATATTTTGGCCGGTAAAATCACCAGCTCCCAATCCCAATTGAAAATAACGGCCATCCGGCCATTGAAAGAAAAAAAATGATTACAGCAATTTTCCCATCCGTATTAATCGTGTTTTTTATTGCATTGGCCATTGCCTTCCGACGCTACACTATCCTTAAAGGTTTCAGCTATACGATGGTCATCCTCGCCAGTTTCACAGCTGCTGTCAGCTATCCACAGTACTTTGTCAAATGGGGAAACTTTGATTTATCTACCCTTATAACACCATCTATCCAACTCATTATGTTCGGTATGGGCACCACGATGGGAATCAGGGATTTTGTGGGAGTGGTGAAGACTCCTAAAGGTGTTTTCATCGGGGTAATAAGCCATTTTGTGATTATGCCCCTCATGGGATTTTCGTTAGCTAACTTCAGTGGTTTGGAGCCAGAGATTGCAGCAGGAATCATTCTCATTGGCTGCTCTCCCAATGGTATGGCTTCCAATGTAATTTCGTACTTAGCAAAAGCCAATGTCGCACTTTCTATTACTATCACGGCTGTGTCCACAATGCTTGCTCCGTTTATCACGCCGATTTTGATGAAACTCCTTGCAGGGGCTTTCATTGAAATCAATGCATGGGAAATGATGTGGGATATTATGAAAATGGTCATTCTACCAATAGCAGCAGGATTGCTGTTCAACCGTCTTTTCCACGGAAAAGTACAATGGCTGGATCGGATAATGCCTTATGTATCGATGTTTGGTATTGCCTTTTCCATAGTGGTTATAGCCGCAGCCGGCCGGGATAACCTCATTTCCATTGGTCCACTATTGTTGTTGCTGGTACTGATCCATAATTTAACAGGATACCTCTTTGGTTATTGGTCGGCCCGGCTGCTTAGACTGTGTGAGCGCGATTGCCGGACTATAGCAATTGAGGTGGGTATGCAGAACGGTGGATTAGCTTCTGGCATTGCCAAGGAAATGGGTAAACTCGCAACAGTTGGACTAGCCCCGGCTATTTTTGGGCCGTTGATGAATGTTACAGGATCTATTTTAGCTTCATGGTGGCACCGTAAAACCCCAAAAAACTGATGGCAGGGCGTAGGAATATCTATTATTGGAAGTCTGACCGTATGTTTGCACAGGGTAATACACGTAAAACCGATATCGTGGCAGTGGATGAAATTGGTAGACAGGTTATGGATTATTTATCAGTACATTTCAAAAAAGATCCGGTAGGTGTGGTGCCTGCTCATGGTCAGGGAAACCACATTACGTTCGTCGTACAATATATGGAAGGCGACTATTTTGTACGATTGGAAAATGGGCCAGAGGGCGACAATTATATGGCTGTTGAATCGCACTTGATGACAATGGTACGGGACCAGGGTGTTCCCTGTCCAAAAATTTACCTGACTGATGTATCACGTGCGAAGGTACCTTTTGCCATTCAGGTGATGGAACGGATCAATTATACAGATTTGAACCAACATACCATGACTGGAGATTTGGATACATTAACTGTTATCTATGATATTGGAAAGTACATTGCCTGTTGGCAGAATATTGCCCCAGAAGGATTCGGACTATTTGATGTAGAGAAGTTCATAAATCACGGACCATTGCAGGCATATCACCAACGGTATGCAGACTACTTTATGCTTAATCTTGATAATCATGTGAATTTCCTCGTTAAAGAGCGTTTCTTAACACTTGCCCAGGGCAAGCGCATCTGGGCGGCAATAAAAGAGCATGAATCGCTGCTTGAGCTCGATAGTGGCTGTTTAGTACATAAGGATTTAGCCTTTTGGAATATTTTGGGTGATGCTTGGAAAATTGCCGCCTTTATTGATTGGGATGATGCCATCAGTGGCGACCCGGTAGACGACCTGTCGCTACTGGCCTGTTTTCATTCAGGTAAGGATGTATCTGTAGCCATAGAGGGGTACCAAGAAATAAATCCTCTTCCGAACAATTTCATTCCTCGTTTTTGGCTCCATTTGTTACGCAATATGTTGTTTAAGGCAGTAATCCGCGTACGTGGAAACTATTTTGAGATGCCGGGTGATTTTTTTATGAATAACGGAGGAAGCAACCACCTGCGGCAATTTACACTAGAACGTATTCAAAGTGCCTGTGCTGGGCTAACGAATCACCATGCAATTCTAAGCTTATGAAATCGACAACAATTCGGGATAGTAATTTTTCCCTTGGTACATGGATTAGCATTGGCTCGCCGGTAGTGGCTGAGCTGGCCTGCCAATTTTCATTTGATTGGTTACTTATTGATTTTGAACATGGTGCGGTATCAACGGCAGTGTTGCCTGATATCTTGCGTGGCGTTTCCAACCGTAAACCTGCGGTGATTGTCCGCCTACCGGATTTGCAACCCGCTCTTATTTCCCATGTGCTGGACTGGGGTGCGGATGGTATTATGCTACCCCACATTCGTTCGGCTGAGGAAGCAAAAGCCTGTGTTGCCGCCATATACTATCCGCCGTATGGTTCCCGTGGATACTCTTCCTCGGTCCGTGCTTACGGTTATGGAACGAAAGTGCCAGCTGACCTTTCGGGAATAAAACCACTTTTTTTTGCTCAGATCGAAGATCCTGCCGGCGTTGACCATGCAGATGCAATAGCGGCGGTAGATGGGGTCGACGTGCTTTTTGTGGGGCCAGCAGATTTGAAGTTGGCACTTGCCTCCACGCAAGAGTGTGATAAATCTGGTTTTGAGCGGGCCATTGACCATGTTGTTGCTGCAACTAAGCGGTATGGAAAACGGGCAGGGATACTCGTCAGAGATCACCAAACAATTAATCAATTACAGAAAAAGGGTTTTTCATGCTTAGCTGTCGATTCTGATCTCTCCATTCTTCGGGATGGATATCAATTGGTTAGCAGATTGAAAAAGTAGTACGTGATATTGGACATCTAATAAGTTTCCACTCTGAAGCACATATGTTAAAATTTATAGGCGTCATACTAGGAAAGCTTGATTTCCAATAGTCCCTTTTTTAATAGCTATGACACAACGTAGTCTGTTGCAGTGATTACCGATGGTTATTCTTCATTCCCCATCGTGCGATTCGAATCGACCCGTTCCTTCTTCGATATGGATGCGGTAAACAATCAGTGCATCTCGAAGCACCGGATTGATTGCATGAGAAGGGTGCCGTCCAAGATCATTGGTGTTGGGCATAATACGCAAAATTAAACCCTGCATGACCTGTTGACGCTCCACGCCTTTCAGCTCCTCAAAGGTTCCCCATAGCATGACGCTTTTCCATTTAAACATGCTATCAATTTTATCCACTTGAAAACAGACGCGCGGATTCGCACGAAGCATTTCTATTTTTTTCCCCTCGCCTGAATGTGCATATATCGCATTGTTTTGGTATACATAATTGACAGGTACAATGTAGGTTTCGCCATTTACATGGCATCCGAGGCGACCAATGAATTGGCTTTCTAAAAAATCGATGATTTCTCTTTTATTTAATTCTCCAAGCATGGGGATCAATCCTTATTTTCGACTAAAATTACATAAACTCCTTGGTTTTCCGAAACATCTTCGAGCCATTCGTCCTGCAGTAATAAGTTTTAAATCTGAATCTGAACAAAGAGGCCCTATCAGATGGACAAACGAACTGTTGGTAAGCCTTAAAATATTTGATAACCAAACACGGAAAACATATTTGTACATTTGCCGTTAATAAAGCATATGAACAATAATCCTTCCATTCAACGAAAAAAAATACGAATCGGTGATATCAGTATATCCTATCTCATAAGCCATTGCGCCCAACCCAGATATACAGTGATCTTTATCCACGGTTTTCCATTTAATAAAAATATGTGGACCCCCCAGCTGGAATCACTCCCTCAAGACGTGCAAGGTATTGCTCTTGACGTTCGTGGGCATGGTCGTAGTACCATTGGTCATGGTTTCTTTAGTGTGGATGTTTTTGCAAAAGATCTGATTGGATTTATTGAAAAATTAGGATTTCAGCAAGTCGTGTTGTGTGGGATATCAATGGGTGGATACATTGCGCTGCGTACTTTTGAGTTAGCACCTGCATTATTGAAGGGCTTGGTGTTAGTGAGCACACATGCACAAGCGGATACGGATGCGGCTAAAATTAAACGTTTTGATACCATACAATCCGTACTAAAACACGGAATAAGGACGTTTGCTATCGGTTTTGTAAAGAATGTTTTTTCTGATTATAGTTTAAACACCAAGCTCGATGAGGTGGCGTTTATACGAAGTAGTATCCGGCGTAACGATGTGCGTAGTATTTGTGCTACCTTATTGGCATTGGCCTCGCGGACAGATACTACTGCGAGCTTAAAGAAAATAGATTTCCCCGTATTGGTTATAAAAGGAGCGGAAGACCGTTTAATAAGTGCTGAACAGGTAGAACAATTAAAAGCAAATATACCACGAGTGACGTTTGCACAGTTAGAGCAATGCGGACACCTGCCTAACCTAGAGGATACGGAACAATTTAATCATTTAATTGGCCAATATGTAACAGCACTGCCTTAGTTGTGCGTATTGTGTTTGGTAGGAGGTTGTTCGCTGTGTTTTCGCTTTTGTTCGGGATTGCTCATAGTGGCTGATTTTCTTCGATATACGGTGTCTTTCACTGTTTTTACCGCCCGATTGGCAGCTGGATGGGTTTGGTCAGAATCGGTCGGTTTGTATTGTTTTTTATCATCATGCTTTTTCATAGGTATCCTTGTTTAATGAAAACGATCCGTGCGTCGCGTGTTAATCGCTTGATGTAAATTTAACATGAAAATGAAAACATTGTTTGAGTTGGACGCTTGAATAATATGTAACTTTGTGTATCGCAGCATAGCGAATTCATCAAATCTGATATCCATGAACGTAGCAATTAATGGTTTTGGCCGTATTGGCCGAAATACTTTAAGAAATATCATCCTTCGACATACTAATACCCATGTGGTGGCTATTAATGATTTGGCCGATGTGCATACCTTAATGCATCTGTTTAAATATGATTCGGTGCATGGGCCCTTTCCGGGTGAGGTGGGGGTGGAAGGTGATTGCCTGATCATTTTAGATCAAAAGATCAAAGTAGTGAATGAACGAACACCCGAAAACTTGCCTTGGGAACAATTAGAGGTAGATGTTGTGCTAGAATGTACGGGTAAATTTACCACGAGAACAGCAGCAACAGCTCATCTGAACGCGGGAGCGAAACAAGTAATTATTTCTGCGCCATCACCAGATAAAGATATTCCCATTGTCGTATTGGGCGTAAATGATCATCAGATTGACTTACAAAGTCGGATACTGTCTAATGCTTCCTGTACCACGAATAACGTGGCTCCTTTAATTAAAGTGCTGGACGACCGATGGAAGATCATCGATGGATATATTACCACGGTGCATTCTATGACGGGAGATCAAAATTTACACGATGCCCCTCATCGGGATTTGCGGAGAGCGCGAGCCGCTGTGGCATCTATCATTCCTACTACTACGGGTGCTGCTAAGGCTGTTACCAAGGTTTTTCCTCATCTGGACGGAAAATTAGGTGGAGCTGGTATTCGTGTACCGGTGTTGAATGGCTCGTTAACGGATTTTACCTGTATTTTGGAAAAGCAACCCACGGTGGAAGAAATCAATCACGCTTTTTTACAAGCTAGTGAGCATGAGTTGAAAGGCGTATTGCAATATACAGCAGATCCAATTGTCTCTGTCGATATCATTAACTCGCCTTTCTCCTGCGTATTTGACGCGCAATTAACTTCGGTTGTTGGAGGATTGGTCAAGGTGGTGGGGTGGTATGATAATGAATTTGGTTATTCCAATAGGTTGGTAGATTTGTTGGTGAAAATTCAAAATTCAAAAGTAAAAAGTAAAAAAGCGGAAAGCAGAGAACAGAAAGCGTAAAACTATTGGTTTCTTTCGATGTTGGATAAGAAGTAGCTTTGTGCTCTTAAAACGTATCACTTAAAACTTATAACTCAAGAGCTTTTCGCTTCAAAAATATGATAGTAAAATTTGTTCCGCCAGCAGAGGTGCTACCACTGCGCAGTTTGGTTTTAAGAAATGGCATGCCTGAACAGCTTTGCCGTTTCCATGAAGATGAATGGGCAGAAACCTTTCATTTAGGAGTAATTGATACGCGGGATGAGCAACCGAAATCTATTTTGACAGCCTTTCCAAAAAAATGGCCGTCGTTGGAGGGTGAAGGATATCAACTTCGTGGTATGGCTACTCACCCAGATTTTCAGGGAATGGGATTAGGGGCAAAACTGGTTCGGTTTCTAATAGCTTATCTAAAGGAGCAAGGAGCAGACTATATCTGGTGCAATGCGCGTATGGTTGCTTTTCCTTTTTATCAAAAAATAGGTTTTCAGTTCTTGTCAGATGAATTTGAAATACCTGAAGTTGGCTTACATCGTGCCATGTACTTGCTGTTGTAATTTATTGCATAAACAGGCATTTTTATATATGTTTGCGTAAAAACAATTATTCTAATGAAGACTATTGAAGATTTGAATTTTTCTGGTAAAAAGGCCTTGGTACGTGTCGATTTTAATGTGCCCTTGGATGAGCATTTTAATATAACAGACGATAATCGGATTAAAGGGGCTAAACCAACAATCGAAAAAATATTGAAAGATGGTGGCGCTGTTATTTTGATGTCGCATTTGGGCAGACCAAAAGAAGGGCCAACAGATAAATTCTCGTTAAAGCATATTGTAAAACATTTATCAGGCGAATTGGGCGTGGATGTACAATTTGCAGATGATTGCATTGGTGAGCAAGCAAAAGAAAAGGCCGCTCATTTGAAGCCTGGCGAGGTGCTATTACTAGAAAATTTACGTTTTTATAAGGAAGAAGAAAAGGGAGATGTAGCTTTTGCTGAGAAGTTAGCAGCATTGGGTGATGTTTATGTGAACGACGCCTTTGGTACAGCGCATCGTGCACATGCTTCTACAGCAGTAATTGCTCGTTTTTTTCCAGAGGCTAAATATGTTGGATACCTCATGGCTGCCGAGTTGAATAATGCGGAAAAAGTGCTCAATAAGCCAGAGCGTCCGTTTACCGCTATTATGGGTGGGGCCAAAGTGTCGGATAAGCTGGAATTGATAGAAGCCTTGCTCTCTAAAGTAGATAATTTGATTATAGGCGGTGGTATGGCTTACACGTTTGTGAAAGCAAAAGGTGGAGAAATTGGCCAATCGCTTGTTGAATTGGATAAGCTCGATTTGGCCAACAGTTTGGTAGAAAAGGCAAAGGAAAAAGGTGTACAATTAATTCTGCCAACCGATTGCCAGATTGCCGACCGGTTTGCTAATGATGCCGCCGTATATGATGGGCCAAATAATCAGATCCCTGCAGATAAGATGGGGTTAGACATTGGTAGTCAATCAGCAAAAGTTTTTGCCGATGTGATTCGATCATCTAAAACGATTCTTTGGAATGGCCCAATGGGTGTTTTCGAGATGGATACCTTTGCTAAAGGAACGAAAGCTGTAGCGGAAGCCGTAGTGGAAGCAACGAAAAAAGGTGCTTTTTCATTGATCGGTGGCGGCGATTCAGCTGCTGCTGTAACCAAATTTAATATGACGGATGATGTGAGTTATGTCAGTACAGGTGGTGGCGCTTTGTTGGAATATATGGAAGGTAAAGAGTTGCCTGGGGTGAAAGCCATCAATGAATAATTCTGCTGCATAATCAAGAAAAATAAAGGTGCCCAATTGTCATGATGCAATGGGCACCTTTATTTTTTGTTAATTTGCCATACTGGTCGTATCCGTTGCCGTATGGATTTTGGGCGCAACGGTAGCTTTGTTAACGACCGATTTTATACCTTTCATGCTTCGAGCGGTTGTTTCAGCCTCCCTCATGCTGGCTTCGTCTGGAAATGTACCTGTAAAGGTTACTACGCCATTTGATACGGCTACCTGTGTGCCGGGCTCGAGCATGTATTCTATCTCTTGTTGTGCCCGTTGATCTTTGAGTGATTTAGAACTACAAGATATGAGCCAGAAACATAAACCCATTACTATAACGGGTAATACGTACATTCGTTTGAAGTCCATAATTTCCTGAATTTAATTTTTTCTAATGTTATAATTGGCCGCTTCCTTCTCTAGGCTGCGGTACTATAGCTATATACAATGCAAGAGCTAAAATGTTTGTCTAATTCGTTACTAGCCAGCGGATTGCTCTTATGTGGGTTGTTCGCGTATTCTATAACACCAGGTTTGTTTCTTCAAAGAAAAAAAAATTCAATGATAAAAAGTGGGTTGAAGTGGGAATGATTTAGTGTGGAAAACTTTTTTGTGGGAGAAAGTGGGAGAAAGTGGAAGATTTATCTAATTTTACATTTGATTATTTGGATAAACTGTATAAATGGCTCATTTTCTCGGAGAATTTGAATGTAAGCTCGATACCAAAGGAAGAATGGTATTACCTGCTGCCCTCAAGAAGCAAATGCCTGAGGTAGAGCGGGAAGGGCTTGTTATTAATCGGGGATTGGAGGCACATTTGGTTATATATCCAAGAAAAGAGTGGGATCGGATTATGGAAGAATTGAGTAAGCTCAATACGTTTGAGCGTAAAACAAGGGAATTTGTGAGAAAGTTTATGCGCGGAGCTACAGAGCTTACTTTGGATGCAGCTAATCGGGTTTTGGTGCCTAAAGCTTTGCTTGAATATGCTGGTATTGAAGGGGAAGTTGTGCTGGCAAGCCAGTTTAATAAAATAGAGTTGTGGGCAAAAGATGCTTATGATGCGCAATGGGATGATGAAGGGGATGATTTCGCTGCATTAGCGGAAGAAGTAATGGGCCATTTAAATCGTCGGAGCGATGGATAAGGTATACCACATACCGGTTATGTTGAACGAATGTATGGATGCATTGGCTATTCGGCAGGATGGTATATATGTGGATGTGACTTTTGGTGGTGGTGGCCACTCGCGGGCTATTCTGGATCGACTAGGAAAAGAGGGGAAGCTAATTGCGTTCGATCAGGATCCGGATGCGCTACGAAATGCATTGCAGGACAACCGTTTTCAGCTAATTCATCAGAATTTCAGGTTTTTAAAGAACCACCTCCGTCTTCATGGAGTGCAAACGGTAGATGGAATTTTAGCTGATTTAGGTGTTTCTTCGCATCAATTTGACGAGGCCGGAAGAGGGTTTTCTATACGTTTTGATGCGGATTTGGATATGCGTATGGATCAGGTGAGCGATTTGGATGCAAAAAGTGTCTTGAATGAATATGCAGAAGAAGATTTACATCGTGTGTTAGGTATGTATGGCGAAATTCAGAATGCAAAAAGTCTGGCAAAAGCGCTGGTGAGCGCGCGGCGCATCAAACCTATTCGGACAGTTGCTGATTTAAAAGCGGTGATCGGGAAATGGGTGCCTCGTGGAAAAGAAAATAAATATTATGCACAGCTTTTTCAGGCACTTCGAATTGAGGTTAATAAAGAACTGGAGGCTTTACAGGATTTTTTATTACAGGCGGAAAAGGTGTTAAAGCCAGGTGGGCGATTGGTGGTCATGTCTTATCATTCGCTTGAAGATCGATTGGTAAAGAACTTTATGATGAAAGGGAAGTTCAAAGGAGTGGTAGAAAAAGATTTTTATGGAAATGAGATCAAACCCTTTAAACTGATCAGTCGTAAGGCGATTATGGCGACTGAGGGGGAAGTGAATCAAAATAGTCGGGCACGTAGTGCGAAGTTACGCGTGGCAGAAAAACTGGCTTAAACATTTGTTGGATGATGTTGAACAAATACAAAAATGAAGCCTTAAGTGAAGAGCAACAAGCTGCATTACAAGATGATGTAGAAGCGAAGGTAGATGAGTCAAAGGATTTTTTAAAGGCGTTATTTTCTTTTAAAGGCCTCTCGTCTGCACAAGCGGTTGCAGCCGTGCCTTTTATTGGGTATTTAGCTTTTTTGGCAATTATTTATATCGCAAACCGACATTTTGCTGAAAATACTGTCCGAGAAATTGACGCATTATCCAAGGAAGTGAAATATCTCAGTTGGGAATATAAATCTTTAAAGGCTGATTTGATGTTAAAAAGTACCATGAGTGAAGTGGCTAAAAAAGTAGATACGTTGGGACTGAAAGAATTGGTGGAGCCACCAAAAAAAATTGCGTTTCCGATAAAGGATAACAAATGAAGTAATAATAAGGAATGAATATCCGCACCGACATATTGTTACGTGTATACCTATCATTTGGGTTGATGGTGTTGTTTGCCTTTGCGGTATTATATAAACTTTTTGGATTGCAGGTTGTGGAAGGGGCAAAATGGCGAGCGATGGCAGACAGCCTTTCTACGCGTTATCAAACCGTTGAGGCAACCCGTGGAAATATCTTTTCTGTAGATGGTAGCTTATTGGCAACTTCCGTGCCTGAGTACGATATTCGGATGGATATGTTGGCTCCAGGTATTTTGGAGGATGATGTGTTCTATTCGAAAGTAGATTCGTTAGCTGCTCGGTTGGCGGCTTTCTTTCAAGATAAGCCAGTGGAGCAATACCGACGTTTGTTGCGAAAGGCGCGAAAAGATAAAAACCGCTATTTTTTAGTCAAACGTGATGTGAGTTTTCAGGAAATGAAAGCGGTACGTGCTTTTCCGATTTTTAAATTGGGTAAGTATAAAGGTGGGTTGATTGCCGAACGGAAGAACAAACGTATTTTACCGTTTAAAACCTTGGCGGCACGTACTATTGGATATAAAAATGAGAACGTACAACCTGTTGGTTTGGAGGGAGCGTATGCCGAGTATATGGATGGTGAAAGTGGGAGCCGGTTGGTACAGCGGATTGCGGGAGGCAGTTGGATGCCCATCAATGAAGATACGGAAGTAGCGCCTACAGATGGTGCTGATATCATTGCCACTATTGATATCAATATGCAGGATATTGCGCAGACGGCGTTGGAAAAGCAATTGATTGCCAGCGATGCGGATAACGGTTGTGTCGTCTTAATGGAGGTAGCAACGGGCGAAGTACGTGCAGTGGCGAATTTTACTCGTGTTGCTGAAGGTGTTTATAAAGAAAAATTTAATTACGCTATTGCGCAGAGTGCGGAGCCTGGATCTACTTTTAAATTGGCATCGTATCTGGTGGCGTTGGAAGACGGCAAAGTAGATACGAGTGATATCATAGATACAGAGAATGGAACATTTAGGATATATGGTCATACCATTCGTGATGATCATGCGGGAGAAGGTAAAATTTCAGTAAAAAGGGCTTTTGAAGTATCATCCAATACGGCCGTAACCCGGTTGATTTATAAATACTATAAAGATAATCCTGCTGCTTTTACAGATCGGCTATATGCTTTGCATTTGAATGAGCCATTGGGCTTACAAATACCAGGAGAAGGGCAACCGTTGATTAAAACACCTAAAAGTAAATCTTGGAGTGGCCTTTCATTACCGCAAATGGCCTATGGCTATGAATTGAAATTAACTC
>Ga0182744_1001443_pt1 | contig 20739 bp, 13 predicted proteins | sample eDN3rd30CKraftMG_FD_128525 | JGI IMG/M metagenome (GOLD analysis project Ga0182744, IMG submission 128525) | Enriched Miracle-Growth compost microbial communities from Emeryville, California, USA - eDNA 3rd pass 30_C Kraft MG (version 2) (version 2) ...
CGCTCACTACACGGTGGATGGCACAAGCGAACTCCTCGGAGACGTGGCCAATGACGCGCTTCACCGCGAACAGCCGCTACCCGCTGCGCGTAGGCTTGCGGGCAAAACCGAACCAGCCGCACTGCTGCTACGCCTCTTTGTGCTGGGCCACACCCTGAGCGCCAAGGAGCTTACTTTGGCACTGCCTACGCTCACCATCAACGGAGCAATTACCGCTAACCTTGTGCGCGAATGCGACGGCGGATACAAAGCAATTACGGAGATTAGGCCCCACTCATTTGCCGACGCAAGAGGGGAAATGAACTGGTGGCTCGCCTCAGATCTCGGTGAGGTTGCCACCGGAGGCGCGCTTGGCGCTGACCACGTCTTGGGTGCAGGAGGTGCCTCGCTCACGCTCGCACAAATCACCTCCCGCACTGAAGTGGGCCGAGTGCTCGACCTAGGCACCGGATGCGGAATACAAGCGCTACATGCCTCCCGGCACGCAACCGAAGTTGTAGCCACAGACATTTCCGAGCGAGCTCTCGAATACGCGCGCTTCAATGCGGCACTCAACAGCGTATCTTTCGACCTGCGAGCCGGTTCCATGCTCGAGCCGGTTGCCGGTGAGCAATTTGATCTGGTGGTTTCAAACCCACCCTTTGTCATTACCCCGCGCACGTCTACCGGGGACATACTGCCCCAATACGAATACCGCGATGGCGGCCGCGCCGGTGACGATCTCGTGCACGACCTCATTGTTAACGTGGGCGCAGTACTGGCGCCCGGAGGAACCGCGCAGATGCTCGGCAACTGGGAAATCCGCGGGGATGCGGATTGGACCGTGCGCGTTAATGAATGGCTTGACGAAGCCAACGCGGCCCACGGGCCGCTTGACGCCTGGGTTATCCAGCGCGAACTGCTTGACCCCGCACAGTATGCCGAAACATGGATCCGGGATGGTGGCACCACTCAGGACCGTGACCCCGACGCTTATGCGGCGACCTACTCTGCCTGGCTCGATGATTTTGCCTCACGGGACGTTAACGGCATTGGATTTGGCATGATCCTGCTCCGCAAACCACGAGAGGGACAAACTGCTAGTATCCGCAGGCTCGAAGAAATCACCGGAACCATCCAGCAACCCCTTGGTGATGCCTTTGCCGCAGTGCTCGCGGCGCACGATTGGCAGTCAAGCCTTAGTGAAGCAGCACTGTGTGAGCAGCATCTTATGGTGGCACCAGACGTTACCGACGAACGCTACTTCACACCCGGTTCCGACGACCCGAGTGTGATTATTGTGCGCCAAGGGGGAGGATTTGCCCGGGCGGTGCGAGCAGATACTGCGCTCGCGGGCCTAGTGGGTGCGTGCGACGGTGAACTGAGCGTAGGACAAATCATCGGGGCAATTGCTGCGCTCTTTGAAGTTGATGCTGGTGAGTTGGCTGCTCAGTTGTTACCGCAGGTGCGCGGTCTTATTACGGATGGGCTGCTTGTGCCGGTCCTCTAGAGTGCAGAAGTTCCACGAACATTGACGCAGCAGTAAGTGCGAAAATTCCAGCGAATCCGCCTCAGGAATTTTCGTAACCTCCACGCCGGGGGATTACCGTATACGAGTGAGTTCCCTAACAACCCCACACACTAATCGCGCCGCCGTGCGAACCATTGCGCTCCTCGGCGCCGTGGCCTGCGCAGGCGCGGTGTACGCGCTGTGGCGCTTCTTTGTGGGAACAAAAATGGGTCAACTCATCGAACAGGGCGCTTTTCATGGCTCACTGTATGGTCGCACACGGCTGTGGACGATAGCAGAACCCATTTTGAACGCGGTCTCAGTTGCCTACGTGGCCGTTGCAATCCTTGTTGTGGTCGCAATTGCGCTGTTACGCAAACGTTGGATGCTCGCAGTGCAGGTAGTCACGGTCATTGTAGGGGCAAACGTGACGACCCAACTCACCAAGAAACTCATCTTTACCCGCCCAGATTTAGACGTGGGTTGGTCCCTAGCAAACTCTCTGCCCTCTGGACACACCACTGTGGCAGCCTCGGTTTCGCTTGCCCTGTTGATCGCAGTGCCACGATTCTGGCGGCCCATCGTGGCACTATTCGGCGCTGGCTTTTCCGCAGCAATGGGAATCTCAACCCTTGTGGGGCAGTGGCACCGGCCCGCAGATGTGTATGCGGCGCTGTGCGTCTCGGGTGGCTGGGCGCTGATTGTCTGTGCGTTTGCCACAAGTTCCACGCACGACTCGGACCCGCGCAGGTCAAAGGCGTGGACTGCAGCCATCACAACGGTGCTGAGCGTTGTGATGTTGGCGGGAATGATGGGTGCCGTGTGGTTCCTGCGCGATGCCTTTACACTGTGGGATACAGCGCACATCGACTCCCCGGACCTGCAAAAAAACACATATATAGGTAGCGTTTTGGCTGTGGGTGGCCTGAGCGCACTAATTTTTGGGGCTACGCTTGTGATTCGACAGGCTGTTGCGCGCATGCGCTAATGTCACTGTGCGGCAGGCGAACTGGACACAGAGACGGCTGCCGTGAATATATATTGGCCTTTAGGCATCACGCGGTTATACAGCGTGTAACCGCAACTCGTTATCTAGCTCTTAACTGGAAGCAGGATCGTTCATGTCCGTGGGACGCAAGCTCGTCATCGTGGAGTCGCCAGCAAAGGCGCGCACGATTTCCAACTATCTTGGAGACGACTACGCGGTTGAGGCGAGCGTAGGCCACATTCGTGACCTACCGCAGCCCTCAGACCTCCCCGCTGACATGAAGAAGGGCCCATACGGCCGCTTCGCCGTGGACGTCAACGACGGATTCACCCCGTACTACGAGGTCTATCCAGACAAGAAAAAGAAGGTCGCCGAGCTTAAGCGCCTCCTCAAGGACGCTGACGAACTGTACCTAGCAACCGATGAGGACCGCGAGGGTGAAGCCATTGCTTGGCACCTCCTCGAAGCGCTGCGCCCCAAAGTTCCCGTCAAGCGTATGGTGTTTCACGAGATCACGCGCGAGGCAATTGAACGCGCTCTAGAGAACACCAGAGACCTTGACGACCGACTTGTTGATGCGCAAGAGACGCGCAGAATTCTGGACCGACTCTACGGTTATGAGGTCTCGCCCGTGCTGTGGCGCAAAGTCCGTCAGGGCTTGTCCGCAGGTCGAGTGCAATCCGTGGCCACACGGCTCGTGGTTGAGCGTGAACGCGAGCGCATGGCCTTCGTTGCAGCTAACTACTGGGACCTCTCAGCCACGTTCACGGCGCAAGTAGGCGCCGATGCTGGTACCGCTTTCACGGCGAAACTCAACCAGCTCGATGGTAAGCGAGTGGCAACTGGCCGCGACTTTAATGACTCAGGTGAACTAGTTACCCGCAATGCGGTTCATCTCGACGAGGCAGCGGCCGTTGCACTGAGCGCCGAACTCGACGGCCAGGACGCCCGCGTACTGAGCCTTGAAACCAAGCCCTATACGCGCCGCCCGGCAGCGCCATTCACCACCTCAACCCTGCAACAAGAAGCATCGCGCAAACTGCGAATGTCCTCCAAGCAGACGATGCGGGTGGCCCAGACACTGTACGAAAACGGTTACATCACGTATATGCGTACGGACTCCTCAGCGCTGTCCACTCAGGCCGTTTCTGCTGCTCGCCGCCAGGCCGCAGAGTTGTACGGCTCGGAGTTTGTCCCAGCCAAACCTCGCACCTACGCAACAAAAGCAAAGGGCGCGCAGGAAGCACACGAGGCTATCCGCCCCGCAGGTGACTCCTTTAGGACGCCTGCACAGGTGGCAAATGTGCTCTCCGGCGATCAATTCAAGCTCTACGAACTCATTTGGAAGCGCACCGTGGCCTCGCAGATGGCCGACGCCCGCGGTTCCACTGCTTCCGTGCGCCTTGGCGTGAGTAGCGTGAACGGGGCACGCGAGGCCGTATTCGCAGCCTCCGGAACTGTCATTACCTTCCGTGGATTCCTCGCCGCATATGAAGAAGGCCGTGACGTTGAACGCTACTCGGAGGATGGCAAGAACGGTGATGCCCGCCTACCTGCCATGTCCGAAGGTGACGCACTGACCACCTCAGACCTCAGCGCAGACGGACACAGCACCTCCGCGCCACCACGCTTTACCGAAGCCTCACTCGTGAAAGCACTCGAAGAGCGCGGAATCGGCCGCCCCTCAACCTACGCCTCCACAATCTCGACGATTCAAGATCGTGGCTACGTTTTTAACCGTGGGCAGGCACTCGTCCCATCGTGGCTTGCGTTCGCAGTGATTCGACTCCTCGAAGAACACTTTGGCCAGCTCATCGACTACGACTTCACAGCGGAAATGGAGTCAGACCTCGACGAGATTGCAGCCGGTGAAACTGACCGCGTGGCTTGGTTGACGCACTTCTACTTTGGGACCGACGCCCAGACGCAAACGGGACTGAAGGGGCTCGTCGATAATCTAGGCGATATTGACGCACGCGACATTAATACCGTCCCCATTGGGGACGGCATCGTGCTGCGCGTAGGCCGGTACGGTCCATACATTGAGGACCTCTCCACGCCGGTTGCCGAAGGGGAAAACCCACCGCGAGCATCCGTTCCCGACGAAGTTGCCCCCGACGAACTAACCGTGGCCAAAGCACGTGAACTGCTCGAAACCCAATCCGACGGTGATATCTCGCTGGGAACCGACCCGGAAACGGGTCACGAGATCGTGGCAAAATCCGGCCGTTTTGGGCCGTACGTCACCGAGGTATTGCCCGAACCACAGTTTGAAGAAGGACTCTCAGCGGCCGCTTTGAAGCGGGCGAAGGCCGCGCTACCCAAGCCGCGTACGGCGTCCCTCTTTAAGTCGCAGTCACTCCAGACCGTGACGCTCGATGAGGCCCTGCAACTGCTTTCGCTGCCTCGAGTACTCGGACAGGACCCCGAAACCGGCACGGATATTACCGCGCAGAACGGCAGATACGGACCGTACCTGAAGAAGGGAACCGACTCGCGCACGATTGCCAGCGAAGAAATGCTCCTGACAATCACGCTGGAAGAAGCCCTTGAAATCTACAAGCAGCCCAAACGGGGACGTGGAGCTACTTCAACAGCGCCGCTCAAGGAACTGGGAGTCGACCCAACCTCAGAGAAGCCGATCCTGGTTAAGGACGGACGTTTTGGTCCATACGTAACCGATGGCACGACCAACCGCACCCTACCCAAAGATGCCTCAGTTGAGTCCATTACGTTTGAGCAAGCTGTTGAACTGCTCGCTGAAAAGCGAGCCAAGGGACCGGTCAAGCGGACGACTCGCGCTGCGGCAGCCAAGAAAACTCCGGCTAAGAAGACGACCGCCAAGAAGACCACAGCCAAAGCCGCAGGAACTACCAAAACAACAACCACGCGCCGCACAACCACCAAAAAGCCGGCGGCAGAATAGGTAGACCAGCGCCGGCGCCGCGCAGCGAGAAGGTGAAACTTAGCTGTAAGCGCAGTTGACAGAACAAACGCCCAAGAGCGCTGATAACTTGGGTATCGGACCTAGACGTTGGCGGACATGAGCCCCGGCGTCTAGGTCCTTCCTGCAACTGCTCTATGTCCTTCCTGCAACTGCTCCATGTCCTTCCTGCAACTGCTCCATGTCCTTCCTGCAACTGCTTATGGACTACCAATTGATGATGGCGCGTGCACCTTGTTGATAATGGATGAACAAAACACCCGGTCTGGGTGATCCATGCCGAGCGTTTTTCGCATAGGTTGATCACATGGAAAAGAACATCATCCCGTCAGCGTTGACCACCGGACTAGTCCCATCACCAGCAGATGCACCCGCGATCCGCTGGGGAATCATCGGCCCAGGCTGGATCTCCGCGCGCTTTGCAGAAGCAGTCTCGCAGCGCACCGCCTCAACCATTTCCGCTATTGCCTCGCGCAGCGCCGAGCGTGCCAACCAGTTCATTGCAGACCACCTCGAGGGACAACCCGCACCAAAGGTGTACACCTCCTACGAGGAAATCGTTGCCGACCCAGACATCGACGCAATCTACGTGGGAACCCCACACTCCCACCACCGCGACCACGCTCTGCTCGCTATCAACGCAGGCAAGCACCTTCTCGTCGAAAAAGCACTGACCCGCAACGCCGGCGAAGCACGCGAGGTGCTTGACGCAGCAGAAGCCAAGGGCGTGTTCATCATGGAAGCAATGTGGACCCGCTTCCTGCCACACATCGCAGCGGTGCGTGAGGTCATTGCACAGGGCACCATCGGCGACATCGTCTCCGTCATCGCTGACCACGGCCAGTACTTTGAGTTCAACCCACAGCACCGTCTCTACAACCCGGACCTCGCTGGTGGCGCACTCCTCGACCTCGGTGTTTACCCGGTCTCCTTTGCGCACGACATCCTCGGCGCGCCAAAAACTATCGACGCACGTGGCCAACTAACCGAAACCAACGTGGACGGCCAGATCTCCATGATCTTCGACTACGAAGGCCACACCCAAGCATCGCTGCACACCACGCTGTGGGGAGCTACCCCTACCACCGCGTCCATTACGGGCACCAAAGGCCGCATCGAAATTGCCGGCAACTTCTACGCCCCATCCACCTTCACCGTGCGCCTCAACGACGGCACCAAGAGCTACTACGAAGCAGACGACATCCTAGGCCTCGAGTTTGAGGCCGCCGAAGTTGCGCGCTGCATCAGCGAAGGAAAACTCGAATCCGAGCGCATCACCCGCGCCCAGTCCCTCGCAATCATGGAGGCAATGGACGAGATTCGCCGCCAAGTTGGCGTGGTCTACCCCGGCGAATGAGCTGCTGATTAGGCGAGGGTCAGCTGGATCCCAGCCGAATCGTCGAAAATAAAACGAACCTGATCAAGCGACTCAACGTACGCATCCGCCGTAAGCTCAGCGAGGCGATGCGTACCTGCTACCGCAAGGGTTGCGCAGCCGGCCTGCTGGCCGGCGCGCAACCCCGTGGGCGCATCCTCAATCACGAGGCAGCGCTCAGGCGCCACACCAAGGCGCTGAGCGGCCAACACATACGGATCCGGCGACGGCTTACCACGACTCACATCATCGGCGGTCACCACAGTGTCCATGAGCAGTCCCGTCACCTCAAGACGCATAAGCGCGAGATCACGCGTGCAACTCGTGGCGATTGCGCGCCGCGATTGCGGAATCGCGGCCAATGCCTCCACGGCACCAGGCAGGACGATGATGCCATCGGCATCATTCATTTCCATATCGAGAATCTGCTGGAACCCCGCCTCACGTTCATGCTCGGGCAGTAACTTAGCGACGATATCGCGAGCAGGCGTGCCATGGAACTGCAGGTAATGCTCCGGCGGAAAACCACGCTCAACCATCCACTGACCCCAGCAGCGTTCCGTGATGGGAATTGAATTTATGAGCGTTCCGTCCATGTCAAAGAGCACTGCATCAAAACTCCTACCGGCAAATACGTGCGCAGGATGAGGTAAATCTGTACCTTGCCCCTGGGCCTGTGACTTGGACATGGAACTGTGATCGGAACGAGGTGACGTCATGGTCAAAGCCTACGGTGCTAGCCGTGTCAGAGGTAACCGGTAGGGTTGGACCGTGATCGAAAATCAGGGGACCCTAGCCAGCAACTTTGACGCCATCGCGCGCACCGCGGCCGACACCTTTGGCGAACTACCCGCCTTGCCGGGAATCTTCATTTCCTTTGAAGGTGGAGATGGCTGCGGGAAAACAACGCAGTCCCAACTCTTGGGGCAGTGGCTAGGCAAGGCACTCAACCGCGAGGTAATCCTGACCCGCGAACCAGGTGGCACAAGCCTCGGGCAAGAACTGCGCGCACTCGTGCTGCATGGCGAGGACATGGGGCCACGGGCCGAAGCACTCATCTACGCGGCCGACCGCTCACACCACGTACAAACCAAGGTGCACCCCGCACTCGCACGAGGTGCAGTTGTCATTACTGACCGCTACATCGACTCCTCCGTGGCCTACCAAAGCGGAGGACGCGAACTGACCTCAAACGAGGTGCGAAGCCTATCGCTGTGGGCAACAGGCGGCCTGATGCCCGAGTTGACTGTGCTTCTTGATCTTGATCCGGCACAAGGCGCAGCGCGATTCACAAACGAACCAGACCGGCTCGAACGCGCCGGAGCACAGTTCCACGCCCGAACACGCCAAACCTACCTAGACATTGCCGCACAGGAGCCGCAGCGATGGATCGTGCTTGACGGGCAAAGCACTATCGACGACATCGCGCGCGCTATCAGGGAGCGCGTGGCTGAACGGCTCGGACAGTTGCACCCGGATCTCGCACCGCTGCTAGCAGGAGCACTATGACAGTCTGGGATGAGCTCGTAGGTCAAGAGCAGGTGGTAAGCACACTGCAAGGCGCAGTATCCAACACCTCCTCGATGACCCACGCTTGGCTGCTGACCGGACCGCCCGGATCAGGACGATCGAACGCTGCCCGCGCATTTGCGGCAGCCCTCCAGTGTGAGCACGGCGGATGTGGATCCTGTGATGCGTGCCGAGCAGTCATGCGCGGAGCCCACCCGGACGTGACCATCCTGGCCACCGAGAAGGTGACCATCGCAATCGACGAGGTGCGTGGGCTCATCACCGAGGCTTCACGCGCGCCGTCATCGGGTAGATGGCGTGTGATCCTCATCGAAGACGCAGATCGCATGCTCGAGCGCACAACAAACGTCTTGCTCAAAGCCATCGAAGAACCCGCCCCACGCACAGTGTGGCTCCTGTGCGCACCCAGCCCACAAGATGTCATGGTGACGATACGCTCACGATGCCGGAAAGTGTCTTTGCGCATTCCACCAGCCGCAGACGTTGCACAACTACTCGTTACCCGCGATGGCATAGATCCACACACAGCCACCATCGCGGCAAGGGCAGCGCAATCCCATATTGGACTAGCTCGACGCTACGCAAGAGACCCGCAGGCTCGGGAACGACGCGACGCAGTCCTCGCGCTCGCGGAGAAGATTAGAGGCGTGTCTGACGCAGTGCTGAGTGCCGGAAAGCTCGTTGAGGTAGCGCAAGAGGAGGCAGCTGCCGCTTCCGCAGAGCGTGACGCGGGAGAACTGGCCGCACTTATGCGGACCCTCGGTATAGAACCAGGTGGCACCGTTCCACCCGCATTACGCTCCCAAATAAAGCAGCTAGAAGAAGAACAAAAACGCAGAGCCACTCGTCATCAACGCGATGTTCTGGACCAAGCGATGCTTGATCTCCTCTCGCTTTACCGTGACGTACTGCTGACGCAACTTCGTGCCGAGATGGATCTAGTCAACGTGGAGCACGAAGCCTTCATTTATGAACTTGCGGGTGCAACCAACGCGGTGGACACCCTTGGCAAGATGGACGCCATCTCGCAGGCCCGAACTCGGCTAGCTGGGAACGTGGCACCACTGCTAACCGTTGAAGCGATGATGGTGGCGCTTCGACCAATCGCGCACTAGAGCATTTTGCGTCTAACACCAACTGCCAGCACTTATGACATCTCAAACCACTTGCCAACGCCCAACCGAAAGAGCAGTTCACATGCCATCTACCCGCGGTGCACGCACCCTCGTTGCATTTATTGGCGCAATGACGATCCTCCTTGCCGGTTGCGGTGTGCAGACAAGTAACGGGAATAATGGGCCTGCGGCACCGTCAACAAGTGCCGCGCCTACACAATCGCAGGAACCAGCTGCACCAGTGCCCGCGGGATTTGAAACCTACTACGAGCAAGAGGTGAACTGGTCTAAATGTGGTGGTGGTGCGTTCTCATGCGCGCAGGTTGAAGCCCCAATTGACTGGTCTGATCCACACTCAAACCCAACCAAGATCGCAGTCATGATGTACAAGGCGCGCGGCGGAAATCCTATGGGAACGCTGCTGATTAATCCCGGAGGCCCCGGCGGATCAGGGATTGATCTCGTGGGGTACGCGCCCTCAATCTTTGGCTCGGATCTGCTAGAGAATTACAACATTCTCGGCTTTGATCCGCGTGGTGTTGGACAATCTGATCCTGTTAAGTGCCTTGATGCTGAGGCGATGGACCGCTACCTGGCGGCCTCATTCCCCGAGGTAACTGAAGAAACGCTTCCGGTTATGCAAAAAATGTCTGACGAATTTGCGCAGGCCTGTAAGCAAAACTCCAGTGAAGTGCTCGGGCATGTAGATACTCAGAGCGCGGCGCGAGACATGGACCTGCTGCGCGCAGTAGTAGGTGACTCGAAGTTCAACTACCTTGGGTTCTCGTACGGCACTCAACTGGGTGCAACTTATGCGGGTATCTTTCCAAACAATGTAGGACGCATGGTGCTGGACGGTGCTATTGATTTGCGCTTAACCCAGTTTGAACAGTCAAAGCAGCAGGCCGTGGGCTTTGAGAATGCGTTCCGAGCTTTCCTCACCGATTGCCTAGCAGGATCGCAGTGTCCTGTGACAGGAACCGTTGATGACGCCGCCAAGCAGGTGCAATCTTTCCTCACTGAATTGGCAACAAACCCACTGCCCACTCAGGATAACGGGCGTGTACTCACTCAGTCACTGGCCTTTTACGGCTTAGCGCAGCCGCTTTATGCGCAGCCGCTGTGGCCGATGCTTAAGGATGGCCTGACTCAAGCCATGGTTCATCGGGACGGCACTGCGCTACTCGCACTTTCTGACAGCTACTTCAACCGCTCTGCAGATGGAACCTACGCAGATAACCAGACAGAAGCATTCACTGCGATCAACTGCCTAGACTCGCGTGGTGACTCCGACTTTGCGTCCATGCAGCAAGAAGCCAATGAGATCGCACAAGCCGCGCCAACGATGGGCCAGTTCTTTGCATTTGGAGAGGTGGGCTGCAAGAACTGGCCGTTTGAACAGGTAAAGCAGGACTTTGACCTCTCCGCAAAGGGGGCACCACCCATCATGGTGATTGGGACAACGAACGATCCAGCAACTCCATACTCTTGGGCACAGGGATTGGCAGATCAGCTAGATTCGGGATTCTTGGTTACCCACGTAGGCGAGGGCCACACGGCGTACGGCATGGGAAGTACCTGCATCATGGATACGGTTGACGAGTACTTTGTGCACGGCACGGTGCCCAGCACAGATCCGCAATGTTCGTGATGGTGCGCTGGCTGTCTGTAGTGCATCATCCTGCTGCCGCCTCGCCTACAGGGGAAGGTAGCGTGGCGGTACTGACACTCTGAACAGGGTTCGTGAGTGCGGTCACAGTCCATTATTTTGCGTAACGCCCGAGAGGGTCTGTAGAGTAATCTCGGTTCTTCGCTCACATCAGTGATCCGCTCCGGGTGTGGGAGAAGCCGGCCGCCTTAGCTCAGTCGGCAGAGCGTTTCACTCGTAATGAAAAGGTCACGAGTTCGATTCTCGTAGGCGGCTCAGATAAAACCCCTAATCAGGAAACTGGTTAGGGGTTTTCTGCATTCCACACAGTGGGTACGTGCGGGTCACAACGGCACGGGCTTAGGGGGTTCCGGAGGGGAGGACTGCACGGGCAGTCCAACCCCGCATGCAGTCCCCGTGGATCCCTTCCCATTTCGCAATGAAGCTTCTTCCCCTTTACTTGTCACGTATAGGAGGAAGGGTGCATGGCCGCTACCATGCGCCCGTCACTGGGCATAGACCCAGGGGATGGTAGTCAAAACCAATGAACATCAAGAAGACTTTTGCGCGCACTTTTGCTGTTATCGTGCTCGCCCCCTTTGCGTTACTGGGTACCGCAACGCTTGCCTCGGCAACGCAAGACAACTACAAAATCACCGAACGCGGAATTGAACTACCTGCAGGCCACCGCTTTGGTAATAACGATCACGTCAACCTGCGTTTTGATGACGGTCGAACCGTGAACATTCACTTTGAAGACAAGTGCCGAAGCAAAGACCTATCGCACAAGCCAGAATGCAGCCAAGTGGATGCAGGGCTTAAAGCTTCGAAGGCTCAACTTTCGCAATACATTGGTAAAAGCGTTATCCCGTGGAGCGTACTTGACCAAAAATCGCAGCGTGAATGTCTGTGCTGGGTTCAAGTTGCCGGATTTAACTATCACTTTGGTGAGAACAACGAGAAGTCCGTGTGCACCGGAGGAAACGACAAGCCAAAGTCCTCTGGCACGGCAGACAACGACAAACTCGGCAAGAACAAGTCTGATAACGATAAGTCCGCGTCTGACAAGAACAAGTCTGACAAGAACCACTCGAAGTCCGATGATAAGGGCAAGAAAGATGGCTCTAAGAATGATTCACGGTCACACAAACCGGGGTCATCTAAGAATGACAAAGACTGCGACAAGCCTAAGGACCACGCGGTAGACCCTAAGAAGGACCGCGATGAAAAGCCGTCTGGTTCCGATCAAACCCCGACGCCTAAGGATTCAGGGGTTAAAGACAGCGATGACACGCCAGACGTTCCTGCAGGCGAGGCCGATGAGAATAACGAGAACCCCACTGCCGACCCAATCTCGGACGACCCAAGCTCGGACGGCTCTGAGCCGGCTGAGGACGCTGTGCCTACACCTGGAGACGATGACACTGACGTTCCAGCAGTTGAGGAACCTGCAGACTCATCCACACCCGTAGAGCGTGTGGTGGAGGTGCTTGGTGATGAAGTTACAGCAGCGGAACCTTCCGCCGAAACCCCAGATGCTGGGACTGCAGACGTTGCCGATGAGAGTGCACTAGCGCAAACCGGTATGGGGATTCTTTGGATTTCAACAACACTGGGTGCACTTGCACTTATTGCGGCAGGTGTGGGACTTACGCTCTCACGTCGTCGCCGCAACGCCTAAGGCTCAGGCCGTCCCCCGACCGCGAGCCACAACTGCGCCGTTCTTGCCCTTCACGCTAAAAGGGTAAGAACGGCGCAGCCGTGTTATGGACCACCACGCAGCAAATGCACAAACCCAGCCGCGCGTGCACAAACCCAGCCGCGCGAGGGCAACTGATCCTCGGCAAAACAGAAACTGTTCAGTACGCTGGAGCCAACACACGGATTGGACCCGCAATGGACGCGCAGCCGCACCACCTTACGCCGAGTACGCCAGACGGCGCGCGTGGCAAGGAATGGTTCTCGCAGCTGTTTGCTGAATACAACCGGCATATAGCCCGATATGTCTACCGGCGCACAACGCCCCAGGACGTTGAGGATCTTGTAGCAGATACGTTTGCTACCGCTTGGCGAAAACGAGCAGAGATCCCAGCAGGCTTTGAATTGCAATGGCTCTACCGCACAGCCAATTTCCTGCTGGCAAACCACAACCGTAAGCAGCGCCCTCTTCTCTTAGAGTCGTTTCCAGAGATCGCAACCGATCAAGACCCGGCAGCAGTGTTCGTTGAAGACGAAGCGTTGCGCAAGGCCTTTTACGCGCTTTCGGAGCGAGACCGCAGAATCCTTCTACTTGCCGCGTGGGAAGGGCTGAACCCCGCGGAGATCGCGGAGGTAGAAGGCATCAGCGCGGGAGCCGCCGCAGTGGCGCTTTCGCGTGCCCGCGCACGATTTGCTGCAGCAAACGCCAACGTGGATGTGTAAATCTGCGGAGGCCTGCAACACATACGAGGTGGATCGTAGCGTCATCACAGTCGTGAAGAGACCGCTGCGAATGCAGATCATTGAGTGGAAGTTAGCGGGTGGGCAAGATGGCACAGCAGCCTAAAGATGAGTTTGAACGACTATCGCAATTGGACCCTGCTACAAGAATCGAGTTTGATAGCAAGGCCGTCTGGCAAAAAGTGGAAGGTCAATTGGCCGAGCCCACGCCGGCTCTAAGTCTCGTAGCCTCCCCAACCGACGCAACAACTTCCACCGAGGTATCCCAAACGCTCGCTGTGCGGCGCACATACCGAGTCGCCTGGCTGCAGATTGCTGCCTCGGTGGCTGCAACCGCATTGGTTTCAACAATGGTTGTCACAGGGGTAACGCATCGCGGTGATGCCCGAAGCAGACTGCAAAGCAACCCCGCCGAGATTGGCAGGCAAGACACGCTCGACTCCGCCCAAAGTTTGAGCCTTGCGGAGGGACCGCTTGCGAATACTGCGCAATCTGGCAGCGGCAGTGAGACTGCGCCGGGACTACCTGGAATACCTACCCAAGGCAGTGCAGATTCCGCGGCTGTTGCGGCCATGCCGTATCCGGGCGGTTCAGGCCGCGAGGTTTTTGCGGGTAAGGACTTGTCTAGTGCGCAGGGCAATGCGCCGGCCTTTGGTTTTGATGATTCTGCGATCATGACCGCAGCTACGATGACGCAGCTGCAGGAGGCATTTGGGGTGAAGGGGCGAGTAGAACGTTCCGGCGACGGGTTCTCCATCAATATGCAGGATGTGTGGCTGGGCTTGAACGGTAACGGAACGGGCGCCTTTTGGTTTGGCCGTTCGTGGGAGCAACTTGAGCCCAAGAAGCAGGATCAAGACGCCGCTGAGGCAAAGGCGCGCAGCATCATGTCTACGCTGGGGCTGAACCCCGCCGAGTTCACGATGGTGACTGAGTCCTTTGAATATGGTGTGTGGGCGGCCACGGACGCCCCTGACACCTCGGTTTCCTCGGACGGCGCTGCTCGTTCTGATACCGCTGTTAGTCCTGATAATGCCGGAAGTTCGCCCGCCTACAGTGGATCAAACGATGGGCCAAATGTTGGGCCGAACGCCGCGTCGAACGATGCGGATGGCACGGGAATTGAGCCGGCACCTTTGCCTGGTCCGCAACACTCGATAACCCTGACGCGTGTAACCGCGACTCCTGCTCGTTTTTCCGGCAGGAACACTGCGGGTGAGTGGTCGTTCGACTTCAATGGCACCGAGGTGCTCAACGCACAGGGCAGTCTCGCACGCATCATCGAGCTGGGTGATTATCCGGTTGTGAGTGCGCGTGACGCAGTGGATCGGATGAATGATCCGCGCTTTGGAGTCAGCGCTGTTATTTCCGACGACACTTCTGCTCCCAGCATCATCGAGCCTTATGGCCTTGGTTATGGTGAACCGGGCGTCAGCGGTGCTGGCTCTGCTGCGCGCCATTCGGTTACACCGGGTGAGAAGTTGACGTGGCCTGTGACAACACATGTGGTCAGCGGAGGATCGCTGAAGAATGCGGGCTTCTATTTGGCTGATGGCTCGAATGTGGTGCTTCCCGTGTGGGAGTTTGCGGGCGAGAATGGCTTGCACTACCAGGTTCTGGCCGTCGCAGATTCTGCACTGCGTTTCTAACTCTGCACTGCGTTTCTGACCATGCGCTGCGCTTCTAACTCTGCGCTGCGTTCTTAGTCAGGCAGCGGGCTCTTCGTCCCGCCGGTGGGAGCTGTAGTTTGGCGCTTTAGTCTTGCGTTTCGTCGCAGGCTAGCGGTGTGCCTTCGGTGAATGAGGCGAGGGCATTGTCTACGAAGTCTGGGATCCATTCGAGCTTCCCGGCAAGCCAGCGTCGGTTCACGGCGTCAATGGGGAAGTAGGTTGCGCGGTGAGCTTCGTCGCGTACGGCGTAGGTGATGTCCTTGCCGTCTTCGGAGACCACCCATTTGCAGTCGGTGGATCCGAGAACGAGGAGGTCGCCGATGCCTATTCCTACTGCTGTGGCTACAAAAAAGTGATCCCACTTGTTGCGCCGCGAGTGGGTGTGCCAGGCGGTGCAGTAGGCGTCGTACACCTCGGAAAGTTCTTTGGCGGTGAGCCGCGGCGCGGTGGGTAGCTTGAGGTGGCTGCGCATTTCTTCGAGCCACATGAGCTCGGCAATGGATGGTTCGCGCAGGTTGAGTGGGGCACTTGCCTGGCTTGAGGTGAGGGTCGCCGATTCTGGCGAGATTGGCCCAAAGCTTGAAATGTCGAAGAGCTGCGTGTGTGGGTGCTTGGCTTGGGTGTGTACTGGCCGCTCGGGTGCCCCGTGCTTGAGCGTACGTTGTGGCGCGCTAGTGGCGGGTTGCTCCGGAGCTGAGGGCACAAAGTATCGCTGGTTCTCGGGTACTCGGGGTAGATCGCGCGCGGTCTCTCGCACGGCGCTGTGTAAGGTTCTGCGGGTGGGGATTACCGTGGGCGCTTGCGTTGGCGTGGGCTCGCCTGAGGCTGTGTTTGGGGTGGTGGGAGCCGCTGCCGCTACTGCATGAAGAGCCCGGCGAGTAGTGGGCCGGTCACCGGTGACCTGGTCCTCGCGTGCGGGCTGCATTTCATACATGGTTGGAGTATCGGCCTCAATACGGGGAAACTTTACCTAGATAGTACTGACATATCCGCAAAAGTTAGCCCTTGACAGCGCCGTCTCGCCGAGTTTTGTGTGGGTACTTTTCACCGCTGCTGGCAAATGTTCCTCAGGAAGGTCCTTTGCCTCCGGTTTTAGCCCGAAAACCTGATTCTCGACGATTCTGGCTGGGACCGCACTTAATGGCAGTCCCAGCCAGAATCGTCGAGAAGTTGGTGGCTATTCCACTGCCGCAATGGCATCCAGAACGGGTAGGTGGGCGGCGCGCCGCGCCGGCCACAGGGCTGCGGCAACCCCAACGACGATTGCCAAGCCGAGCATATATACCAGCGGCTGCCATGGCACAATCAGTTCACTCAAGCCCTGTGCGGCCAGTAGTGACGGCAGGCCAGAGGCGATTGCGATGCCAACCACCATGCCGAGGACTGTGCCAAAAAGTGCGGTCAGGATTGACTCGATGATGAATGTGCCGGCGAGGTGGCCGCGGCCCAAGCCCACTGCCCGCAGTAGACCAATTTCGCGCGTGCGTTCCACCACGGACAGTCCGAGGGTGTTCATGATCCCGAGTGACGCAATCACCAAGGACAACGCGAGCAGGCCATACAGGACAGTAAGAACCTGGTCTATCTGGGCCGTGAGATGCCCCGTGAACTCATCTTGATCCATGACGGACAGCACGAGATACGGTGCGGCAACTTTGGCGAGTGCGGCGCGCAACTGGGACTGTGGCACACCGTCTGCGCCATTAACCATGACCGTGTTGATAGTTTGACCCTCTGCGGGAACCAACTCATTGAGTACGTCGGTTGAGACCATCAACGGGATGCCGAGCGCCGCAGAATCAAAGATCGCACCCACGGGGATGGACCGTGAGCCAGTGTGACCCGTTACGGTGATCTCATCGCCAACCGTCAGATCGTGCTGAGTGGCAAAGGACTTCTGAATAATTGCTGCACCCTGGCCGAGCGTGTCAAATGTTCCTGCTAACGCTGGCGTTGACCAGACTGCGGTGAATGAGCCAGGCTGCGCGCCACCGATCTCAAGTTGGGTATCAGCTGGAACAGCCGGCATGCCACCTGTGGTTCCACCTGTTGTTTCGCCCGTTGTACTTACGGTGTGGCCCCCGGTTGAGGCGTCAAACTGCACCGTTCCCGTAGTGAAGGCTGCTGCCAACCCCACCTCGGGAAGTTGGGCAATCTGCGCAGTTGCGTCAGCAGATACAGAGAATGTGGCCGACTGAATGATGAAATCAGCGGTCATCTCCTTTTCCACGAGTCCTTTCACGGAGGCGTTCGTGGATGCGGCAAGCACCGCGGCTGCTGCTACCAGCGCCATCCCCACGGTTAGTGCACCCGCCGTGGCAGAAGTGCGCTTTGGATTGCGGGAAATATTGCCCGCCGCAAGCGCACCCATCGGGCGAGTTGCATGCGTAAATGGCATGCTGACCGCGCGAATAAAGATGGGTGCCACCACAGGAGCGCTCATCAGCGCCCCAATAAGCAGCACTGCGCAGCTAAGTCCATAGGGCAGCGCGCCGCCAAAATCGTGGTCAATCCGTCGGGCAACAATATTTCCGACGAGACCAACAGCTCCCAGCCCCACAGCGGCTAGTCCAACGCGGGTGCGCAAACGCGTAGGTCGCACGGTTGGTGCGGCTGATTCCCGCATCGCCTCAACGGGAGCGGTTAGAGCGGCGCGACGCGCGGCAAACGCCGCAGATAGCGCGGCAGTGGCAACACCGAGGCCAACCCCCACGAATGCGATTGTGGGGGTGAGTGCAAGATCCCCAGCCAGGTCCATACCCACACTTCCAAATACAGCCCGCAATCCTTGTACGAGTCCAAAACCACCTGCAACACCAAGCAGTCCTCCTACACACCCAACAAGAACCGCCTGAACTACCACCCGCGTGAAAATTTGAAATGGGGAAGCACCAACAGCGCGCAACATCGCAAACTCACGCTGCTTTTGGCGGATGGTCATGGAGAACGTGTTTGCAATAACAAACGCACCCACACAGAGAGCGAGGGCCGCAAAAATGAGTAGGAGGGAGGAGATGAAACCAACCTGCTCGGAAGTTTGCGCCGTGGCCGCCTCACGAACAGACGAACCAGATGCCACCGTGTAATCTTGCGACGATAACCCGGCTGCCTCGAGCTGTTGGCGCACCGAATCTACAAAGTCCTGTTCAGCACTCGCAGACAGCGTGCGGGTGGCGCCTGGCGCAGCGGCGGAAGTGTCATTTTGCGAGGCGGCATACACCGCAAGGTAGGGCACAGTACCCGACGGTGCAAAAGCTGCGCGAGCGGTGTCTGGATCTAGGAGCACGAGCGTGGCGCCGGCCATATTCGCGTCAAAATGTACGAGCCCTGACACCGTAACCTTGTGGATCACCCCATTTGCGATAACCGTGGTGGGGTCCCCAACGGTGAGACCAGCACGCTGCGCAGTTGACTCTTCAAGTGCCACCTGAGAACTCGTGGAGGGGGCAACGCCCTGCGAGATCGTCATGGTGGGATCGGCGCCATCAGCAGCAAAGCCGAGGCTTGGCGCACCGCCACCGCCAGTTACCGCCGTGCCATCGGCGCCCACCAATATGGCCTGGCCGCTGATCTCCGGAATTACCGCACCAACGCCTTCAAAGGTGGCAATCTGCTGCGCTAAATCAATGGGGATTACTTGATCTCCGCGAGTATTCGTCACCAGATTTCCAACACCTGAAGGCGACTCAACGTATGCCGCAGCCCGATAGCCAGAATCTACGATGTCCCCAAACGTGGTGGACAAGACATTACGCAGGCACAGTGTCCCCACAATAAATGCGACTCCCAGCATCACAGCCACCACAGACATGGCCAGCCGCAGTGCAGACGCGCGAGTATCCCGCAGTGCAAGCTTGAACACCTCACACCTCCTGAAGGGAACGGCTAGCTCGGGTCACAGCGCCAAGTACCTGCAGCACAGACTCCGCGGTCGGGTCCTCCTGCTCGGTGACAATGTGACCATCCGCAAGAAACAGCACCCGGTGTGCATAGGACGCAGCCACAGGATCATGGGTGACCATCACCACCGACTGACCCAAATCGTCGACACTACGACGCAAAAAGGTCAGGACCTCCCGGCCGGTAGCCGAATCGAGGTTCCCAGTGGGTTCGTCGGCAAAAATGACGGCGGGCTTGGACACAAGCGCTCGCGCGCACGCAACGCGCTGCTGCTGTCCACCCGACATCTCAGCCGGCCGATGATGCAAACGACCCGCCAAACCAAGCGCGGTGACCACGCGCGTCATGTGTTCTTGATCCACTGCAACGCGCGCAATATCGAGTGGAAGCGTAATGTTCTCGGCCGCAGTCAGTGTAGGAATGAGGTTGAAGGACTGAAAAATAAAGCCCATTTCCGTCCGCCGGAGCTTGGTCAACTGCCGCTGATTCAACTGCGAAACCGCACGTCTGGCGAGCACCACCTCGCCAGAGGTGGGGGTATCAAGACCAGCGAGCAAATGCATCAGCGTGGACTTTCCAGAACCGGAAGGACCCATGATCGCGGTGAACTTCCCGCGCTCGAAGTCCACATCTACGTTGTCCAGAGCAGTCACAGTAGTAGCGCGGCTGCCATACACCTTGGACAATCCGCGGGCATGGGCAATAACGGTGGAAGATTGCGGTGCTGGAAGCGTAATCCGCAGGGACATGATGAGGCCTCTCTCAGAATGAAACGAACGATGAAATAAGCGCCGCACGTGTAAATCTCGTGGGGGAACATGCCGCGTTGTGGAGCACTTTCCATCTTTGTGTTCGCAGGCTGTGTGCGGTATTGGGTGTTGCCCTGATCCAACCCTGAATGTGTGCTGGGACACCCTTAGGGGAAAACTGGGGGTCCTCGTGGGGGACTGCTGGGGTGTGAGGCGCCGGTGCGTGAGGTTGGGGCGGCCTGCGTGCGGAGTGCCGTGCGTGCGAAGTGCCGGTGTGTGAGGTTAGGTCAGCCGGCGTGTGAGGCGCCGGTGTGTGAGCTGCAGGGGTGTGCATCTGGCGCTGTGTCACATCATGAGATCTACGAAAAATGCTGCATACACATCATTTTTGTTGCACCTACATCATTTATGTCCGACGGAGGGCGAGGGAGGGGCGAGGTAGGGAGGGGTGAGGGGAGGGGCGGGGGAAAGGAAGTGGGAGGAGAACCGGCCGGACCGGGAGAGAGCGTGGGTCGAAGGGCCTGTTGACTAGCCTGAGCGCGCTCGCGCGGACGTTTTGCGGTCCGCAGGGTGGGAATTTTCCGCCCACACGAGCCCAGCAGTGCGAGAATGGCAGCGTGACCCAGGTGGAACTGAATCCGGCAGCAGCAACCCCAAACCCCGCGAACAACGGCGAGGCACGACAAGACCTTGTGTACGCCCTACGCAAGGCCGTGGACGGTGAGGTCTCGGACACCAAGATTCGGCGCGCCGAATACTCCACGGACGCCTCCAACTACCGCGTGGTGCCCCAGGTTGTGGTTATTCCCAAGTCCAAGGATGACGCGCTCGCGGCCATCAACGTCACGCGCGAATTTGGCGTACCGCTGACCACTCGCGGCGCGGGAACCAG
>Ga0182744_1001444_pt1 | contig 20735 bp, 17 predicted proteins | sample eDN3rd30CKraftMG_FD_128525 | JGI IMG/M metagenome (GOLD analysis project Ga0182744, IMG submission 128525) | Enriched Miracle-Growth compost microbial communities from Emeryville, California, USA - eDNA 3rd pass 30_C Kraft MG (version 2) (version 2) ...
CTCCAGGCCCGGCAACGTCAACCAGCAAACCGTCCCCGGATGCATCCGCGTGATCGCGGTGGCCGAAAAGCCCGACAGCGAAAGATCGTTCACCACCGTCTGAAACGCCCGCGCCCCCGAAGCACGCAGCTGCGCCGGAATAGCCAGCTTCGTCCGCGGCGCGGAGCGATCCTCCTGAGCGGCGATATCGTAACGACCGAAGGTGTGGTGGAGGGGCATCGACGCTGATTTCTCGCTGCTTTAACATTGGCCTAGCTGGGGGACAGGCTGCACGCACGATGAGCCAGCCTGGTTAGTAATCGGTTTATAAGTCTGGTTAAGCAGGTGAGCTTGGCCGGTGTGTTCGCTCAGACACGAATCTTTGTCGACGCCGATGGTGCTTCGGAAAATGCAGCTTGGCTTTGATAACGGTTCAGCCACGTCGCCGCTATTACAACGATCGCCATAATCATCGGTGTGCGCGCCGGATAATCCGTAATACTGGCAACGAAAACGAGGATCAGCGTTGCCGATCCTAGGCGGGGTAATTGACTCTTCGAACTGTTTGAGCGCCAAGCGCCCGCACTCTTCCAAACCCACCAGACGATTGCCGCGCCTAGCAAAACAACTCCTGCGAGGCCTGCATCCAGAACGATTTCGATCCAGTCGTTATGGGCATGATTAAAGTAAACGACGTCTAAGAGATCATCGGGTTCGTGTATGCGGAATACGGGATCAAATGCGCCGAGACCTGACCCAAAAGGAAAATAGTATTGTGTCATTGTCAAAACGGTAGGAAGAGCCTTACGACGCAAATCATCGCCGGCGTCGAGAGTCATGATTCGATCGAAAGATGCTGCGCGACCTAGTGTTATGCTAAGGATGATTGTTGTCACGAGTAGCGCAACGACGATAGTGACCAATGCAATCGCATAGGTTCTTGGCAAACGCCGCAATTCCGAGATGACCTTGCGCCTGACGTTAAGCAATCCCAATGCCACGCCAAGGGCTCCCGCGAGCATGCCCATACGGGATCCGGTCGCCAGTATGATCAAGGCGAACAGAAGCAGCAAGACGATCGAAACGGGCCCCTTCCACCGCTTTTGATCCTCTTCGCCGAAGCCCCACGCTGGCGCCAGAATGCAGCCGATCGCGGCAAAAAGCGCAAAGTGATTTCGATTGGCAAAGGATGCGCTGACCGAACCAGCAATATCGTTGACGAGCGGATGATCAAAATGTCCGCCTGAAAATTGCAACAGGCCGAGGAAAGTTGAGCCAACGACTAAGATGAGCAGGACCGTGACGATGCGCCAATCGTCGTCCCTTCTGAGTTGGGCCATCAGTAATAGCGTTGTAACTGGCACGACCAGCGACCAAAGCGCATTGGCTGTCGCGTTCGGTGAAAACGACAGCGGACGCCAAGGCTGCTTCTGCCCGCTAACTGCGGCGGCTTGCTCCAAAAACTCACGGCCCGGAATGGCGGTCCAAATCTGGGGTGGCAGGGGTATCAGTTGCACGAGAGCGAGTGACACAGCTGCCAAAACGAAGAAGGCGACCGGCGCGACAGGACGAAGCTGAGGGGGCCGAGCCCAAAGAACCAAAACAATCAAGATCGTCCAGGCCGCGCCTCGCGTGATAACTTGACCTATGACGTCCGCCCGAGATGCCCCGCCGCTGACCCACAGGATCACCAGCCAAGTGACAATCAATAGGAACGGAAGATCCGGGCGAACTCGCCGCATCGAATGATGATGTCTGGACATTGCCCTTCGCCGTTTAGACAAGTCCGACCTTGGAGGAAACTGCCAATGGCTCTAAAGCGTGGAACATGGTGAAAAGGGATTTCAAATTCGCACTTTTCGCGGTGCTCGCATTGACGACACTTGCGGGGTGCTCATCCGCCGACAAGGGCGACGCGGATCCAAAGCCCGAGGCGCGCCAGTTCAGCGAGGAGGACAAGAGGGTGGCCAGAGCGCTATCGGTTAGCCAGGTCCAATCGATCTCTGACGCAGAGGGACCTTATGCACGCGCTTTGCTTTGCGCGAACGGCATGGATGCGTTGGCCGAACGCTTTCAAGACTTTCGTGGACTGGGTGAGCAACAACGATCTGCTATTGAACAGGCGCGAGAGTACTTCGGGCAGCAGCTAAGGGAGGCGGGCGCAAGCGAGGGCAAGTCGGCTAACGACATCGAAAGCGACCTGCAAAAAACCGCGCAAGACAATATTGATCCTGCCGAGAACGCGCGGACCGCTATGGCGTGCCTGCAGCGGCTGCAGCAGGCGGGTTGAACGAGTTTAGCCAGACGATTTCACGATTCTTACGGGTAAGGACAATTCTGAGTTTTAACTGAAGTCAGCGCACTAGGGAAAATTTTGCAACAAGGTGGACAGGTTTTAACAGTAGGAACTGCTATAATCTCGTAGAAAATGGCTGTTGGAAGTTTTTTGCATGGCCGGGCAAGTAATATGGATCCGGTAAGAGGGGCAGAGGGCTTTGTGATCTTGTTCTGGCGCTTGGCGGCGGCGGGGGAGCGAACAGGGTTGTCAAACTGGGGGGTGGATACCTTGACTTTCATTGCGGCATTTGTTCGGTTAAATGTCAAGATTTCAAGAGCGATAGACTCATTGTTACCTCAGACTCTGCGCCGCGACGGTAATCAGGCATTTCTCGAGAATTATGCGCCGATGGCACTTGAGTATGGCGCAACCGTGTATGACGTCGGCGGCGGTTCTCAGCCTTTCGTTTCGCAAGAAACAAAACAACGCTTCAATCTCACGGTTGTTGGCCTCGATATCAATGCTGAAGAGTTGGCAAAGGCGCCGGACGGCATTTACGATCGGACAATCACGGCAGATCTTTGCACATTTGTCGGAGCGTCCGATGCCGATATCGTTATCTGTCAGGCCACACTTGAACACGTGCCGGATGTTAGAGGTGCGATGCGGGCCATTGCCTCTATCCTGGCACCCAACGGAAGGGCGTTTCTATTCGCCCCGTCACGGAATGCGTTGTTCGCGCGGCTCAACCTCTTGCTCTCACAAGAGTTGAAAACCAGAATATTGTTCAGCACGTTTCCAAGTATGGCGACCGGACATAGCGGCTTTCCAGCCTTTTATGACAATTGCACACCTCGGGATATCGAGCGCTTAGCCCGGGAGAGCGGCTTAGAGGTGGATGATCGGGCCTTTTTTTGGGTCAGCGCATACTTCATGGCGTTCGTTCCCGCGTACATATTTTGGCGCCTTGCCCAGAGCGTTTCGTATATCATTCGCGGGAACAACGCTGCCGAAACATTCATCTACGTGTTGAAAAAATAAAAGCCTAAGAGGTGTGACGCCTGTCGTCCTCCGTGTCGATTGGCGTCCGCTACTAGGTCCACTGGACGCGGGAGATTGGGATGCCGAGGTCTGCGGACGACATCACGACATGATCGTCCAGGTGCCGATCTGCTCCACCACTTCCCAACGTTTCGCCGCGGTTTTCCTGATGCGGATCCGCGAGCCATCAGTCATCGAATAGATGTAGAACCCGCCGGCACTGTTATGGAGGGGTAAGAGTACGGGGCCGCTATTGAATGCGATCCGTCCCTGGCCTCGGCCGACGCCGATGACGACGAACTCGAATTCCCATCCGATGGGCTGGTTATTATTGACGGAATAGCTGCGTTCCGACGTCAGAGCGGGAATCGTGTAGCGCGAGAAATAGCCTGTTCCGGTGATACTCACGTTGGCATCCGGCAGAGCGTGCGTGATCGTCCCGAAGCTATCTCGTTGGGTGATGCACGAGTTCGTCAGACCGGCGTTCATGAAACTGGCCTTTTCAGGCGGAGCCTCGAGCGGGTCGATGTGCCGGATAGCGATCGCCGGATCGGCTGCGGCGCGCTCATCGCTTACATTAAATAGGTATGGAGTCGTCCCGCTGTTCAGCATGTAGCGTGGACGATTGATTTCGATGTTGCCAAGAGCGGTCGTGCCGACGCTATCTTTCTCGGCATAAAGCGAAATGGCTGAGTGATATTTATTCGAGGTCCCGCCAGACCGATTCCAGTCGATCATGAGTGGATCATCAATGACTATCTTGGCCGCGCTGGACTGATAGTTAAGGGCGGAAATAGCCGATGCAGCCGTATTGGCAAGACGGGGGTTCAGAAACCTGATGCAGCCAGGAATGCCCCTTGTCCCCGCGAAACCTAACTGAATGCCCACCGTGGAGCCGTCATCGTTCAACCCTTCGACGGTGACATCCACAGGGTTGGTAGTGCCGTCCATCGCAGAGAGAAAGACCAAGAAGCCAGCGCCCCGATTGCCTGAGGTGCGGACATTCTGGAAGCGGACGGCCTCCAGATATTCGTAATTGTAATTTGGCTCTATATCGACTCCGCTTTCGGGCAGCAGTCCCTCGGTTCCTGAGAAATGACTATCGCGACAAATCATGTTCCGCGCCGAGATGACCGAGAGGCCCTGACGCGCATTGTTTGCTCCGCGGACATTGTCGAGTAAGATGTCCTGCGAATGGGTTAACTTTGTCGAAGAACCCACATAAAACCCGTCGCCCCAACATTCCTCCGCAATCAGGTCGCGAATAGTTATATTGGCGCCCCCCCTGATGCCACAACCTAGGCCATTGCCAACCTGCCCCCCGGTATCGGTGTGCTTGCGCCGATCTCCGATAAGTCGGGCGCCGCAGCCTTCGATTACTATATTAGACGCGTCGAGGATGTTGAGGATGCAGTAGCTATCGCTGCTGTTCGGCATTGCCCTCAGCCGCATGTCGGGGTGAAAGACCCACCGCGAGCCAGAAGGAACGCCGAGTCCGCGGATGGTGCTGGCCGGCGTCACAACATCGAGCGTGAGGTCAATGGGGCCCCACTCGATGACCTTGCCCTCGGTCGCAGCCTCGGTCACAAAATCCAGCAAAGCCACGCGCTGATCGGAGTCGCTTGAAAATATCCCCCTCATCGCAGGCCGCATTGTGGCGCTTAGGATGTTGAGGCGCGTCTTTACGGTGTCATTGTCGAAACCAATGCCGGAGCTCCCGTCCGGCTCGCGGAGAGCCGTGGCTGTAACTTCTTCATAGAGTCTTTCCGATCCCGCTGCGGTGCGTCGATATACGACGGACTTTCCGCTGATGCTGTCCACGAGCTGGAAGATTTGTCCCTTGACCGTAGCGGCTTCCGCTTCGGCTAAATTGAGATCAACGAAGATGCGTTTGGTTTCCAAGGAATCTGCGATTCCACGCTGTCCGGATGGCGTGTTCGCGATGAACGGAGTAGCCGCGGCTCCCATCATTCCATTCAGAGCCTTGCGCCTCGAAAGATGCTTGTTCATGGTGTCGGTCTCGCCGTGGCGAAGCGCCGGCGCAAGGAAAGATTGGGGCGTAGCGAATTGCGGGTATTTCACCACGCTGGCCTTCACCGGCCTGGCGCGGGGTTTGCACGAATCGGTGAAACGGACGGTAAAGGCTTTACCTGGTCGTGCACGGCAACTATGGACCCTCACTTGTTCTCGGAAGCGAGCCTTCTTTGTTCTGTATGTACAAGCGTTTATGCGTCCTCTTGCCTGCCTTGCTTCTGGCGGGGTGTTTGTCCAACCCGAAAATGCAGTCGAGTTCTCGCCTCACGTTGGTCGAAGGTGAAACGACTCTCCCCGCTCCGCTCAGGGCGGACCTTGGCGCTCCAGATCGAATTTCGCTGATCGGCCCGCTTGATACGATCGGCGTGACTGTTTTTGGTGTGGAAGAACTCAGCGGCCAAATGCAGGTGGACGCGAGTGGTCGGATTGCTATGCCGCTTATCGGGACTGTGGATGCGGGGGGTAAGACCGCCAGTGAACTTGCGAGCGATATAGAGCGCGCTTTGGGCGGTAGATTTGTCCGTAACCCGAACGTCACGGTCAACATTCTCAGTTCGGTCAGCCAGGTGGTTACGATCGACGGAGCTGTTGTGGAGCCGGGCCTCTATCCCGTTACGAACCAAATGACTTTGTTGCGTGCCGTGGCATCCGCCAAAGGTTTGGGAGAGTTCGCCGATCATGAAGACGTGGTGATTTTGCGCACGGTCCAAGGGCGAAAGATGGCGGGGCTCTATAACATTGCTGCCATCAGGCGGGGGCTATATGACGATCCACAAATCTACGCAAACGATGTGATTGTGGTTGGCGACTCTCCGCAGCGGCGCCTGTTCCGCGATTTTGTTTCGCTGGCCCCTCTCATTGCGGCCCCGCTTGTTGCGCTCATTCAGTGATTTAGTTGGTTGACCACCGTGAACATGATCGCGACCAAATTGAACTCCCCGGACGTCTCGCAAGTTTCTAACTCGCGGGTTCTGGAGTCGGGCGAAGGTGATGCGCCTTCCGCTTTGCATACGTATCTGCGGATTGCCCTCCGGTGGCGTTGGGTCATTATCGGCGCGACGCTAGCTTGCCTCACCCTGGGCTTGGTTGTCACGCTACTGATGACTCCCAAATACACTGCGGTCGCGACGATCGAGATTGCCCGAGAGGCGGAGCAGGTTACGAAGTTTGAAGGCGTTGAACGTGAAGTGGGAGTTGCGGATCAGGAGTTTTACCAGACCCAATACGGACTTCTGGCTTCTCGAACGCTGGCGGAGCGTGTTGCTAACGCTTTGAATTTGGTGGATGATAAGAGCTTTTTCGAGATGTTCGGATCACCGAATGATCCGGCATTCGAACTGGAAAATAGCCGTTACCCGGCTGCTGGCCGAGCCAAGCGGCAAAGAGTTGCCGGAGAGATTTTGCTCGACAATTTGAGCATCGACGAAACTCGATTGTCTCGTCTGGTGGATATCAGATTTACTAGTCCGAGCCCTGAGTTGTCCAAGCGGGTGGTTAATGCCTGGGCGGAAAACTTCATCCAAACAAACCTCGAACGGAAAGTCCAGAGTACCGCCTATGGGCGTGATCAGCTTCAGCGACAATTGGCTGAATACAAGGACAGGCTCGATGCCTCGCAGCGCCAGTTGGTTACCTATGCTGCGACTCAAGGGATTATCAATCTCCCTGGCCAAACCCAGGGGGCGCCGGAACGTGCAATAATTGTCGACAACTTGGCGGCTTTCAATAACGCATTGTCGGAAGCGGAAGCTGATCGGATTGAGGCGGAGGCGCGGTATCGCCTTGCCGCTAAGGGCAGTTCAACGGTCGAAGCGCTTTCCAATCCCGCTATCAATGAGTTGCGTGCGCGTCGTGCTGCGCTGGCGGCTGAATATCAGCGCATGATGGTTCGCTTCGAACCCGCGTATCCTGCTGCTGCTGCAATGCAATCGCAGATCGAGGATCTTGACCGTTCTATCGAACGCGAGGAGCGGAGAGTCATCGATGTGCTCGATGCAAGCTATCGACAAGCTCTTCAGCGTGAGAGCGAATTGCAGGCTAAGGTAAAGGCGCTGAAGCAAGACTATCTCGACCTACGTCGGCGTTCCATTCAGTATAATATATATGAACAGGAAGTCGATACAAATCAGGCGCTCTATGATGGCCTTCTTCAGCGTTTTAAGGAAATAGGTGTTGTCGGTGGGATCGGCGTCAATAATGTCTCGATAGTCGATCTTGCGCTTACACCTCAGGTTCCTTCCAGCCCGAGGCTGTTGATCAATCTGCTGATTTCGTTTCTGGCCGGTCTTATGATCGGTGCCGCGCTGGCTTTCGCTCTAGAGCAACTTGATGAAGCAATTGCAGATCCAGCAGAGGTGGAGCGAAGACTTGGCCTGCCATTGTTGGGCTCCGTTCCCAGAGCACTTGACGAAACCCCCAAGGAAGCTTTGCTCGACCGCAAGTCAGAGTTGTTCGATGCTTATTTGGCCGTTTATACTAGTCTCGGCTTTACGACCGAACATGGTGTTCCCCGTTCCTTCGCTGTGACTTCCACTCGTCCGGCAGAAGGCAAGTCGACGACGGCCCTGGCATTGGCCACCACCCTGGCAAGAGCGGGCAAGAAGGTAATTTTGGTTGATGGTGATATGCGCTCTCCGTCGGTCCATCACTTGGGAGGAGTGGATCACGATCGAGGGCTCAGCAATTTCCTCGCTGGCGACGAAGATATCAATAAGCTCACCTTTGATATGCAGGATTTGGCTATAACGGCCATGTCCGCGGGACCAATTCCCCCCAACGCCGCAGAGCTCTTGACTGGCAATCGACTCTCGCTCCTGATCGAGCGCCTTCACGAGACATACGATCATGTGATAATCGATTCACCGCCGGTCATGGGCTTGGCTGACGCGCCGCTCATCGCGAGCCGCGTCGAAGGGGTGATTTACGCGGTAGAGTCGCATGGCATTCGCTCAAGTCAGGTCAAAACTGCTCTAAGCCGTCTTGCCAATGCGAATGTGAGAATCTTCGGTTGCGTACTCACTAAGTTCGACGCCCGTAAGTCATACTACGGCTACGGCTATGAATATGGCTACGGGTACGGTCGTGACGACAAGGAAGCGGAGGCGGCCTGATGCGGAATAACCGCGTCGACGCCGGCCGGCACGGTTCAGAACAGCGCGGATCAAGGCGATCCAAGAGGTCAGAACAGCGCGCACCAAAACGATCCAAGAAGGAGTGGATCGTTCGGGGCCTCATGGCAGTCGGCATTGGCCTCACAGGATATGTCAGTATGGCGGGCACATTGGCCAACGTCATCGCGGGCATCGACGCGAGAGCAGCCAACGCGCTTGCCCTTGGAGACGGCCGTATAATGGCTGCCGCAGCGGCCCAAGAGTTCGCGGCTGCTCCGGACTCCTCAAAAACGTCAATGGCAGCTAAGCTTGCGGAAGAAGCGCTGCGTCGCGACCCAACGGCGGTCGATGCGCTCAAGGTGCTGGCCCTTCAGGCACAAATGAGATCCGAAGAGGCTCTCACCGATCGGCTTTTCGGCTATTCAGTTGCTCTGTCTCGGCGGGAATTTGCGCCACAAATGTGGCGGATAGAAAAAGATGTCGCGCGGGGGGATATCGATGGGGCCCTTCGCAATTACGATCTTGCGTTGCGGACCTCTGAGAAGGCTCGCGAAACCCTGTTTCCCGTGCTGGCATCATCAATCGTCGAGCCGAAAATTCGCGAGCGGCTTATCACTCTCTTGGAAGTCGCTCCCGCTTGGAACCGGGCATTTATTCAGTTTGCGTCGGATAAGGGCTCGCAACCATATGCGGTTTCTCAGCTTTTTCGTGAAAGTGAGGGCAAAGGTTTTCCCATTGAGACGGTAGATGAGGCCCGATTGGTCAGCCGTCTTGTGACTCGAGGCCTGATGGATGAGGCTTGGAATTATTATCGCACGTTTCGATCTGGCGTCGATCGGAGTCGGTCCCGCGATCCCGATTTTAATCTTGGCATTGAGGCACCGACGCCTTTCGACTGGAATGTCGGTAACATGCCGGGACTATCTGCGGCAATTCTTCGCCAGGGTGATCGCGGCTTCCTGGATTTTGCCTTGCCTGCCAGTACGCGGGCTACTGTTGTCCGGCAAACTCAGTTGCTCCCTCCCGGGAGCTATAGCTTGAAGGGACGTAGTCAAGGCGTCGACCAAGCAGAGCGTTCGCTACCTTATTGGGTGATAACCTGTCTTGATGGCTTCGAGTTGGGGCGCGTAGACCTTCCTGCTTCGAACCAAGCCTTCGATACCTTTTCTCTGCGGTTTTCGGTGCCCTCAGATTGTCCGGTCCAAAACCTGTCGCTTGTCGCTCGCGTTTCGGATAAGATTGAAGGGGTGACTGGGCGTATCGAAAACGTTCAGATCGCGCCGGTCGGCCGATGACGGGTCGGAAGGAAACAAGGATGCCTTTCCGTTTTGCGCTATCAGTCGGTGCAGGATTGTGGGTAGTTTATACCTTGGGTGCCGCTGTTTCACCCGTCTCGGCACAGGAATGGGTGAACTCTTTTCCCCGTACTGAACTCGCAAATAACCAAGATGAGGGCTTGCAAGAAATAGGGCAAACAGCCGAGACTGGTACGGGAGAGGTTGGCCAGCGTCTGAAGCGCGAAGACATAGCTCTGAATACCACCCCTCTGGCACGAATAAATAACCGCGTTGAAAATAGAGTGGAGAACCGCCTGAGCAGCAGGGTTGAAAGTCACGGTTATAGGAATACGGATGTGACTTCATCTTTCAGGCTTGCTACTGCCCGGACGCGTAATGCCCCCTTATCGAGTGAATCTACTTCGATGGTTGGTGAGAACCAATTGCCACGATGATTTTTAGCGCGATCCTCTTCTTGAAAACATTATTTCTATCGTTTTTAAGGCTATTAAAAAGTCCATAGAAAGCGAAAGATTTTTTATATAGTAAAAATCATACTGCGTCTTGTGGAAGACGTCCTCTATGCTTGTGACGTGCCCTTGGTTGACTTGAGCCCAGCCAGTTATCCCGGGTCTCACAACGTGGCGATACTCATAGAAATCTAGACGCTCCCTATACCATTCGGATAGGGCCTGCGCCTCGGGGCGGGGACCAATGAGGCTCATCTCGCCTTTTACGACGTTAAATAACTGCGGGAGTTCGTCCAGCCTGGTTTGCCGGAGAAAGCGCCCGACCGCTGTTATGCGTGGATCTGCGTTAAGCGTGATCTGGCTTTCACGATCATCGTCTGCGCAATTGCGCTGTTTCATCGTGCGGAATTTGTACACAATGAATGGTTCTCCGCGATATCCTGTTCTACTGTGTTTGAAGATTGCTGGGCCATGCGACGTAAACCGGATCAGGCCAGCAATCGCTAGCATGGGTACGGACAGGACGATCAGTGCGAGCACGGACACGATGAGATCGATTCCGCGCTTCAGGGCAAGGTATCCGAGCGACGGCACGAGACTGCCGAAGTGGTTTTCGGAGAGGTGATCAAAGCGTACTTTTCCAGTAAGTGATTCGTGAGCTTGCTTGACGTGATAGACGGGTAGTCCCCTAAGGACTGCCCGGGCGATTTCGCGTTCCCAGTCCGAGGCCAGGTCCTCGCGGAGGTCGACGATGACCGCGCCTGTTGTCAGTTCAGCCAGGACGCGCGAATTTTCCATGATGTGAAATGGCAGGTGCGGCAGATCGCTCATTAGCTCGCGCGTCTGATCATTCAGAACGATATGGAGGCCCCCGTTCGGCCCCGGGCGTACAAGACTGTTGAAAGCCCACAGAATCGCCAGCGCGCCAGCGTAGCCGACGCTTATCGTTACGACACTATAGGGAACGCGGAAGACAAAAGCAGTAAAAATCAGCACGCCATAACTTGCTGTAATTGTGGGAAGTATGAATCCCAGCGTTCGGGTCCCCGGCACACGTTGAACCGCGCGAAAGGAAAGCGCACCCGCGACATTCGCAATTTGGGTTGCGAGCAGGGACACCCATACGGGTGCAATCAAGTCGAATGAGCCGGTGCGGATATATAGCGTCAGGAGCTGCAGTAGCGACACGACGACTACCAGAACCGGCAGTTGTACGCGAAATTTGTGCAGCCAATGATGTCCGCTGAGCGTAGATTCGGCGACGCGCTGAGAAAGGGGAATCACACCTCTAGGAGGAAAATCGGTGCTAGATGTAGGAATAAACGTCATTATAGGCCCTCTATAGGAGGAGCGAAAGATCAATCAATCGCTCTTGCTCCCTGGCGCGCCCACAGCTGCAATCGGATTGGGGCTCCAAGCTCTTTACGCCCTTCGCCGCGCGGCCCTCGACCACGCCGTTGTCCCGAAATAGGCAGGTTCGTAATCGTGAGGAAGTCGTCGTGGCTGATGTCAGACATTGACCGCTTTGCCCAGATCTGTTGAAAGCGGACCTTCGCGCGTTCCCGTCTGAGCGACGGACGACGATTGAAATCTGGTGCCTAGGTACCCTTGCTTGCAGCAGCATCAACTTGGATTGATGAGGGAAGATGGGCGTATAACCAATATGAGTGATGAATGTCTCTACTGCCAAAAGCCGTGCATGATTTGATGCGTGAGATTGCGCCGGTTCCTTACAGCAAGTTGATGTTTGCTTATCGAGGCAATCAGGGACGAGAATACACCGATGTTTTGAATGTCGCGTCGCTCGATCGGCGTCGAATGATCGCCAAGATCCTGGATGAGGTGAAGATCGCCCATTTCAAGGCCAGCGCAGCGCACCTGCATCGGGAGTTGCTTGCTCCGATCGCCGTCATGCTTGGCGAGGGTCGGTGTCTTGATAGCTGCGTCGTCGAGGCGGGCGGCTACATGGGAAGCAGCCCGGCAAAGCTTAGTTGATGGTGGATTCCCTGGTTTCGAGAGGACCGAGTGCGTTATTCCCATGACGGGCCGACCAGCCAAGGCATGATAGCTGCTAACCTTATGAAACTGGCTCCGGAACTTAGATTCACAAGGGGGCGTTCCTTGCCTGATCAGGCTGAGTTGAAAGGGGCTTCGTCGCGTCGCGTTTTGGTAACTGGCAGTGCAGGCTTCATCGGGTTCCATCTCGCTAAACTGCTGGTGGCCGAGGGGTTTCGCGTCCACGGGTTCGACGGGATGACGGACTACTACGACGTCGCCCTTAAGCGTCGGCGGCATTCCATCCTGCTGCAAAACTCTGATTTCAGCACAACCGAAGGGATGCTTGAAGACCGCGACTTATTCGATCGCGTGACCGACGAGTTCGCTCCAGAGGTGATTGTCCATCTCGCTGCGCAGGCGGGTGTCCGGTATAGCATCGAAAATCCTCGAGCTTATATCGATTCCAATGTTGTTGGCACCTTCAATGTGATGGAAGCAGCGCGACGCCTTGAAGTGCGACATCTTCTCATGGCTTCGACCTCCTCGGTGTATGGGGCTAATGATGAGATGCCGTTTACGGAAGTGGAGAAGGCTGACACGCAGTTGACGATCTATGCGGCAACAAAAAAAGCCACGGAAAGCATGGGACACGCCTATGCGCATCTATGGGATCTACCGACCACGATGTTCCGGTTTTTCACTGTCTACGGCCCCTGGGGCCGGCCGGATATGGCTTTGTATAAGTTTGTTGACGCAATTCTCTCTAACAGTCCGATCGACATTTACGATCGAGGTGAGATGTACCGTGACTTCACCTATGTCGATGACCTCGTTCGGGGAATTCGCCTGCTCATTGATGCCGTTCCTGTTCGCCCCAAGAGTACTGAAGAGATATTGCCGGGCGACAGCCTCTCGCCAGTGGCGCCATTCCGTGTCGTGAATATTGGGAATTCGGACAAGGTGCGACTGCTGGACTTTGTGGAAGAGATCGAGCGACACCTGGGCAAAAATGCGATTCGGAATTATATGGAGATGCAGAAGGGTGATGTGCCTGCAACTTGGGCCAACGCCGATCTGCTCCAACGATTGACAGGTTATCGACCGCAAACCGATTTCCGCGATGGTATCGCGCAGTTTGTCGCGTGGTTCCGCGATTATTACCAAAAGTGACGCGCATTCTTTTCATGTACATGGATGTCGCTTTCACGTCTGTTGTGATTAATCTTTGTAATCATTGGCCTGCCAGTGAAGCAGACGCAGGCACGCACTCAGGACGAATTGCGACATTTGGGAACCGGGTTCTATGCGCCGGTTGATAGCCTCACCGCTCTTTAGAAATGTTGTCGTGGTGGCAAGCGGAGCAGCCGCCGGGCAGGCGGTGGCTTTCGCTTTTTCACCCCTGATAACGCGGATTTACGGCCCAGAGACGTTTGGACTGCAAGCCGTGTTCCTGTCACTGATAAGCATTCTCGGTCCCGCCGTTGCGTTGCGCTATCCGATGGCGATTATCATCGCCGAGGATGAGTCCGACGCCCGAGATCTCGAACGGCTCTCGTTGATGGTTGCCTTTGTGCTTTCTTGCCTCGTGGGCCTTGTTTTGCTGAGTGCACAAGGAAAGATCTTGGCGGCGCTTGGCGCTGAAGCGCTTGGGTCGCTCATCTGGTTCTTACCTTTGGCATTGTTCTTTACCGCGTGGCAGGATGTCGCCGAATATCGAGTTGCCAGGTTGGGGGGCTTCCGGCTTTTCGGTATCGTCGCGGTTATTCAGGCCGTGCTGACGAACCTTGCCAGAGTTCTGGGCGGCCTCGCTGCGCCGATAGCTGGGATTTTAGTGGGCGTAACCTCCGTTACCCCCGCTGTCCAAACGGCGCTTCTATCGTTTGGTATTCGTGGTAGAGGTTGCTTCACACGACCTCTGCGGGTGCGTCGTGCGCTCATGTTATTACGTAAACATCGTGATTTTCCAGTCTATCGTGTTCCCACAGACGTGCTGAACGCCGCTTCGCAGTCGGTTCCCATTATACTCTTGACCACATTCTTTTCACCGGCAGCAGCGGGCCTATACTCGTTGAGTCGAAGCGTTCTGGGATTGCCGTTGAACCTAATCGGTGCATCAATGGGTAACGTACTATACGCGCGTTTCGCGGAGCTGGATCGAAACGGAAAGGCCTTAATGCCACTGTTGTTGCGAATGACGGGTTATATGCTCTTGTTATTCCCTATAATTGTCGGTCTTTCATGGTTCGCCCCTCCAATTTTTGCATTCGCATTTGGGGAGGATTGGCGTGAGGCAGGGTATTATGCGAGATGGATGTCTATTTGGGTTGGGTTTTCGGTTGCTAATACCCCATCTATTAGAATATCGCCCGTTATTAAGGCTCAAAATTTGCTTTTACAAATAAATATATTAATTTTGGCTGCAAGGATATTGTCTATGATCGGAGTATTCTGGTCTGGTGGCGGGGAAGTCGCGGCCGTCGCAGCGTTCTCTTTGGTCAGCGTTGTCTCGAATGCGGGCTTGATACTTGCAATCCTGGCCGCGGCGCGACGCCGCGATGTCAACACTGCAGCGCGTGTGAGCGCAGAATAGCAGGTGCCTATTTGCGGATGGGGCCTCGTTGCAAGAATTGATTGCCGTCGCGCAAATGATGGGGAGAGGGTGGGGCTTATTGCAACCAGGGTTTGCAGCCCTGCTAGATGGCAGGAGTGGTCAAGTCATCCCTGCCAGATGGAGCAGTTATGTTAGCCATACACACTAAGGGTGAATCGTTTGCCGCCGGATGGGTTGAGTATTGCAGAGAAAATAGAATCCCCTTCAAAGAGGTGAACTGCTTTTCGAATGATATAATGAGTCAAATTGATGGATGCATTGCGCTTTTTTGGCATTGGGGGCATACAGATTATCGTGCGAATCTGTTCGTTCGGCAACTAATAGCTTCGGTGGAGGCTCGGGGTGTATTAGTATTCCCAGGCACGACCACCTGTTGGCATTATGATGATAAGGTCGGTCAAAAGTATCTCCTTGAGGCGGTTGGCGCTCCGATGGTTCAGAGTTATGTGTTCTATGATCGCGGGCAGGCAATGCGTTGGCTGGATCAAGCGAAATTTCCGCTCGTCTGGAAGTTGCGTGGTGGCGCTGGCTCCCAGAATGTTAGGTTGGTGCGAAACCTTCAGGAAGCGCGCGCCATCGTGCGGCGATCTTTCGGCCGCGGTTGGCGAAGCTCCAGATTTCATGCGCTACGTGAAAAGTTTTGGCATTTTCATAGGCGGCCCGGATTGGGCAGCTTTTTCGACATCGGCCGAGGGTTGGGGCGTGCCGTTATCCCGCACCCGGTCTACCGAGAACAGAGTATTGAGCGAAATTACGTCTATTTCCAGGATTTCATCCCGGAGAACGATCATGATATTCGCGTTATCGTCATCGGTGAGCGTGCAATTTCGATAAAGCGTATGACCAGGGAGGGTGATTTTCGGGCGTCCGGGAGCGGTGTTATCATCCATGCGAAAGACGCAATTCCGGAAGATTGTATACGGGTTGCCTTTGACGTCACGAAAATGATTGGTTCGCAATGCTGCGCTTTTGACTTTGTGCGTGATGGAAGCGACTGGAAGATAATTGAGATCAGTTATGCGTTTTCCCTGGCAGGCTACATCGATTGTCCCGGGTATTGGACGTCCGATCTATCTTGGCATCCGGCACGAGTCCGCCCGGAATATTTCATGGTCGAAGATGTTGTGTCACTGCTGAAAGCCAAGAACATTTTGGCCCGATAGAATGTCACATATCGCGATTTATCTTCCTTCGCTGTTAGGCGGCGGCGCCGAGCGCGTGATGGTCGGTGTGGCCAACGGGCTCGCTGGTCGTGGGCATGATGTCGATTTGGTCCTGGTGAAGGCCAAAGGGCCCTATCTGCCGGAAGTCTCGGGCAGGGTGAATGTCATTGATCTCGATCGGAGCAGGGTGATTACCAGCTTGTGGCCGCTCATCCGCTATCTGAAAAGAAAGCGGCCCGATGCGATGCTTTCTGCTCTGTTTCATTCCAATCTTGTTGCGATCATGGCCTGGTTACTGGCTGGTGTGACGACTCGGATTGTAGTTAGCGAACGTAACAGTCTTGTGGGATTGAGCGACCGGGGGAGCTGGCTTGTGCGCTGGCTTATGGCGCGTCTTTATCGCCGAGCCGACGCAATTGTGGCGGTGTCGCAGGGTATTGCTGAGGAATTGGTTTCGGGCCTCGGATTGCCTCGTGAACGCGTCGTCGCAATTCCTAACTCGGTGGACGTTGACCGCATTAGGGCCCTTGCAGGTGAGCGGCCGCAGCACCCATGGTTTGAGTCTGGGGCTCCGCCAGTGATCTTGGCAGTCGGAAGGCTAGAGCCCCAGAAAGACTACCCGACACTGTTAGCGGCCTTCGAGCGAGTCAGATCAAATCATGCTGTGCGGTTGATTATACTGGGCGAAGGGGGCTCGCGACCCGAACTCGAAAGGTTCATCGCGAACGCAGGCTTAGGAGACAGCATTTGCCTTGCTGGATTTCAGTCAAACCCTTTTGCCTGGATGGCGGCCGCGAAAGTGTATGTATTGTCATCAACGCACGAGGGATTCCCTAACAGCTTAATCCAAGCCATGGCCTGCGGAGTACGAGTGGTAAGCACGAACTGCCCGACGGGACCAGACGAAATATTGGAAGGCGGCAAATGGGGGGCATTGGTGTCCGTCGGTAATTCCAACGCTCTGGCCGCCGCGATCAGCGATGCGCTTGACAGCATTTCCTGGCCGGACCCGAGCGGCCGGTTATGTAACTTTCATCCAGACGCGATTTTGGCCGATTTTGAGCAAATATTAACATGACAGCCAGTCATAACACGGTGGAGGTACTTCCTAGCGACCCCCCCATTTCACGAAATTGGATCCGACGAGCATTTCCGCTCGTTTTTGCCTTTTGTTACGCCAGTGCCCTTGTCTACCTTCCGGTGGACGCTTTTAAAGACCGGGATAACTATTTTGTATATGCCAACTATAGTGACATAATATTGGCAAGATATGCCGCCGTTGGATTGGTGTCTTTTCTTGCAAATGAACCAATTTGGCTTTTTATTAATATAATATTATCGCAATACTTTTATCCAGAAAATGTGGTGCGGATTTTTGTATTTTCGTCCGCATTTTTGGTGGCTTGGCAGCTTCTGAAGCATAATCCGCGCCATGCTATTTGGCTGATTATTTTTCTGATCTCGCCCCAGGTGATAAAAAATCATATTATTCATTTACGTCAGGGGGTGGCGTTAGGTGTATTTGTCTTAGGATATTTCGCCGGCCCAAGGTGGTTGCGCATAAGTTTGATGCTTGCTTCCGGATTCATTCACTCTTCTTTCCTTTTTATTCTCATCATTGGTGTTGCCGTCTGGGCGTCCGCCTCCTTACGGTCTGAGCCTCGCTTACGAGCCGCGGTCCTCATCTTGTGTTTTGTTTCGATTGGCGTGTTGATCGGAGTCGTGTCTGGCGAACTGGGGGCAAGGCAGGCCCTCTTATACGCCGACGCTGACCTTGAGGTTAGCGGATTGGGATTTCTTTTTTGGATAGCAATGTTTGTTCTTTTTTTATCGGCGGGGGCGTCTTTCCTTAAAGAAAATATATTCGCTTTTTCGAATCTTGCTTTTTATCTTGCGATCTATTTTCTTACTCCTGTTGCGGGTCGAATTTTCGAAAGTGGCTTCTTCCTCGTTTTTCAGGCAGGATTGGGACTGCCGGGCTGGCGGCGACGCTTTTTCCTGGGGGCATTTGTGCTCCTTACAGCCGGGCAATATGCGGCCCGTATCGGTCAACCCCTGCTGGGATGGGGTATCTAATGAAGTCCGTCCTCCATATTATTACCGGCCTGCGCGATGGTGGCGCCGAAGCTGTGCTGTACCGTTTGTGTACGCAGGACCGACGCAACCGACACTACGTCATCTCGCTAGGTGACATGGGCAAGTATGGTTCCTGGCTGACGAGGGTCGGAATTCCCGTCACCTGTCTCGATATGCCGCCCGGCCGCGTCACATACTCGGGACTGCGAAAGATGTGGTGTGCCATACGGCAGATACGGCCTGATGCCGTCCAAACATGGATGTACCATGCTAATTTGCTTGGCGGCTTGGTTGCCCGGCTTTCCGGACAACGGAACATTTTCTGGGGGCTCCATCACAGCAATCTCAATGCAGGTGAGATCGCGCGTCAAACGATCCTTATTGCCCGCGCTTCTGCCTACCTATCGCGCGTGATTCCTCGCGCGATCGTGTGTTGCGCGGAGCAAGCTTATAAGGTCCATGAAAGCATTAGCTATGACACCACCCGCATGGTGGTCATCCCCAATGGCTATGATTTTTCCGCCTTCAAGCCCAACCCAAGCGCAAGGGATGTCCTGCGATCTGAACTCGGTTTCGGTTCTTCCGATCGGATAATCGGCTTCGTGGCCCGTTTCGATCCCCTCAAGGATCACGCCAACTTGCTCCGGGCTTTGGCATACCTGCGGGCCATGGATATTCGGCCCATTTGTTTGCTGATCGGAAACGGCATGACGGAGGAAAATGTCGAGCTGATCGAATTGATCAACGAACTCGGCGTGGTCGAGCAGGTCCGTTTACTTGGTCCCCGTAATGACATTCCAGCGGTCATGAATGGTTTAGATTTGCACGTCCTGTCATCCCGCGGCGAAGGCTTTCCTAATGTTCTAGCAGAGGCGATGGCGTGCGGTACCCCATGCGTCTCAACAGACGTCGGTGACGCAGCAGTGATCCTGGGGGGCACAGGCCGAATTGTACCACCCCGAGACCCGGCAGCGCTAGCCCATGGAATTGCCGAGATGCTCGCTGAATCTAAGACCCCTTCCGCATGGCATGCTCGTCAAGAAGCCGCCCGACAACACGTCGCGACCAACTTTTCCATGGGCCGGATGCTCAGTAGTTATCACCAAACGTGGTTTAAATTCGAAGGAACCGATCAAGGTGAGCGCTCCGTCATTCAGGGGGGGGCAAAATGAAAGTCGCTATCCTGTCAAACGGTGCGCGATCGCTTTTGAATTTCCGCGGGCATCTGATGCGGGAAATGATTTTGCGCGGGCATGAAGTTATTGCATTCGCGCCGGATTATGAGGCTGAAACACGAGGGGAAATGCTCGCGCTAGGTGTCGAGCCGCAGGACTTCACGATGGCGCGAGCTGGGACCGGCTTCGTGCGGGAAATCATCTCAATTCTGGAACTAAGACGCCTGCTGCAGCAGCATCAGCCAGACATATGCTGCGCTCACTTCATAAAGCCGGTGATCTACGGTACGATTGCCGCTTGGCTGGCCGGTATCAAGCGCCGCTTTGGCTTGATTGAAGGCCTTGGTTTCGCGTTTACTGATGGTTTTGAGGCCAGACGTAGGCGGAAGATTCTCCAAGTCGTTATCACTTCGCTAGCGAGATTTGCCTGCAAGCGGATCGATCTGTTGATGTTCCAGAATCCGGACGATCTCAACGAGTTCGTCTCCCGCAAGATTGTCCTTCCTCAAAATGCGGCCCTAGCGGGCGCGTCCGGCGTTGACTTGGAAGAATGGCCGAGAAGTGCGCTGCCGCCACAACCCGTTACGTTCCTTCTTGCTGCACGTTTGTTGCGTGACAAAGGTGTATGGGATTACGTTGAAGCGGCACGTATTGTGCGATCCACCCACCCGAATACTCGGTTCCTTCTTCTAGGAAGCATTGACGACAATCCCGCATCTTTCACACAGTTCGAGGTAGAAAAGTGGGTCGCAGACGGCACGGTGGAATGGCCCGGACATGTTCAGATGAAGCCATGGCTGGCTCAGTCCCATGTGTTCGTTCTTCCGTCATATCGCGAGGGTTTGCCGCGCAGTACGCAAGAAGCCATGGCGATGGGACGTGCTGTCGTCACAACGGACCGTCCCGGTTGTCGCGAGACAGTTGAGGAAGGCGTTAATGGATACTTGGTGCCGGTGCGAGATCCAAAATCCCTCGCTGATGCCATGCGACGGCTTTTGGAAAGTCCAGGTCTGATTGCGACCATGGGTGACAATAGCCGGAAAATAGCGGAAGAACGCTTTGATGTTCATGTTCTAAATCGAAAGCTCTTGGCTTTCATGGGGCTATGATGATGTAACAGGGAAGACAGCCTTTTCCTATTGCTTGAAGGAGGGCAACGGAAGCGTCAGACGCATCCGGCCTTAGATCCGAATTCGCTGAACATTCGGAAAGTCGCCGACCAATGACGCGACTAAGTTTTCTCCCACCACTTGCGGAGCCTTCACCGTCTGTGGATCTTCGCCCGGAAAGGCCCGTGAGCGCATCTGGGTCCGAGTCGCGCCGGGATCGACGACGGCGACGCGGATGTTGGAAATGCGTTCGACCTCCTGCCCGTAGCATGAGAGTAGCGTATCGAACGCAGCCTTGCTCGCGCCGTAAGCTCCCCAGTAAGCACGCGGCTCTGCGCCGACGCTGCTGGTCAGGCCGATGATGCGCCCGGCATCGCTGCGTTTCAGCAGTGGGTCGAATGCGGCGATCAGGGC
>Ga0182744_1001448_pt1 | contig 20705 bp, 17 predicted proteins | sample eDN3rd30CKraftMG_FD_128525 | JGI IMG/M metagenome (GOLD analysis project Ga0182744, IMG submission 128525) | Enriched Miracle-Growth compost microbial communities from Emeryville, California, USA - eDNA 3rd pass 30_C Kraft MG (version 2) (version 2) ...
CCAATGCTGGTGACAAAAGTCGGCGGCCTGGCCGATTTGGTGCCGGACGATCAGGTGGGCGTCGTGACGGAGCCTACTGCAGAGGACGTCGCGGACGGCATCGAACAGCTTTATAAAAGGGGAGTGGCCTATTATTTGCCGTATCTACAGGCAGAAAAACAGCGCTACAGCTGGGCCAATTTCTCGGCGGCCATTTTGCAATTGGCAAAATAAAGCCAGTAAGCCTCAGGCTGCAATAAAAGCGGAAACTTCCGTCGTCGTTCCTGGCAAGAACATATCCATTACCTTTGTTTCCAATAGCGGGTCAAACAATAAAATTATCAAGTAATGCGCACCCAATCCATCATAGCGGACTGTATAAGCAGGTCCATAGCAGTTAAAGAGCAGATTTTAGCCGATGATAACTTTTTGAAGCGAATTGAGCAGGCTGCCAATCTTATTACTGAGGCATTTAATAAAGGCCATAAAGTCTGGTTCTGTGGCAATGGCGGCAGCGCCGCCGACGCACAGCATTTAGCGGCCGAGTTTTCCGGAAGGTTTTATCTGAACCGTAAAGCCTTGCCGGCGGAGGCCTTTCATTGTAACACTTCCTATCTGACGGCTGTGGCAAACGATTACCATTTTGAGGACATTTACGCCCGTTTAATTGAGGGGTTGACACAGCCTGAAGATGTACTGATTGGCCTTAGCACTTCGGGTAATTCCGCAAATATTGTCAAGGCCTTTAAGGCAGCAAGGGCAGCTAAGGTGGTGACCATTGGTTTTACCGGCCGGACAGGAGGGCAATTAAACGAATTAAGTGACCTGTTGTTTAATGTACCGGATACGGATACACCCAGGATACAGGAAGCACATATACTGATCGGCCATATTATCTGTCAGTTGGCAGAAGCGAATATCTTTGGCGGGGAAAGCACGGAGGATTAAGTAAAAAATCATAGACCCATTGCCTAACCAGCAATACATAACCGTCGGTTATAGCGCTTAGATTTTAGATCGTAACCTTCAGATTTTAAGTTCAGATTTTAGAGAAAATATAAGAACCGGGAAATAAAGCAGCCCGGCAGGAGTAATTATTAAAATGGAAATTGCAGAAAAAAACAACCACGTCCCAACAAAGTTGGATCAAGGATCAGATATTAAATTACCAGCTGCCAACATCGATAAAAGCTGGACTTTGTTTTTAGACCGAGACGGGGTTATTAATGTAGATCATGTAGGCGGTTATACGCTGAGTGTCCAAGAATTCAGGTTATATGATGGGGTTATTGAAGCCATGGCCCAGTTTTCACGGCAGTTCGGACATATTGTTGTCTGTACCAACCAACGGTGCATCGGCAGGGGACTGCTTAGCGAACAGGGACTATTAGAGATCCACCGTTATTTATTAAAACTCATTGAGCCGGCTGGTGGCAGGATCGATCATTTTTATTATGCAAAAGAAGTATCGGATGAAGATCCCATGCGCAAACCGCATCCGGGCATGGCATTACTTGCCCTTCAGGATTATCCCGGGATAGATCTCAATAAATCCATAATGGTAGGTAATAATCCTTCGGATATGGAGTTTGCCATCAATGCAGGGATTCATTATAAAGTTTTTTTAAATACCACCATTGATGAGGCACCCCAAAGAGACGGGGTCCCTGTCAGTGACCTGCATTTTCCGGATTTAAAAGCATTCGCAGACAGCATTCAAAATAATACCATTACCAAAAACATATCATAAACTGTTTATTTATGGCAGGCGTTGACATCCTTCAACAATATTTTTCCGGTTTTACCCAACAGCAGGTCCGGCAGTTTGAGGCCCTGGGCAAATTGTATCCCGAGTGGAATGAAAAGATCAATGTGATCTCCAGAAAAGATATCGACAGCCTATATACCCGCCATATTCTCCATTCGCTCAGTATCGCCGCCATCATTGAATTTAAATCAGGCACACAGATTATTGACATCGGCTGCGGAGGTGGTTTTCCAGGCATACCACTGGCTATTTTTTTTCCTGAAGTCCATTTTCACCTGGTAGACTCTATCAATAAAAAGCTGACCGTTGTCCGGGAAATCAGTGCGGCCATCGGGCTTAAAAATATCAGTGTGGCACATACCCGGGCAGAACAAATCAAAGATCGCCAGTTCGATTTTGTCGTTTCCAGGGCAGTTACCAACTTAAAGACGCTATGGCAGTGGGGAAAGCCGCTCATCAGAAAAGGAAAGGAAAATGAACTGCCCAATGGGCTTATCTGCCTGAAAGGAGGCGATCTGGCGGAAGAAATTTCCCAAAGCGGTCTAAGGCCCCACATCTATAAATTGGACGATATTTTTGATGAAGAAATTTTCAGGGACAAATTTTTATTACATATAAAAAAGGGATAAAATAAAGCCAGTCCAGGCATTCACTAAATTCAGCAGATAACCGGTATGAATACGCAATCAGCTATTTTAAGAAATCTATGTTTAAGTCTTTTTTCCGCACTGACCCTGCTCGTTTTGAACAGTTGTCACCAAAAAAGTGCAAAAGGCAAAATCAGCCGGGAGGTAAAACTTACCTCGGGTGTTTCTGAACAGCTGGCTATTTACCGCAGAGCCGTCCTAAGCCATGTTCGTTATCAGGTTGACCTGGATATCCCTTCAAATAAAACGGAGCCCATTGAAGCAAAGTCATCTATTTTATTTGACTATCACGACAGCCTCAGAAATATTCCTTTGCAGATTGATTTTCAGCAAACCGGCACCGCTTCCCTGCATGAAATGTTCATAAATGGCATCCAGACAGTTCCCAATTACCAGAAAGAACATCTTATTATAGATCCCGGCCAACTAAAAAAAGGAGAAAACCAGATTGATTTCACCTTCCAGGCAGGAGAGGAGGCCTTGAACAGAAGAGACGATTACCTGTATACCTTGTTTGTACCTGACAGGGCGCGCAGTGCGATGCCCTGTTTTGACCAGCCCGACCTGAAGGCCGTTTTTACCCTTACCTTGCATATAGATACCAGTTGGCAGGCCATCGCCAATGGCCGGTTACGGGATATTAAGACAGCCGGCAGTCGAAAAACCCTCCGGTTTGAACCCTCAGACACCCTGAGCACCTATTTATTTGCTTTTACCGCCGGCAAATTCAAGGTGGCAACCGGCAAGGTAGATACAATGACGGCCAGGTTTTTATACCGGGAAAACGATCCGGCCAAAATAAAAAGTAGCCTCAAAGAGGTATATAGGTTATCGGATAAAGCCATCCGGTTTTATGAAGACTGGACCGGTATTGCCTATCCTTTTCATAACCTGGGCATGGCAGCTATTCCGAATTTTCAGTTTGGCGGTATGGAACATCCGGGAACTATCCTATATCAATCCACGAGCCTTTTTCTGGATCCCGGCCCTACCAGGGGCCAGCTTAATAACCGTTCTACACTACTGGCCCATGAACTGGCCCATATGTGGTTCGGCGACCTGGTCACCATGCGCTGGTTCAATGATGTATGGATGAAGGAAGTCTTCGCCAATTTTATGGCGGATAAATGTATGCAGCCAAAAGGAGCAGCCACTGAATTCAACCATAAATTTCTGATAGATCATTATCCTGCAGCCTATGACGAAGACCGCACGGCAGGAGCTACGCCTATCAGGCAAAAACTGGATAACCTGCAAAATGCGGGAATGCTTTATGGCAATATTATTTACCATAAAGCACCCATTATGATGCGCCAACTGGAGCTATTAGCCGGCGGGGCCGCTTTTAAAAAGGGTGTTCGCAATTATTTAAGCCAATACGCTTACGGGAACGCCGGTTGGCCGCAGTTAATTCAGCTGATAGATGAACAAACGCCCGTCGATTTGATAAAATGGAACAAGGTTTGGGTGGAGAGCGCCGGCCGCCCCGTCTATAACTATCATATGGAAATTAAAAATGGGCGCATTAAAAAGCTGACGCTCCAGCAGCATCCCGAAAAAGTCCCAGGCAGAACTGAAGCAATAAATGATAAGGGGACTGATCAGGCAGAGGAGCAGCAAAGTAAGGTTTGGCCGCAAATATTTGACATCACTTTATTTTATCCCAGCGGTATTAAGGTCATTGGCGTACGTAACAGCAGTGCCCAAATGGAAGTAAAAGCTGCTGCAGGTCAAAAAGCACCGCTTTTTATACTCTTTAATTCTAACGGAATGGGTTATGGCCGTTTTCCGGCAGATAGTATAATGGCTACCCACCTGAACCTGATTAGGACACCCCTGCAGCGGGCCAGCGCTTATATAAATCTGTATGAGCAGATGCTGGCAGGAAAAAAAGCAGCCGCTGGGATTACACCGGAATTTTTGCTGAACTGCTTTTTAACGGCAGCCAAAACAGAAAAAGACGAACTGAATACCCGGCTTTTACTGGGATATATAAAAACACTTTATTGGGAATTTATATCTTTAAAGCAAAGAGAAGGCATCGCTCCGGCTATTGAGGCAGCGCTATGGGCAGGTATTGGCAGGAATGCGGATGCTAACATTAAAAAACTTTATTTTGAGGCCTACAGCGATGTTTTTTTAAGTAAAACGGCCCTGGATCAACTGCATAAAATCTGGACCTCCAAAACACCACCTGCCGGCGTTAAACTCTATGAAGATGATTATACGGACCTGTCCTTGCAATTAGCATTGCGCATTCAGGATAACAAGGCCAATCAATCCCTGCTGGATAGCAACCTTAACAGGATGACCAATAAGGACAAAAAAGCGACATTTAAGATCGTTATGCAGGCTGCCAGCAGTGATAAAGAAAAAAGGGCCCAGTTTTTTGATGCGCTCACAGATGAAAAGGGCAGGAGCAATGAAAGAGCTGTGCTCGCCGGTCTACGTTATCTGCATCATCCTTTGCATCAACCGGAAAGTGAAAAATATCTCAGGCCTTCTTTAAAATTATTGACGGAGATACAGCGAACCGGGACGATCTTTTTTCCAAAAGGATTTGTCAGCGCTATATTTTCCCAGTATAATAGTGAGCAGGCTTTGGAGATGGTTAAAAGTTATGTAAACAATAACAAAGAAAAATTGCCACAGCTCACCAATAAACTGTTACAGGCAACGGATTTACTCAGACGTAGTAACCGCTGGCTATACCCGTCAGATACGGAAAACACAGAAGATTTATAGTAAAGTAAGACAGCCGCAATAAATTAATACCATCCATTTTCTGAACAGCATGTTTCATATAAAATAAAATTATCCATGGCCTTTTGTGGTCAGGTGTAGCGAATCTGGTTAACAGAACGTTCTCAGGATATTATTTTATTATTATACAAAATTTTTAAGTGATGAAAAAGATCTTGTTAACCGCTGCTGCGGCTACTATGCTGATTGTTGCCTGTTCTAAAGATGATAATCCGGTAACACCCGTTGACCCGACTGTAGAAATTCAGGGAGATTGGGTTGGTGCCTCCTATGAAATGACCGGTTTTATTGACGGTAAAGCGATTGAGCCCACTAATAAAGAACAGGACGCACTCGTCAAGACCCTGAACCTGACCTTTTTTGAAGGTACAGAAACCGCGGATTCCATTAAGGGGACTTATGGAGAAGAAAACACACCGCTGCTGGGTACTTACACTTTAGATACAGAAAAGGACCCATCAACCATTGATGCCAAGCTGACCCTCAGTGAGACCCTGCAATTCGAGGTGGACGGCGCAATGGATCTGTCCAAGGACTCACTGATTATTACCAAAGGTGTAAAAGGCGATGTTCAGTTCGGTGACCAGACAGCAGACAGCACTTCTACAGTCGTGAAATTCGTTCGCAAAAAATAAAAGCTTAAACATTGTCGGATTCCCGTTTTTTTAAGAACGGAACATTTTGCGATTTTTGTTCGTTGAAGGTGACCACCTCTTCCAGCCCTTGGGCCTCAGAGGTGGTTTTTTTATAAAATAAAAGAAAGCCTGGTAATTGCCTTGAATTTCATGAGATTATAAAGGTTTTAATTCTCAGGCACGCCCATGTTTGCGACATCGGTTAAAAATTAACGCGATACTCATGGCAAAATCCCGGAAAATTCAAATATCTTTGCATGACCTCCCTAGGAAAATGAGTTGAAATCTATTTTCCAAAATCAATAATTAATCAGGTCACGTTCGTCATCCGTTTTTTGAATTTCAATGATCGGATGATTATTTTTTTTGTATAAAAGTTGAATGTATATACAATATAATTATGGCAAAGTATGTATTTGTAACCGGCGGTGTGACCAGTAGTTTAGGAAAAGGTATTATAGCAGCCTCGTTGGCGAAGCTGCTACAGGCAAGGGGGTTGAAAGTGACCATCCAGAAGTTTGATCCTTATATCAACATCGATCCCGGCACCATGAACCCTTATGAGCATGGAGAGTGTTATGTGACAGAAGACGGTGCAGAGACAGATCTGGACCTTGGGCATTATGAGCGGTTTTTAAATATCCATACTTCCCAGGCCAACAATGTAACAACCGGCAGAATTTACCAGACAGTGATTAACCGCGAAAGAGAAGGTGCCTATTTAGGTAAAACGGTACAGGTAATCCCCCATATCACAGATGAGATCAAACGACGCATGCTGCTGTTGGGCGGCGATGGTAATTATGATGTCGTTATTACAGAAATCGGAGGTACGATCGGAGATATTGAAAGTTTGCCTTTTGTGGAAGCCATCCGTCAGATCCAGTGGGAACTACCCGAGGAAGATGTCTGCGTTGTTCATCTGACGCTGATCCCTTATCTGAAAGCAGCAAAGGAATTAAAAACAAAACCCACACAGCACTCCGTAAAAACCATGAGTGAAAACGGCGTACATCCTGACGTGATTGTCTGCAGGACAGAAGAGCCACTCACCAATGAACTGAAAAGAAAAATTGCCCTGTTCTGTAATGTAAAACAGGAGGCCGTCATTGAAGCAATGGATGCAGCTTCCATATATGAAGTGCCCCTGGAAATGCTTCGGGAAAAACTGGACCTCATCTGTCTGAAAAAATTCCAGATCAAAGAAATTCATGAACCCCAGCTAGAACAGTGGAAAGCCTTCCTGGATAAGCTTAAATATCCAAAAAGTAAAATTACCATCGGCCTGATCGGTAAATATATTGAGCTGCAGGACGCCTATAAATCCATACTTGAAAGCTTTATACATGCAGGGGCGGCCTGTGAAGTAAAAGTGCAGATCATCAATGTGCATAGTGAATTTATTACCAAAGAAAACGTGGCCGAGAAACTGGAATCCTTCGACGGTATGTTGGTAGCGCCTGGTTTTGGTGAACGTGGCATCGAGGGTAAGATCCTGGCCATACAATACGCCAGAGAGCATGATGTGCCGTTCTTTGGTATCTGTCTGGGCATGCAGATGGCGGTTATTGAGTTTGCACGCAATGTAATCGGCCTGCGCGGGGCCCATTCTACAGAAATGAAAGAAGATGCGGCTTATCCGGTTATCAGTATGATGGAAGAACAAAAGAAGGTGAAACTGATGGGCGGCACGATGCGCCTCGGTGCTTATCCATGTGAGATCAAAGAAGGTTCACTGGCACATAATATTTACGGGCAGCTGAATATTTCAGAGCGGCACAGGCATCGTTATGAGTTCAATAATGAATTTCTGCAACAGTTTTTGGATAACGGTATGATAGCGACAGGATTTAATCCGGAAACCGGCCTGGTTGAAATCGTAGAAGTACCGGCACATCCATTTTTCATCGGCGTGCAATATCATCCGGAACTGAAAAGCACGGTGCTGAACCCAGCTCCTCTGTTTGTTCATTTTGTTGCTGCCGCCAAACAATTTAATGAAAAAAGAGTAGCCAATAAAACAACCACCGCTGTGATTCGCTAGGAAAGCATACGGGTAGAAGTCATTTTTTATAAAAAAGTGAATTCAAAATAAAGGTCCGGCTCCTGCAATAAGCTATTGCAGGAGCCGGACCTTTATATGACTCATTCAGGCGTTGTTCACGATGATCTTAAATCAGCGGTCTTAAACCCATACGTCATCATGACCTTAAAAGCTCTCGGGCAATGACGATCTTCTGGATTTCTGAAGTTCCTTCTCCGATCGTACATAGTTTGGCATCCCGGTAGTATTTTTCCACCGGAAAGTCTTTTGTATATCCATAGCCGCCAAAGATCTGTACAGCCTCCGTTGCCGTTCTGACCGCTACTTCACTGGCATAGTATTTTGCCATAGCAGACTCCTTGGTCAAAGGGGCGTGATCTTCCTTTAGTTGACAGGCACGTTGGATCAAAAGGTCCGCTGCCTCGATTTCTGTGGCCATGTCTGCTAGTTTAAAACTGATTCCCTGAAAGGAACTGATAGGCTTGTCAAATTGTCTGCGTTCCTGACTATAGGCTAGCGCGGCCTCGAAGGCACCTTTGGCAATACCTAAAGAGAGTGCGGCGATAGAGATCCTGCCTCCGTCCAAAATAGTCATGGCCTGCTTAAAGCCTTCGCCGACTTGTCCCATCCGTTGCCGGTCGGAGACAATACAATTATCAAATATAATTTCTGCAGTTTCACTGGCCCGCATGCCGAGTTTATTTTCTTTTTTTCCTGCCTTAAAACCGGGCATTCCCCTTTCAATGATAAAGGCAGTGCAATTGTCCCTTGTATGGGCAGGTCCGGTACGTGCCAGCAATACCACCGTATCTGCGCTAATGCCGTGGGTGATCCAGCATTTTGTGCCATTGATGACCCAGTTATCTCCTTGTCGGTTGGCTACGCATTTCATATTACCGGCATCGCTGCCTGTATTAGGTTCCGTAAGAGCCCAGGCGCCGATATCACCTGCCGTGGCCAGTTTAGGTAAATAATTTTGTTTTTGCTCCTCGCTTCCGAATGTCAGGATATGATTAGTGCATAAAGAGTTATGTGCCGCTACACTCAAACCGATACTACCGCAAACCTTCGAAATTTCCTCGATGACAACCTTATATTCATGATAACCCAATCCGGCTCCGCCATAATGTTCGGGTACCAATACACCCATCATACCGAGCTGCCCTAATTGCTTGAAGATTTCCAGCGGGAACTTTTGTGCCTCATCCCACTCCATGACATGAGGTTTTATATTTTTTGCTGCAAAATCGCTGGCCATCTGCCGGATTTCCTGTGTTAATTCATTTGTCTGAACTGCTTGCATCTTATTATTTTAATTACTGATAACTAACTAACATTCGTTACAAATGTAATCGTTTTTTAAAAGCAGCCAAAATAAATGCTGATTTTTAATATATATTTGACTTACAAAAGAAAAGCGCCTCCTCCTAAAGAGGGGCGCCTATTAATTTCGGGGGTATTTAAAACCGGTTATTTTTTTGCTTTTTTGGAGGGAACCTCTTCTTGTTGCGTAAGAAAATTGTCCAGAGCAACCGCCATATTGGGACTATTTTCAGAAGGCGCAACGATGGTTGCTTTCAGCCCTTCCTGTTCACAGGCCCTCAAAGTACCACTGCCAAAAGTGCCGACAAGGGTATCAGACTGGCCAAAATCCGGATAAGAATCAAGCAGGCAACGGATACCGCTCGGTGTAAAAAAACATATGATATCGTAATGCTGATTATCTATGACACTTTTAATATCATTGGAAACAGTGCGGTACATAAAGCCCAGTTCAAAGGAACAATTATTGCTCTTCAACCAATTGACAATATCACTATCCTGCTGATTCTCGCTGCAAACATATAAGAAACGTTCATTTTCTTTATGTTTGTTAATTACATCAAAAATGCTCTTATTGGTACCATCGGCACCAAAAAAGACTTTTCTTTTTCTATAAAGAATGAACTTCTGCAGGTATAAAGCGATGGCCTCCGCTACACAAAAGTATTTGGTATCCTGGCTTACAGAGACCTTCATTTCTTCGCACATCCGGAAAAAATGATCAATGGCATTCCTGCTGGTAAAAATTACCGCGCTGAATTTTGTAATGTCAATCTTCTGTTTTCTGAATTCCTTAGCAGAAAGCCCTTCCAGTCTTATAAACGGATGAAAAACTAATTCGGCATTGTGTTTTTTCGCCAAATCGTAATAAGGCGATTTCTCACTACTTGGTTTTGGCTGGGTAATGAGTATTCTAGTATTCACCATTGCCGGAATCAAGCTCTTACCTTCACTTTTTACCATAAATTATTATAATGTCGATAGAATAATGGAATAGGAATAGCTTACATGAAACTTCCTATATTGGTCAATAATACTTTGTAAACAAGTAACAAGGGTATTATTTCAACCGCGCAAAGGTACAAAATAAAGTGGAATGCACTCACCTTGAGCTTGCCTTTAATTAGCAGGAATGATGCGATATATCGATATATTAAAAGAATTGATATTATAATTAAAACAGCAGTTAAGACGTGCGCCAGTGCCTGCCCGGACCCATAACTGATTAATAGCGTTGCAGGAAGTAGTAATAAACCTATAATTTTATTGATGGAAAAAACAACCTGGTTGTAAATTGTGGCTGCGGTAGGCGCTCCGAATATCCAACCGGACAGCAAAATCACCAAAAATTTAACAAGATAGACACCTGTTAACAAGCCAGTAAAGAGGAGCCACGCAGACCAGAAATTGGCACCCGGAATGCCCGGCCTTAATATTTCCGTCAAAAAAAGTCCCCCGGTCAGTACAAAAAAGAGATTTAAGAGCAGAGAAGGAACGATATTTTGGCCGCTTATCTGGTCCGCAATATTGTTTTTCCGGTCATTCGGGTGTAAAAAGAACCAGAAAACCTGATTAAAATATCGGGGAAAAATCACTTTAATCAAACCTAACAGTAAGGCAATTACTAAAAATGCGGAAAACAGCAAATCCCTGTCTTTATAATTGTGGATGTGCACCAGCGCACCTGAGTCGCTGCCATTATTATTGTTCTGATAGAAATAATCGGGGAAAAAAAGGGTATAATCAGGCTTATTAGCGGAATTTATTGCCGCCTGCTTTGCCAGTCTTTCTCTGATAACCGCCCGATTGGCTTTATAAATAGAATCTTTCAATGCTTTGAGCTGCTCCGCTTCCTTTTGCTGCTTGCGTGCGGCCGCTTCAGCAGGACTAAGCGCAGAAGGAGCAGCCGTGTCACCAGAAGTGCCGTTGCCCGTTTGCGTGACAGGTGCATTGCGGCTTTGACCGGGCTCCTGATTATCGCCGGCTGAATCAGTCTTTAAACGATTTTGCTTATTGAGGGCGGCGGCGGTGGACAATTTGCCTGAATCCGTTTTGCCAGAATGGCCAGCGTTGACACCTGCTGGTGCTTTACCCTTGGTGCCGGACATAGAACGGGTTGCCCGTCCCGAATCTGTCATTACGGCTTTTGGGCCGCTGCTTTGTTTGGGATGGGCTGTATCTGAATTATGCTCCTGGCCAAAGAGCGACAGCGAACAGCAAATAGCGATCAATATAATCCACAGTTGCTTCATGCTCTGCAAAGTTGCCTAATTTTTAGCTAAACCAAGGGTAATCCCAAGTTTTTTTTAAAAGGCCAAATAAAAGCAATTGGCTATACCGGTCCTCAGAATAAACCAGGTGGTAACGGTGCTTGATCTGGTAACATTGAATTAATCTATGCATAACCTTACCGTAACACTGCACGGCTATTTTTGCCGCGTAAATAAGAAACTATTCAGATCACTAAAGCACTAATTACTTGAAATTTAAATTTTCTTTATCCTTATGTTACCACTTGCTGACCGCAATTATGGCCTTTGCCCTGGTCGCAGGTAACTGGCAGTCGGCCATGGCAAAGCCAGTGGACGATAGCAAAATTCAATTGAACGGCCAGGTTGTGGACGAAAAAGGCCAGCCCATCCAGGGAGCCACCATTAAAGTTGTAAACGGGCATGCCGGTGCCATCAGTGAGTCAGACGGCCAGTTTCAACTGATGGTGCCACAGGATTCTACCTGCACGATCAGCGTGGAGGCGATGGGTTATCAAAAAACAATACAGACGCTGAAGCCCTATAAGCAGAAAGATCAGACAATTAAAATTGAATTGATCGCCACTTCGGGTAATCTGGAGGATGTCCACGTTTCTGCGGTAAGGCGTAGCAGTGGCAGTCTTGATTTGGTGTATGCCAACCAGAGAGCTTCGTCCTCTATTTCTGATGGGATCAGCCAGGATGTTATAAAAAAGTCTCCAGACAGAAATATGGGAGATGTCTTGAAAAGAATCAGTGGCGCATCTGTTCAGGATGATAAGTTTGTAATTATCCGCGGTCTTAACGAGCGCTATAACACGGCCAAGATGAATGGCGCACTGTTGCCTTCCACGGAACCGGATAAAAAAGCATTTGCCTTTAATATTATTCCTGCCTCCCTTATTGATCAGGTCCTGATTTACAAGTCCATGACACCGGATCTTCCCGCAGATTTTGCTGGGGGCGCCATAGATATCACCACGAAGGATTTTCCGAATAAAAGAGTGAGCGAACTTTCTTTATCCCTGGGATATCAGGGCAATACAACTTTCAAAAGCTTTAAAAAATCCATGGTTACCGGCAAATATGATTATACCGGATATTTTGATGGCCGCCGAGATTTGCCCGCCGCTTATAACCACTATAAAGCTGATTTCAGTCACCAGCAGGATGGTATAAAAATGGCGGTAACTGAAAAATTCACCAACAATTTTGGGTATAGAAAAACAGCGAACAGCCTGCCCGATATCAGCATCGCCTACACGGGTGGTGACACCAAATATACGAGCAGCGATAAAAAATTCGGCTATATCTATTCGTTAGGGTACAGCGCATCCAGAGAAGTATTCACCGGCTTAATCAATGACTATTCAATAGACAAAAGGGAGATCTATACCAGCAGATCAACACAGTACGCCTATAAATATGCACATTACGCCCTGGTAAATCTCAGTTATGCCTTTAACGATCGTAACCGCGTATTGTTTAAAAATATCTATAATAACCAATTAACCAGCGAGGTTACTGAGAGAAGCGGGGCAAATCTTTCCAATGAAACGGCACAGCCTTTTATCAGCAGTGCCTCCAAAGCTACAAGGGATGGTCTGTTACAATCGGTTCTGCAAGGTATTCATGATTTTAAAACAAACCAGCAACTGAACTGGAACCTGTCTTATGCCAGGACCTTCCATTACAGCCCCGATGAGACCGTACTTACCTTAAATGAAAATGCTGACGGCGGATATGAAAGAAAGCTAAGCAATGAAAATTCTCCGGCCATTCAAAATGCCGGTAGGGTATATTCGAATAATCTGGAGCAGCAGTTTGGCGGCAATTTGGATTATAGTTACCATTTTAAAATCGCCGATCGAAAGCAACTTTTTAAAGCAGGCATGAATACCTATTACCGGAAAAAAGATGTTCATGTGGAAGCCTTAGGGTATGCCACCCTGAACGCATATGGCACCACGCTACCCGCAGATCCTTCAGACCCTTTTCAACTTTTTACAAATGAAAACATTGAACAATACAAGGTAACTGTTGCTACCATCGGCAATAACTCAACGGATTATACAGGCAAGGCCTGGAATTCAAACGGATTTGTCATGCTGGAAAATAAATGGCTGGAAAACTGGACTTTAAAATGGGGCGCCAAGCTCAGTCATTATAATCAGCAACTGATTCCAACCTCGGGTAAAGTCATTGAAAAGAACAACACGGATATCCTGCCATCTGCTATTTTGACCTACCGGCCGGCAGAAAAAATGAATCTGAGACTTGCAGGCGCTCAGTCTGTCAACCGCCCGGAATTCAGGGAGCTGGCTGACTATAGCCTGTATGATTACAGCAAGGATTTTATCTACCGCGGTAATCCAAATCTGGTCCGCAGTAAAATTACCCATCTGGATTTTCGTTATGAGTTTTTTCCAGCCGCCGGGGAGATCCTTTCTGCCAGTGTGTTCTATAAGCATTTCAAGGACCCGATTGAGCAGGTCAACCAGGGAAACGGGATCCTGAACTATCAGAATGCGGATAAAGCCCAGCTTTATGGAGCAGAAATAGAGATAAGGAAAAAATTAGACTTTCTGGGTAGCTCATTTTTTAGTAAATGGACATTTTACGGCAATGCCACCTATGTGGAAGGAGATATGCAGTTAAGCGGCGTAAAAGGTAAAAGCCTGATGCAGGGACAATCTCCTTATCTCATTGGTGCCGGTCTTGGTTATACCGAGGGCGATTTAGCCTTTAATCTGCTTTATCAGAAGGCAGGGCCCAGACTTGCCTTCAGAGGACAGGGTGACGGTCAATTGAATATTTATGAAAAAGGCAGAGACGTAATAGATGCCCAGATCAGTTACCGATTACTTAAATCTAAAAAATTGGAGCTTAAACTCTCAGCCAAAGATTTACTGGCACAGTCCCAGGACTGGTATTATAAATTTAATGTCAGTCAGGGAAATGGCTCAACGGGGTATAATCCCAAAACCGACAAGATTACCCGGCAGTTTAATCCGGCCAGAGCCCTTAATCTATCCGTTAAATATCAGTTTTAACCCCAATATCTAAGCGTTCCATTAAATAAAATAATAACCACTACGATCCTTAAAAAAAAAGTTCGAGACACACACTTAAAAAAAGCAATTAAAACGCAGTTTAAATCAAATTAAAAATCATGAAAAAATTACATTTTTCTTTAAAAGCATCCAAATCGATGCAAATGCTGGGTCTGGCCACCGGGCTGATGCTAATGGCCGCCTCCTGCAGTAAGTCAAATGATGACGGGGGCGTTATCCCGCCCGTGGACCCCGGAAGTACAACGGATATCCGCGGTTCCATCACTAAAGATGAAAGCTGGACCAAGGATAAGGTATATCGGCTTAGGGGATACGTATATGTAGAGTCAGGTGCTACCTTAACCATTGAGCCAGGTACAAAAATCGTTTCAAACAACGATTCTGCAGGCGTTCTGGTTATTTACAAGGGTGCTAAGATCAATGCGAAAGGTACGGCCTCGGATCCCATTGTTTTCACCTCCGCAGAATCCAGTCCTAAACCCGGAGATCTGGGTGGATTGGTCTTAGTGGGCAAGGCAACCGGCAATGGTAACCATGCCAATCTTGAAGGCGGTGTTAATGATGCGCACAAAGATTTTGGGGGTACGGATGACGCAGATAACAGCGGGGTTTTGCAATATGTCCGCATTGAATATGCAGGTAAAGCGGTAAATCCCGATGATGAAGTTAACGGCTTATCACTGTATACAGTCGGCAGCGGGACTACTATTGACCATATTCAGGTGGTTCGCGGACTGGATGATGGCTTCGAATTTTTCGGAGGCAGTGTAAATTGCAAATACCTGATCGCGTATAACTGTGCCGATGATGATTTTGATATGGATGACGGCTTCCACGGTAAAATTCAATATGGACTCTCCATCAAGGATCCGGCCTTTACAGACAGTAAAGGGACAACGGGTGACCTTTCCAATAACTTTGAGGTTGATAATACCAATGGCAAAATTCCTTTCAGCACCACACCAATGACAACGCCTGTATTGTCCAATTTTACCGCCATCGGACCCAATAACGCAGCAGGAACCTCCGCTGATTTTGGTTACGGTATGCGCTTTAGAAGAGGTGCAAGAGTCACACTGGCCAATTCTATCGTCTTAGGTAGCCAGAAAGGCGGTTTGATCATCGAAGATGACCAGACACAAACCAATTACAAATCAGGGGAGTCGAAATTTTATAACAGCCTGCTACAGGCCATTACAAAGCCATTTCTTGTATTAGGCAAAGATTCCACGATCTTAAATACCGCTGCGCTTACCAGTCTTACCCTGGGTACCAATCTTTCCCAGTTATTAGCTAGTGCAGATGATGCCGGCCTGAGCGATCCTTTTAATAACGCGGCGCCGAATGTAAAGCCTAAAGCAGGTTCCAAAGCACTTACTATCGCAGGTAAATTTGATGTTAATGGGCTTGACAACGCTTTTTTTGATAAAACGACCTTTATAGGCGCCATGGATGCAAGTAATGACTGGACTTCTGGCTGGACAGTCTGGGGAAAATAAACCGGCTGCCCCCAATCCTGATTCCAAATAAGGTTTCCGGCTTTCTTATTTTTTTATAGCATTAGTGATCAGGTTTCTTTGGAGGCTCTCTGGCCCAGATATATTTATATGATGGGGCCAACCGGGCCTCCTTTTTCAAAACCTGTATTACGGTGAAGTGAAGGTAAAAATCTGGAAAATATTCCGACGCCTTGACCTTGCATCATAAAATAAACTGCCCGCTGAGTTAACTCAGCGGGCAATTTATTTTATTTAAAGTTGTTCGCTTATTTTTTATTGGTAGCAACGTCTAAAGATATCATTACCAGATAGGTTAAATAAACTTTCTTGGATTTTCAGTTATGAACGCTTGCCTATTTACCCTGTTGCTTGGCTTCCTGAGCTGCATCTGCTTTCATCTGATCGTTGGCGGTAATTAAAAACTCTACCCTGCGGTTTTGTGCACGTCCGTCTTCTGTATTGTTATCATATTTAGGAACAGTTTCCCCAAATCCTTTAACGGTTAACCTCGAGCTGCTAATGCCGTTTGCTTTCAGGTAATCAGCTACTGCAGTTGCTCTTTTGACAGATAAAGTCATATTATAACTTGCTGCGCCCGTATTATCCGTATGGCCCTGAACCTCCAGATTTGTTTCAGGATATTTATTCAGGATGGTGATCAGGTTATTCAGCGTATTTCTGGATGCATCGGTCAAATTGGACTGATCAAAACCAAAAAGTACTTTACTATTAAATTCAACGACAATTCCTTCTTCTACACGTTGAACTTTTGCATCGGGAATTTGTTCTTTAATATCTTCTGCTTGTTTGTCCATTTTTTTACCGATCACATAACCTGCACCGCCACCTACTGCTGCACCGATAATAGAGCCAAGGGCTGTATTACCTGTCATTTTACCGATCACACCACCGGCTACTGCACCGCCCGCTACACCAATGGCAGCACCGCGCTCACTTTTATTCGCATTTTTGTATGCATTACAAGAGGAAAACATGACCGCACCCACAGCGAGTGCAAAAATTGAGACTTTTAGCTTTTTCATTATTGTTTGGTTTTAAAGTTCAAATTATGCTATAATTATGCCATTTTTTAGATCTAAAAAATCTCGGGTTGTTTAATGGCTGATAATTAAAAGCTTAAATAATTAATTAAATTAAATGTTAAGGTAGTTCATTAAAGCTTCATAATTTCTGCGAAGTTCATTTTCATACAGTTCATTGCCCCAGAAGTGAACGACATTATATTCATGGCGCTGAAGGGTGCTGATAATATCAGAGACCTCCATCCTGTCCAGGCGCATATTGACCCAAAACAAATCCGTACCCTCCTCACTGTAGGTGTTGAGTTGCGTAATATTTGCATCTGCGGACTCTACCAGTCTTGTAAGGGCGGAGAGTGAATAATCCAGTTTATTCATCTGGATGGTGATAATAGCTCCTCCCGATTTATGTACATCTGTCAGTCTTGCCAGTCCGGATAATAAGGACGCACAGGTAATAACGCCCTGATATTGTTGTTCATGATTTGTAACCGGTAGTATTGACGTCGTGGCAGCAGTCATGGTATTTAAGGCAATATAAATATGCTGGCTTCCATTAATGAATAAAGACCGTACAGCAACTGCCTCCAAACCAGTCCTTTCATCCAGCGCTTCCAAAGCTTCCAGGGAAACAATCCCTAAAAGCTGATCATCGCTCAGCAAAGGCGCGAATGACAGATTATGCGCTTCAAATACCTGGAGGGCATCTGCAACCGTAAGACGGGTCGTCAGCGTAGGAAAATCAGGTACTATGATTTGTTCGCATAACATGATTAGCGCTTAATTTTTACCGGATGTATGTTTTTTTAAAAATGCGTCTAGTAATACATTGAATTCACCGGGCACCTCCATCATGGGGGCATGGCCGCATTTATCAATAAAATACAGCTCGGAATTAGGGATCAATTTATGAAATTCCTCAGCCACAAAAGGCGGCGTTACCTGGTCGTTCTTCCCCCAGATCAGTAGCGTAGGTTGCTGAATGCCGTTGAGTTCCTGCCCCAGGTTGTTGCGAATGGCACTTTTAGCCAGCGCAATGATCTTAATTACTTTTAATCGGTTATTAGTGATTTCAAAGACTTCATTTACAAGTTCTTCTGTGGCCATTTTCGGGTCATAGAAAGTAAACTCGGTTTTTTTGCGGATATACTCCCGGTCTCCTCTTTTAGGATAAGTGTCTCCCATCCCGTTTTCAAAAAGACCCGAACTGCCTGTAAGGATTAAGGTTTTGATCCGTTCCGGATGTTTAAGCACCTGTACAAGGGCCACATGGCCACCTAAAGAATTACCCAGCAAGTGCATTTCCTTGATATCCAGCTTTTCAAAAAAACGGTTTACATATTTTTGCAAACCTCCGACGGTTGTGCTTAGAAGGTCTAATGAAAAAAGCGGTAATAAGGGCACAATTACCCGGTGGGTTCCCTTAAAACGATCAATCAGGTCCTCAAAATTGCTCAACGCGCCAAACAAACCGTGAAATAAAACCAGGGGTTCTCCCTCGCCTTCATCAATATATTGAAATTTGTCTAATTGTTTTACTTCGTAACTCATATTATAATATCTGTACAGGTATTTCTTACTTACAAATAAACATAATTCAAATGAGAAAATATTATTTTTTTTAGCACATGATGCCGATTTGCGACAAATCAGCCATTGATTTTGATGCTAATTGATGATCGTCTGCCAGTCATCAGTTGCCTGGTGCAGGTAATCTAGCCGCCATTGCTGCAAAAAAATCAGATAAATGCCGGAACATATCTTTAAACCAGGGTATCACTACGCCAAGGTGGTCAATAGCCCAGGGCCCTAAATTATGAAAATAAGGATAAGTGACCGATGCCTGTACGGTTTGAGGGCCGGTAAGCCCCATTTTAGTGGTATAAAAAAGAAAAACGCTGTATACCGTAAAATAAACCAGCACAAACAAAATGATTCCACAAATACGGTTTACCCAGCCCATGAGGACAGCCTGTATTATTTTTTCGATCATTCTGGCTAAAAGCTTGATAATCACTATTACTATAACCAGTACAATGACGAAAGATAAAAAGGAAAGCCATTTGCCATGCATGGACCGGCTGGTCAGATAGCCAGCAACGACCACGGACAGTTTGATGGCTGCTGCAATACCGATAATCAGGGCTATATATGAAAAAGCAGCCAGTATGGCACCCTTCGTATAGCCTTTGATGATGGCCAGCACGAGCAAAATCCCCGCTATCAGATCAAGGATCATTTATTCAGCAAAGCTTTCACCTGTGTAGAAATCGCCTTTCCATCCGCTTTGCCAGCCAGTTGCTTGGTGGCGATTCCCATGACTTTTCCCATGTCGGCAGGACCGGAAGCGCCTGTTTGCTGGATGATCTGCTGAATGATCTCCCCAAGTTTATCTGCTGATAACTGTTCAGGCAAAAATTCTTCAATGACCTGAAGTTCCGCTTTTTCTTTGGCAGCCAGGTCTGTCCTTCCTTGCTGTTCAAAGATCTCCAAAGAATCTTTGCGTTGCTTGGCCATCTTTTGCAATAGTTTAAGTTCACCGTCTTCGGTAATCACCCCTCCGGCACCGGATTCTGTTTTTGCTTTGATGATTTCGGCCTTAATTGCTCTTAAGCTACGCAGGGCGTCTTCATTTTTTGTTTTCATGGCCTCTTTAAGGCGAGTCATGATTTCTTGTTCCAAGCTCATTGTATCAATATATTTATTTATTAGGTGATATAGGTTACATTACTGTTTTGCGTCAATTTTATTTTGTTCCAGCTGTAATTTGCGGAATTTCTGGTAAAAATCCTTGGCGAAATTTTTCATGTCATCTACCAGTTCCTGCTGATTAATTGACCTGGATAAAGTGTCGCCCATCGTCATCAGCGTCTGGTAAAAGAAATCTGCCATTTCATCGACCATCATATCTTTAGTCCACAGATCAATGCGAAGTGCACTTTTATCTGCTGCATCCCAGAAAGCCAACAGCATGGCACGCGCTTTTTGTTGTTGCTTTTCCCGGTCAGTGGTACTCCAGTATATATTTTCAGGAACCCGGTCCTTATCTAATTCAACATCTATCTGAATCGTTGATTTAATCATGGATTGTCTTTATTTTATTATAAATAGGCCGCACAAAGGTAATTTTATTATTACAATTTGCAGCTTAAACTGCTGGAATGTCTAAGGGACGTAACAGTAACCTTTTTGGCCTAACTACATTACCTTTATTCTAAAATAAAAATTATGTCTAAAGTCCAGCCAAATGAGTATAATGCCCATTTCGAGCCTTATGTATCTATGACAAGGGGAGCAACCGTTAATGAGCTAATTGCCAATCATAGCCCTTACTTAATGAATTTCATTGAAAAGATCCCAGATGAAAAATCGGGGTTCAGTTATGGGGAGGGTAAATGGAATGTTAAAGAAGTGCTACAGCATATTATTGACATGGAGCGCGTATTTGCTTATCGTGCACTAAGTATTGCCAGAGGCGTAAGTGATAACCTGTCGGGAGTCGATCAAGATCAGTTTGCCCGCTTCCAGAGATCTAAATACCGGGCATTCAGTGATTTGCAGGAAGAGTTTTTGACGATGAAGTCGGACCATAATATTCTTTTTCGTTCTTTTGATCAGGAGGCATTGATGAGTACTGGAATGGTTAGCGGGAATAAAACCACTTGTCGAAGCTGGATCTTTATC
>Ga0182744_1001449_pt1 | contig 20690 bp, 19 predicted proteins | sample eDN3rd30CKraftMG_FD_128525 | JGI IMG/M metagenome (GOLD analysis project Ga0182744, IMG submission 128525) | Enriched Miracle-Growth compost microbial communities from Emeryville, California, USA - eDNA 3rd pass 30_C Kraft MG (version 2) (version 2) ...
ATGGGCGTCATGCTGTGGTAGCCCAGCGTGGCCAGGTTATCGAGTACGGGCGTGGGCAGGGGCAGGGTGGAGAACTGCAGGGAAGTCATAAGGCCGGCATAACCGCAAAGGTGATGCCCCGAAGCCGCGAAGGCGGGCCGGGGCGGCAGGCCTCGATTGTAGCGCCCTTAGGGCGCTTCTAGCCTCGGTAGGCCCTAAGCGGCGCTGGCCTCGGCCGGCTCGGCGGTCAGCTCCCTGATCGCCGCCGCCGCGGCCTGGAAGGCCTGTGCGCGGCTCTCGGCGCCCAGGTCCGTGCCTTCCGCGCGCACGACGCGCACGTCGGTGATGCCGAAAAAGCCGAACAGCGTCTTCAGATAGGTTTCCTGATGCTCCATGGCCTGCCCGGCCTCGGACGTGGAATAGATGCCGCCGCGCGTCAGCGCCGTGATGACGATCTTGCCGCCGGCCAGGCCGACCGGCCCGCTTTCGGTGTATTTGAAAGTGCGGCCCGCCTGCGCCAGCCGGTCTATCCAGGCCTTGAGCTGGCTGGGGATGGAAAAGTTGTACAGAGGTGCGCCGATCACGACGACATCGGCATCCAGGAACTGGGATACCAAGGCTTCGGACAGCGCATTTTCGCGGCGCTGGGATTCGCTGGGTGTTGCGTCCGAAGGGGGCAGCCGGAAGCCCATGGCGTCCTGCGAGAAGTGGCTGGGCGTGTCCGCGGCCAGATCCAGATATTCGACTTGTGTGCCGGGATGGGCCTGTACCCACTGCGAGACGATGTCCCGGGTCAATTTGCGCGAGCTGGAGCTGGCGCCGTTGATGCTCGAATCCACATGCAGCAATTTCATAAATACTCCGTATCGGGTGTCTGGTTTCGGGATGGAAAATGAATATCCATGTCGATGGCAGCATTGTGCATTGGTGTCGGGATATTGATAAGGCCGATAAAACGCGATAGATTGTTCCATCCATGATGCTAAAGGAATGCGGATGCAGGACCTCAACGATATGCTGTACTTCGCCGAAGTCGTCAGCCAGGGCAGCTTCGCCGGGGCCGGCCGCTCGCTCGGCCTGCCCAAATCGCGCCTGTCGCGGCGTGTCGCCAAGCTCGAGGAAGATCTGGGCGTGCGGCTATTGCATCGCACCACGCGCAAGCTTTCGCTGACCACCGCGGGCGAAATCTATTACCGCCATTGCGCGGCCATGCGGGACGAAGCCCTGGCGGCGAACGCCGCCGTCGCCCAGGTTCAGGCGGAGCCCCGCGGGCTGATACGGGTGGTGTGCCCGGTGACGCTGGCGCAAACAGTGCTGGCGCACGCGCTGCCCGATTTCCTGTTGCGCCATCCCCAGGTGCAGGTCCAGATGCAGGTCAGCAATCGCGTCGTCGATCTGGTCGAAGAGGGCATCGATGTCGCTTTGCGGGTCCGTTCGTCGGTGGCCGACAGCGGCAGCCTGGTGGTGAAGCTGCTGGGCAAATCGCACGCCCTGCTGGTCGCCAGCCCGGCGCTGCTGCAGCGGCAACCCCAGCCGCGGGAACCCAGCGACCTGACCCTGCTGGATTCGGTGGCCATGTCGGCCGCCGACGGCAAGGCTTACTGGAAGCTGTTCGGGCCCAATGGCGCCCAGTACACGGTCGCCCACCGGCCCCGCTTTGTCGCCGACGATCTGCTGACCCTCAGGTACGCCATCGTCGGCGGCGCCGGCTTGGGCGTGCTGCCGGACTATATGTGCCGCGAAGACATGGCCGCGGGGCGGCTGGTGCAGGTGCTGCCGTCCTGGGCGCCGGAACCGGGCATCGTGCACGCCGTTTTCGCTTCCCGCCGCGGCATGATCCCCGCCGTCAGATCCTTCCTGGATTTCCTGGGCAGCCATTTGCTGCCCGAAACGCATCTGGACGCTAACTGCCCGGCGCAATGACGCGCCGGACCGTCGGACCGCCGGACCGCCGGACCGCCGGATCGCCGGGTTGCTGCGGCCTGACGCGGGCCGGTGCCGGCCGATCCGGGCCGGTGCGCGCCGCCGCGGTCCGATTGGAGCCGACCAGGCCCATGGGGGCCGATGCGAACCCGTACGGGCTAGCGCGCCGCGCACGCCGGCCCCGGCGGGATGATGGCCCAGTTCAAATCTATCATCGGGCTTTTCTCCGATGACCACCGCTGCTGCGTCGCGCCACGCCAGCGCGCCTGCGACGCCAGCGCCTTCAACCCCGCGGCGGGCTCGCCCTTCGTAAGGCGGCTGTATACGACCAGGACCCCGCAGTCCAGCGCATTGTCGGGATCCAGCCAGGGCGACTCGGCATAATCGCCATTGATGAATACCTGCGTACGCATGCCGCGGTGGATGGCTATATTGCCCCCCAGCCAGGTATCCGACGCCACCAGCGTCAAGGGGGTGTCCGGCACATGCTGCTTCCAGATATCGTTCATTTTTTCCGAGATGATGGCGCCGGGAAACATCGAGCGCGTATCGCGCCCCGAATGCCAGGCCAGCGGGCCGCGCCCCAAGGCATAGCCCGCGGCCAGCAGCACATGCACGGCAATGACGATGATGGCGATGCGGCGCAGATTGGCGCGCTCATCTCCCTGCATGCGCCATAGCGCATAGAAGCCGAAAAGGATGAAGAAAGTGGTGCCCCAGGACGCCACCAGCCGCGTGCCCAGCAGGGCCGATATCAACACCGTGGACAGGAAGGGCGTCAGACCCACCCATAGCAGGAAGGAACGGTCCCATGCCGAAAGCCCGGCGGCATAGTATTTCTTGCGTTCCACGGCGGCGCCGGCGGGGTAGAGCGCCCGCGCGCCGCGGCGGCTCCATTGCCGCCAGGCGAGCCAGACCACCAGCATCGGGCTGAGCCGCGCGGCCTGGTCCAGCGTGAAATCCAAGATGTCCTTGAAGGCCTCCAGGCGGCCGCCGGTGTCCAGAGAGCTGTCGGCATAGCGCAAGGGCTGGAAGGCGTTGTCCGCCAGCCAGTAGACATGGGGTGAAATGACGACGGCGTAGGCCGCCAGCGCCCAGGCCAGGCCCGTCCAGGTACGCGCCTTGCTAAAGCTGCCCTGGCGCAGCATGAAGCAGAAAAATGCCGCGAACTGGATGAACGCGCTGTATTTCGTCATGGTGGCGACGGCACAGACCGCGCCCAGCAATATCCATGAGCTCGTGGCTTGATGGCGCAGCGCGCGGTAGAACAGCCAGGTGGCGGCGGCGATGGACCACAGTTGCGCCGTGTTATGGTTGTAAATGGTGCCGCGCAGGGAAAAATAGATGCTGGTGGACACCACCAGCGTGGCGATGAGCGCTTTGCGCGGGGTCGTGAATTCGCAGCCCAGGCGCCAGATGAACCACAGCGCCAGGGCGGACATCATTTGCCCCGCGAAGAATGTCAGCCATACGGGCCGGCCGAAGATCTGCGTCAGGATGTGCATGAACCACGAGGGCACGGGCGGATGCTTCGTATAGCCCAGTTCCAGGCTGGAAGCCCAGACCAGCTCTTCCAGGCCGTCCAGGTCGGGGGCGCGGTGGCTCAGGCCGCAAAGCAGGGTCCACAGAGCCACCATGCCCAGCAGGAACAGGACGACGCGTGGCATGAGTTCTTTCGAGGTCGGATCGGATTCGGGCATGGCTGGATTGCGGCATTGGATGAAAGGCCGATGCTTCAATTATGATGATGCGGGTCAAGCGGCGAAAATTCTCAAAACAGGGCGAATTGTATGCTTAGTATTCTTTTACCAGGTAAAAAGTCCATACCAACCAAACCGGGGGTCTTCATGAAAGCACTATTCATGCTGCTCGCTTTTGCGGCATCCCTGGGTCTGGTGTCGCCATCCATGGCGGCGCACAGCGCCCATGGGCAGGAATCGGTCACCTACACGCCGGACATCACCTTCACCCTGCGCACCAATATCGCGGACGGCAAGCTGGTGTTCATGGGCGATGCGGGGGCCATCGCCGGCAAGGTCAACCCGGATCTGGTGGTGCCGGAAAACGCGGTCGTCCAGATCAACGTCATCAACGGCGACGGCGCCATCCACGATATCGCAGTGCCTGATTTCGGCGCCAAGTCCGACCAAATCACGGGCAAGGGCGCTTCCACCGCCATCGTGTTCCGGGCCAACAAAAACGGCACCTTCGAATACCTGTGCACCTTGCCGGGCCACAAGGCGGCCGGCATGTTCGGCAAGGTCATCGTCGGCGAGCAGGTCGCCCAGGCCGATACCGGCGCGCTGGACATCGCGCAGGATCCGACCGCGGTCGGCGCGCCGGTGGGCAAGCGCGGCCCGCAAAAAATCACCGTGGATCTCGAAACCACCGAAGTGGTGGGCAAGCTGGCCAGCGGCAGCACCTATAAATACTGGACCTTCAACAACAAGGTGCCCGGGCCGTTCGTGCGTGTGCGGGTCGGCGATACGGTGACGGTGAACGTCAGCAACGCCAAGGATTCCTCGCACATCCATTCAGTGGACTTCCACGCCGTTACCGGGCCCGGAGGCGGTGCGGCCGTCACGCAAGTGCCTCCGGGGCAGACCAAGAGCTTCACCTTCAAGGCGATGCATCCCGGCCTCTTCGTCTATCACTGCGCCACGCCCATGGTTGCGCAGCACATCACCAACGGCATGTACGGCATGATTCTGGTCGAACCCGAGGGCGGCCTGCCTGCGGTGGACCGCGAGTTCTATGTGATGCAGGGCGAGCTCTACACGGCGCAGAAGCACGGGGCGCAGGGCCTGCAGGAATTCTCGCTCGAGAAACTGCTGGATGAGCGTCCCGAACACCTGATGTTCAACGGCACCATGGACGCCTTGACGGACAAATACAAGCTGCAGGCCAATGTCGGCGAAACCCTGCGCATCTTCTTCGGCGTCGGCGGCCCCAACCTCACGTCCAGCTTCCATGTCATCGGCGAGGTATTCGACAAGGTGTACGATCAGGCTTCACTGACCAGCACGCCTTTGACCGACGTGCAGACTACGCTGGTGCCGCCGGGCGGGGCCACCATGGTCGAGTTCAAGGTCGATGTTCCGGGCAACTACATCCTGGTCGATCATGCTTTGTCCCGGGTGGAGAAGGGGCTGTCCGGCATCCTTACGGTCAGCGGCAAGGAAGATCACTCCATCTTCCATTCCACCGAAAAAGTGGATCCGAATTCGGGCCATTAACGCGGCGAGGCGGGGGCCTGCCCTAGGCCCAGGCCAGGTCCGGCCGGGGAAGCTATGGGCTGACCCGGCGGGCGCTTTCGGCTGCCGCCTTCCGGTCCGGCCGGCCGGCCGGCTTCCAAGCGTTCGGAGGCCGTCGCGGCATGCGCAAATGCCGTAATGGTACGCGGGCGGCTAGCGCCCGCCGGCCTGCTTTCCAGGCACGAAATATGCTTGCTTTTCAGACGGTTGAAAGTGAAAGGAGGCATAGCATGGCATGGCAATCACTATTCGGTGAACGCGCCACCACCAAGATCGCGGCAATCTTCGACACGGAATCGGCCGCCGCGACGGCGGCAGCCTCCATTCATTCCACTGGACTGCAGGCCACCCAACTGCGCATGGTCAAACCCTATGAAAAGGAATTCTCACGCAAGCTCGAGCCGGAAACAAAAGGCTTTGCGCGCACGGCCGTGCGGGCCCACACGATACTGGGCGCGGCGGGCGTGGTGGCGGGCGCGCTGTTCTGGTGGCTGCTCCATGCCTATGGGGTGCCCGCCGTCGTTTCCTCGCCCTGGTTCAGCGCCGGGGCCATTGTTTTCTTTGCCGCCATAGGCGGGATGCTGCTGGGCGGGCTGGTTACGGCCAGGCCGGACCATCAGCTCGTCATCCAGCGCGTGCAAACCGCGACGAAGGAGGGGCGCTGGTCATTGGTCATCCACCCCCGCAGCGCCAAACAATGCGATGCGGTCATGGAAGTATTATCGGATCTCAAGGCCGAAGTGGTGCGCAGCATCTGATCGAATTTCATAACCCCAGGCTATAAACAACGGCCCAAAACGTTGTTGGTTATACGAGATTGCCTCGTTACTATGCGTCACATTGCTTAACCGTGGCGAGGCCATCCATGTCTGTGCGGACAACTTTTTTTAATCAGGCGAAAGCCTTTGCCTTGCTCGGGGCCTTCGCCCTGGGCGGCGCGCTTCTTCCCTTTACTCAACCCAAGGCCCAATCGATCTTCGACGTCAGCGTCGTGGCCGGCGCCTGTGCCAATTGCCATGGGACCGACGGCCGCTCGCCGGGCGGCACGCCTTCCCTTGCCGGCCGGCCGGAAAGCATTCTGGCCGCTCAGCTCAAAGCCTTCAAATCGGACGCGCCGCCGGCCGGCACGACCATCATGAACCGCCTGGTCAAGGGTTATAGCGACGACGAGCTCAACGCGCTCGCTCGCCATTTTTCACAAATTCCGGCGCAAGCTCAGCCCGGCAAGAAGGACTGAAGAAGATGAATCGTTCCATCAAGATTTCGAGGCGCCAGTGGCTGGCTTCAGTGGGCAAAGCGGGGGCATCGGCGGCGCTGCTGCTGTCCGTGCCGGCGTATGCGCGTCCGGTAGGAGGCCGCGTGGTAGTGGTGGGCGGCGGTTTCGGCGGCGCCACGGCGGCCAAATACATCAAGCGGCGCAACCCTTCCATCGACGTCACCCTGGTCGAGCCGGCCCAGCGTTACTACACCTGCCCTTTCACCAATCTTTACTTCGGCGGCCTGCGCACTTTCGAACAGCAAGGCCACGGTTTTGACGAGCTGCGCGCCCTTGGAGTGAATGTCGTCCACGACTACGCGGAAGGGGTCGATGCAAATGCCAGGACGGTCAGCCTGGCCGGCGGCCGGAAGCTGGCCTACGACAAGCTGTTGTTGTCGCCCGGCATCGACTTTCGCTGGAATGCCCTGGAAGGCTACGATGCGGCTGCGGCGCAGCTGGCCCCGCACGCGTGGAAGGCCGGCGAGCAATCCGTTTTGCTCAAGAAGCAGCTTGAAGCGATGCCCGATGGCGGCGTTTTCCTGATGGCGGCGCCGGCCAATCCCTTCCGCTGCCCGCCGGGGCCTTACGAACGGGTCAGCATGGTGGCGCATTATTTGAAGCACAACAAGCCCAAGTCCAAGGTGCTGGTCCTCGATTCGAAAGACGCATTCTCCAAGCAGGGCTTGTTCCAGGATGGCTGGAAGCGCTTTTACGGCGGCATGATCGAATGGGTTCCGCTGGCCAAGGACGGCAAGGTCGTGCGCGTGGACGCCAAGGCCTTGTCGGTTGAAACGGAATTCGGCCAGATTCATAAAGCCTCCGTGCTGAATATCATTCCGCCGCAGAAAGCGGGAGCGATCGCCGAGCGCGCGGGGGTGACCAACGAAAGCGGCTGGGTGCCGGTCGACCCCGCAACGTTCGAATCCCGGCAGGCGCCGGGCATCTATGTGGTGGGGGACGCCACGGTGGCGGCGCCCATGCCCAAATCCGGTTTCAGCGCGAACGCCCAGGCCAAGGTGGCGGCGGCGGCTATCGTGGCGGCCCTGGCGGGCAAAGAACCTACCGAGGCATTCTTCACCAATACTTGCTACAGCCTGATTGCGCCCGACTACGGCATTTCAGTGGCGCACACCTATGGCGTGCGGGAAGGCAAGCTGGCGGAGCTGTCCGGCGGCGTCAGCCCCAAGGATGCGGACGTGGCGTTCCGCAAGCTGGAGGCGGACTACGGTGCGGCGTGGTATAACGCGATAGCCCTCGATTCCTGGGGGACGCGGGTTTAAGCGGCGGCGCCTTGCGCCTTGTCTATACGGGCCGGCCGTAACCACATCGTTGAATATCGGGCATGTCACATTTTGAACTGGTGCTTGCGCTGGGCGCGCTCATAGGGGTGGTGTTCGGCGCCTGCGGCCAACTCACGGGCTTCTGTCTGCATCGCGGCCTGCGGGAATACTGGTCGGGCGGCAGCGGCTACAAACTGCAGGCCTTCGCGCTGGCTTTGGCGACAGCGCTGCTGGGCACGCAGCTTCTCGCCGGCGCGGGCCTGGTCGACCTGTCGCGCTCGCTCTATATGGCGCCGGCCTTCTCCTGGCTGCTGCTGCCGCTGGGCGGCTTGATGTTCGGCTACGGCATGGCGCTGGCCAATGGCTGCGGCGCCCGCGCGCTGGTATTGCTGGGGCAGGGCAATCTGCGTTCTTTCGTCGTGCTGATTTGCCTGGGGATTGCCGCTCACATGACATTGACGGGCGTGGCCGCGCCGCTGCGGGCGCTCTTGGCGGGGCTGACGCCGGTGACGCTCGATGCGGGGGTGGCGCCGAGCGGCGTCTTCCGCTCCGTGGTCGTCTGGGCGGCGGCGGCCGGGCTGGCCTGGTTCGCATTCCGGCGCCGCCCGTTACGCGACGGGCTGCCGGACCTCGCGGGCGGCGCGATAATAGGCATCCTGGTGGCGGCGGGCTGGCTGGCAACCGGCTGGCTGGGCGCGGACGATTTCGAGCCCGTCCCGGTGGCGTCGCTGACCTTTGTCGCGCCTATCGGCGACACGATACAGTACGCCATGATCGCCACGGGCGTAAGCCTGCGCTTTGGCGTGGCGGTGGTGCTGGGGGTGCTCGCGGGGGCGTTGGTCGCCGCGCTCTTGCGCGGGGAATGGCGCTTGCAGGGCTTCGAATCGCCGCGGCAAATGTCCCGCTATATGGCGGGAGGGGCGCTGATGGGGGCGGGCGGCGCCCTGGCGCTGGGTTGTTCCATTGGGCAAGGGCTGACAGGCCTGTCCACGCTCGCCTATAGTTCCATGGTCGCCGCCCTGGCCATCATGGCCGGCGCACGCCTTGCCTACGCGAGGTCGCGGCGTTTTATTGCGGATGCTGAAACATGATCGATGTATCGTCTCGTCCCTGCGGGGCCATCATGCCCGGCGGCAGGCTGACAACGCGCCGCGGCGTGCTGCAGGCGGCCGCGGCGGGCCTGGCCGCACTCGCCTTGCCGGCCGCGCTGCGTGCGCAGGAATGGCGGCGCGTGCAGGCCTTGCGCGAGCGCATCGGCGGCGCCGCGGTGTCCACTGGCGGCCTGAGCATTGAATTGCCCCTGGTCGCGGAGGACGGCTCTTCCGTGCCGGTATCCATCAAATCGGACGCCGCCGCAGGCATCCGCAGCGTCGAGCTTTTCGCGCCGCGCAACCCTACCGCCGAGGTGGCGTCTTTCGAGTTCGGGCCTGAAATCGGGCCGCTGAACATCGCCACCCGCATCCGCTTGAGCGAGTCCCAGACCGTCATTGCATTGGCGCGCAGCCATGACGGCCGGCTGATCGTCGCCGAACGCGAGGTCCGCGTGACCACCAGCGGCTGCATTGCGCCGGCGGCGCCCGCCGACGGATCGACGGACATGCAAGTGCGGGTGCGCATGCCCAAGAACTGGAAGGCGGGCGCGCCCGGCGAAGTCCTGACGATGATCAATCATCCCATGACGACGGGCCTCGCGCAGGACGGCGGCGGCGCCACGCCTCCGCAACGCATCATCGACGCCTTCGAGGCGACGCTCGATGGCCGGCCGCTGATCAAGGCCGTCTACCATCGCTCGCTGGCCGCCAACCCCTACCTGCGCTTCGACGTGACGCCGCGGCAGGGCGGGGAAATGCGCTTTCAGTGGAAAGAAGACACCGGCCGGGTCGCCGAGCACCAGGCAAGGGTATCCCTGGCCTGACCGCGCCGGCGGTCGCATGGCGGGCCCTTCAAGCGGCTGCCAGCCGTTTGTGTTTACTTCATCTGTGTTTGCTTCGCCTGTGCCTGCTTTGATGGATAATGCGGAAAGGCGGCGGATGCCGCCGCCATGTCGAGGCCGCCATGTAAGAGCGCTTTGGCAGCATCCAAAGCGCCCCCGGCATTCAACGCATTCGAAGTATTCAAAGCATACCGGCATGATTCCTCTGAATTTACGCGCACCATCATCGTTTGCCGCCCGACGGCTCGCTCGCCTGCTCATGGCCGCCGCCTTGCCGCTGGCGGGTTTGTCCGCTTGCGGCGTGACCCCCGCGGCCGATGGCGCTTTCGGCGATGGCGGCGCAGGCCTGGCGGATAGCTTGCCGAAGCACGCCGTAGTGCTGTTGGGAGAGGTCCATGACAACCCGGACGGCCATCGCCTGCGCACCGAGGCGATGGCGAGCGCCTTGCGGGCCGGCTGGCGGCCTGCCGTCGCCATGGAACAGTTCGACCGCGAGCGCCAGCCGGCCCTGGATGAAGCGATGCAATCCTGCCGCGACGCCGCCTGCGTGATTGACCTGGCATCGCCCGGCAAGTCCGGCTGGAACTGGGCCTATTACCAACCGGTGATCGAGCTGGCTTTGCAATACCGTTTGCCCTTGCTTGCGGTGAATTTATCGCGCGCCGATGCCGGGCGCGCCATGAGGGAAGGGCTGGGCGCCGTATTCACGCCGAAAGAGCTCCTGGGCATGGGCTTGCGGGATGGCCCGCCGCCCGATCTATTGAAGCGCCAGATCGACGAAGTCGCCGAGGCGCACTGCGGCATGCTGCCCGCATCCCTGCAACAAGGCATGGCCGTCGCCCAGATCGCGCGCGACGCGACGATGGCCTGGCTGATACGGCGCGCCGTTACGCCGGGCCGGCCGCTGGTGCTGCTGGCCGGCAACGGCCATGTACGCAAGGACCAAGGGGTGCCGCGCTGGCTGCCCGAAAAAGGCATACTGGCCGTCGGCTATACGGAACAGCCGGCCCCCCGGGCGGAATACGACCGCAACGTGGTCGTGCCCGCGGCCCAGAGGCCCGATCCCTGCAAGACTCTGGGCCCCGCCACATTCAAAAAAACACCTTCCCCGGCCGCGCCGGCGAAATCGCCGCAAAAATAGGCGGCAAGGGTTGCTCCGCCGAACCCGCGGACGCAGCGGCGCATTTCCGCAACTCGTGCCAGGCGTTTCGAGCCCATGATAGCCGTGGAGCCCCGCTTCCTGTTCGCTAAACGCCCGCGTTCGCTGATCGTGGCCCAATTTGTCGGGCAGGTGAAGGAAACAGCCAAAAATATGGAAGAGCGGCTGCGCGGCATCCGCGCCGTGCACCCATAAAGCTCGCTGGAAAATCTTCCAGCGCATCATCGGGTGGGCCCCGATCTTCTCGATGAATCCATCCGGCGTGTGCGGGTCGATGTCGGAGAAGGCCGCTTTCTGCTCCGCCGTCAAGGGCAGCATGGACGCGATGGAATCGCGTTGATTGCCTTGCCCGGGGTCGGCGATCAGGGCGGCGATTCGATGCTCGAACGCGGCGGCGGCGCGCGGCGCGAGAAACCCGCCGAAGCTCCAGCCGAACAGCGCCGTCCGCCGTGGGTCGATCTCAGTCCGGGTCAGGGCGTAGTCCACCATTGGCGTAAGCATCGTTTCCCAATTGGGCCGCATCGGGATGCCTTGCTTGTACAGGGCCCGTCCCCGTCCGGGACCGTCGAAGAGCAGGCAGTTGTAGCCGCGCCGCAGGGCAGCGGGGGCATGCGCAAAGAATATCTCTTGAATGTTCGAATCATAGCCATTGGTGCAGATCAACGTGGGCCGGGGCCTGCCCGTATCGTCGACCTTGGCGAAATACGCTGCGGCACGCATATACGATTCGTGGGCGCTGTTATGGTTTTTTGCGGTGCAATCGTCGCCGGCGCTGGCAAGCCTGCCGGCCAGACCCGTCCAGGCCTCATACCACTGGTCGACTCCGCCATCGCCCGTGGCTGCGATCGCGACGCGCACTTCGCCGATCCAGGCGCCGCCGTAGCCCGCTCGGCCGGGCGGACGACTGCAGAATGTTTCCCATATCTCGTTATCGCTGAGAAGAGGGCGCTGCGCCGCTGCAGGGGGTGTGACCGGACTCCCACGGGGCCATCTTCTTGACCGGTCATCGCCGTGACAGGGTTACCCGCTCCGAGCAGCATCATCATGCGTCGATTCAGTTGCGTGCCAGTTCTCCCAAAAGTCGCCGCAGCCGCTACGATTGAAAGTTTAGCGCCAAGGAGCAGGGCTAAGCACACCGGACGCCGGCGGACTGGTCTGTGCAGACAATGCATGCAAGCGACAATCCGGCCGCAAGTATTTAGCTCTCCCTGGTATGTATACCAGCATGGACCGTTTTGAGGTCAAGAATACCGAACCACAAGCTCGCCAATCATTTAAATTTTCGTAAAAGCCATTAGTTTTTCTCATGAATAATTGAGAATATCTCCATAGCCGCAGCTCTTCTCCCAACCTAAAATTAATTTAAGTCAAGTCCATATCTCAACTCATGGGATTACCCATGAGTTGAACTCATTGTGGACAACTCTATATTCCGTGAAGGAAGGAGCAACATGTGAAGGACCAGGGCTACACCACAAATTTCCCCACGTTGAAAGACAAAATCAGCGCCTCAGAATGGGCGGAGCGCTGTCGGTTAGCAGCCTGTTACAGGTTGATGGACCGTTATGGCATGACAGACCTCATTTATAACCACATCACTACACAGATTCCGGACAAGGAGGGACATCTTCTTATTAATCTGTATGGATTGCTGTATAGAGAAATCACTGCATCCAGCCTGGTGGAAATAGACCTGGAAGGAAATGTCATCCGCAAGCCTGATACAAACTACGGCATCAACAAGTCTGGCTATATTATTCACGGCTGTATTCATCGTGCACGACCGGACGTTCGCTGCATCATTCACACCCACACTCGTGCAGGCATGGCCGTCGCGGCAATGCAATGCGGCCTGCTGCCCTTGACTCAAACGGCATCCCGCTTTCATGGACACATTGCCTATCATGAGTTTGAGGGCCCTGCAGTCGAAGCAGATGAACAACAGCGCCTCGTCAGGGATCTTGGATCGCATTCCGCCATGATTCTTCGAAATCATGGCTTGCTCGTTTGCGCCGCCTCGGTACCCCAGGCGTTCAACCTGATGTATCAGCTGGAACTGGCATGCAGAGCCCAGGTCGACGCCATGGGCGTCGGAGAAAGCGGCTTGTCTATCCCTGGCAAAGACGTATTGGAGCGCTCCGCATACTTATACCAACCCGGAACGCGACGGCCCTATGGCGAATTGGAGTGGCACGCGCTACTTCGCTTGCTGGAAGCAGAACCGGGGAGGTATCCCTCATACGCGAGCTAGAGGCGGCTTATGCTGGGAACAATCAGGCAAGCCACTGAGCTGGCAGGCATCTGCGATTGCCATATTCATGTTTTCGATAGTAATACCGAACGGTTTCCATTTGCTCCAGGACGAACATACACGCCGCCGCCGGCAAGCCTTGAAGACTTGAAGGATCTGCATCAGGAGTTGGGCGTCGAACGGATGGTCATAGTTCAGGCCAGCCCTTATGGCAATGACAACCGCTGCCTGGAGTCAGTCCTACAGAAATGCACTGCGACCGCAAGGGGTGTGGCGGTTGTCGATCCAGACGCACCTGAAAGCGAGTTAAGGCGCCTGCATGATGCGGGAGTACGGGGACTGCGTATCAACCTGGAAACAGCCGGACTATCCGATCCCAAAGTAGCTGAGGACGCTTTGCTCTCTGCTTCATGTAAAGCGTCTCCTTTGGGCTGGCACGTGCAAACGTACACCAATCTTGGCGTACTTGAAGCGTTGGCAGACTTGATACAAGAACTTCCGGTTCCATTGGTAATCGATCATTTCGGCCGGCCTGACGCTCATCTGGGTATTTCACAACCGGGATTCAAGCGGTTACTGGACAACTTAAGCAAAGGCAACGTCTATATCAAACTGTCCGCACCGTATCGCATCTCTCAAGAGCCAGACTATACAGATGTCACGCCACTGGCACAGGCCTTTATTGAAGCCAATGCAAACCAGGTGCTCTGGGGTACAGACTGGCCTCATCCTGGAACAGCTGGGGGCGCCAGAAATGCGCCAGAAAAAGTCACGCCTTTCAGGAAGGAAGACAACAAACGTGCCCTGCCACGGCTGCTGGAATGGGCCCAGACGCTGGAAGTAGCAAAAAAAATACTGGTCGATAACCCGGCCAGGCTCTACGACTTCTGAGTGAGGAGACTTATGTATAAACCACTATGTATGATCGCGGTGCTTACCGCAACTTTTGCAGGTATGAGTGCCAGTGCAGCCGAAAAAGATGCTGCAGATTATCCAGCCAGGCCTATCACAATCGTGGTTCCAGTAGCCGCTGGAGGCACGGTTGACATGCTGGCCCGCATCATAGCCAAAGGCCTTGATGACGAGCTGGGCCAACCTGTAATTGTAGAAAACAGAGCAGGCGCGGCAGGCACCATTGGAACCCGCTACGTCAGTAATGCAAAACCGGACGGATATACCCTGCTGGCCATCGCCAATACTTTTGCATCTGTACCCGAATTCATAGCCGATGCAGGCTATAACGCTATTACGGACTTCAGCCCTGTTACTCAAACCTGTAGTATCCCAATGGTGCTTGTTACGCCTAAAAACAGGCCAGAAAACACGATCCAGGCATTCATTCAAAAGGCCCGCACTCATCCAGGCGAAATTTCCATTGGCTCTTCCGGCCTGGGATCTACCGGCTACATCGCTGCTGAGCTGTTTAGTGATCAAGCCAAAGCAAAATTCCTGCACGTTTATTACAAGGGCAATAGTCAGGCCTTGATGGATGTAATGGGCGGACAGGTTGAAGCCATGTTTGATCAAGTCAGCACCGCGGGCCCCAATGTCGAAAGCGGAAAACTGCAGGCGCTCGCAGTTACGACAAAGACGCGATCCCGATTGCTGCCTGGCATACCAACACTGGACGAAGCAGGGTTGCCTGGCTTTGAAGATGAAACATTCAATGGAATGCTTGCACCCAGCGGCACACCAGCACCCGTTATAGCCAGGCTGCATGCTGCCATATCCAAAGTACTGAACAACCCCTCTGTTCAAGACCATCTCGCTCAACGAGGGATTGAAGCAAAGCCAAGTGAATCATCTGAAGCTTTTGGCCGGTACCTTGAAGCCTCTGTAGCCAAATATCAACGTATCGCTGCCAACGCCAGGAATCAATAGAGACCAGACTGGAGACAAAGATGCTATTTCTCGTTATCAGTACACCTCGACCAGAACGTCCCACCACAATTATTGAAAGCAGGGAAAAATACTGGGATTGGATGCAGCCCTTGCTCGACTCTGGACAATGTAAATCAGTCTACGCTCGTGTTGGGCGCGGAGCTGTGGCGTTGTTCGATGTAGATTCAACACAGACCTTGCATCGCTTCATGAACGAATGGGCTGACATCATACCTGCACACATGGATGTATATCCCCTGCTGGATGTGGCCTCGGCCAAAGCTTTTCTGGCAGACCAGGCATAGGACATACCTTTATGGCACTCACCTCTAACCTTCATGTGCGTACCATCCTCTGGTCTGCAGGCTTGATAGCATGCTGTACGCTCGTCACAGCCAGCGTGGCTTCCTCCGCCCCGAACACCACTTCATATCCCGAACGCCCGGTCCGGATGATTGTCGGTTTCCCGGCTGGTGGCGGCACCGATATTGTCGCCCGCATTTTTGCCGAAAAGCTGGCGGCATATTGGAACCAGCCAGTCATTGTCGATAACAGGGCGGGCGCTGGAGGAGTGATTGGGACAGAAGCGGCAGCCCGTGCAGCTCCAGATGGATATACCATTTTTATGGGAACAATGGGCAATCTATCAGTCAATCAACATTTGTACTCGATGAACATAGATCCAGTTACCGCATTCGAACCCGTAGCCCAAGCAGTCGCCGTCGATTTTGTGCTCGTAGCAAACCCATCGGTCCCTGTAGAGAATGTGAAGCAACTTATCTCGCTAGCCAGGCAGAAGCCAGGCGAGCTCAATTATTCATCGTCCGGCGTCGGTGGGGCGCCACATTTAGCCGGCGAACTTTTTTGCAATGTTGCTGGCGTAGATATGGTGCATGTCCCATATAAGGGTAGCGGTCCCAGCTTCACTGACCTGCTCGGTGGCCAAGTATCCGTCACGTTCGATAGTCTCGTTCAGGCACTTCCGTATATCAAGAACGGAGACCTTCGAAGCCTGGCTGTCCTGGGCAATCAACGATCGCCCCTGCTTCCTGATGTTCCAACCATGCAGGAGGCTGGACTTGAGGGTTACAACGTCACAAACTGGTTTGGAGTCACTGTTCCGGCGGGGACTCCACGAGCGATAGTCGAAGAAATAAATGACGCCATCAGGCAAGTGCAGCGGGATACGACTGTCAGCCAAAAACTGGCTCAAATGGGCGCGACCGTTACGCCCGGAACACCTGAAGAGTTTGAACGCCTAATTAAAGAGGATAGTGCCAAATGGGCAAAAATCATCGAGCAGGCCAATATCAAACAAAATTAAATCTGAGCCAGTAACCATCTTTTGAACTGCACCACTTTGGTGTCATCCGCGTGTAATTTCGGGTACACAAGATGATAGCCACGAGATCGTTTCAGAACAAAGGAACAAGGTGCAATCAATTTTCCTTGGGCCAACTCACGTTCCAAGTATCGGCGTTGGCCCAATGCAACCCCTAGCCCCTGGATTGCGCACTCATAAATGATGCTTAGGTCTTCATAATACATATCACCTGCAGTTGGCGGACGTAGACAACCAGCTGCGTCCATCCAGTCTCGCCAGTGATTGGGGCGCCTATTGGAATGTAGAAGCGGCAAGGTTAGCAGAGCCTCTGCGGTAAGTGGCTGTGAAAGACGAGCCGCAAGTTGTGGCGATAGTACAGGCGTCAGCTCATCACTGAACAGGAGGTCGCTACCCAAGCCTTCCCACTTTCCATCACCGTATCGAATACCAACATCTGCCTGATCGTTTTCAAAATCAACCCATTCAACCCTGGCGGCAAGCCGTACCCTGATGCCCGGACAATCCTTCTGAAAGCCCGGCAGTAGCGGTATGAGCCAGTGAGTAAAAAAAGTCGTATGTCCCCGAACATTCAGTACCTGGTGCGAGCCCACAGAGACGAGCTCCTCTGTGGCACGTGTAACCTCAGAAAATGCGGCACCTAAAGCCTTGGCGTAGGCAGCACCACCACTCGTTATCTGAAGCCGTCCCTTATGTCGATCGAAAAGCCTGAAACCCAGCCAATCCTCCAGGGCGTGCATTTGGTGGCTAACAGCCCCTTGCGTTATATGCAGTTCTTTTGCTGCAGATGTAAAACTTTCGTGACGAGCTACGCATTCGAAGACGCGCAGCTGATTCAAAGGCGGCAATCTTGTGGTCATATCGGTCCAGATACGTCCAGCGTCCATCAACAATGGTTATTTCAGGTCCAATCACGTAGCATGCATTTTATCGCCTGGCTTAAGTATAGACTGACAACGAAGTGGGTCGCATGCTGGGGTGTCCCGTCTTTTCAGGCGGGAACGGCGTATGGCTTCAGGAATTTTGAGAATTACCGCCTGCGCGTCTTGGCTCAGTGCGGTTGGAATGGTGTGATTAACCGAGTTTGAAGAATGTCCGGATCCCCCGATTATGGGGTAGAGCCCAATTTTAAGGGAATCCCCCGGTGCGGGGCTTGTACTGAGAAATCTTCTAAATGATTGAATTTTCAGAGGATTTTTAAGTGGTTCCCGGGGCCGGAATCGAACCGGCACGCCTTGCGTCGGGGGATTTTGAGTCCCCTGCGTCTACCAATTTCACCACCCGGGCTTTGGGGGATCGCCTTGGCGCTGGATGCCTGGGCGTGGAGAAGAAACGCAATTATACGATACTGCCACGCCATTGACGGACGAGAGCCATGGACGAGTCGGGATAGTACCGCATTTTTGCTAAATTCATCTATTGGGGGGCATCACTAGCCAACAGCGGGCATTGTTTGGGCCTGTTGCGGGATGTGCGCGGGACGCTTGGCAGGCATAGATCCTCGGGTGAGATGCGTTTACGCGCCGATTTCTTGGGGGGCCGGATCGTCCAGCCCCTCCGACGCGGCCAGAGCCGAGCGAAGATGCGCTCTGATCTCGGCATAGGCCCAGATTTTCGTGTGCCCATAGGCTGATGCATTCTGGGCGCCCAAGGCGTGGGCTCGCGCTTGGGCGTCCGCCAATGGGTCCGTGCCCGAAAGTACGTCTACCACGCCTTTGGCTTTTGCACTGGCGCCGTCCAGAATATCACCACGCAGCACCATCGTCTGGAACGTCTCTCGGCCTCCCCGATGGCGTGCGATGGCGGCGGCGATTGGGCTGGCCATTCCCAGGCGTACCTCCGGAAGGGAAAATATCGCTTCTTTGCCTGCGATAATCTCATCGCACAGAAAAGCCAGCATGCATCCTGCTCCTATGGCCTTGCCGGTTACGCACGCCACGACGGGTTTGGGAAAGCTGGCGATTCGCAGCATCGTCTCTCCGAGCAGTTCGCGGCGCCGATGGCGAGCCGTTTCGGTGGCAAGATCGGCATATTCCTTCAAGTCTGCGCCTGCGGAGAAGATGCGTTCGCTTGCGGATGCGAGCACTACCGCAACGACATTATCATCCGCGACCGCTTTGTTGAGGGCATCCGATAACGCGCGCTGAACTGGCGCATTGATCGCGTTGGCAGCCGAAAGGCGGTTCAAGATCAACCATTTGACACCCTCACGCATCTCGGCCCGAAGCAGTGGGGGCTTGCCGGTGGCTGGTTTGTGAATGGCGGTGCCCCTAGCAATATTTTCACTGTTCATAATCCTGTTGCATGGTCCATTAGTGTTCAGGCTTCGCTGGCCAGGAGCGCCGTGGTCTGGCTTGCCAGCCTTCCGCCGTTGCCGTGGCAGAGCGCTACTTTGGCATTGGCGATCTGCCTGTCTCCGCATTCGCCACGAAGCTGCCTTGTGGCCTCGATCAAAGTGAAAATCCCATATTGGCCTGGATGGCAAAAAGAGAGGCCGCCTCCGTTCGTATTCACGGGCAGCGATCCTCCTGGCGCGATGCGGCCCTCGGCGACGAAGGAGCCGCCTTCTCCCTTCCGGCAAAAGCCGAGGTCTTCTAGTGCGAGAAGAATATTAATGGTGAAGGCGTCGTACAACTGCAGCACGTCCACATCCTTGGGTGAGAGCCCGGCCATTTTGAATGCGCGCGTGCCGGAATCGGCTGCGGCGGTGCTTGTAAGGTCGTCCATCTGGTCGATTTGCATGTGCCGATGCGCAATTGCTCCACCAAGAAAGTAGGCTGGGGGATGCGGAAAGTCTCGACCGCGCTCGGCCCGAACCATGATGATTGCCCCGGCTCCGTCCGTAACCAGGCAGCAATCGCGTGCAGTGATCGGATCGCTTATCATGCGCGCGCCGAGTACGTCGGCAAGCGTCAATGGATCGCGCATGAAGGCCTCGGGATTGAGCTGCGCCCATTGGCGCGCGGAAACGGCGACCGATGCGAGCTGTTCGCGGGTGGTGCCATACTCGTACATATGGCGGGCCGTGGCCAAGGCGAAACTAGTGATAGGGTGGCGAGGCCGATAGGGGGCCTCGTAATCCTGTGAGCCGCCTTTGGCAGCCAGGCGCCCCAGCGCTGTGCGCTGGTTGCTGCCGTAGCAGATCAGCGCTACGTTGCACAAGCCCAGGTGTAAAGCCATGGCAGCCGTCAGGGCATAGCCGATGAAGGATGAGCCGCCGAGGCTGGAGCTTTCGGAATACTGTGGTTGCAGGCCAAGGTATTCGCCAACCGATAGGGCAGGATGGGAATGCACGGAGGTGTTGCAGAATAGGCCGTCCACCTGGTTCAAGGAGAGCCCCGTATCGGCCAGGGCGCCATGCACTGCTTCCGCCATCAGTTCCAGCGATGTGCGCCCAGGAGCCTCGCCTATGCCTGCGGTGGCTACCCCCACGATAGCGGCGGCGCCGCGTAATGCGTTATCCATGGGAGACTCCTTCGCTTGTGGGCACGAACACGAGCACCGGAACGTTCCCATCCTGGCGGATGCGGGGCTCCACTGCCATTCCGATCTGAACCAACTCAGGATCAAGGTCCTCAACACGGGCCATCATCCGAGGCCCTTCCTGTAATTCGATGATCGCCACGTTATAGTCTCCGCCATCGTGTGGTTTCCTGCGCACGACAGTGGTGGAGTACACCCTGGCGGGGCTGCGTGGGCGCGTCCAGGACAGTTCGGCGCTGCCGCAATGCCTGCAAATGGCGCGGGGGTAGAAAAAAGATAGCGAGCAGGTGCTGCACGTCTGGATTTCGAATATCCCCTGCTGCAGCTTGCGCCAGTATTCCTGGTGCGGGCCAGGTCCATCGAAGGGAGAGTTGTCCATTCTTCTGCCTATGGAGTTCATCGCTTTGTATCCATCATTGAGCGCGCCAGAAGCGCTCATAATCAGGGTTCCGCTTCTCCACGAAAGCCCTCGTGCCTTCAGCGCGTTCCTCGGGGTTGGTCCGGGCCCGTCCACCGCGCGCCCAGGACCAATCGGTCTGAATCCACCGTTCAAATTGTGCTTTGGCTTCGGCCAGACCTGTGGGAGGCGCCGTGGCCACAATTGTTTCCGCCATGTCAACCGCCTCCTGTACTGTATCCCCGGCGGTGCTGCGTGCGATCAAACCGATTTGCTGTGCTTCGATTGCACCCAGTTTGCGACGCGTGAAAGCAAGCTCTTTGGCGCGGGCTATGCCAATGATCGACGGCAGACGGGCCAGTGCAGTATTGGGGAGTACGCCATGACCAAGTTCTGGCATCACGAAAAATGCCTGTTCGTGCGCTATGATAAGGTCGCAGCAGAGGGCTAACTCGAAGCCGCCTCCGTATGCCCCGCCCGCAACCGCAGCGATGACGGGCCGGGTTTCTCTGGTCAGGGCCTCGAATAGGTCGAAAGGACTTTTGGGCGG
>Ga0182744_1001450_pt1 | contig 20683 bp, 18 predicted proteins | sample eDN3rd30CKraftMG_FD_128525 | JGI IMG/M metagenome (GOLD analysis project Ga0182744, IMG submission 128525) | Enriched Miracle-Growth compost microbial communities from Emeryville, California, USA - eDNA 3rd pass 30_C Kraft MG (version 2) (version 2) ...
AGACAAGATGCTTAAAAAAGCTTCGATTGCTTCATTACCAACTATGGACGTGGACCGCTTGGCAAACTTCGCTCGGCTGCCTTTAGGTTTGGTACAAATAAATATTTATAATTGCTGTGCAAGAACGTTGGTATTTTTTAAAGAATCAGATAAAAAAGGACTGAAATGGAATCATATAAAGAAATAGAAAAAAACATAGCCCTGAAGAAATAGCGGAAGCGCTAGTTTTTCCAAGCACAGAAAGCAAAGTTGAAAAAGAAGATTTTATGTCCGAATTTCGGACCTTTAGAAAAATTTTGTCAGAAAAACAGACGGAAACGAATAAAAGAATTTCGCGCCTGCTTCAATTAAAATACTCAATTGAAGATTACATCAGCTCGCCGGATTTTATTAAAGATCAATTTTTCGAATTTTTTTAAAGGAATATATCAGCAGATTAGAGATAAAGAATAAGGAATTTGCAGCTGAAATAGATGTTGACCCTAGAGAATTAAGCCAGATAATTAATAAGTACAGAAATCCAACGGATAATATTATTTACAGATTGGATATTCATTCATATAGGAATTTCCCGGCTATGATATGGTTTCGGATCTTGGAAAAAGCAGGGAAGCTTTATTATTACACAATACTGAATTAATCGAAAAAGAAAAAAGACACGTAAAGCGCAAATTGTATTTTTCTTTTTGACCCACTAGGATAACTTTGGTAAAATAATAATCTTATACAGAATCCCGGGCATTTAGTCTGGGTGTTTTTTACTTAATACCAGTAATGGAGATTGTTCATAGGATGGCAATCCCAATTAAACTTTATTCCCATGGGAGTGGACCAGCGTCCATGGCGACCTGCCTTATTCCATAATCCACCAGGCATTTTTTCTACACTACCATGGTCGCCACCTCCGTCGCTGAAAACCAGATCAAGGGTCAGCTACCCAAGGGCATAGCCGTCGCGCGCCGCAGCGGCGGCTCCTTTACCGACGCCGAAGGCCTCACGGTCCTATTTCTTTGCTCCAAACGAAATTTAATATCCTCTATGGGTGTAGGTTTCCCAATAGGATAATATTTGTTTTCATACTCTTTTATTAGCATAGACAAAACTTCCAGTTCAACTGATTCTTTTGAGTCCGCCTTCAGGTCTTTTTGCATCAGTGAATAGGCTCGCTCTAATGCATTTTCGAATTGCTGGTTATTTTTTATTGGCTTTAACATGATTCATTTTTTTAGCAGCTATTTTATCGTAGGGATTGTACGAAATCTAAAGGTAGCTATGCGAAGATTAAACTTTACCTAAAAATTCCCCTTTGGTTCATCAGGTTTAACAGACTTTTCCAACGAAGACGCCTCCGCCTGCTTATTTTACCCTCCGAGTGAGCACCGCAGCCGGACATTATTTTTAAGCCTTCGGCTAATATACAGTATATTTCTGAGTCCGAAAAAATCATTGTTTTTGTATTACAAGTATTAATAAATGAGTGCGGGAATATCCATATCAAACCAATTTCAAGATGAGTCTTTCGTTTTTGCCTTGTTGGTTGAAATATCAGCCGGATGAGCGTATCGGAACAGAAACTTCTATGGATGAACCTGAAAAAAAAGGATCTCTGAACTTGCAAAAGAAATAGATATGAGTACCAAGTCGGAAGAACCACTCAGATGATGAAGTAACCGCTCGTAAAAGAAGCCAGGGGATATGCGCTAAAGAAGAAAAAAGGTTAAGCTTTTTGTCATTAACGTTCATATTTTATTTCTGTTTTTGTCAACAAACAGATGAATGGTTACAGGTTATATTGCCCCATTAAATGCATTAGAAGTTTTCATTGACAACGATTTTGTCGATGAGTTTTCCCGCCGTACTTAAATATCCAAAAATAAAGCGGCGCCTCCCTTAGGAAAACATCCTATTTAACCTCAATTCACAATATTACAACTTACATGATAGCAAAACAGTTTAATGTTCATAGCCTGGACCATGAATACGATTACCTTTACAATCTAGGGATTGCCACTAATTCTCAACTGTTGATTACCGGTGAAAAAGCACTTTTGGAATGGGAAGAATCACCGGTTATAATAACCGCTCTTTCTGAATTTAAAGAACTATATTAATCTTTATTATGTTTTCCCTTCAAATCCATACATCACTCGCACCATCTCAGTATCCTTCTTGCCCTTACTTCTTTGCAAAGACAGCATCGCACTTATTGTCTTCCAAAGATTCAACCAATAGAAGATCAATTAAGTTTAAATTCTGTATTGGAATATTATATAAATTGAGTGAAATTTGCGAAGGGCGTATCGTTTTTGGAAGGTTCAGTCATTGCGGGGCGCGTCAGGCGTAGTCCTTGCAGATTAAACGGATGGTAACTTAAAAACAAGCAGAGAAAAAATGAAAATAGCAATCGTTGGGAGTGGGAGTTGGGCCACAGCACTGGCAAAGTTATTAACCGATAACCAGGTGGAAATTTATTGGTGGTTCAGAAATACGCCCGCCATGGAGCATTTTCAACAGCGGGGCCATAACCCGACCTATTTGTCCAAATCCTTTTTTGATCTGAGCCGCATCCATTTCAGCGACTCTTTGTCTTATGTCGTTGAAAATGCTGATGCTGTCTTACTGGCTACACCTTCGGCCTACCTGCAGCAGGCCCTGGAAGTTTTGCCGACAGATGCCTTGGATCATAAGATAGTCCTTTCCGCCGTCAAGGGAATCCTTCCTGAAAGAACTGAATTGATTAGCGATTACCTCCAAAGAGTCTTTAATCTTCCGCTGGAAAGGTTTTATACTATTCTCGGGCCCTGTCATGCCGAGGAGGTCGCCAGTGAGAAATTATCGTATCTCACTTTTTCGGGGCTCGATTTAGATACCTGTAAAAGGATAGCAGCCCTTTTTGAAACGCTTTATCTCAATACCCGGGTCAATCATGATGTTATTGGTGTTCAGTATGCCGCAGTTATGAAAAATATTTATGCCCTGGGTGCGGGGATCGCCCATGGTCTGGATTATGGAGATAATTTCCTGAGTGTGTTTATCGCCGGTGCCGCCAATGAAATGGCCGGATTTTTAAAACAAGTCACTGCCTGCCGTAAGCTCCAGGAAATGCCTAATTATTCCAGTTCCGTATATTTAGGGGACCTGTTGGTAACCTGCTATTCCTTATATAGCCGCAACAGGATGTTTGGTACCATGATCGGTAAAGGGTACAGCGTTAAGGCCGCACAACTCGAACTGGGTATGGTGGCAGAAGGCTATAACGCCAGCAAATGTATTCATGATTTAAACAGCAAGCGGGCAGCAGATATCCCTATTGCGCAGACAGTCTATCAGGTCCTCTGGGAGAATGCAACTGCTGAAAATGCATTTCTGGAGTTGGAAAAGATCTTAATATGACATGGAATCATTTAATTTAATATTGCGCACAATCATTTCAGGTAATATTTATCAATACCCCTGTTAGTGAAGACGGTAACAGCTTATCAGACAAAAAGCATAACAGCGATATGATCCGCAAAATGTTTGCCTGCCCTGGTTAATACCAAGTGGTTATCGCTATTGATCAGCTGGCCTTTTTGGATGGCAGCTGTTGCTTTTTCTAAAAGAGTTTCGCTGACTTGGATCCCAAACCTTTTTTCAAAGGTCGTCAGATCGATCCCTTCTGCCATTCTCAACTGAATCATAATGGTTTCATTAACCTGGTTTTCTTCAGTCAGGTGCTCCTCTGTGAAAATCAAATCTCCTTTGTTTACTGCCTGCAGGTATAAGGGGTTATTGTCGATATTCCATTTTCTGGTGTACAGCCCGTCATAACTATGCGCTGCAGGCCCTAACCCTAAATAGGGTCGACCTTGCCAGTAACTGCTGTTGTGCCTGCTTCTATGGCCTGGTTTGGCCAAATTGGAAATCTCATAATGTTCAAAACTGTTTTTTGCTGCCCAATCCATGAGCAGGTCAAAATGCCTGCTTTGTCTGGCATTGTCTACCGGAGGAATCTTTCCTTTTTCTATCAGCTTAAAAAGGGCCGTTTTAGGCTCTACTGTCAGGGCATAAGCAGATAAGTGCGGGGCACCCAGTTCGGCTGCTTTTTGAAGGTTCTCCAGCCAAAGTTCATCACTGAGATAAGGCGTTCCATAGATCAGATCCAGAGAATAGTTATCCATGCCTGCCTGCCCGACCCATTGTATGGCCTGCAAGGCTTCTTTTGCGGTATGGGCCCGGTTCATCCACTTAAGATCCGCATCAAAAAAAGACTGTACGCCAATGCTCAGCCGGTTCACACCGGCTGCCTGCCAGTCAGCCAGGTTCTTTAAAGAAATATCGTCCGGATTAGCTTCCAGCGTAATTTCTGCATTTGCTGCTACCGGATAATTATCCTTAATACAACTAATCAATTCACAAATCCAGGCTGCCGGTAGAATAGAAGGGGTGCCGCCGCCAAAATATATGGTGGCGATGTCCGGTGTATGGCCGTTTTGGTTCTGTTCAAAATAATGCTTTTGCAGGACAGCCTCTTTCAAAAGGCAGTCTACCATTTCCCGGGCATTATAGCGTGTGGTGGAAAAATGGAAATTACAATAATGGCAGGCCTTCCTGCAATAAGGGATATGTATGTAAATGCCTGCCATAATTTAAATAGAGTGGGGTAAAGGTAGGGTAGATTGGAATATTGAGCAATTGCAATTGCCAGGTAATAGTAACTGCAAGGTCCTCTACCTGCAAAAGGATAATGTCCCTGTGTCTTTAAATTCTCAATAAAATTCCTTTAAAAATCTCCGTAAGGAAAAGGCCCGTTTTAATGTAAATAAACATTAAAAACGGGCCTTTAAACTTATTGAAGTCAAATTTGAGATAGCCTTCCATCACAATGGATGGCGTTCAATTATTCAATCTCAGATTTTACTTTTCCTTTATTTTTTGCGATCACTTCTTCAGCGATATTGTTAGGTGCCGGAGAATAGTGGTCGAATTCCATAGTAGACGCTGCACGTCCGGAAGACAGTGAACGAAGTTGAGTTACATAACCGAACATTTCACTTAATGGAACTTTTGCTTTGATTACCTGAGCGTTACCACGGGTATCCATGCCTTCCATTAATCCGCGACGACGGTTTAAGTCACCGGTAACATCACCCATGTACTGATCCGGAGTGGTAACTTCCACTTTCATGATCGGTTCCAGTAATACAGGCTTCGCTTTACGGCCGGCTTCACGGAAGCCACTTTTCGCACACAGTTCGAAGGACATGGCATCGGAGTCCACATTATGGAAGCTACCGTCAAAAATGCGCACCTTCATATTGTCAACCGGATAACCAGCCAGTACACCAGTGGTCATTGCGGTTTCAAAACCTTTTTGGATCGCAGGGATAAATTCACGAGGGATAGAACCACCTACAATGTTATTGACAAACTGGAAGTGTTTTCCTTCGTTTTCTTTCATCCACTCTTCTTCCGCAGGTCCGATCTCAAACTGGATATCGGCGAATTTACCACGACCACCAGATTGTTTTTTCAGTACTTCACGGTGCTGAATCGTAGCCTGGAAGGTTTCTTTGTAAGCAACCTGAGGATTACCCTGGTTTACTTCCACTTTGAATTCTCTTCTCAGACGGTCGATGATGATTTCCAGGTGGAGCTCACCCATACCGCGAAGGATGGTCTGACCGGTATCCTCATCTGTATTGACACGTAAAGTAGGATCTTCTTCTACCAGTTTAGCGATCGCCATACCCATTTTATCGACGTCAGCCTGTGTTTTAGGCTCGATTGCGATAGCAATTACCGGTTCAGGAATAAACATGTTTTCCAGAACAATCGGATGTTTTTCATCGCAAAGGGTATCACCGGTTTTGATTTCTTTAAAACCGACAGCTGCGCCAATATCACCGGCTTCGATAAAATCAACCGGATTTTGCTTGTTCGCAAACATTTTCATGATACGGCTGATACGCTCATTCTTACCGCTTCTTACATTCAGGACGTAAGAACCCGCGTCCAGATGGCCGGAATATACCCGGAAGAATGCCAGACGTCCTACAAACGGATCCGTCATGATTTTGAAAGCCAGGGCTGCAAAAGGCTCTTTTGCACTTGGTTTACGGGTCAGGACTTTTTCCAGGTCGTTAGGATCGTGGCCTTCGATGGCCTCGATATCTGCAGGTGAAGGCAGGTAGCGACAAACAGCATCCAGCGCAGTCTGTACCCCCTTGTTTTTGAAGGATGAACCGCACATCATCGGAATGATGCTTAAATCGATACAGGCTTTTCTGATCGCTTCATGAATTTCATCTTCGCTGATGCTGTTCGGATCATCAAAGAATTTTTCCATTAAAGTTTCATCATATTCAGCGACGGATTCGATAAGTTTGGCGCGCCATTCTTCTACTTCTGCAGCCATATCTTCCGGAATTGCCACCTCAGTATAGGTCATACCTTCTGTGGAGTCATCCCAGATAATACCAATATTTTTGATTAGGTCTACGACCCCTTTAAAATTATCTTCAGAACCGATGGGCAGCTGTAAAGGCACGGCGTTGGCACCCAGCATTTCTTTTACCTGATGTACGACATTCAGGAAGTCAGCACCGGAACGGTCCATTTTATTGACAAATCCGATACGTGGAACTTTATAACGGTTGGCCTGGCGCCAAACAGTTTCTGATTGAGGTTCCACACCATCAACGGCGGAGAAAAGTGCAATCAGACCATCCAGTACACGCATAGAACGCTCTACCTCAACAGTAAAGTCCACGTGGCCCGGAGTATCGATGATATTGAAACCGTATTTTTTTGTATCTGATGTAACCTTGCCATTATCGGTTGGGAAAGGCCATTGGCAGCTTACTGCTGCAGAGGTAATGGTGATACCTCTTTCTTTTTCCTGTTCCATCCAGTCAGTGGTTGCACCACCATCATGAACTTCACCGATTCTGTGAATCATACCAGTGTAACGCAAAATACGCTCAGTAGTAGTGGTCTTACCGGCATCGATATGCGCAGCAATACCGAAATTGCGCTGTAATTTTAAATCCGCCATATAATTTTTGTTTTATAAATTGTTCAAAAAACTGCCTAAAATAGCCTGAAATTGCCTTTTATGCGGTTTTTAAGGCGCAAAGGTAATAAAATTGATTCAATTCAACGTTAATTTGCTGTGTTATTTTAACGACCACAAATCGCTGTTATGATGGCTGGACGTGCCAAGGAAACAAAAACTTCAATTGGAGGTTATGGATTTTTGCGGATGGCCCCAAAGAAAAGGTAAATATTCGGCTTCCGCAGCAAAAGTTGGGAAAACAATATGAAAGCGGGAGATAATATAATATTTAAAGGCGACCGGGCTTTGAATCTTTTTGTTTTATTTTCCTATTTTTGCCGCCGTTAATCAGCCAATCGTTAAATCGTACCATTACGGTATAAATACGCTTAAAAATACGACTAAAGTATGTTTAATAATTTATCGGATCGTCTGGAATCGGCCTTTAAGAACCTCAAAGGAGAGGCCAGGATTTCTGAACTTAATATTGCCAATACCGTTAAGGATATCCGTCGGGCCTTATTGGATGCGGACGTTAACTATAAGATAGCCAAAGAGTTCACTGATAAGGTGAAAGCCAAGGCCACCGGAGAGAAGGTCATTAACGCCATTAGTCCCGGACAGCTGATGGTGAAGATCGTTCAGGATGAGCTGACGGACCTTATGGGCGGTACGGAGGCTGATTTTGAAACAAACGCTAATCCAACGATCGTCCTGATAGCCGGTTTGCAGGGTAGTGGTAAAACCACTTTTTCGGGTAAACTGTCCAACTACCTGAAAACCAAGAAGGGAAAGCGACCCTTGCTTGTTGCGGCCGATATATACCGGCCGGCTGCCATCGACCAGTTACATGTCCTGGGTGAGCAGGTGGGTGTGGATGTTTATAGCGAAAGAGAAAACAAAGACGCCGTCGCGATTGCCAAAAACGCGATCGCCTATGCAAAGGAACATGCCAAAAATGTTATTATCATAGATACTGCCGGCCGTTTGGCGGTAGATGAGGTGATGATGACAGAGGTTGCCAATATTAAAAATGCCATTCATCCCAATGAAATTCTGTTTGTTGTGGATTCCATGACGGGTCAGGATGCGGTAAATACAGCCAAAGCTTTTAATGACCGGCTGGACTTCACAGGGGTCGTGCTGACCAAACTGGACGGGGATACCCGAGGCGGTGCGGCGCTCAGTATTAAATATACGGTCAACAAGCCTATTAAATTTGTATCCAGTGGTGAGAAACTCGATACCCTGGATATATTCTACCCGGACAGAATGGCGCAGCGTATTCTGGGAATGGGAGATATCACCTCCCTGGTAGAAAAAGCCCAGGAACAGTATGATGAAGAGAAAGCCAAAAAGCTGGAAAAGAAGATCCGCAAAAACCAATTTGATTTTCAGGATTTTATCGATCAGCTTCAGCAGATAAAACGCATGGGTAACCTAAAAGACATCATGGGCATGCTGCCCGGTGTCGGTAAGGCTCTTAAAGACGTGGATATCAGTGATGACGCGTTTAAAGGTGTAGAAGCCATGATCAATTCCATGACGCCTTTTGAGCGCGCGAACCCCGATAGCATTACGCCCTCCAGGCGCCAGCGTATCGCCAAAGGAGCGGGCAAGGAGCTCTCTGAGGTCAATGCTTTTATGAAGCAGTTTGATCAGATGCGACAAATGATGAAAATGATGAATAAAATGCCCATGGCAGGTATGATGGGCGGACTGGGTGGCCTGAAGCGCAGATAAGCAGCCGGGCCAACCTAAAATTTAAAATATATTCCATCAATGGTGCTTTGTTTTGCCTTAAAAAAGGTCACAAAGCACCATTTAAATTTTTAATCACTGTTGCTATCCAGCGATAAATTGTATCTTTAACTGCATAATCGATTCTGTATTAATTAGATTGTTTAAAAATAAATTCCTATGATTCAGCGTATTCAGTCCTTTTGGCTGCTGGTTGTCGTGATACTGGCGGCGCTCTCCCTGAAATTTGGCTTTTATGTCGGCACCTGGTTAAATGACGGTGTGCAACACCCGCAGATTGTTTTAAACGGCCATAACCCTTCCATACTTGTTTTTGCTGCTACGATCGTGATTATCGTGGTGACGTTGATCGCTATTTTTATGTATAAAAACCGAAAGCAGCAATTGTTGCTGACCGTAGTGGATCTTTTGCTGAGCCTGGCGTTGTTTTATTTTTATTATCAGGAAATCCATGCACATTTTCTGCCTGACAGTGGTACACTGGCGCTGACTTCCATATTTGTCTTTTTGATCCCCATATTTATAATCATGGCCATAAGGGGCATTAGCAGGGATATAAAGCTGCTGAAGCGTGCAGACAGATTAAGAGGCTAGAGTTGTCCGGAGAGATTATCCCGGAAAGATACTGCTGGTGGCAGAGAAGCTAACGCCAGGCATCTATCCTTCTAAGCATCTATCCAATTAAAATAGTATATCCATGAAACGTATTATAGGTTATTTTTTATTGGCAACCGCATTACTTATTGGGGTAAATGGTACGGCAATGGCCTGGGGCCTGACAGGGCACCGGATTATCGCCGAGATTGCGCAGCGGCACTTAAATAAAAAAGCCAGAAAGAATCTCGAAAAATTGATAGGAAGGGCGCCGCTGGCTTTTTGGGCCAACTGGCCGGATTATATAAAATCCGATACGACAGAGAAGTGGAAACAGACCGGTCCCTGGCATTATGTAGATCTGCCGGGCCATCTGAATAAGGCCGACTTTATCCGTGATCTGGAAGGTCTTCAAGGTAAAAATCTTTATACCCAGATCCCGGAAATGGAAAGCCTTTTAAAAAATAAAAACCTTCCTTTAGAACAAAGGCAAATAGCCCTCAGGTTTTTAATACACTTTATTGGTGATCTGCATCAGCCACTGCATGTAGGTAGAGATGAGGATGCCGGCGGCAATAAAATAAAAGTAAGCTGGTTTGGCAAGCCTACTAATCTACATACGGTCTGGGACAGCCAGTTGATCGACTACCAGAAGTGGAGTTACACCGAATACGCGACAAATATAGATACAGTAAACGCTGATGAAATTGGCCGGATACAGTCAGGATCGCTGGAAGACTGGTTCTACCAGTCTCATGAATTATCCGACCTGATTTATGATAAAACACCGGACGGCGCACGGCTTAGCTATAATTATAATTACCTGTTTTTTGACCGTTTGAATAAGCAATTGTTAGACGGAGGACTTAGGCTCGCCAGAATTTTAAATCAGATACTGGGTTAGCTTTAGGGCATAGTTTTAGAGCAATAGTCTTACAGCATAATTTAACAGCGAAAACTGGGAAAATTATCATGTGTGCTGCTTCTCAAGAAAGCAAAAAATAGCAGAATAAAAGTAGAAACTGAAAGCAGATTAAAAGTAGAAGTCCTAAAAAAAGAGCAGAAAAGATACTCATTCCTTTCTTCGGCAAAGCGGTTTAAATAACAAAAGGCAGCGTTTTTAAACGTTGCCTTTTGTTATTTAAAGTTATGCCTATGACACTTATTTTTCGGATCCCTGAAGCTGGGGGCGATCCGTTATGTCAAAGGCCGGATAATCGCCGTTAATTTATTTCTCGTCAAATTCGTTATTCCAGTCAACGGAAAGTTTATTGATTTTTTCCTGAACGGAATCTTTCAGGCTCTCCTTGAAGTTTCTATATTTATCCGCATAACGGGCATCTCCGGTTCCTAAGATCTGGACAGCTAGTAAACCGGCATTTTTAGAGGCATTCAAGGCCACGGTGGCTACAGGTACACCATTTGGCATCTGTAAAATGGACAGTACCGAATCCCAGCCATCAATAGAATTGGAAGACTTTATGGGTACACCAATGACTGGCAGATGCGTCAGAGAGGCAATCATGCCCGGTAAATGAGCGGCGCCACCGGCACCGGCAATAATGGCTTTAATGCCCCTGTCCGCAGCACCTTTAGCATACTGGAACATCCTTTCTGGTGTACGATGGGCAGAAACGACTGTCAGTTCATAAGGCACATCAAAATGTTTGAGGATCTGCGCCGCCTCCTGCATGAATTTAAGATCACTGTCACTCCCCATGATAATGCCTACCAGCGCTTTTGGTTGTGTGTTGTTATGTTCTGCCATAATTAAAAAGTATCGTTTTCGTTTTTCTTTTACTATTACAGGATTTCTGGATAATCCGTTCTGATTTTTGATAAGCAGGGCCATTTAGTCTGTTGCCTGCCATCCATATTAATTAATTTAGCTAATGTAGGACTTATTTACGGGATGTATGTTCATCCTCTTCATCGTCGTCATCCTCATCCTCATCCTCATCCTCATCGTAGTCGTCGTCTTCCTCTTCATCGTAGTCGTCGTCTTCCTCTTCATCGTCGTCTTCATCGTCGTCATCATCCTCATCCTCTTCATCGTCATCATCATCCTCATCTTCATCGTCGTCGTCGTCATCCTTATCATCCTCATCTTCGTCATCATCCTCATCGTCGTCGACTTCATCATCGTCCTCATCTTCCTCCACCTCATCATCTTCCTCACCAGACAGCACTGCATCTGATTCCAGATCAGCAAGCTCTTCATCTGCCTGTTGGTCGGTTAAATCCTGTGATGATGCTGTCTCCTGATCCGTTGCATCTGCAGATGCAGTTGCAGCATTTAAATTACTGATATCGGGATGTAATGTATGTTCGAGGTCTTCCTCTGCTTCCTGCAGGCTTTCCCTGGTTTCTTCATCCGCTAATTCCAGTTCACTGGCTGCCACGGCTGTGCCGTCTGCCAGGCTATTTTCTTGAGAAGGGTTTTCGACGTCTTCAGTAGCGCCGGTGGTTGCCTCTTTGTTCTCATCAAATTTCTTAAAGATCCCGAAGTCGGCATTTTCCTCGGTGTTTCTTTGTTGCTGGGTCGGCTCAATTTGTTCCGCCAGTACTTCTTTGATTTTAGGCAGGTCTGAGGGAGAATTCAACCCAAAATAATCCATAAAGCTCTTGGACGTCTCGTAAATTAAAGGTTTCCCCGGTAGTTCTTCATTGCGACCGGAAATCACGATCAGTTCTTTTTCCAGCAGTTTCTGAACGCTGTAATCACTGTTGACCCCACGAATACTTTCAATTTCCCCCTTTGTAATGGGTTGCTTATAAGCAATAATGGACAACGTTTCCATGGCGGCATTGGAGAGCTTTTTTAAAAATTTACCGCCATTTAACTGAGCGATGGTCGTATGGAAGGCCGGTTTACTTAAAAATTGCCAGCCGCCACCACTTTGGAAAACTTCAAAAGGATAAAAATCGCTGTTGTATTTTTCCCGGATGCCTTCCAGCGCCGTTTCTACCTGGTCCAGCGTGATTTTTTCATCCATAAAGCCAAAGGCATTATTGATCAGGTCTACCAGGTCCAGGTCCGTCAAAGGGCGCTCACTGGCAAAAATCAGAGCTTCAATGTGTGGTATGATTTCGCTTAACTCCATAAGGTATCGTAAACTAAAACTGCAAGTCTAAAAACTTGCAGTCTATAAAAGATTGTAATTTGTCTATCACTAAAGATAAGGAGAAGATTTGATTTGTGCACTTTAAATCTTCCTTTTCTCTTCCGGCGCACCTCGTGTCGCCGGAACCGCTATCCCTGGAGCGCAGCAGCACCGCTCACGATTTCTGTAAGCTCAGTGGTAATGGCTGCCTGACGGGCACGGTTATAAGAAATTTTCAGGCTACGCAGGATCTCATTTGCATTTTCACTGGCCTTATCCATGGCCGTCATGCGTGCGCCATGCTCACTTGCCTGAGCGTCCAGTACGGCTTTATATAATTGTGTATTAAGGATTTTTGGCATTAACTGGGCAACCAGTTCTTCTTTTGCAGGTTCAAAGATGAAGTCTACATTTTTCTTTCCACCAGTGCTCTCGATCTTGGGGATCGGCAGGAATTGTTCTACTGCATAACGCTGAACCGCCGCATTGACAAATTCGCTGTAGACAATGTCAATGGCGTCAAAAGTTTTATTTTCAAAAGCTTTGATCGCAGCCTGGGCTGCCTGTTGGACATTTTCAAAGCTTAAATTGATAAAAAGATCCTTATAGGTGGCATCTGTTTTATAACCGGCTTTGCTTAAGGCCTCAAAGCCTTTTTTGCCGATGTTCCAGATTGTCACATTGCCTTTTTCATAGGCGGCTTTGTATTTGGTTATGGCGGCATTTTTTGCAGCCTTTACGATATTGGCGTTATAGGCACCTGCCAGTCCACGATCACTGGTGATGACGATTAATAAAACATGTTCAATTTCTCTGTGATCGGCCAACTGGATATTGGATTCACCACTAAGGCTGCTAACGATATTACTCAGCACTTCCTGTAGTTTCTGTGCATAGGGACGCATTTGTGTAATGGCCTCCTGGGCACGGCGTAATTTAGCTGCACTCACCATTTTCATGGCTTTGGTAATTTGCTGTGTGGATTGCACAGACTGGATCCTGTTACGTACTTCTTTTAATTGGCCTGACATGGGTTCTCAATTTGGCTGCAAAAGTAACCAAAAGCATCCAATAAGACAAAATTTGAACCCATTTTCGGATAAACAACTCCTATTTTTTTATAATAGGATAAAAAAAATGTGTAGAATACAGCAGTTCAGTTAAACTGCGTACGTTTTTGTTGATGGTTGGCCCTTGCTTTTGAACCGTTTAAACAATGTTTCCAGGGCGCATTTTTGTTTCGGTGTTATTATGCTGGTTTTTCTGAATAATGGCTAAATAGCTTATTTATGTTGGATGTGGGTTTACCCATAATAAAACCTATTTTGAAAATGAGGAAGGAGGGAAGGCCCGGTTTAGCGGCCATCCATTCCTAAAACAGCGCGATATTGGCGCAAAAATTAAGGTACAAACCGTTTATGCGAATAATTGGAATGGAGGGGTGCAGGGGCCCAAACCAGATGATTACAGGATTTTAAGCTAAAATTTAAAGGTCAGCACCGGTCGTCTGCTATTTTAGCAGGTCAAAGTAAAATTTATACGTTAAAATGGCTGCAGGTGCAAGGCGCGGAAAAAGAGAGAATGATTACGCTTCTAAGTGGAGACGCCACCTGCCCAAAGGGCACCACGCCCGGCCTGCAGCGGGTTTTTATTCCCGAATTATTCCCTACATTTGCAACCGCGAATACTGTCAATTTGGCCTACAGGCGTACCAAGCATTGTTTTTGAACGCATTTTAAAAATAATGGCATATTTTGGCACATTCAGGCTAAAAGTCGAGATCTAAACAAATATAAAAAAAAATTAATGAAAGGCATATTAAGCAGACTGCTCGGTGGCAATAAATCGGAAAAGGACGTTAAGAAGATACAGCCACTGGTTGCAGAGATCAATCAGCATTATGATAAACTGCAATCTTTGTCCAATGATGAGTTACGTGCCAAAACAGCGGAGTTCAAAAGCAGGATTAAAGAACATTTAAGCGAGATTGACCAGACCATCCAGGATAAACAAGCGGCCGCCGAAGCGTTGCCTTCCGCAGATATGGGCGGCAGAGACAAGCTCTACCGCGAGATCGATGATCTGAAAAAAGACCGCGACAAAAAAATTGAAGAGATTTTAAATAAGATACTGCCTGAGGCATTTGCCGTTGTAAAAGAAACAGCCCGGCGTTTTAAGGACAGTGATGAGGTCGTTTCCAGGGCAACAGATCTGGACCGCCAGCTGGCCGTCCATAAAAGTTATATGCGCATCGACGGCGAAAACGTTACTTATAACACGAGCTGGGAGGCGGCAGGGGTGCCGGTTTCCTGGAATATGCTCCACTATGACGTACAGCTGATCGGGGGTATGGTATTGCATCAGGGCAAGATCGCAGAGATGGCTACCGGTGAAGGTAAAACCCTGGTGTCCACCTTGCCAGCCTATCTGAATGCACTTGCCGGCGAAGGTGTCCATATTGTAACGGTCAATGACTACCTGTCACGTCGTGACAGCGAGTGGAACGGCCCGATTTATGAATGGCTGGGACTGACCGTGGATTGTATTGATAAACACCAGCCCAATACCCCTGCCAGAAGAAATGCCTATCTGTGTGATATCACCTACGGTACCAACAATGAGTTTGGCTTTGATTACCTGAGGGATAACATGGTGCATAACCCGGATGAAATGGTACAGCGCAAACACCACTATGCCATGATTGACGAGGTGGACAGCGTACTGATCGATGATGCGCGTACTCCGCTGATTATCTCCGGCCCGGTAGGGAAGGATAATTCCACCCAGTTATTTTTTGAATACAGGGACCGTGTTTCCCAGCTGGTAGCCCGCCAAAGACAGATCTGTAACAACTTCCTGATTGAAGCGAAAAAGAAAATCGGCGAAGGCAACGATGATGTTAAGGAAGGGGGCGGTGGCCTGGCGCTTTTCAGGGCGCACAGAGGGTTGCCTAAAACCAGCAGCCTGATCAAATACCTCAGTGAACCGGGCATTCGCCAGAAGCTTCAGAAAGCAGAAAACTATCACCTGGCCGATCAGCAAAGGGAAATGCCCAAAGCGGATGCTGAACTCTTGTTTTATATTGATGAAAAGAACAATACGGTTGAACTGACCGATAAGGGGATTAAAGCCATGACGGGCCTGAATGAAGATCCCACTTTCTTTGTGTTGCCCGATATTGCCACTGAACTGGCAAGTGTCGAAAAAGATGAAAATCTTTCACCGGAAGATAAACTGGCGCACAAAGAACAGCTGTTTAATGAATACAGTGCCAAGACAGAACGTATCCATACGGTACAACAACTGCTCAAGGCTTATACATTATTTGAGAAAGACGATGAGTATGTCGTAATGGACGGCCAGGTGAAGATCGTGGATGAACAAACCGGCCGTATCATGGAAGGCCGCCGTTATTCCGACGGGCTGCACCAGGCACTGGAAGCCAAAGAGAATGTAAAGATCGAAGCTTCCACACAGACTTATGCGACCGTTACCCTGCAGAACTATTTCAGGATGTATCACAAGCTCTGCGGTATGACCGGTACGGCAGAAACGGAAGCAGCTGAACTTTGGGAGATCTATAAACTGGACGTGGTCAGTATCCCGACCAATGTACCGGTAATCCGTCAGGACCAGCATGACCTGGTTTATAAGACCAAGCGTGAAAAATACGGTGCCGTTATCAGTAAAATCGTAGAATACAGGGAAGCAGGACGGCCTGTACTGGTGGGTACCACCTCCGTGGAAATCAGTGAGCTCTTAAGCCGTATGCTGCGCCAAAAGCAGATCCCGCACAACGTATTAAACGCAAAACAGCACGGCAAGGAAGCCCAGGTGGTGGCAGAAGCCGGCTTGCAGGGAGCGGTAACCATTGCCACCAACATGGCCGGTCGTGGTACGGATATTAAACTGGGACAGGGCGTTAAAGAAGCCGGTGGTCTGGCGATTATTGGTACGGAAAGGCACGACAGCCGCCGTGTAGACTTACAGCTGCGTGGCCGTGCCGGTCGTCAGGGTGACCCCGGATCTTCGCTGTTTTATGTCTCTTTAGAGGATGACCTGATGCGTATGTTTGGTAGTGAGCGTATTGCTAAAGTAATGGACTTTGCCGGTTATAAAGAAGGAGAAGCCATTGAGAGCGGTATGATCACCAAATCCATTGAAAGGGCACAAAAGAAAGTCGAGGAGAATAACTTTGGTATCCGTAAACACCTGCTGGAGTATGATGATGTAATGAATAAGCAGCGTACGGTGATCTATACCAAACGTAACCATGCCTTGTTCGGGGAAAGGCTGGCGCTGGATATTGACAACGCTTTTTATGCGGTTGCAGAAACGCTCGCAGTCAATCATAAAGAAGCAAATGATTACGAAGGGTTCCGTTTAGGGGTGATCGTGCATTTTGCGCTGGATACGAAAATCACGGAAGCTGAATTCGGGAAAAGCAATATCAGTGAACTGACCGAAACCCTATATGCAGAAGCATTTGACAACTATCAGAAGCACCGCGAGGAAATTGCCAAAACCGCCTATCCGGTATTTGAGAATATCCGCAGGATGCAAGGCGATAAAATTGAAAACGTCGTCGTGCCGTTTGCTGATGGCAGAAAGGCGCTTCAGGTGCTGGCCCCCATGCAGAAAACCCTGGCAACAGAGGGCAGGGAGTTAGTCAACGCCCTGGAGAAAACATTGATGCTGGGCTTTATTGATGACGCCTGGAAAGAACATCTGCGTTCTATGGATGATCTGAAACAAAGCGTCAGGACGGTTCAATACGAACAAAAGGATCCGCTGGTCATTTATAAACAGGAAGCATTCGGGCTGTTCGCCAAAATGAACAGCGAAGTCAATGTGGAGATCGTCACTTTCCTTTCTCATTCCAATATTCCTGTAGAAGTACAGCAGGGAAATGCCAACCAGATCCATGAAGGGCATGAACAGAAAACGGATCTGAGTAAGCTGAACGTGAATAAAGAAGCGGTGGATGCTGCGGGCAGCGATTACGCGGCCAATGAAAATGATTACTACGATCCCAGTGCGAATGTAAAACAGCAGCCCGTCGTGGCTGGTCCCAAAATAGGGCGTAATGATCCTTGTCCCTGTGGCAGTGGCAAAAAATACAAAAATTGCCACGGAAAGGATGCATAATTTAGGCCTTCTGCGCTAAAAGTTGCGCGGCTGGACATTTTAAGAAAAGAGCGTTGCCCCGGGCTATTATTTAGATAATAAGCGCAGGGTGACGCTCTTTTTTATGCATTATGCAGTAAATACACCATTATTGACGTTTTTAAGGATACATCAGGGGCAGCAGATAAGCAAATAACCGGCAAATTTATTTGTAGTAAAAAATAATAGATAAAATGTAAAGTATTATTTACTTTTTATTATTTTTGCTGGACACAAATTTAATTTCTCATGAAATCACAATTACTGTTGCCTTACCGTTATAAAAAGATCGGCTGGTTACTACTGTTGCCTTGTCTGGTGCTGGCGCTCTTAAAATGGTGTATCATTAATGATCACCTGTTTCTGACCTATGTCATGAATATTTTTTACGTGAATGTCTATTTTGATATTGTGCCCACCTTGTTGATAGCAGGCATGCTGGCCGGTGCCCTGCTGGTCGTCTTCTCTAAAGAGTCAACGGAAGATGAATTTATTGAGAAGCTCCGGTGCTCTTCCGCGCTCTGGGCGATCCTGGTCAATTACCTGATCCTGTTTTTCTGTAATTTGCTTTTTTATGGACGGACTTTTTTAAATATTATTGCAGTAAATATGTTCACGACCTTGTTATTTTATATCATTCGTTTTAATTATTTGCTGATCCGCAGCAGGCGATCCTAAATATGACTAATACACTGAAAATACAAAGAGCGATTAAAGATGTCACCCAGGAACAGCTGGCAAAGATTATCGGGGTCAGCCGACAGACGATCAATGCCATTGAGAAGAAAAAATATGTTCCTTCAACCGTTCTGGCCTTAAAACTTGCCCGGTATTTTGAAAAGCCGGTGGAAGAGATATTTATGCTGGAAGAGACGGATTAAATGCAGCCGGACTTGTCTGGCACCGTGCTTCTCATTAATATAAAGTAACATAAGAAGGAAAATAAAAAGGAAAATATAAAGAGAAATATAAAGGCCCTTTATCCACTTAACAGGTGGGTAAAGGGCCTTCAACTTTTTATTACTAAAGCTATAAAGAAAAAAAAGCGTTCGCTAATCTAAAGATGGCCTTCATCTGCACTGGGGCCATATGTTGGCGGCAGAGGGACATCATTGAGCCGTAAAAAGACGCCCATTTGGGCCCTGTGGTGGACAATCTGACAATAGACCATACGCAGGGTCTCCAGTTTATTATTGGCAGCAAGGATCCTGTCGCCGGCGCTGAGCGTCCAGGTCTTTGTGAGGTCTGCTTCCGTGGCAGATTTAAGGGCGCTCAGACCTTGCTCATAGGACTTGTCGAATGACGCTAGCAGATCGGCCGTATTATTTGCTACCGGAGGATTATAGGGGTTCGAAGCAAAATCAAGGCCATCCGTATTGAGTACCATAGCGGGCCAGGAGACGAGGTCGGCCAGATGGGTGGCGAGCGAGCGAACGGTCATACTTTTTGGATGTGGTTTCCAATCATAAATGTCATCCGGTATGCGGGACAGCATTTCCCGGGTGGTCCGGTTTTCATTTTCAAATTCTTTGACTAAAACGGGGATGATTTCAATTTTTGTTTCCATCGATCTTATTTTTTGATTTGAAAAACAAAGTAAGCAATAGTCACTGACAACCCTATGGCAGTCTGATTTTGGGAGATAAAAAAAAATCCCCTTGACAATGAAGACCCTGATCTGCACAGGTTTTTGGCGGAAAAATTTAATAATTAACGGGCAGGTTCTCCATAAAATGACTGACCGGCAGGTGATCGGTTTTGTCAAAGCCGCTGCCCGGTTCCATAATGGACAGGATACGGTTGAGTTTAAAATCCCGGTAATCTTCTCTTAGGTGGCACCAGGCGATTACGTGCCAGCCGAAAGCATAGAAAATAAGTCCGATGGGTTCAATCAAACGGCTGCTTTGCTGGTCAGCTTTATCTTTATAGCTGATCTCTAACTGCTTTTTATGGGCAATGGCCTGCTGCACCTTAGGAATGAAGTTTTCCTGAAGCTGCCAAATGTCCTTAAACTGCAACTGGGTGCTGGCATCCAATACTTCCAGCAGTTCCAGCTGGTTGCCTTTCATGACTGCGCGGATTTTGGTCATGGCATTGGTATACTGGATGGCGGTCGCTTTGTCGGCCAGCGCTCGGACCATCTTTTCCATGAGCAGGAGCGCGCTGGATTCTTCCATGCTGAAAGCGACCGGGGAAAGAAAAAAGCCCGAAACAATGAAATACCCCCTGGGCGCCTCATAACTGATCGGGATACCGGCAGCCGTAAGGGCCTTGATATCCCGATAAACTGTTCTTATGCTGATCTGGAATTTTTCACCGATGCGCTCTGCAGTCACGAACTTCTTGGATTGCAGTAAAACCAGGATAGCAAAAAGGCGATCTAGTCTGTTCACGGGAAAGGTCAGATTTAATGTTTATTTGACGGCTAGTTTTTTCGAAAAGCCCATTTGATCAGTTCTTTCCAGGTAGGCTTCTTACCGTACATCAGGATACCGGTGCGGTAGACCTTGCCGGCAAACCAGGTGGTAAAGATAAAGGAGCCGAAAAGCAAAACAATACTAAGGGCCAGTTCCCACCACGAAACGGCGTCCGGAACACCCTGGGTGACTCTTGCCATCATCACGATGGGAGAGGTCAATGGGAATAGGCTACCGAAGACCGCCAGGCCGCTGGTCGGATTATTGACGGCCTGCATCATAATCACAAAGCCGATGATGATGGGTAAGGTAATAGGCAGCTGCAGTCCCTGTGCATCCTGTTGCCCGTCACTGACAGAGCAGCCGATGGCGGCAAACAGAGAAGCATAGATAAAATAACCGCCCAGGAAATACACAAAGAACATGGTAATGATCAGCGGGAAATTAATGGTGCTGAGTGCCTGCATGACGGAGGCCATCTCCGCGCCGGAGCCCGTACTGGCCACTCCGCCGGCAGCCATCATATGAGTGGCCTCCGGAAATAAGATCGGAATCAGGAGCAGTTTCAGGCCCACACCCAAAACGATCCATATCAGAAATTGAAG
>Ga0182744_1001454_pt1 | contig 20658 bp, 19 predicted proteins | sample eDN3rd30CKraftMG_FD_128525 | JGI IMG/M metagenome (GOLD analysis project Ga0182744, IMG submission 128525) | Enriched Miracle-Growth compost microbial communities from Emeryville, California, USA - eDNA 3rd pass 30_C Kraft MG (version 2) (version 2) ...
ATGCGCTTTTCCTGCGCACTCGCCGCCGGGCAGGTGCTCGCCGTGCGCACGAACAGCTGCAGCAGGAAACCTTCGTTGGGGGCGCTGCGCAGTGCGTCGTTGAGCGACTTGAGCGAATCGGCGCAATGGCCGGCGACGGCATTGGTGGCGACGAGGCGAGTCCATGCCTCGCCGTCCTTCGGATTCGCCTTGAGCAATGTCTTGTACTGCGCGATCGCGTCGTCGTGGCGCTTGCCGCGCAGATACAACGTGGCCAGCGCGACGCGCGCGTTGTCCAACTTCGGAGCGACTTCGATCGCGCGCTTGTAGGCCTTTTCCGCGGCCGCGTCGTCGTTGCCGATCTCGTCGGCGAAGCCCTGCCAAAGATAGGCCATGCCGTTCTTCGGGTCGGCACGCAGCGCCATGTTGAGTCGCGTCTGCGCCATCGGCAGATGGCCGGTCACCGCTTCGAGCCGGCCGTAGAGCGTGAGCAGCATGGAATCGTTCGGATACTTCTGCAGCGCGGCGTCCAGGCTCTTGCGCGCGGCGTCGTACTGCCGCATCGCGATCTGCTTGAGCACTTCGTCGATGGCCTGGTCCTTGGCACTGGCCGCGGGCTTGGCCGCGGCGACCGAGGTCGTGTTGCCGCCGAGCACACGCTGGCCGACCGGATCGTACAGGGTCGGCGCGACGTTGCCGCCCTTGGCGCGCGCCTCGGCGGCGGATTTGGCGTCGCCTGCGGCCGCGTAGGCATCGGCGAGTTGTGTGTTGAGGCGCGTCGCCTCCGGCGCCAGCGCGGCGGCGCGCTTGAACAGGGTGACTGCGTCGGCGTAACGCTTCTGCTTCATCGCGATGTCGCCGAGTACGGCGATCGGCACGGCCTGCTTGCGCGTCGCGAACGGCTCGAGCACCTTGCGTGCACCCTCGAGGTCGCCCCCTTCCATGCGGCTGCTGGCGACGGCCATGCGGATCGGCAAATAGCCCGGATCGAGGGCGAGCGCACGCTCGAATGTCTCCTTCGCAGTTGCATCCTGCTTGCGCAGCGCCGCCAGCACGCCGCGCATGTAGACCCAGCGGCCGTTCTGCGGTGCGATCGCGCTGGCGTCGGCGAGGGCGACATCCGCGGCATCGTGGAAACCGTTGCGCGCGTACGCGGCGCCGAGCAGCGCGTAGGTTTCGGCGAGCGGGTCGCCGATGAGCACCGATCTGGATTTCTCGAAGCTCTCGCGCTGCGAGCGCAGCTCGGCGGCACGATCGGCGGGCAGTTTCGACAGGTCCGGCGTGGGCACGGTCAATATGGCGGGTGCGGCGTTGTCAGCCGCCTGCGCGGGCGCGAAGGCGAGCAGCGACAGGGACAGCGAAGTGGCGAGCAGGAAACGGATCGGCATGGGCGGATGCGCCGCGAGGGGCGGCTCGTGCGGAAGAATCGGCTAGTCTACCGCGTCAGGCTGAATGGCCGGATGCGGCCCATGGCAAGGTCGCAACGCCGCACGACCGGGGAAGTGCATGTCCGAATCGAGTCAATTCCGCCTGCTGCGCACGCGCCGCTTCGCGCCGTTCTTCGCCACGCAATCGCTCGGCGCGTTCAACGACAACGCGTTCCGCAACGCACTCGTCGTGCTCGTCGGCTACCACATGGGCCTGGACGAACATGCGGTCGGCTTCTATTCGAACATCGCGCCGGCGCTGTTCATCCTGCCGTTCTTCCTGTTTTCGGCGAGCGCCGGACAACTCGCGGAGAAGCACGAGAAGTCGCGCATCATCCGCTGGGTCAAGCTGTTCGAGATCGCGGCGATGGCGCTCGCCGCGGTCGGCTTCTTCCTCAAGAGCATTCCGCTGCTGCTCGGCGTGCTGTTCCTGATGGGCCTGCATTCGACCGTGTTCGGGCCGATCAAGTACGCGATCCTGCCGCAGACGCTCAAGTCCGACGAACTCGTCGGCGGCAACGGCCTCGTCGAGATGGGCACATCGCTCGCCGTGCTGGTCGGCATGATCGCGGGCGGCGTCGCGATGAGCGAAGGGCCGCTGTGGGCTTCGCTGCTCGTCATCGGCATCGCGCTCGTCGGCTGGCTGACGAGCCGCTCGATTCCACCGGCGCCGGCGACCGCGCCGGATCTCAAGTTCAACTGGAATCCGCTCACCGAAACCTGGCGCGCACTCGGCTTCGTCGCGAAAAATCGCGCCGTGTTCAATTCGGTGCTCGGCATTTCGTGGTTCTGGTTCTTCGGCGGCGTGTTCACGATGCAGCTGCCGAACTACACGAAGATCTTCCTCGGCGGCACCGAGGCGGTGCAGATCCTCGTGCTCGCGCTGTTTTCGATCGGCGTCGGCGTCGGCTCGATGCTGTGCGAGCGGTTGTCGGGACACAAGGTCGAGATCGGCCTCGTGCCGTTCGGCTCGATCGGCCTGACCGTGTTCGGGCTCGACCTGTACTTCGCGCGGCCGATGGCGACGACGCTGCACGATCTCGGCGCGCTCGCGTTCCTCGCCGCGCCCGGCAGCTGGCGCATCGTCGCCGACTTCGTGCTGGTCGGGCTGTTCGCCGGTTTCTACATCGTGCCGCTGTTCGCGCTCGTGCAGAGCCGTGCCGAGCGCGGCGAACTGTCGCGCGTGATCGCCGGCAACAACGTCCTCAACGCGCTGTTCATCGTCGCCGCGGCCGCATTCGGACTCGGACTGTCCGCGCTCGGCTGGACGATCCCGCAGATCTTCCTCGCCGTCGCGGTGCTCAACGCGATCGTCGCGATCTATATCTACACGCTCGTGCCGGAATTCCTGATGCGGTTCCTGTCGTGGATCCTCGTCAGCACGCTGTACCGCATCGACGCGCGCGGGCTGGCCAACATCCCGGACGACGGCCCCGCCCTGCTCGTGTGCAACCACGTCAGCTACATGGACGCGCTCATCGTCGGCGGCGCGGTGCGGCGGCCGGCGCGCTTCGTCATGTACTACAAGATTTTCAACATCCCGCTGCTGAGCTTCATCTTCCGCACCGCGAAGGCGATCCCGATCGCGGGCGCGAAGGAAGATCCGGCGCTGCTCGAGCGCGCGTTCGACGCGATCGACCGTGCGCTCGCCGACGGCGAAGTCGTCTGCATCTTCCCCGAAGGCGGCCTCACGCGCGATGGCGAGATCGCGCCGTTCCGCGGCGGCGTCGAGAAGATCGTCGCGCGACGACCCGTGCCGGTGGTGCCGATGGCGCTGCGCGGATTGTGGGGCTCGGTGTTCAGCCGGCGCGATTCGATGCTCGGTCGCTCGCGCCTGCCGCGGCGATTCCGTGCGCGCATCGAACTCGTCGTCGGCGCAGCGATCGCACCCGCGCAAGCAAGCGCAGCGGCGCTTGAAAAAGCCGTACGCGAATTGCGCGGCGATCGGGCGTGAGGGAAAAGCATCTCGGCTGAAGCCGCTCCAGCGGAAATCCCGCTTCGCAGGCCGACGCGTCCATGCGCGGCCGGCTGAATTCGCACGCGCCGGCCGATCTTCGATCGTCCGGCCTGCGTGGCGTCGCTATTTCTCGACGAACGCGCGTTCGATGACGTAGTCGCCGGGCGTGCCGATGCGCGGCGACACGACGAAGCCGCGCGCATCGAGCAGCGTGCGCAGGTCGCGCAGCATCGCCGGGCTGCCGCAAAGCATGAAGCGGTCGTGCGCGGGATCGAGCGGCGGCAAGCCGCAGTCGCGCGGCAGCGCGCCGCTGTCGAGCAGCGCCGTGAGTCGCCCCTGATGCAGGAACGGCTCGCGTGTGACCGCCGGGTAGTAGACGAGCTTGTCGCGCACGAGATCGCCGAGGAATTCGTGTCGCGGCAATTCGTCGACAAGGAATTTTTCGTAGGCGAGATCGGCGATGTGGCGCACGCCATGCGCGATGACGATCCTGTCGAAACGTTCGAACGTTTCCGGATCCTGGACCAGGCTCAGGAATGGCGCGAGGCCAGTGCCGGTGCCGAGCAGATACAGGTTCCGGCCCGGCTTGAGGTCGTGCAACGTGAGCGTGCCGGTCGGCTTGCGGCTGACGAGGATTTCGTCACCGACTTGCAGGTGTTGCAGGCGCGAGGTCAGCGGTCCGTCGGCGACCTTGATGCTGAAGAATTCCAGATGTTCTTCCCAATGCGGGCTGGCAATGCTGTACGCGCGCACGAGCGGGCGGCCGTCGACGACGAGGCCGATCATGACGAAATGGCCGCTGTCGAAACGCAGGCTCTCGCTGCGCGTGGTGCGGAAGCTGAAAAGGTCGGCGTTCCAGTGGTGGACACTGAGTACGCGTTCGGTGGTGTAGGCGGTCATGTGGTTGGGGTTCTTTTTCTCTGTTCTCGAGCGCGACAATCGACTTGCGTTGCGCTTCAGCCCTCTAAGGGTTGGGTGGGAATGGCGTTGGCTTCGCGTCTCGTGTGCTGCGAAAGTTCTGGACATCGTCATTCCGGCGAAAGCCGGAATCCATTTTGATCTTTCGCGCCAGCGCGAAAACCGACCCGCATCCATGCGTTTTCCACTCGCATCCCTGCGAGCGGGTTTCTTTCTCTTGCTTGCCCAAGAGAAAGGAACCAAAGAGAAGGGCAACCCAGCATCGGCGCCTTCCGCGCATCCTGCGTGGAAGGTCCGCCAGCGGCGGCCGGTTGCGCCGACAGCGCATCCCTGCGCTGACGGCGCAAGGAGCGCGATCCATCGCGCTCCCCCTTCGGGCCGTTTCGGCCGCCGCCCGCCGCCGCTGAAGGGGCCCGGAAAAGCCAAAGAGCAGCGCGCTCCTGCGCGCAGAAGCCAAGCAGAAGCGACGGCGATCGAACTTCGAATGCGCTCCGGAACGCTCTTCAATGCGCGACGACGAGGATCGCCGCGAGTGCGATCAGCGCGAGCCAGGCGACGAGCACGCGACGCAGCACCTTGTGCGCGTCGGCGAGTTCGGCGATCGGATCGGCGACATCATGCGCATAACCGTCGCCGGCTTCGACATCGGCGTCCACGCCGGCGCGGGCGAGTTCGCCGAGGAAGCCGAGATCGAGCGTGAAATAGCCTTTGCCGTGCGCGGCGTGGTAGTCGCGCCAGGTTTTGACGATGGCGTCGAAGTCGGAGACCAGCGCGAGCGTGAGCGCGACGAGGTGCGCGGGCGCCCAGTCGAGCAGGCGCGCGGTGCGTTCGAGCACTTCGTTCTGGTCGGCGTCCATCGACGGACGGAACGCCGCGTTGCGCGCGAGCAGTTGCACGACGCGGTAGCCGAGTGCGCCGGCGGGACCGAGCACGACGAACCAGAACATCACGCCGAACCAGCGCGACAGCGCCGAGGCGAACGTCGCTTCGACCAGCGCGACCGATTCGACGGGCAGCACGTCCTGCGCGGGATCGGGCCGCAATGCCTGCGCGGCGGCGTGGCGGCGGTCACTGTCGGGCGCCTTGACGACCGCGTCGATGTCGGCCTCGAGGTCGCGCGGACCCCAGCAGAAATACAGCACGATCGTCGCGAACGCGAAGGCCGGCAAGCCGAACAGCACGTGGCCGAGCAGCGCCTGCAGCAACAGGCAGGCGATGACGAGGATCAATGCGAGCAGCGCCGGGCGATGGCGCGAGGACTTGTCGCCGCCCGCCGCCATCCACTGCGTCGACCACACTTGCAGCCACGAAAAGTCGCGCCAGCGTGCCAGATCCGGCACGGCAAGGCCTGCAAGGAGAACGAGGACGATGGCGAGCAGGGTCTGGGCCATGGAATTTTCCGCGCGCTGGCAAACACGCGCATTCTAGCCGACGCAACGCACTCAGGCGGACGCGATATGCGCGCGCTCGATCGCGTCGAGATCGACGCCGTGTTCGTGCAGCCAATGCGCGATCAGTGCGCGCGAAACCGACAGACGCGGCGGCAGCGTCAACGAACCGTCGGCCATGCCGTCGACGAGTTCGCCAACGCTGAACCAGCGCGCGTCGGCGAGTTCCGGGCCGACGTGGATCGTCGCGTCGCTCGCCTGCGCGACGAAGCCGAGCATGAGCGAGGACGGAAACGGCCACGGTTGCGAGGAGTGGTAGGCGCATGCGCCGACGCGCACGCCGGCTTCCTCGAACACTTCGCGGCGCACGGCGTCCTCGAGCGATTCGCCGGGCTCGACGAAACCGGCGAGCGTCGACCAGCGCGTCGGGCTCCAACTCGCCTGGCGGCCGAGCAGGCAGCGATCGCCGTCGCCGACGATCACGATGATCGCCGGGTCGACGCGCGGGAAATGGTCGAGCGCGCAGGCCGGATTCGTGCAGTGCGCGCGATGGCCGAGCGCGAGCAGTTCCAGCGGCGCGCCGCACGCGCCGCACCAGCGCGTGCGCGCCTGCCAGTGCGCAAGCGCGCGCGCGTAGGCGAACAGCGCCGCATCGAACGCGGGCAGTTGCAGGCCGGCGCCGCGCAGGTCGATGTCGGTCGCAGCGAGTTCGGCGGCGATCGTCGCGCCGAGTACGTCGTCGACGCCGATCGAGAACAACGGACCCTGCGCGTCTTCGCCGAGATAGGTCGCGGCGGCTTGTGGCAACAACGCGCGTTGCTCGACGCTGCCGAGCAGGCGCAACGCGTTGCCCTGCTCGTCCATCAAACCTCGGTGGCCGTCGCGCGGATGCTCGCGGAGAACCAGATAGCGGCTGCGCGAATCGGCCGCCTGCGCCTGCGCCCACGCCGCGTCATCGCGCTCCTCGGCGCGGCGATCGAGCGCGAGGCCGGCGAAGACGTGGGCGTTCTGGGGCATGGCGAAATTCATGACTCGATATACCCCAGGAGAAAATCGTTTATCCGCGCACCGAAGCAGATTGGCTTCTCGAGGAGTGCGGCCAAGGATGGCCGCGGCTGGATTTCCCCCGAAGTCCCCTCTCGACAAGCCGAGGCGCAATCCGTCAGATCGCGGCGATCAAGGACGATCGTGCCTATACCGAGAACGACGAACCGCAGCCGCAGGTCGTCTTCGCATTCGGATTGCGGATGACGAACTGCGCGCCGGTGAGCGACTCGGTGTAGTCGACTTCGGCGCCGGCGAGGTATTGCAGGCTGAGCGGATCGACGAGCAGCGTGACACCGTCGCGGTCGAGCGCGAGGTCGTCCTCGGCGCGTTCCTCGTCGAAGGTGAAGCCGTACTGGAACCCCGAACAGCCGCCGCCGCTGATGTAGACGCGCAGCTTGAGCGCCGGATTGCCTTCTTCGGCGATGAGTTCGCGGACCTTGTCCGCGGCCGCGCCGGTGAAGACGAGCGGCGCGTCGGGCGCGTCCTGGTAGGTGGGAACGGAAGTGGCGGTCATGTCGTCGGTGCCGGAGATCTCTTCCTGCAGATCGGCACGGGCCGATGCGTTTTCAAGCTCAGATCGTCGCCGCGAGGGCTGCGGCGACCGCGCCGTCATCGTCGGATGGCGGCGGCAGGTGGCGCTGGCCTTCGCCCTCGTAGATCATGTTGCCGCTGATCTGCGCGCCAGCGGCCATTTCCAGCACCTTGTAGTAGACGTTGCCGACAATGCGCGCGGCGGCGCCCAGTTCGAGGCGTTCGGCGACGTGCAGGTCACCTTCGATCACGCCATTGATGACGGCGCTGAATACACGCACTTCGCCCTTGATGCGGCCCTTTTCGCTGAGCGTGAGCACGGCACCCGCGGCCTGCGCGGCGATCGTGCCGTCGATGCGGCCGTCCAGATGCAGGCCGCCTTCGAAGCGGACGTCGCCGTGGAGCGACGTGCCTTCGGCGACCAGCGTGCTGATCGAGGCGACGACGCGCTCGCGTTTGTCGTTACGGAACATTTTCGCTCTCCTGGCCCTTGACGGCATCGCCCCACGCGAACGATTGATCCGCGCGCGCACCATCCCCTTCGGCATGGACGACGACTCGATTGGGCGTGAAGCCATCTGGAAACATCATGGTACCGCGCACCTGTTCGAAATATTTGAAGGCGTACGCGATTCCGGAAACATTTTCGCCTTGCGTGAGTGCTTTCCAGTCGAGCGTTTGCAACTTGCCGCCGGCAACGCCCTCGACGGCAAGCGACAGGCGGCCGCTCGTTTCGTCACCGCGCTTGAAGTTCTGCGTGAGCGTGGCGACGAAGTTCCACGCATGCGAACCGGGTACGCGCGTCACGCGCAGCGCATGTACGGCCAATCCCTCGCGCTTGCCGCCGAGCAGGCGACCGTAGAAGGCGAGGTCGGCGCGCAGGCCATCGATCTCCTCGTCGCGATCGCGCAGCGACTTCTGCAGGTCGCCGAGCGCGGCCTTGGTGACCTGCTCGGAACGCGAGAGCACTGCGATGCGCGTCTCCAGCGCCGCGCTCTGCTGCTGCGTGGCCGCACGCGCCGCGCGCCGTGCGCCATCGTCGCCGGCACGCGGCACGCACCAGGCAACAACGACGCCGACGATCACGAGCGAAACCAGCCATGCCGCGGCAAGCAGCAGGCGCAAGCGCAGTTCGCGCGACGGGTTGCGCGCGCGCACGACGAAGGACGGAGCGTGAAACATGCGTCGGGACAGATCTGCGCGAACGGAACCAACACTTATAAGGCGCGCATGTTGCAACGGTCAACGCGCAACGCAGCACCTGCACGCGAGCGGACATCCGGCGCGGACCTGCGGGAGACCGGACGCGTGAAGCCGTGCCCACGTGTCCCGCATCAAACGCGTCCCGCCCGATGCGCCGGCGATACAATGCGGCGACTCCGTCGCGGATACCGGCATGCTCTGGCTCAAGGCGTTTCACATCATATTCGTGGTGACGTGGTTCGCCGGCCTGTTCTACCTGCCGCGCCTGTTCGTCTACCATGCCGAAGCGACCGAACCCGTCGTGCGCGAGCGCCTGAAGATCATGGAACGGCGCCTGCTCGGCATCACCCACATCGGCGGCGCGCTCGCCATCGCGTTCGGCATCGCGACATTGCTTGCGTTCTCGAACGGCAGCGCGGCGTATCTGCGACAAGGCTGGCTGCACGCGAAGCTGGCGCTGGTCGTGCTGCTCGTCGTGTATCACGTCGCACTGGCGCGCATGGTCACCACGTTCGCGCGCGACGCGAACACGCACAGCAGCCGCTGGCTGCGCGTGTTCAATGAAGCCCCGGCGCTGCTGCTGATCGCGATCGTGCTGCTCGTCGTGATCAAGCCGTAACCGCACGCTGCCTGCAAGCCGATCGATCCGCAGCGCCTCAGTCGTCGATCTTGGTTTGCAGGTACGGCGCTTCGCCAATGCGCTCGATGATGCCGAGCTGCGTTTCCAGCCAGTCGATGTGTTCTTCCTCGGATTCGAGGATGTCCTCGAACAATTCGCGGCTCACGTAGTCACCGAGCGTTTCGCAGTCGGCGATCGCGGCCTTGAGGTCGGGTACGGCCATCATTTCCAGGCGCAGGTCGCAGGCCAGCACTTCCTTCGGCGTCTCGCCGATGAGCAGCTTGCCGAGCGCCTGCAGGTTGGGCAGGCCGTCGAGGAAGAGGATGCGCTCGATGAGGCGATCGGCGTGCTTCATCTCGTCGATCGATTCCTTGTACTCGTGCTCGGCCAGCTCCTTGTAGCCCCAGTTGCGGTACATGCGCGAATGCAGGAAATACTGGTTGATCGCGGTGAGCTCGTTGAACAGCGCCTTGTTGAGGTGCGCGATGACTTTGGGATCGCCTTTCATGTGCTTCTCCGTGCCGCGGGCGACGATGCGCCCAACGCAGTGAATGACCGGCAACGACTATAGCGAGCATGGAAATTGCGTGGCGAAACGAAAATCGCACGCATTGGCGCCCTGAGGCTTGTTGAAAAGTGCGGCCAGGAACGGCCCCTGCCGGACTCGCACGGAGTCTCGACGCCAACGGCGTTTTTCAATCGTCGATCGAAGCCGCGATCAAGGAGGATCGCAAAGGCCGAACCTCAGGCTGCTTGCGCGAATACCGGCAAGCCGAGCGGCCGCGCGTGCGCGGCAACGGCTTCGTCGAACACCGCCCGGGCGACATCCTCGCAACTGCCGCAGCAGTCCGAGCAACCGGTGCTCGCCCGCACGTCCGCGAACGAACGCACGCCCGCCTGCGCGGCGGCGCGTATGTCGCGATCGGTGACGGCGTTGCAGATGCAGACGTACATGGCGGCTCTCGGTAAACGAGGCTCCATTCCAACGCAAACGAGAATGATTGTCAATAACGTTCCAGCGGGCTCAACCGACCTTCACTGCTTCAATCCACACCTGCGGGCGCAGCGGCACGTCGCAGCTCGCCTCGGCCAGCGAAACGAGGTGACGCAGTGCCTGCTCGTAGACGCGACGCTTGAAGTTGACGACATGCGCGGCCGGATACCAGAAATCGACCCAGCGCCAGAGGTCGAATTCGGGCTTTTCATTGGCGTCCAACCGCACCGCCGACTCGTCGCCGACCAGGCGCAGCAGGAACCAGACCTGCTTCTGGCCGATGCAGACGGGACGGTGATGGCGGCGCACGAATCGTTGCGGCAGCCGATAGCGCAGCCAGCCCGGCGTCGCGCCGAGCACGTGCACGTGATGCGGACGCAAACCGGTTTCTTCCTCGAGCTCGCGGTACATGGCTTCCAGCGGCGTCTCGTCGCTGTTCATGCCGCCCTGCGGGAATTGCCAACCGTCGCGCCCGATGCGGCGCGCCCAGAACACATGGCCCTGCGCGTTCAGGAGAATGATGCCGACATTCGGCCGGTAGCCATCAGGGTCGATCATCTCGAAGGGACGATGAAAGAAGATGACCCGATTCTTCCACACGCCTTGCGCAAGCGGCAAGCCGCCGACAGCCATCCCGGCTTGACAGCCGCCGCCAGCACACTAGAATCGCTCGCCCTTCGCGCGGTTCCGCGCGCGGTCGCTTCTTTCGACCGCTCAAGACCCACTCCCAACGAGGGATTGCCAACCTCGCAAACGTTTTTGGCTATGTAGCTCAGCCGGTTAGAGCACGGCACTCATAATGCCGGGGTCGGTGGTTCGAGTCCACCCATAGCCACCAGAACGTCTTCCGCCGACCTCCGACGGCATCCAAGAAACCCATGAAATACAGCGGTTTCTAGCGAATCATCTTCCGTCTTCATCCGCTGGCACCCGTTGCCAGCCGGGGGCAAGTGGGGGCAACATCGGGGGCAACTGCCCTTGCCCCAAATGGTGTTGCCCCCAATGCCCCTTACAGACACCGCGATTCGCGCTGCCAAGCCTGCGGACAAGGCATACAGGATGTTCGATGGCGGCGGCCTCTACGTCGAAGTGGCCGCCAGCGGGGGCAAGTGGTGGCGGTTGAAGTACCGCCATGGGGGCAAGGAGAAGCGGCTGTCGCTCGGCGTCTACCCGGATACGGGTTTGAAGGACGCCCGTGCAAAGCGCGATGCTGCGCGCAAGCAGTTGGCCGATGGCATCGACCCCGGCGAGTATCGCAAGGAGACCAAGCGAGCCGGCGAGGAGCGCGCGGCGAACAGTTTCGAAGCCGTCGCACGGGAATGGCTAGCCGTCAAGAAACCCGATTGGACGCAGCGGAACTTCGACAAGGAGCGGAACAGGTTGGAGAAGCACGCCTTCCCGTGGATCGGAGGCGCGCCCATCGCAGCGGTTGGCGTTGCCGACATCCGGCCGCTACTGTCTCGCCTGACAGACAAGGGTCACAACGTCCAAGCGCACCGCCTGCGCCACGAACTCGGCCGCGTGTTCCGACACGCCATTGCCACCGAGCGCGCGAAGAACAATCCAGCCGACGCCCTGCGCGACACGATGCCGGCGCGGCAGTCCAAGAATTACCCGACCATCGTCAAGACGGACGAGGTTGCCAACCTGCTGCGCGCGATGGACGGGTTTGCGGGAACGCTCCCCGTCGCCAGTCTACTGCGGCTGTCGCCGCTGCTGTTCACGCGCCCCGGCGAACTGCGCATGGCCGAGTGGGCGCATATCGAACTGGATGGCGACGCGCCGACGCTGACCATTCCGCCCTCCAATCGGAAACTGCGGAAGGCCGAAAAGGAAAGCGCGCGCACGCCGCCGCACATTGTTCCGCTGTCGATGCAAGCCGTGGCGATCCTGCGCACGCTGCACCCGCTTTCAGGCCATGGCCGTTATGTGTTCCCCGGTGGCCGCGACCCCAAGCGTTCGCTGTCGGACGGAGCCGTAAACGCCGCGCTGGCGACCATCGGTTACAAGGGGAAGATGGTCGGCCACGGCTTCCGACACCTCGCATCGACGCTGCTGCACGAACTTGGCTACCCGAAAGACGTGATCGAAAGCCAGCTATCGCACAAGGTCGGCGGCGTGCGCGGCGTCTACAACAAGGCCGAACACCTGCCCGAGCGGCGGAAGATGATGCAGGCGTGGGCCGACTACCTCGACGGGTTGAAGGCTGGCGGCAACGTGGTCGCCATGCGCCGCAAGACCGCCTAACGCTTCCCCAACGATCCCCTTGGCTTCCCTCGACGGCCGCGCATTGCACGCGGCCGTTTTCTTTTGCGTCTCCCCGGCCAACGGAACCGACAGTGCAGCGCCTCCCGGAGTGCATGCCGGCGCATGGCTGCGCCTGTCGGTTCCGTTTCCTCTTTGCGGGTTAGGCGCCGCAGTCGGCCAAGCCAGGCGACGTGCGCGCATCCCTGCGGCGAAACCACAGCACGACGCACCCCAAGGCGACATTGCCCGCCTCGCGATCTATCCAGAACCTACGGCGAAGCGGACGCGGGGGATCGGTATGCAAGTACCACCAATCGATGCTCATGCTGTGGCCGAACGGCAAGCGCACATCGTCCCACCAATACGTGTCGGCATATTCCATCGTGAACATTGCCGGGCCGATGAAGGCTTCCGCAAAAGCGACTTCCCCCGTGCGTTCGCATCGCTCGACACGCGGCCACGCCCTCCATTCCTCGCCCCAATCCGCGTCCCTCCGCTGCATCTCGCGGCGCGCGCCTAAGCCGACCCCGAAGCAATAGCCGAATGCCGAGAACTTCATGCGTTTGTTTCCCCTGTCTCTTTCCACTGCCCCGTATCTATCGTTTTGCCCGTGACGGCAGCGACGGCCACGGCGACGAATGCGGCGGAGAGTAATTGACAGCATGAATCGCACAAGTCCACTATCTTGAGCACGGTCGGCCTTGTCGTTTCCCCTAGAGGAATTGATTCCCCTAGCGCAACGAACGCACGCCGCGCCACAGCTGCCACCTCGCGCCCCCTTTCGCCCCCTTCGGTTCCCCTCGCTGACGCCGCCTTGTCTACAGTCGGCAACGGCGACCTGCGCGTGAAGAAAGCATCGCTCGCCGGTCGTCCATGGCGATCCATAGACGTCCAAGGACGTGCATTTGTGGTGACCATCGATAGAAGGACGCCCGCCCCGGACACCTTCCGTCACCCCTCGACTGCACAAGTGAACCCAATGCACTCCCAACGATCCCCTTTGCTTCCCACGACTTCGCTTGTCCATCGCCAAGTGACTTTCACGGTCGCCGCCTTCGACCGCCTCAAGGACTGGCAACGCCACCTGGAGCGCACCGAGCAACGCAGCTTCACGAACGGCGAAGTGCTCGACCGCATCCTCCTTGCCGCTCCCTCGCCTTGATCGCGGGGACGGCCTGTGGAGAAGCTGGAAACCCTGTTGAAGCGATGGCAGGCGCAGGACGTATGCACGGTTGGCATCGGCAAGCTGCGCACCGACGACGCGCTGCAACCGCGTGACGTTCGCATCGCACCGTTCGCAGACCGCTGCCGACTGCAAAGCGAGTCGGAGAGACACGTCGCGCGGATGGCCGCCTGCCTCGTCGACACCGAGCTGGAGCCGATGCTGGTGGCCGACGTTGGCGGCGTGCTGTTTGTCGTCGACGGCCATCACCGATTGAAGGCGCACAAGCGCGCAAGAGAGCGGCAGGCGCGGGTTCGCGTGTTGCCGATGGCGTGGAGCGATGCGGTTGCGGCGTCCAAGCTGGTGAACTGCGGCGGCGCAAAGCTGCCGCTGCATGCCGAGCAGGCGCGGGAATGTCTTTGGCAGTTCATGGCGGCAGCTACGCAGCACGGCATGCTGTCGCCGGATGTTTCCGACAGGCAGCTCGGTCGCACCTTTGGCACCTCAAGGGAAACCGTAGGCGCCATGCGCAGGCGCTTGTCGAAGGTCAACCCACACGACTTCAACGCCGACGCACTCGACCCCGGCACCGGCTGGCCGCGCTGGAAATACGTCAAGGGCAATGCGATCCGCGACCGCCTCGACGATGTTCCGCAGGATGCCCGCGAGCGTGTCGCCGACGAACGGCGGGCTGCGAAGCTGGCCGCAATGATTACCAAGGACGGCCCCGATGCGTTCCTGCGATCCATCGCCCTGTTGAAGAACGAGGCGATTGCCGAGGCTGCCGCCGCAATGGCGGAAGCGATGGCCGACCCTGCCGAGTGTCAGGAACTGACGGCCTAGCCTGACAGTTCCGCCCGCCTTAGCCCCCCCCTTCCTGCCCGACTGCACAGGGCAAACCCCCAACCCCGAAGCCCCCCAATGCTGCGCACATGCACACGCGCGGCACGGGCTTCCTTTGCCTTTGGAAACCCAATGACCACACCGAGTAACCCCAAGCGCTCCCCTGTCCCCTTTGTCGCCGCCGATGGCGTCGAGTGCCTGCGCGTGCCGCTTGCCGGCAACCGTGGCTCGGCAGAAATTTCCGCGAGGGCGTCTAACATCAAAGCCGACGCGCACTACCCCCCGGGGCCGGCTCCGGGCCACCACGGGAAAGCCGAAGGCCGTTCGCAGGCGGGCGCATGATGGAAGTCGTTGCTCCCGTGTTGCTCCGACTGCCGGACGTTGAACGCATGGTCGGCTTCAAGCGCGCGACGATCTACAAATGGATGAAGGAGGGGCGATTCCCGCGCCACATTCCGCTTGGCGGTCGCATGGTCGCGTGGCTTACGTCGGAAGTGCAAGACTGGATCGACGCGAAGGTAGCGGCACACGATTCGTTGGCCGCATAAGGCGAGACGGGCTGCATGCGTGGGGGCAACTTTGGGGGCAACTCAAAGATTGCCCCTATCGCATTGCCTTCCAAATCAATCGTATATGGATTTTTTTCGGACGCACCCATCCACCAGAATTCATTGAGCAAACCCATGATTTCATGGGCTTTTTTGTTGCCTATGATTCTGATCCGGTGCCCTCCTCCTGTGCCAGTCATGTGACAGATTGGCTTGTCCAGCGAGCTTGAGCGAGGCTCGGGAGTCACTCTCGGACTCGCCGCCATCCGGGCCTGTGACAGGTTCTGTGACAGCTTCCAGTGTCACAGCCACGAACGATTCGGGGCATTTGACCCTGGCACTCGGCATGTACTTGCGCGCACCGACGATTTCGCCTGCTTGATCTTCGATGAGCAGATGGCCACTGCTGATGGGAAGCTTGGGAACGGCGGCTTTCGGCCAGAAGCGGACGGCGCCACGATGACTCACGAAGTCGTAACGGCATTTGTGGGAAAAGGGGTGCCGAGGCGTTCTTGCAGCCGGATGCGTGGATGCGATGTGTGTCGCGTCGTCATGGCTGCCTGTCTCGGTACCAGGATGGCATTCAGCGCACTAGGATGTTCCAGGTCACCCGGAGGCAAGGAGACATGCAAATGACGAAGCTGGCAAATGGGATCTTTCTCGCGGTTCTGCTGACGAGCACTGCTCATGCGCAGACCAATGCAGGCGAACAGAAAGTCGATCCCGACCTTCCCTTCACCATCACCCAGGTGGCGAGCTTCGACCTGCCTTGGCGCATCGCGTTCCTGCCGGACGCCCGCATGCTCGTGACCGAGAAGGTCGGCCGCGTCAATCTGGTCACACAGCAAGGCGCCAAGACGGAACTCAAGGGCATTCCATCCAGCTACGTCGAAGGTCAGAACGGCATGCTGGGCGTCTTCCTCTCGCCCCATTACGCCACTGACCACAATGTGTATCTCACCTATGTCGCACCGGGCGACTACGGCGGCGGCCTGACCATGGGCCGGGGCAAGCTCGTGCTGGATGGCGCGCAGCCCCGGCTGGACGGCTTCCAGGTGCTGTGGCGCCAGATGCCTACAGGCAAGGGCGGCCAGGCCGGCGCGCAGATCGCCTTTTCTCCGGACGGCAAGTATCTCTTCCTCACGGTGGGCGATCGCCAGCGTTTCACGCCCGCGCAGGATCCCGACCAGCCGGAAGGCAAGATCCTACGGCTGACGCTGGACGGCAAACCTGCACCGGGCAACCCATGGGCAGGCAAGGTCGGTGCCCGCACCATCCCGCTGATCGATCCGGCAGCCGACACCGAGAAAGCCAAGACGGCGCCGGTGGTCAGCACCTATACGTTCCCCGGATCCAACCTGACGCCGGCCGAAACCTGGACCACCGGCCACCGCACGCCTTACGGCCTCGCCTTCGCTCCCGATGGGCGACTGTGGGAACTCGAGCATGGCCCGCGCGGCGGCGATGAGCTGAATCTGATCGAGCGCGGCAAGAACTACGGCTGGCCGCTGGTCTCCTACGGCGTCAACTACAACGGCGTGCCCATCCCCAGCCCCGATACGCGGCCCGATCTCGCCAAGCCCGTGATCTATTGGGTACCCGTGATCGCACCGGGCAATCTCATGTTCTACAAGGGCAGCCTATTCCCGCAATGGAATGGCAGCGCCTTGATCAGCGGCCTTGCCAGCGAGGCCATCATTCGCGTCACGTTCGACGGCAAGGGCGGCGCTGCCGCAGCCCAGCGCTGGAGCATCGGCAAACGCATCCGCGATATCGAAGAGGCGCCGGACGGCTCGCTCTGGATGCTGCAAGACGCCAGTCCTGGTGGACTGTTCCACCTTACGCCGAAATAATTCGACAGATCAGCTGCCGCTTCGAGCGCACGACTTGGCACGAAGTCCGAGCGAGTGAAGTCTGCTTGGGGTCGAAACGCGCCTTTCGCTTTCTTCGGTCTACCGATGCGTACGTACCCGCGCACGCACAGCCTACGGGTTCACCCTCGTTATCCCGGACACTTACAAGAAGGCCGTGGGCTCCCCCGGTGCAGCAGGCATTCCCGGCCTATCCCCTTTGCCGGAAGAATTTCCCATCCTGCAGTCGACTGGACAACGGAAATTTCCACGCCCGAATCGAAGCTCACTCCGCATCAGAAGTCCCGCCATTGCGCTCAGCGAACTTCGCGGCCATCGTCGGGTTGCCCTTGGTCAATTTCTTGATCGTCACGTCCTGCGCCTTGTCGTTGGCCAAGCGGATATTCCGATCGGTGCCCAGAAGCGCGTCTTTCGTCTTCTGAAGGTGGTCGATTGACTTGTCGATCTCCTCGATGGCGCGCTGGAAGTGCTTGGAGGCCAGCTCGTAGTTGCGCGAGAACGCCGTCTTGAAGCTCTCCAACTGCGATTCGAAGTGGGTGATGTCGATGTTCTGGGCCTTCACCAAGGCCAGTTCGGACTTGTACTTGAGCGCGTTCATCGCCGCGTTGCGCAGCAGCGCGATCAGCGGCAGGAAGAATTGCGGGCGGATCACGTACATCTTCGGGTAGCGATGGAAGACATCCACGATTCCGGCGTTGTACAGCTCGTTTTCCACCTCAAGCAGTGACACCAACACCGCGTACTCGCAGCCCTTCTCGTTGCGATCCTTGTCCAGCTGCTTCAGGAAATCCTCGTTCTTGCTCTTGGTGGCCGTGGTGTCGCTCTCGTTCTTCATCTCGAACATGATCGAGACGATCTCGGTACCGGCCTCGTCAGCGTCGCGGAAGATGTAGTCGCCCTTGCTGCCACCGCGAGCGTCGTTGTCCTTCTCGAAATACGCGTGCGGAAACGCCATCGCCCGCACCCGGTTGAACTCGATCTCGCAGTGCTGCTCCAGGCTCTCGCCCACCATCTTGGTCGACAGCTTCGCCTTCATGTCACGCAGGCGCTCGATCATCTCGTCGCGATCCTTGATCTGCACCTCGTACCGCTCCTTGAGCGACTTTTCGGCAAGCGCCTTCTCAAGCGCCGAGCGCTCGACGCCGTTCTTCAGATCGTCGCGTTCTTTCTCAATGGCGCCGACTGCCTCGGCAATCGCCAGCTGTTTTGCCATCTCCGAGGAATCAATCCTCGCCTTCAACGCCTGGATCTCCGCATCCTTGGTCGAGGCCGCCTTCTGCAACTCACTCAGCAGCTTTGCCTGAGCCAGCTCGATTGCCGCCTGCTGCTCGTTCCGAGCCTGCTTGAGCGCGTGCGCGAGTTCGTCGCGTTCCCTTTCCATTGCGCCCAAGGCTTCCTTCACTGCCAGCTCGCGCGTGAGCTCGCCGGCATCGACCTTGGCCTTCAGCTGCTGGATTTCGGCCTCCTTGGCGGTGACCGTCTTCTGCAGCTCACTGGCCACCTTCGCCTCGGCGATCTGGACCGCGTTCGCCTTGTCGCGCTCGGCCAGCTCCAGGCGTTCATGGAGCTGCTTGTCGAACTCGCCGTCGCGAACCTGCTTGAGGATGTCTGCATAGCCGGTTTCATCAATCTTGAATGCCTTCCCGCAATGCGGGCAACGGATCTCGTGCATGGACATGGCGTTCTGACTCTCGGAATGCTGATCTGTGTCGCTCAAGCTTGGTGTTCAATGATGCGATCGTTGGCAGCGGACGGATGAAGCTGGCAGTGGCGATTTGTCCGACGAAGACGTGTCATCGAATGATCCTCGCCAACACCGACTCCGGCTCACGAAGCCATTGCAGGCTGTCCACGTGCACCACGCGCCAACCGCGACGGCGCAGCAATGCGGCACGCTGCGTACGACGGAACGCGCCATCGTCACTGGCACCGTCGTCGCACAGCACGGCGACCCGATAAGGAATGCCATCCCGCCGACCTTCAAGCGCGATGTCCACCTTGAACCGTGACGCCCCCACGCCGACAGCAACGGCGTGGCCGCGTGCGATCAGCGCTTCGGCCAGTTGCCCGGCCAACGGCACGTATCCGGGCAACGGATCCTTGTGGCCACGCGTCGTCGCGATGTCGCCCTCCGACCGAACCTGATCGAGCACGCTGGCGGCCTGGTTGCGTGCACCTGCAGACAGGTGGTGGACGTACTCCAGGAACGCCTTGAACAATCGCGGCCCATCGTTCTTCGCCCTTGCCACGCTCAACTGGTCCGGATTGAAAGACGCCACGACGATGGACTCCTGGCGGGCGCGCGAGACCGCGACATTCAACCGTCGCTCGCCGCCACGTTGCCCCACGGGTCCGAATCGCGCGGGCACGTAGCGTTGTACACCACGCGTCTTGTGGATGCGTTCCACGGGCGCATGGCCGAGCGAGAACACGATGACGTCACGTTCGTCGCCCTGGACGCTCTCGATGTTCTTCACGAAGGGCCGGTCATCGAGCAACTCCTGCGTTTCGGCCTTGCCCATGCGCTCCGCAAACTGCGGATCGCTGGCGCGCCGCTTGTCGATCGCGTCCAGCACTGCGCGCCGCTGTGTCAGGTTGAAGGTGACGATGCCGACGGTTGGGGCCGGCGCACGTCCCAGCAGTTCGTGCAGAAGGTCGACCACGCGTTCGGCCTCGATGTCGTTGCGACCGTCCTCATAGCGCGCTCCGTCCACGGCCACCCACCGCAATGCCGGCGGCACCGGCGGCCGAGCCGAAGAAGGGCAAGTCAGCAGGGAGCCTGCATACATCGCATGGTTGGAGAACGCGATCAGCTCCTCCTCGCGACAGCGGTAGTGCCACGTCAGGCGACGGGCGGGCATGCGTTGCCGCGCCAAGGTCAACAACGATTCCGAATCGAGAAAGTCGGCTGACCGGGATTCTTCATCCTCGTCGATCCCGTTGTCATCGCGCGCAACCCTGAAGAACGAGGTCGGGGGCATTTGCCGATCATCACCGGCGATAACTGCGCGGCGCGCGCGCAGCAGCGCGGGAAAGCCGTTGGCCACCGTGCATTGCGAAGCTTCGTCGAACACGGCGAGATCGAACACCGGCGCACGCGGGAAGAGGACAGCCATCGTCTCCGGCGACATCAGCCAGACCGGCAGGACATCGAAAAGACCTTGAGTGGCGTACTCGCGGACAAAGCTGCGCAGCGGCAACAGTTTGCGTTGGCGCGTCACTTCCCGCTGCAGCTTTTCCCGGGCGGCCTGTTCCGGCGTGCGGCGTGCGTGTTTCTCGGGCGAAGGTACGCGCAACAGCGGAAAGCCGTCGACGCGCGCCCGCACCGCTTGTCGTGTGGCAAGTGCCAGCGCCTCCAGGCCGTCGCCCAGTTGCTGGCTGGCCATGTCGTCCACCTCTCCATTCGCGAGTTCCGCAGGCAAGGAGGACGACTGTTTGTTCACCGAAGCCAGCGCCCAGGCCTTCATGACGACATCCTGCCAATGCGCCGATGCCTCGGCATCGGCGCAGGCGGCGATGGCGAGCGTCCCTCCGGGGCACAGCCTTGCCGCATCCATCAGTCGCACGTCGAGTTCGGCCGCGCGCGCAGCCTGCATCTCGAACCTGGACTGGAGGAATTGCAGCGCCTGCGCAGACGTGCCGGCGTCCACGCGGAAGAACTCGCGGACATGCGCGATGGACGCTTCGTGCTTGCGCCATGCGGAGACCGCCACGAATCGATCCGCCACCTGCTTGCGCCACACTCCGATGTCTTCCGGCTGCCACGCGCCGATTGCCTCCAGCGCGGGCCGCGCCTGGCGCAGGTGGCTCACCGGGTCGGCGATCGCCGCCGCACGCTCCAGCGCGGCAAACACTTGTCGTGCATCGCCTGCGAAGGCCGAACGGATCTCCGGCGTGTTGGCTGTTTCATCGTAGCTTGCCCAC
>Ga0182744_1001455_pt1 | contig 20638 bp, 19 predicted proteins | sample eDN3rd30CKraftMG_FD_128525 | JGI IMG/M metagenome (GOLD analysis project Ga0182744, IMG submission 128525) | Enriched Miracle-Growth compost microbial communities from Emeryville, California, USA - eDNA 3rd pass 30_C Kraft MG (version 2) (version 2) ...
GCGAAAGGGATGCGCGGCGGCGTGCTGGCTGCGACGGTGCTGCTGGCGGCCTGCGGAGGGGGCGTGCGATACAGGCCGGTAAGCGACGTGCCGGTGAAGATCGGCAAGCCTTATAATGTGCGCGGCGTGACCTATGTGCCCGCGGCCGATCCAACCTATGACTATCTGGGCTATGCGAGCTGGTATGGCAGCGAATCGGGCAATCAAACCGCCAATGGGGAGCGCTTCCGGCCCAAGGCTGTGACGGGCGCGCATACGACCCTGCCGCTGCCCAGCTATGTCGAGGTGACGTCGCTGGAGAGCGGGCGCACGATTTTGGTGCGGATAAACGATCGCGGGCCTTTTGCCAGAAATGGCAGGATAATTGACCTATCAAAGGGTGCGGCGGCGCAATTGGGGGTTCAGGCCGCCGGCGTGGCGCCGGTCAGGGTGCGGGTGGTCAATCCCCCGGAAAAAGATCGAAAAAGGCTGAGGGACGGCCGCGCTGCGCCGGAGCGGTCACGGGTTCCGGGTCAGGTCTTGGCGAAGCTGCGGGCGCAGTTGGCTGCTGGTGAATAGGTCAGCACGACTATCCTTTTTCCCGAATTGAGACATAAAGGCGATTGACGTTACGGAAGCGTAGCATTATCAGTCCTGCCGCCGGATGTCGTTGATGGCTGTTCATGAGCGGTTCGTCGATCAGGACGCCGCCGGACGGGTATTGGGGACGGATTGTCGAATGGCGCGGCGTGGTTTGGTGCTTCTCGACTATCATTGGCATTGATCGTGGGGTTTCCCACATCTGACGAGACGGCAACCGGGACCGCCTGCCGTCTTGCAGACAAGAGTTTCGATGAATCCAGGAGTGCCCGACAGCATCCCGGATACGCCCCCGGCCTTCCCTTGCGCCGGGGGCGTTTTTCGTGGTCTTGGGAGACGTCCGCGTTCCGCTTCTCTGTTATCTCGCAATTTCCGCCAGAATCGTTTCGATCTCATCTTTCCCATACGGAAATGTCGCTTATCGGGGCGGACATGTCGTTCGTCATGTCTTTTGTCCGTGCGCATGGGCGCTTTGTCGACGGATGTGCCGTTGGACGATGAGGCGGGCCATCCATCGAAGGGGACGGGCATCGCTCCCGACGTCGCCGTAAAAGGGAGGGGCAACGGCGGCGAGGCTTCCCCCTTGGTCCCAGCCTCCGTTTTTGATGCCGGCACCGTCACTCACCCCCTTGGGCGGCGATCCGGGAAAACCAGCAGTTGAGGAGACTTTGCCATGTTTGCCCCCTTGAAGACCCTTTCCATCGCCGCTTTCGCCGCCGCATCGCTGATCGCGAGCAGCGCCGGCGCGGAAACTTTCGTATCCAACGGCCGTACTTTCAAAGTCCGTTTCAACGATCTGGACCTGTCGCAGAGGGCCGATCAGAAGGAATTGCAGAGCCGCATCGACCGGGCGGCCAGCCGGGTGTGCAGCAGCAGCAATCTGGCCGAAGCCAGCCGTTGCCGCGCCGCCGCGCTCACCCATGTGAAAGCGCCGGTCGCCGCCGCCATCGCGCGGGCGGAAAGCAGGGAACGCTATGCCGAGGCAGGCAAGGATGCGCGTCCCGCCCTTGTCAACTGAGTGCACGTCGCGCCGCGGAGAAGGGCCCGGTGAATGCCGGGCCTTTTCGCGTGCGGCGTCTTAGAGGATGATCCGATGAGATTGAATCGGATCATGCTCTATATTGTCTTTGTTTTCCGCATTTTCCGAGTCGTCGGCTGATCCCGCCCGACTTGAAGATGCGCTAGCGTCCCGTCATCGTCCGCGCATTGGCGAGATAGGTGCGGCCGATGCGGATTTCGCCACCGCCGGCCAGGCAGGCGAACCAGACGCCGCTGCCGTCGTGGCGCAGGCGGGCGATATGATCCCGCCGGACGATGTGCGACCGATGGAGCCGGACGAAATGCTGCGGGTCGAGCCGTTCCTCCAGCGAGCTGATGGTCTGGTGCAGCAGATAGCTGTGCGGCCCGACATGCAGGCGCATATAGTCGCGTTCCGCCTCGATCCGGTCGATCTGTCCGGCGGCGATGCGGATCAGTTCGGAACGGTGCGGCACCCAGAATTCCTCCGCCCATTCCGGTTCCCGCTCGGCGGGGGACAGGGGGCTGGCCAGCGCCCGGCCTTGCAACGCCAGTTCGACGCGGTCGATGGCGCGGGCGAGCCGTTCATGCGCCACGGGTTTCAGCAGATAATCGACGGCGGCGAGGTCGAACGCCTCGACCGCGAATCCTTCGAAGGCCGTCACGAAGATCACCGCGGGCCGCAGCCCCATGCGGCCGACCGCCCGCGCCACGCCGATGCCGTCGAGCAGGGGCATGGCGATGTCCAGCATCACCAGATCGGGTTCCAGCCCCTCTATCATGCGCAGCGCCGCCTCGCCGTCATTGGCGGTGCCCGCGAGCGCGATGCGCGGCTCGCGGGCGCAGAGCATCTGGAGGCGTTCGACGGCCAGCGGCTCGTCGTCGACGATCATCGTGCGGATGCTTGTCATGCGTGTCAGCAGCCTCGTCGGATCAGCGGAAGGACAAGTTCGACGGCGAAGCCGCCCTCTGGGCGCGGACCATAGACGATGCGGCCCTGATCGGCAAAACGCGCCGCCAGCCGGTCCCGCACATTGGCGAGGCCGATGCCGTTCCCGCCGTCCGACGCGGCGGGCGGCTTGTCGCCATTGTCCGTGACGGTGATGTGGAGCATGCCGCCTTCCTCCCGCGCGGCGATGGCGATCGTCACGGGCGCTGCGGTGCGCGATACGCCATATTTGATCGCATTTTCCACCAGCGGCTGAAGGATGAGGCCGGGGACGCAGGCGTCGAGCAGGCTTTCGGGGATGTCTATGCGCGTGCTGAGGCGGTCCGGGAAGCGGACGCCCTCAATATCCAGATAAAGCTTCTGGAGATGCACTTCCTCCTCCAGCGGCACGTCCTCCAGCGGATCGCCGGTCAGGCTGGTGCGATAGAAGTTCGAGAGGGAAAGGATCATCAGTTCGGCTTCGTCGCGCCGGTCCTTCATGACGAGGGACGAGAGCGAATTGAGCGTGTTGAACAGGAAATGCGGATTCACCTGATATCGCAGCGATCGCAGCTCCGCCTGTTGCGCGGCGCGTTCGAGGCGGGCGGCGCGGCGTTCGACGCGATGCGCTTCGCTGGCATAGGAGAGGGCGAGGTAAAGCCCTGCCCAGGCGGCGAGGAAGAAATAGCGGCTGATCGCGTCTTCGGCGATCGACATCAGCGCATAGCCGGGCCTTGCATATTTTTCCGGGTCGGCATCCGTCAGCATCCCCGCCGGGTCGTAGACGTTGAAGATGTAGAAATTGGCCGCCGCCATCGCCAGCGCGAAGGGCGCCGCGAGCGAGAAGGCCGCGACGATGCGGACGCTGAGCGGTTTATGGTCGAAGCGGCGCAGCGCCAGATAGAGAACCCAGGTGGCGATGACGCCGATCACCGTCACCACCATGCGGCGGACGGCCAGTTCATCCTGTGCCGCGAATCCCATGACGGCGGCGCGCAGCGTCACGAGAATGGCGTAGAAGAACCAGAAGCCGAGGATGGAATACAGCGCCATGGCGGGCGGCACGCCGCGTTCGCCGTCTTCGGGAAGAAATGTCATGCATCCTTCTCTACGCCGAAGCGGCGGAAATGTCCCGCTTTGGCCGCGTGGCTGGTCGAAACAGGCTGGCCGTTGGTCGAAGCATCGGCGGAACCGCTCCGGCAGGTCGCCCGTTTATGCAGGGAATGCGCCATGAGGAGAAGGCCATGTCCGACAAGACCGATATCCGACCCCACAGCCGTGAGGAGGCGGGCGACAAACGGCCCACCGACAAGCAGGACCATGCCGTTTCGACGGAAGAGAAGCTGGAGGAGGGCCTCAAGGATTCGATGGACGCGTCCGACCCGCCGGCCGTCACCATGCCGGGCGACGATGGGGAACCCAAACCTTCGTCGGGTTTCAAGGAGGAGCGTGACCGATAGCTCCCCGGCCGCAAACATGCTAACAATGAGCGGGCGGCGGCTTTCAAGGCGAAAAGGGACCATCGGGCCGCCGCTTTGAAGGAGAGCCATTCATGCCCACTTCCGCCACGCCCGCGATTGAACGTATCGCCCGCGTTCTTGCCGGACGCCACCTCAGCCTGAACGGTCAGGGGGACGATCCGCACGCGGCGGAGGCTGTCGACGCGACGTGGCATCGGCATGTGGATGACGCCTATGCCATCCTGCATACGCTGCGCGAACCCGATGCCCAGATGGCAAAGGCCGGAGACGTGGCGGTGTGGCGCAGCATGATCGGCGCGGTGCTGGAACGCCGGGCGGAATGAACCCCCTTGCGGACATGGGCGCGCGATCCCCATGGCTCCGTCCGTCTCATCCCTGAAAAAATGATGTTGCGCCGCAAAAAGAAATCTGATTCCTTGTGAATGTCGGTGGAACAGGCGCTTAAGCCTTCAGTAACCATAGAGCGCGCATGTTCTGCATGACGACTTGAAGTCGGAGGGCAAGAGCATGGGCACGAGTGCAAGACCTGCGGACGGCGCCGTCACATTGGCGGAATTGCGGGAGTTCGCGAGCTTTACCAGCGCGACGCAACGCTACATCAGGCGATCCCTGGATATCGGGCTGCACCGCCGCGATGCGATGAAGCTGTGGTCCCGCGACATGGTGGAGGAAGCCTCCATCCGCGCGCAGGCCCGCATTTACGGCCGGCTGGACGAGATCAAGGCGCGGGTGCCTGACGACAGCGGCCTGGATCAGGTGGAACCGTTCATGGCGCCGCTGGTGATCGTGTCGGCTTTCGACCTGGGGCAGGACCGGCTGGGGAGTTTTTCGGCCTATCGCTTCCTGTATGAGCGGCTGCTGGGGGCAGGGGCGCGGCCCTGGCTGCCAGGCGCTTTCTGCGCGGCGGCGAGCCTGCCGCATCTGCATCCCGACAAGCGGCGCGCGCTGCTCCAGTCGATCAGCGAGGCGGCGGCGACGGCGATCGGATGGTCCAATCGCGAGCCGACCTTCTATCCCGAATGGGTCGACAAGGTGGATATGAGCAAGGCGAACTGAAGATTCGACGATCCGCTTCGGGGGAAGCGGATCGATCGACCGCTATCCTCACCCGACGAGCAGCCCGAAAGGGCATAACTACGCGATTTCGATAAGCTGAATTGGTCGGCCTTCGTGTCGTCCTATAGAACTTTGTGCGAGGCGTCAGATGGCAATTTCCGGGTTCGCCTTGAGGAAATCCGGCGCGATGATTGGGGATGGCTGCGTGCGGCGTGACGGTATCTCGGCAAAGGTTCAAAGCTGGCTTCGGCTATGCCCTTGCCGGATAGCTATCGCTTCTCGGCGCTTTCCGCTCGTAGCACAGCTAGGGTGGCATCTTCAGTCTCATAAGGAAGCCGCTCGCGTGGAATGGGTCCAGGCGCTGTCCAGTCGGTCTCGCCCTGATCTCGAAACCGCGCGATTGCGGTCTCGACAACCTCGTGATCGATCTCTTCGGCATTCACAACGATGTAGAGGCCGATCCCGTAACGGTATTCCCGGTCGGTTCGGAAGCTTTCATGCACCGGCGGCGGTTCATCGTGGATGATATCGGCCTCCACCTGCTCCTTGTATTCCTCGAAAGTCAGTCCGCCAAAAGCTTCGTAAATTCGTCTTTCACGCGGTTTGAGACGATACATTGTCAGGCGGCGATGGCCGACAGGTTCGAATTCCAGCTTGAATTCAGCCGCCTGCTCCTCCTCGCTCATCAGTGCCGTGGCGCGATCCCAGGCAAGAGTTTCCACCTTGTCCCAAAAATGTCTTCGAGCGGTGATGATTTCCGCGTTCCAGATCGTGCGTCCGTCCATGCCCAGGAACAGGAAATCGAACCACTGATTGAACAGCACGGGCCGCCCCGGCTCATCAAGGATTTGATGGCTGGTGAACTGGCCTCCAAAGGTCGGCGTATCGGCCAGTACCCTGCCGCGCAGGCGGATGAACGCATCCCGGCGGCGGCGTGGCGAAAGCTCGCAATAGGGGGTGTATTTTCGTGTACTGCGGCGGCGGCTCATGGAAAGACCTCTGTCTTCAGTCGGCGAACAGGGCGCGAAGCACACCCAGCGCGGCTTGCAGCGTCAGGCGATCGAGCTGGCCGATCTTCTTCACCAAGCGGTTGCTATCGACACTTCGAATCTGTTCGAGCAGCATCAAGCCGTCCTTGCCACCCACCTGAGTCGCGATCCTGAACGGCGCGGGCCTGCTACCGCTGGTGAGCGGCGCTACCAGAAACACGCGCAGATGATCGTTGATCTCGGGTGGAGACACGATCACGCAAGGGCGCGTTTTCTGAATTTCGCTGCCTACCGTGGGATCGAGCGCGACAAGCCAGATTTCACCCCGCGTTGGTCGCTTGTTGGTCTTCACCATTCAAGCGTCGCGTCGTCGGTATTGGCGAAATAGGGCCATGCAGTTCCATCGTCCCCGGCTTCGGCCAGTTCCTTCGCGGCCTCCGCCCATCCGGCACGGGGATGCGGTTTCAGGGCGGACAAAACGACCCGGCCGTTCTCAAGATCGAGGTCGAGCATGTCGCCTGCCTGAACCTGCAGGTGAGCCAGCACCGGCTTGGGCAGGAGAATACCCGCCGAATTTCCCATACGTCTGATCGCCGCTTGCATCGTCATCACTCCATATCAGGCAAGCAATATAGTGGATCGAACGGAATGTTACAACAATGTTATTACATAATGTGCTGATCGGCGGCCTGGATGAGATCCAATCGCGTAGCAGAGTGCGGCTTAAAGTTTAGGCGGTGTCATTGAAACGCATAAATTTCCCTCATTTTGTGCCGGGCGATGGCTTCCTAGACGCTGCGTAAGCATCGTTCCGTACCCCCGCATGATGTCTGTGGCCTGGTGCTCTACGACGGCACCGATGTCGTGCCGTTTGGCGACCGGCTGGCTGCGGCGCCTCATCGCTCTGGAATTGAGCTTATTTTTGGGTTGACAAAATTGGGGGGCTTCTTGCCTGTCGGCTTTTGCATTTCTTTGGGTAATAGCTGACATTTCAGGGCGGACTGCGAGAGTGATGTTTCTGGTGACTCGCGAAGGCCGCGCATCGCAGCGGCACCATCTTGTTCAATTCCTGAGGGATGGCCTGGCGGGAGTTTGTACTGGTTTTCGGCGGCCAAGGCAGAAAAATGGGGGCCGCAGCCCCCACCTTATTTGGTGCAATCAAGTTGCTTGTTAACAACCGGACCGCGATTTCTGAATGGTTTTAGCATTTCAGAAATCGCGGTCGGCGTCAAGCAATTCAGAAATCGAAGGTCCGATTGCAACCGCATCACGCTTCCCGATTTCGAAAACCTCGAAATTGTGATTCGATCTGCGATGTTCGGGGATGGTTGTGGACGCCACCCCCTGATGCTACTCAACGCATTAACTCCGGCAAGAGCTAGCCAGCGGCGAGTGGTTTGAACCCCACACGGCGCTGGCAGTGTCTTCACACTACAGAAAGGAATGCGCTTGGTGGCTGGCTCCGTCAAGAGGCAGAAAATCGGGAAGCGTGATGACTACAGATTATTTTTGACCTTTGCTTGGGTAGAGGTTAATATGGCCCCATGGACGGGCGCGCGCTGAGCCCTGCACCGCCTTGGACGGGGGTATGTGATGGCAACCAGACTCGGCCTGGACATCGGCACCAACAGCATAGGATGGTGCCTCTATGACGGCGACAGCATCCGCGATATTGGCGTGCGCATCTTTTCGGACGGGCGGGAGCCGTCGAAGCTCACCGTCTCCGGGTCCGGCACGCCGCTGGCGGTCAAACGGCGGGATGCGCGCGGCGCGCGGCGGCGGCGGGACCGCTATATCGGGCGGCGTTCCGCCATGTTGCGGGAATTGCGCAAGCATGGGCTGCTGCCCGCCGATCCTAAACAGGCCAAGGCGCTGGAAACGCAAGACCCCTATGCCTTGCGCGTTCGCGCGCTCGACGAGAAACTGGAGCCTCACCAGATCGGGCGGGCGCTCTTCCATCTCAACCAGCGGCGCGGGTTCAAGTCCAACCGCAAGGCGGAGCGCGCATCGAAGGCGGGCGAAGACGGCAAGATCGCCACGGCCACCAAGCTGCTCGATGAGGAAATGCAACGGCTGGGCGCGCGGACCCTGGGCGAGTTTCTGGTCAAGCGCGACAGTGAATTTGACGGCGAGGCAGGCAAGCGCGTCAGAATGCGCGCCGACAGCAAGGCCTATGACTTCTATCCGGACCGCCGCCATGTGCTGGACGAATTTCGCGCCATCTGGAACGCGCAGAAAGTCTGGCACCCGGAATTGCTGACAGAGCAGGCGTGGAACGACATTTTCCGCGTGATCGAATACCAGCGCGAGTTGAAACCGCAGGTCGTCGGCCATTGCACCTTCGCGGGAATCAATGGCGTGCCGGCGGACGAGAAGCGCCTGCCCAAGGCGCATCCGCTGTTTCAGCAGCGCCGCCTGTATGAGGAGGTCAACCAACTCAAAGTAGTTGCTCCAGGCGAAGCCGGGCGTCCGCTGACACGCGACGAGCGCGATGCCCTGATCCTGAAGTTGCAGGACAAAAAGTCAGTCTCTTTCGAAACGCTGGGCAAGACGCTGAAGCTCAAGGACGGCGAGCGTTTCAACAAGGAAAGCGAAAACCGCAAGGCGCTGGACGGTGACGAGGTGCGCGCCGCGCTTTCCGGAAAAAAGCTGTTCGGCACGCGCTGGTTCCATTTCAGCGCCGAGGAGCAATGGATGATCATCGAACGGTTGCTCGAAGAGGAGGATAGCGAAACCCTGCTGACCTGGCTGAAAATCGGATATCGGCTGGACGACGAAGCTGCGCTGGCTGTCGCCAACGCGAAACTGCCCGAAGGGCATGGGCGCTTCGGCTTGTCGGCTACAACGGCGCTGCTCAAAGAATTGAAGGCCGATGTCTGCACCTATGCCGAAGCCGCGAAACGGGCCGGATTTCATCACAGCGATTTCCGGACAGGTGAAGTTTTCGATCAACTCCCCTACTATGGAGAAATTCTTGCCCGCGAGATTGCACCGGGCAAGCCGGAATATGGCGACGAGAACGAACGCCGGTTCGGCAAGATCACCAACCCCACCGTTCATATCGGACTGAACCAGCTGACCAAGCTGGTGAACGCGATCATCCGCCTTCACGGAAAGCCCGATTATATTTTCGTCGAACTGGCACGCGAACTGAAACTCAACGAAAAAGAAAAGATCGCCTACAACCGGCAGCTCAAGGAGAACACCGATGCCGCGCGCGACCGCGGCGCAAAGCTGGGCACGATGGGCGTCCGCGACACCGGGCGCAACCGGCTGATCCTGCGACTGTGGACAGAGTTAAACCCTGGTGACGCGCTGAATCGCCGCTGTCCCTTCTGCGGCGAGCAGATCAGCCAACGCATGATCCAGAACGGCGAGGTGGAGATAGAGCATATCATCCCCTACTCCCAATGCTTCGACGACGGCATCGGCAATAAGGTGCTCAGTCATGTTCGCTGCAATCGGCAGAAAGGTGATCAGACCCCTTGGGAGCGTTGGGGCCATGATCCCGACAGATGGTCCATCATCCAGGAGCAGGTTGCGCACCTTCACCGCTCGAAGCAATGGCGCTTCGGTCCGGATGCACGGGACCGCTATGCGGCGGAGGAAGATAGCTTCCTGCCCCGGCAACTGATCGACACCCAATATCTCACCCGCATTGCCGCGAAATATCTGGCCTGCCTCTATCCCGAACGGGGCGAGCGGCATGTATTCGCCGTCCATGGCGGGATGACCGCGATGCTGCGGCGTCTATGGGATCTGAACTCCATCCTGCTCGATCATAACTGGGTGGAAAATTTGAACAGCAATGCGCCCAAGAACCGCCTCGATCATCGTCATCATGCGATCGACGCCGCCGTGGTCGGCATCATGACGCCGGGCCTGATCGCGGAAATTGCGAAGGCGGCTGCGCGCGCCGAAAAGCAGAATCTCGACCGGCTGTTTGAAGAGTTGCCTATGCCGTGGGCGCAGCATCCGAACGACCGCCGTTTCCGCGACGAACTGCGCGAGAAGATTCTGGCCGCGACCGTGAGTCACAAGGCGGATCACGGTCGCCAAGGCAAGCCCGAACGGGGGCGGGACATTACCGCAGGCAAATTGCACAACGACACGGCTTATGGCTTCACCGGCCTGACCAGCGATACGGGCTTGCCTGTCGTCGTCCACCGTGTTCCGCTTACCAGCCTGACGCCCAAGGACATCGCCGATCCGGATCGCATTCCCGATACCACTCTGCGCGATTCATTATGGCAGGCAACGCGCGATCTTTCCGGCAAGGAGTTCGAGAAGGCCTTGCTCGACTTTTCCCGCACCCATGCGCAGTTCAAGGGCATTCGCAGGGTGAGGGTTCGGGAGGGACTCACGCTCATTCCGATCAGGAACCATGCTGGCAAACCCTACAAGGGCTATCTGGGCGATTCCAATGCACGCTACAATGTCTGGCAGATGCCAGATGGCCGATGGGTCCATCAGGTCATCTCGACATTTGATCTTCACCAGCCGGGTTTTATCGAACAGCGCCCTCACCCGGCAGCGAAGAAGGTGCTGAGCCTCAGACAAAACGATCTGATCGCGATTGAACGTGATGGTGCGCTTCGCCAGATCATGAGGGTGCAAAAATACGGACAGAATGGCCAGATTTTCCTGATCGAGCACAATGAAGCGGGAAATATGGCCGAGCGTAATAAAAATACAGATGACCCATTCAAATTCTATGGGCCGGGGGCATCGGCGCTCAGGAACATGAAAGCACGTCAGGTTCGTATCGACGAACTTGGCCGTATCTTTGATCCAGGCCCACGTTAACTATCCATTATCCATAGTATGGCAGCCTTCCCGCGCGAAAGGCTGCTCTATGGACCGAATTGTCGATATTGCCACCGATGGCTTGCACTTGTCCGCTTATCGCGGATTTCTGATCGTCAAGCTCGACGGCCAGGAGCAGGGACGCATAGCACTTGATGACATATGCGCGGTCATCGTCCACGCGCATGGCGTCACCTGGACGACCAGCCTGGCGGTCGAACTGGCACGGCGTGGCGCGATCATCGTGTTGTGCGCCGCCAATCACGCTCCCGTTGCCCTGATTTCGCCAATCGACGGCCATCATGCGCAAGCGGCCAAGATGCGCGCGCAATGGGATGCTCCCCGTCCGTTGATGAAACAGCTTTGGCGGCAGATTGTTGTCGCCAAGATCGAGATGCAGGCGTCTCTGCTGTTCGCGCGTGGTAGGCCCGAGGGCAATGCTCTGGCAATGATGGCCAGGCGCGTCCGTTCGGGAGATGCCGGCAATCTGGAAGCCCAGGCGGCACGGCGATACTGGCCAGCCCTCATGGGGACGGATTTTCGTCGGGATCAGGACGCCGATGGAGCTAACGCGCTGCTCAATTACGGCTATACGATTATGCGATCCTGCGTAGCCCGGTCCATCGTCGCCGCCGGCCTGCACCCGACGATCGGCCTGCACCACCATAACCGGCTGAATGGTTTCGCGCTCGCAGATGATCTTGTCGAGCCGTTCCGGCCGTTGGTGGATAATCTCGTCCAGCGGATGGCGGACGAGGGTGTGGACTCGGTTACGTCCGAAGCCAAGCTGCGCCTCGCGCGTCTGATCGGGCATGATGTGAGGATCGGCGGGAACATATCGCCTGTTTCCGTAGCAAGCCAGCGCATGGCCCAATCCCTTGCCCGTAGTTTCGAGGACAGGAAGCAGGTCTTGACGCTGTTCGAACCGCCTGACGCATTGTCCTGGGCCAGCTTTGGCCAAGCAGCGGCGCACTGATCCATGATCTTGAGCGGATACCGACTTATGTGGATTTTCGTGATGTTCGACCTACCGGTGGACACCAAGGAACATGCCCGCGAGGCGACAAAATTCCGCGAGTTCCTATTGGATGAAGGCTTTGAAATGAGCCAGTTTTCAATCTATGCTCGATTCTGCAATGGCAAGGAACACTACGAAACCTACTTGCGCCGGATCGAGGCGAATCTACCCGAGCGGGGAGAGGTTCACATCCTCACATTCACGGACAAACAATATGAAAACATCGTCCGATTCTCGAGTCAGCGCCGCCGGGGGCAGCGAAAAAATCCGGAGCAACTTGCTTTGTTCTAAGGGTGAGGCCGTTTTTTGGTATGCTGGACGGGCACTTTTCCGGTTCTCTTTCAACCAGTTGAGTGCTCATCCAGCATAGCCATTCAGAAATCGCGGTCCAACTGCAACACATGGGAAGAAGTCGAGGAATGGCTCAACAGCATAGCCATTCAGAAATCGCGGTCCAACTGCAACGAGCCGCATCTACGAACTGGTGACCTGGCAAGCATAGCCATTCAGAAATCGCGGTCCAACTGCAACGATGAGCCGATTGGAGGATATTACCGGATGAGCATAGCCATTCAGAAATCGCGGTCCAACTGCAACCCGGGTACGAGATGGACCTGAGCATCGTGAAGCATAGCCATTCAGAAATCGCGGTCCAACTGCAACAGGGCGAGGTTCTGATCGACGGCAAATGGGAGCATAGCCATTCAGAAATCGCGGTCCAACTGCAACATGCAGGCGCAGGAGATCGCCAAGGGCTGGAGCATAGCCATTCAGAAATCGCGGTCCAACTGCAACTGCGCGCCGCATCAATCCGCTCACTGCGCCGAGCATAGCCATTCAGAAATCGCGGTCCAACTGCAACTCGTGAACCGGCGCAACCCGGTCTTCTTCAAGCATAGCCATTCAGAAATCGCGGTCCAACTGCAACGCAGCCGTTCACTTCGGCAATGGCGGCGTCAGCATAGCCATTCAGAAATCGCGGTCCAACTGCAACCGGTCGACCGCTGTCCCGCCGATGATGGCTAGCATAGCCATTCAGAAATCGCGGTCCAACTGCAACCGAAGTCTCGCCGCTGCACTCGCAGAGTGGTTAGCATAGCCATTCAGAAATCGCGGTCCAACTGCAACCTGTTGGCTGGTTGGGAAAGGTTGGGCGCTTAGCATAGCCATTCAGAAATCGCGGTCCAACTGCAACCAAATGTGGAATCTAGCGCCACGGGCGTGGAGCATAGCCATTCAGAAATCGCGGTCCAACTGCAACTTCCTTCGCTGTTCACCATCACGGATGGCCAGCATAGCCATTCAGAAATCACGGATTAGCGTGGTGTACCGTTGCTGGCTGGTTCCAACTCGCTTCAACAAGATTGAAACAGCTAAAGTTCGAAAAGTGAATAATTGGTCGGGGAGAGAGGATTCGAACCTCCGGCCCCTGCCTCCCGAAGACAGTGCTCTACCAGGCTGAGCTACTCCCCGACCGTCGGCGGGATCGCTGTGCGAACCCGCTGGGCAGGCTGCAGCCTATAGAGGCGGCTTTTCGGGCTGGCAAGCGGCTGGGTACGCTTTTTTTGCCGGCTACAACAACCCCGCCGCCCGAAAGGAGAAGCGGTCGTTCCGCGCGTCGATCACATGATCCGCCAATATGATGTCGAGCGGGCGGAGATGGCGGTAGAGCGAGCGCGTCAATGCGATGTCGGACGGGCGGGGGGTGGCCATCCTGTCCTTCCTGCGCCGCTGATGGAGCGCCAGCCAGCGGCTCTTGAATTGCAGCAGCTGCCGGACGGTGGCGCGCCAGTCCTCCGCCGGTCGCAGGCGGTGCAGCGAACGCCAATGTTCGTCCAGAATCACGATTTCGATTTCGATATCCTCCATGCCTGCACAGTGCCGCGAGCGGCCGGGCGGGAGCCATGGCAATCTTGTCCGCTCCGCTCGCCAACTATCGCCATTTCGGCGCATTTTCCTTCATGGGTGCGATTCGATTGGCGGATGCGGTCCGCTGGGTTAGAGGCGGATTATGAGATTCACCGATCCGTCAGGAAGGCCGCTGCGTTGATCGATCATGCCACCTCGCCCGCTCCGCATTATGAGCGGCAATATCTGGATTTGATGCGCCGGATCTGGACGCAGGGGGACGAACGGATCGACCGCACGGGCGTCGGTACGCGATCCATATTGGGCGCGATGATGCGCTTTTCGCTGGCGGGGGATCATGTGCCCTTGCTCACCACCAAGCGGGTCTATTGGAAGGTCGCCGCGCGGGAGATGCTCTGGTTCCTGACGGGGGACACCAATATCCGCGAACTGGTGCGGCAAGGCGTGCATATCTGGACCGACTGGCCGCTTGACGCCTATCGCAAGGCCAGCGGCGAGGTGATCGACCGCGACACCTTCGAACAGCGAATCGTCGAGGACGCCGATTTCGCCGCGCGCTGGGGCGATCTCGGTCCCGTCTATGGCGCGCAATGGGTGAACTGGCCGCTTTACGAGCCGGCCGGGGAGGGCCTCTATCGCCGCGCGGAGAAGGGGCGCAACCAGATCGCCGAACTGGTCGACGCGATTCGCCGGACGCCTGGCTCGCGCCGCCTGCTCTTCACCGGCTGGAATGTCGCGGAACTGCCGCGCATGGCGCTGCCGCCCTGCCACATGACCTACCAGTTCCAGGTGGCGGACGGCCGCCTCAACGGCCTGCTGTTCCAGCGCAGTTGCGATCTGGGCCTGGGTTTTGCCTTCAATATCTTCGGCCTGTCGATGATGACCCGGATGCTGGCCCAGCAATGCGATCTGGAGCCGGGCGAGGTGGTCTGGCAGGGCGGGGACGTGCACCTCTACCTCAACCACGCCGGACTGGTGGAGGAGCAGTTGAGCCGTATCCCGTCGGGCGCGCCGAAGCTGCGGATCAATCGACGGCCTTCGAGCATTTTCGACTACAGGATAGAAGACTTCGAAGTGCTGGATTACGCGCCGCAATCGCACATCGCCGCGCCGGTGGCGGTGTGAGGGGGGCGAGGATCGACTTTATCGGGTAAGCCACCCTTGCCTTGTGCGGCGTTGAAATATAATAATTACCGTAAGTAATTTTATTGCAACGTGCAAGAGGAGGCGGGATGAGCGACCGGACAGGATCTGGCGCGGGCGAAGGCATGGCGGGGCGCAACCTGCCGACCCTTGAGCTGCATGTGCCCGAGCCGAAATTCCGGCCAGGCGACAGCGTCGATTTCTCCCATTTCGATATCCCCGCGGCGGACGCCACGCCGCGCCCGGACGAGGCGGTCCAGCCCGCCCAGATCCGCGACCTCGCCTATGGCCTGATTCGCGTGCTGGATGAGGATGGGGCGGCGGTCGGCCAGTGGAATCCCAACCTGCCGCCCGAAACGCTTTTGCGGATGCTGCGCTATATGGCGCTGACCCGCGCCTTCGACGCGCGCATGTTCCGCGCCCAGCGGCAGGGCAAGACCAGCTTCTACATGAAATCGACCGGCGAGGAGGCGGTGTCCGTCGGCGCGGCGCTGGCGCTGGCGCGCGACGACATGTGTTTCCCCAGCTATCGCCAGCAGGGCATTTTGATCGCGCGCGACTGGCCTCTCATCGACATGATGAACCAGATCTATTCCAATACCGGCGACCGGCTGAAAGGGCGCCAGCTTCCCATCATGTATTCGGCGCGGGAGGCGGGGTTCTTCTCGATCTCCGGCAACCTCACCACGCAATATCCGCAGGCGGTGGGCTGGGCGATGGCGAGCGCGGCCAAGGGCGACACGCGCATCGCCGCGACCTGGTGCGGCGAAGGCTCCACGGCGGAAGGCGACTTCCATTCCGCCTGCACCTTCGCCAGCGTCTATCGCGCGCCGGTTATCATGAATATCGTGAATAACCAGTGGGCTATCAGCAGCTTTTCAGGTTTTGCGGGAGCAGAGGCAACGACCTTCGCGGCGCGGGCCGTGGGCTATGGCATTGCGGGCCTGCGCGTCGACGGCAATGACGTGCTGGCGGTCTATGCCGCGACCCGCTGGGCCGCCGACCGGGCGCGATCCAATGCCGGGCCGACGCTGATCGAGCATTTCACCTATCGCGTGGAAGGGCACAGCACCTCCGACGATCCCAGCGCCTATCGCTCGGCTGAGGAAAGCAGCCTCTGGCCGCTGGGCGATCCGATCGCGCGGTTGAAACAGCATTGCATCCGCCTGGGCATCTGGGACGAGGAGCGCCATGCCGCGATGGACAAGGAGCTTGCCGAAATGGTCCGCGACGCCGCGCGGGAGGCGGAGAAGAACGGGATATTGGGCCATGGCCTCCATCATCCGATGGAGTCCCTGTTCGAGGACGTGTTCGAGGAGATGCCCTGGCACCTGAAGGAACAGCAGCAGCAGATGCTCGACGAATGGAAGGCGGCGGGACTGTGAGCGAGGGCATGACGCAGAAGGCGCGCGCCGACGCGCAGCAGATGAACATGATCCAGGCGATCAACAGCGCGCTGGACGTGATGATGGAGCGCGACGCGCAAGTGGTCGTGATGGGCGAGGATGTCGGCTATTTCGGCGGCGTCTTCCGCGCCACGGCGGGTCTTCAGCAGAAATATGGCAAGAACCGCGTGTTCGACACGCCGATCACCGAATGCGGCATCATCGGCGTGGCGGTGGGCATGGGCGCCTATGGCCTGCGCCCGGTGCCGGAAATCCAGTTCGCCGACTATATCTATCCCGCGCTGGACCAGCTCGTCTCCGAAGCCGCGCGCCTGCGCTATCGTTCGGCGGGAGAGTTCATCGCGCCGATGACGGTGCGTTCGCCCTTTGGCGGCGGCATCTTCGGCGGCCAGACGCACAGCCAGTCGCCCGAAGGCATCTTCACACATGTTTCCGGCGTCAAGACGGTGATTCCCGCGACGCCCTATGACGCCAAAGGGCTGCTGATCGCGGCCATCGAGGATAATGATCCGACGATCTTCTTCGAGCCGAAGCGCATCTATAACGGCCCGTTCGACGGGCATTACGACACGCCGGCGAAAAGCTGGGCCGGCCACCCGCAAGCGCAGGTGCCGACCGGTTATTACCGCGTGCCGCTGGGGCAGGCGCGGACGGTGCGGGCCGGGGAGGCGCTGACCATCCTCTGCTATGGCACGATGGTTCATGTGGTCGAGAACATCGTCGCGGCCATGGGGCTGGATGCGGAGATCGTCGACCTCCGCACGCTCGTTCCCCTTGATATCGACGCCGTAGAGGCGTCGGTGAAGAAGACCGGCCGCTGCCTGATCGTCCATGAAGCGACGCGGACCAGCGGCTTCGGCGCCGAGCTTTCGGCGCTGGTGCAGGAACGCTGCTTCTACCATCTCGAAGCGCCGATCGAGCGCGTCACCGGCTTTGACACGCCCTATCCGCACAGCCTGGAATGGGCCTATTTCCCCGGCCCGGTGCGGATCCGCGAGGCCATCGCCAAGATTATGAAGGACTGATCATGTCCAACCCCTTCCGTTGGTTTCGAGCGAAGTCGAGAAATGGAAGCGTGTTCACCTTGCCTCGTGTCTCGACTTCGCTCGACACGAACGGAGTTGTGTAATGGCGCTATTCACATTCAAGCTGCCGGACATCGGCGAAGGCATTTCCGAGGCGGAGATCGTCGGCTGGCACGTCAAGGTCGGCGACCGGGTGGAGGAAGACCAGCCCATCGCCGACATGATGACCGACAAGGCGACCGTGGAAATGGAAAGCCCCGTCGCGGGAACGGTTGTGCGCCTTGCGGGAGAGCCGGGCGATCAGGTCGCCATTGGCTCCGTTCTGGTGGAGATCGAGACGGAAGGAGAGGGCGAAGTCGTCCCCGCCGCCGAAGCGCCGCCGCCCTCGGAAGAAACCATCGCTGCGGAAACGCCCGGTGAGGCGATGATCGAGGCAGACCCCCCCGTTCGCCCCGAGCCGGTTGCTCCGCCTGTCCCGAAAGCGGAAGAACGGAGCTTGGACACCGGAACGCGGCAGGAGATTCCCGCACATGCCGCACCCATCCCCGCATCCCCCGCCGTCCGCGCGCGCGCCAGGGAGCTGGGCATCGACCTCGCGCAGGTGAAGCATGGCGGCGATCGCATCCGTCATGCCGATCTGGACGCCTATCTGCTTTACGGGGCGGGGCAAGGCTATCATCCGGCGGGCCGCCCGGCGAAGCGCCCGGACGAGGCGATCAAGGTCATCGGGATGCGCCGCCGCATCGCGGAAAACATGGCCGCGTCGAAGCGCCACATCCCGCATTTCACCTATGTCGAGGAAATCGACGTCACCGAACTGGAGGCCCTGCGCGAGCAGTTGAACGCAAGCCGGGGCGACCGTCCCAAGCTCACCCTATTGCCGCTGCTGATCGCGGGCATCTGCCGCACGCTGCCGGAATTTCCGATGCTGAACGCCCGCTATGACGACGAGGCGGGCGTGGTGACTCGCTATGGCGCGGTGCATCTGGGCATGGCGACGCAGACCGATGCGGGCCTGATGGTCCCCGTCATCCGCGACGCGCAGGACCGCAATATCTGGCAACTCGCTTCGGAAATCCGTTGCCTCGCCGAAGCCGCGCGCACCGGCAAGGCGAAATCGGAGGAGCTGTCCGGCTCGACGCTCACCATCACATCGCTGGGCACGCTGGGCGGCATCGCCACCACGCCGGTCATCAACCGGCCCGAAGTCGCGATCATCGGTCCCAACCGCGTGATCGAGCGGCCCGTCTTCCGGGGCAGGGAGGTCGTGGCGGCCAAGCTCATGAACATGTCGGTAAGCTGCGACCACCGCGTCGTCGACGGGTGGGACGCGGCGAGCTTCGTCCAGGCGCTCAAGAAGCGTCTGGAAACGCCCGCGCTGCTGTTCGTGGACTGAGGGTAAAGGGAAGGGCTATCGCGCGACGGCGCGGTAGCTCAGCCGGCCGCTTTCGCCGGGCAGGGCGCTACGGGGCAGCGTCCAGCGCACATGCGTCACATCTTCCGGTCCGGCGCGGCGCACGCCGCCCAAAGGCGTCGGCAGCCAGAACTGGTCCAGCCGTCCCCAATGCGCGCCGCCATCGACCGACACGTCCATCCCCGGATCGCTGGCGTCGACCCGTGCGCCGCGCGGCACCGCTTTGGTGATCGCGAAACCTTTTGCGGGGTTGCTTCCTTCATTGCGCCAATGGACCACGAACACAAGCTGATCGCCCGGCGCTATGCGGTCGGCGTTGGAAAGAACGCGGCGCTCGCGTCCGTTGATATCGGTCGTGACCCGCTCCACGAACATCCGGGTGTCGAGCCGCATGGCCTGTTGCGCGATTGCAACCGACGGCGCCGTCAGGGTCGCCAGCGCGCAAAGCCAGCGTGCGATCGTCATGTGTAGCCCCGTTCCTTCCTCTTCGGGCCGGAATGTGCCGCGCAGAAGCGAATATTCGGTTAAGGCGGCGTTTTCCTTCCCGCCGCCGTCCTGCGGCCCAAATCGAAATTGACGCCTCCTTTCTACGGGCGCACAGCATTTCTCCGAAGCTGGGCAAGGACGGATTGGCGATGATACCGACGGACGAGCAGGAGGTCATCAGGCGGCGCGACCGGCTGCTGGCGTCCATCGCGCTCTGCACGGGGCTGGGGTTGCTGCTGGCCTTGCCTTTCGCGCTCAGCGCGGGCGCGGAATTCTTCCTGCCGCTGACCGCCGCGCTGGTCGTCGCCATCGCGCTGGTGCCCTTTCTGGAGTGGATGGAGCGGCGGCGCGTTCCTCCGGCGCTGGCCGCGCTGATCGCCGTTATCGCTTTCCTGCTGGTGGCCAACACCGCGCTGGTGCTGATTATCGTTCCCGCGACGGACTGGTTCAGCATATTGCCGCAGCGATTGCCCCGGATTCAGTCCAACCTCGCGCCGCTGATCGATTATTATTCCCAGTTGCAGCGCTTCGTCGACGAAACCGTTCAGATGCTGGCGAGCGGCCCCGTGGCGGCGGCCCAGACCGCCGCGGTCGATGCCCCCCGCTCGCTGCTGCAATTCGCGGCGACGTCGGCGCCGTCCGCGATCATCCAGATGGTGTTCGGCCTGCTCATCATCTATTTCTTCCTCGCGGGCTGGACGACGCTGCGGCGGCGCACGATCAACAGTCGGGACAGCTTCGACGGAGCCATGGCCGTGGCGCGCGTCATCCAGAATGTCGTGGACGCGACGTCCGCCTATGTGCTGACCATCGCGACCGTGAACCTGTGCCTGGGCGCGGCGGTCGCGCTGTCCCTGTGGCTGGTGGGAATGCCTTCGCCGCTGATGTGGGGCGGCATCGTCGCGCTGCTCAACTTCATCCCCTATTTCGGGCCGATGCTGGCGGCGGTGCTGCTGGCGTTGGGCGGATTGATGGTGTTCGACGATCCATGGTGGGCGTTGCTGCCCTCCGCCTTGCAGGTCGGCTTTCATCTGGTCGAGGCCAATATCGTGACGCCGATGATTCTGGGGCGGCGGCTGACGATGAATCCGCTGCTGATTCTGGTGTCGCTGGCCTTTTGGGGATGGGTGTGGGGAACGCCCGGCGCGTTGTTGGGCGTGCCGCTGCTCATCATCATCCAGACCGTCGTTTCGGCCGCCGGAACCCCGGATATTGCCGGTTTCCTGTTCGAGCGCGGCACGTTGGTCGTCTCTCCGCGCAAAGAAAATGGAGAGAAAGAAGAAACTCCTGTTGCGGACGGTTGACAGGCGAAGCGCGCCCGCATAGATGCCCGCCCACACCAAACGCGGGTGTAGCTCAGTTGGTTAGAGCGCCGGCCTGTCACGCCGGAGGTCGCGGGTTCGAGCCCCGTCACTCGCGCC
>Ga0182744_1001456_pt1 | contig 20637 bp, 13 predicted proteins | sample eDN3rd30CKraftMG_FD_128525 | JGI IMG/M metagenome (GOLD analysis project Ga0182744, IMG submission 128525) | Enriched Miracle-Growth compost microbial communities from Emeryville, California, USA - eDNA 3rd pass 30_C Kraft MG (version 2) (version 2) ...
TATGAGGAAATATACACAAGAATCTTTGTTCCATTTAAAGAGAAATCCTTTGGCTGGGAGAAACAAACACATAATTGGGCAGCTGTATGTGCGGGGTCTATTGGATCAGCAGCACTGCATTTAATCCAAGATATGGAAGAACTTGCGGTTATTTTGGAACGGGTGCTGGACGCTATGGATTCTTACTTAAATGGTTTCCAAGATGATGGGATATGCCTTGAGGGGTATGGTTATTGGCAATATGGTTTTGGGTATTATGTCTATTTTGCAGATTTATTAAAAAAGAAGACTGAAGGAAGGTTGGACCTATTCGACTCAGAGAAGGTTCATCAAATTGCACTTTTCCAACAAAGGACCTTCTTAAATCGAAATCTTGTAGTTAACTTTTCAGATTCACTGCCGACCGCTTCCGTTTTTCTGGGGCTGAGCCACTATTTAAGCAAGATTTATAGTGATTTCGAAATCCCAGAAGCTGATCTTCGTTCGCATTATACGGATGACCACTGCAGTAGATGGGCTCCGGCAATCCGGAATTTATTGTGGTTTGATGATGAGTCTGAGCCTTTACCTTGGAGAAATGGTACCCATTATTTTAAGGATTCCCAGTGGTTTCTTTCGAGGCACATTTGTGAATCGGGAAGTTTCGCATTTGCAGCAAAAGGCGGGCATAACGACGAGCCTCATAACCATAATGATATCGGCCACTTCATTCTGCAAGGAAATTCAGAAGTGTTTTTAAAAGATTTAGGAAGTGGTTTATACAGTAAGGATTACTTTAGTGAAAAACGCTATTCTTTTTTCAGTAATGGCTCCCAAGGACATTCTGTTCCAATAATAAATCATCAATTTCAAAAAGCTGGAGCAGCAAAATATGCTGATATTCTTCACTTTTCTATTGGAGAAGATGTTGATATTTTTGAATTAGATATTGCAAATGCGTATGAGGTTGAGAGTCTTCAAGAATTAAGGCGAAGATTTACATGGATAAAAACGAATTCTCCAAAACTAGTCTTGGAGGATTCATACTCTTTTGCTAAACAGCCAGGTTCAATCGTGGAACGGTTCATTACACCTGTACTAACCATAACAAAAACACATGATGGAGTAATTCTACAAGGGAAGAATAAAATAAGAATCTCATATAATACGAGGCTGCTTACACTAGAGACAAAATTGATTCCATTTATCAATCATTTCGGTAAATCAGAAGATCATCTAGCCCTCGACTTTATTGTACTACACCCTGATATGGAGTGTAGTGTCGAGCTGGCATTTCAATTTGAATAGGCGGTGTGAAATAAATGACAAAAACACAGTGGGTTGAAGAAGCGTGGGAAAAAGTCACGAGTAAGATTAGTAGAACAAGTAAGAGAATCGGTGCGAATTTTCCTCATGCAAGCGAGAATGGCCAGTATCTGCTTGCGGAGCCTCATTGGTGGACTGCGGGGTTTTGGCCAGGAATATTATGGCTTATTTATCGAGATACCAAAAATGAAAATTTAAGAAAACTAGCAGAAGAATGTGAGGAAAAGTTAGATGCTGTACAGCGGGACTATTATAGGCTTGATCATGATATGGGGTTCATGTGGACATTGACAAGTATCGCCAGGTATAAAATTTTAGGTAAAGAGGATTCCAAAAGGCGTGGATTAATAGCAGCAAATCTATTAATGGGCCGCTTTAATCCCAATGGTAACTATATTCGAGCTTGGAATCCATGGACAGACGGGGAAGACAATAGTGGGGTTGCTATTATTGACTGTATGATGAACCTGCCGCTCCTATACTGGGCATCTGAAGAAACCGGTGATCCAAGGTTTAAAGGTGTTGCCAAAAAGCATGCTGACATGGTATTAGAGCACTTTATCCGAAGCGATGGCGGAGTTCACCATATCGTTCGGTTCAATCCTGAGCGCGGTGAAAAGATAGAAGCGCTTGGCGGACAAGGTTATGCGCCAGATTCGGCCTGGTCTCGAGGAACCGCATGGGCTATTTATGGCCTTACATTAACGTATTATTATACAGGTGAAGAAAAATACTTGGATTATGCCAAACGGGTGGCTCATTTTTTTATCTCTCACTTATCGGAAGATTTTGTACCAGATTGGGATTTTCGTCTCCCTGCCGATGCAGCTTCACCAAAAGACTCTTCAGCAGGTGCTATAGCTGCGTGCGGCCTGCTCTTGCTTGCTGACAAAGCAGCTTCTGAGGAGTCTCCTATATATAAAAAAGCAGGAGAAAGAATTCTTCAATCCTTATATAAAGCTTACACTGATTGGGAAGGGTCAGAAGAGGGATTAATTCTTCATGGAACAAGTCATTTTCCAGAAAGAAAATATTTGGATAACCCGCTTATTTATGGAGACTACTACTTTGTCGAGGGGCTGACGTATTTAAGAGGATCGAAAGAATTATTTTGGTAGATTGATAGAGCCTAAAACTGTGAGGGACGTTTTGGGTTTGGAATCCCTGAAGAATTCAGTTCCAAAACAGGTGAATATTGTGTTAAAACATCACTAGTGTTGAAGGAAACCGCTCTTTGGGCAAACGCAGGATATGAGATTGCTTTCGGGCAGTTCGTATATCAAGTTGGCACAAGGGAGATAGCCCAGCTTAGCGGTGATTTACGAGTTGCGCATGGTGATGTCAATATAGGCGTTCACGGTCGTGACTTCACGGTTATGTTCTCAAAAGGTGCAGGAAGTTTAGTTTCACTGAACTATGCTGGCAAAGAGATGATTTCATAAATTGGAATCTGACTGCTTTTTTTATTTTTTAAGGGCCGCTGTCATGGACAGCGTCCCTTATTTTGGTGAGCCAAGTATAAGCTATAACTTGAACATAGTTTAGTTCATCCCATCAAGCTTCCCCTAATTTGGGAAAGTATAATAGAATAGGGATATTAATATATTTTCACCATCTGGAGGGATATGATTTGACAGTTGGGGAACTTGGAAGAGTACTGATTGTTGACGATGAACAATTAATTAGACAGGGTATTAAGCATTACTTAAATTGGGAACAAGAAGGTTTTGAAATTGTTGGAGAAGCTTCGAACGGTGTAGAAGCACTTGAAATAATTGAGATGAAACATCCACACATCATACTCACAGATATTGTAATGCCGATTATGGACGGTGAAGAGTTAACGAGAATTGTAAAGGAGCGTTATCCGCAAATTGAAGTAATTATCCTCAGTAGTTTCGGGGATTTTGATTATGTCCGCTCTACCTTCCAAAGTGGTGTGGTTGATTATATTCTTAAGCCTAAACTGGATGCAAAAGGACTGTTAAAAGCATTGAAGGCAGCGGCTGGCCGAATTCCTTCACTTCAAATGATGGACAACCATACTTCAATGGACCTTTCTGTTGGGCAAATAATACAGAAATTGATTTCAGGCTATGAAGTTAATTATGATGTTGAGAGGCTTTCTGAAGTGTTTCCTTATCGTAAATTTTCCTTATTGGGTGTTGCGTTAAATAGCGGGGAAAGTGAACTGCCTAAACATATTAAAGGGAAAATTGAAGCAGAGTTTGGACAAGAGAATTACTCCTTTTATTACGACACAAATATTGTTCTTGTAAATGGGGATGACTTTTCTGAAATTATTAAATTTGCTAAGGAGCTCGGAGAATCAAATGAGAGTTATGGCTTTGTTCTTACTGAAAGCTTTACTGAGTTTTCTCAGCTGGGAGTTATTTACAAAGAAAGTTTGATAAAACTTTTGAATTATCGTTTTTATTTTTCTGAGCAGCCCCTTTTAATGAAACAGAATTTGCCTAATCAAGAACCGGCAGTCGAAGGGTTTAATTTGGATTGGTTTACAGACGAATTTAAACGGAGAAACTTTGAAGCTGCTTTTAACTATCTTCAGGAACATGTAACAAAGCTCTCTGATTGTTACACATTGGATGTATACGAATATAAGTCATTTATCGGGAACATTGTCTTTAATACTACGGTTCTCCTTGGAAACATGGAGTACGATGTAAAGGAATTGGAGCATGCGAAGTATTCATATTTTAAGATGATTGAAGAAGCAAAAACTTCTAATGAGGTAAAGAGTCAATTGGATAAGTTTATTAAGGAAGCGAAACAATGTATTTCTTCTTCCCATAATCCTCTCGACAATCAGAATATGAAAAAACTATTGGAATTTATCAAGGAACATTATGCGGAGCCGCTGAACCTTACAGATGTGGCGAAGCATTTTCATTTTAACCCTTCCTATTTATCAAGTTATTTTTCAACTCATAATACTGAAGGTTTTATTGAGTATTTAAATCGGATTCGAATTGAAGAAGCTTCAAAACTTCTTGTTGAAGGAAGGGCAACTATTTCCGAAATCAGCGGCATGGTTGGTTATTCCGATCACAGTTATTTTTGCAAAGTATTTAAAAAAATCACTGGTCTTTCACCAAGCCAATATAGAAGAAAACAAAACACGAGATAAGAGATGGTATCAAGATGAGATTAATTCCTGAACGGTTTAAACATAACAACTTATTTATCACCATGTTTCTAATTAGTGTTATCATCATTATCACCGTTTCTATCACGATAACATGGACTACGATTCGGATGTCAGAGCAATTCTTTTTTGAGAAATTTAGTATTACAAATGCGAAAGTAATGGATCAGGTGAAAGATAGCTTTGAGACCTATAATTATTCTATTGTCATCGCATCTAACAAGTTATTGCAGAGCGGCACCATTAAGAGAATTCTTACAGATGAGAGTAACGATGTTCAGCGCTTGAATGATTATTTTACCCTGGGTCAACAGATGAACCGAATAGAATCAAGTGTGGACACTTACGAAACAAGTATCATCGTCACGGGTTTAAATGGAATCATTTATTCGACCGACCGGCCTTATTGGCCCATTACCGATGATGAGTTGAAGTCGGGTGACATTACCAAGAATACCCTTATAGAACCTAAGCGGTTAATGTACCAATACGACGAGCTGCCTGATAAAGAAGATGGACGTTACATAGTCACTACGAAAGCGTTAATGGAACGAACTTCTGGAAATGTATATGGAACGATGTATTTCGCGATTAAAGAGAATGAGTTCAGAAAGTTTTATTCCAATTACACTAGTCCTGGTAATCATGTTTTCTTAGTAAACAAATCTGGAGTGATTATGTCGAGTAATCGGACAAAGCTAATCGGTGAAAGGTCGGAGAGGCTCCTTCAATTTGCCGATGAAATAGTTTCTGAACCAAAAGATTACATGGTTAAAAACTTTTTGGGAAAAGAACAAATAATCTTAATGGAGTATCTTCCATCCCTTGAAATGTACATGTTTAATATCATCGATAAAGAAACGGTATTTGGCACTCTAATCGATAAGAAGAAGATTGTGCTTATTTCGATGGGGATTGTCTTTGTGGCACTGATCATTGTGTTTTTCGCCTCAAGAAGAATGACAAATTCATTATCAAAGCTGGTAAAGCAAATTGGAAGTACTTCTAAGCACGAGTTTGACAAGTATGTAACGGTATCAGGTACATATGAAACAAAGCAAATTGGGCATGCATTTAACTCGATGCTCGATGAACTTCATGAGTATGTGGACCAGCTTGTTGTTTCACAAAAAAATCAGCGAAACGCTGAACTTGCTGCCCTGCAGCAGCAAATTAATCCGCACTTTCTATACAATACACTAACATCCATTAAATTTATGGTTCAACAGGGCGGAAAAGAAGAGAGTGAAGCGACCATAAATGCATTGATTTCTTTGCTTCAGAACACCATAGGCAATGTCAGTGAAACGATTACTGTTGAGCAGGAACTGGATAATTTAAAGAATTACGTATTAATTAATCAAAAGCGTTATGGTGATCGGATTAAAGTAAACTATTTTGTCACGCCTGATTGTATGGATTTACAGGTACCAAAACTGATTCTTCAGCCTTTTATGGAGAACTCCTTTTTCCATGGCTTTATCCGTAAGCCGTCAGGTTATATTAATGTCTTAGTCTGGCAGGATGGGAATACCCTGACGTGTGAGGTTATTGATAATGGTGACGGTATGGAAGTTTCAGAAGATAACACCCTGCCTGACACGAAGCGTAAACAGCAGCATTTCTCAGGTATTGGTGTACGAAATGTGCATGAGCGTATTCAGCTGATTTATGGAGAAGAGTATGGAGTAACCATCTCCAGCACACTGGGAGAAGGGACAAAGGTCCGAATTACACTTCCAATTCAAAAATAATCCAAGTATCTAAAGAATGTACAAATTAACAAATGTAAACGGAACCAATTATCTGAAAAAAGTACAAAATGTTAGAAATATCGTCCTAACAGTAAACCCCGGGCTGGTGCTAACATAAGAAATGTAAGGTGGACAGCGCTTACAAAACCAATATCATAATCACTTGGGGGAATATCAATGAAGAAAGTACTTGCTCTATTTTTAGTAAGCCTACTGTTGTTGACTGCTTGTTCTTCAGGGTCAAAAACAAAAGATACTTCCGGAGATGCAAAAGATTCAAATAAAGTAACTGTGTGGGCATGGGATCCAAATTTTAATATAAAAGCTATGGAAATAGCAAAAGAAGCTTATGCATCTGAGAATAAAGACGTAGAGATTGAAATTATTGAAAATGCACAGGATGACATCATTCAAAAGCTTAATACAAGCTTGAGCTCTGGAACTACAAAAGGGCTTCCGAATGTTGTTTTAATTGAAGATTATCGTGCACAAAGCTTCTTGCAGGCATATCCTGACATGTTCCATGAATTGACTGGTACATTTAAAGCAGAAGACTTTGCAGATTACAAAATTGCTCCAACAAGCTTTGAAGGTAAAAACTATGGCCTTCCATTTGATACTGGAGTAACAGGATTATACGTAAGAACAGATTATTTAGAACAAGCTGGCTATACAGTTGAAGATTTGCAAAATATCGACTGGGACAAATACATTGAAATCGGTAAAAAAGTAAAAGAAACAACTGGTAAGCAAATGTTAACGCAGGATCCAAATGATCTTGGATTAATTCGTATGATGATCCAAACTGCTGGCTCATGGTACTTAGAAGAAGATGGTGTAACACCTGACTTGGCTGATAATGAAGCACTAAAAGCTGCTTTTGAAACATATAAAAAGCTTTTGGATGCGGATTTAGTGAAACCTGTATCTGACTGGAGCCAATTCTTAGCAGGTTTCAATAGCGGGGAAGTGGCAACTGTACCAACAGGAAACTGGATCACTCCTTCTATTAAAGCTGAAGCTTCACAATCTGGTAAATGGGCAGTTGTGCCATTCCCTACACTGCCTGGTGTAGCTGATTCGGTTAATGCTTCAAACTTAGGCGGAAGCTCTTGGTATGTTCTTAATGTACCAGGAAAAGAAAAAGCAGCAGATTTCCTAGCAAAAACGTTTGGTTCAAGTGTTGAATTCTATCAAACCATTAATAAGGAAATTGGAGCGATTGGAACGTATAAGCCGGCATCTGAAGGTGAAGCGTATCAGGCTGCAGATGAATTCTTTGGCGGACAGAAAATTATTGCTGATTTCGCTGCCTGGACAGCAGAAATTCCACAAGTAAACTTCGGTTTACACACTTATGCAATTGAAGACATTCTTGCAGTAGAAGCACAAAACTATATTAAAGGTAAGGACCTTGATAAGGCGCTAAAAGACGCGCAAGGTCAAGCTGAAACACAAGTAAAATAAATTCATATGAAAGTAAGCTTCGGGTACTCGCCGGCTTCTCCTCTTCGGTTTAGTGGAGCGAACAGTGTCAGGCGAGTGTCTCGGAGCTTTTCTTTTAAAATAATATACCAGGTAAGGAGCTGAATAGATGTGATACCTGCAAAAGCCAACCCAACCATGCAAACAGCTAAGTCCACTCGGGGGCTCAGAGTGAAAAACGCAGCTATTGGCTGGTCATTCGTTGCTATAGCCGCTGTAATGATTTTTTTATTTTATTTTTATCCAATGATTCAGGCATTCATCATGTCTTTACAATCCGGCAGGGGAACAAACTTAACATTTGTCGGCCTTGAGAACTATGCACGTTTATTAAAAGACCCAGTATTTCTGACTACGGTAAAAAATACCGTTATTTATTTAATCATTCAAGTACCAATTATGATTATTCTTGCATTATTTATTTCTGTTTTACTAAATGATAAAACGCTGAAGTTTAAAGGCTTTTTCCGTACAGCAATCTTTTTACCATGTGTAACATCACTCGTTGCCTATTCTGTTACATTTAAATACTTATTTGGACAGGATGGCATCGTGAACATCATGTTAATGAAGATGTCGCTTATTGCAGAACCAATTTCATGGTTAACAGATCCGTTTTGGGCGAAAATTACCATCATCGCCGCGATTACATGGCGTTGGACCGGTTATAATATGATCTTTTATCTATCTGCACTGCAGAATGTTGATCATTCTATTTATGAAGCAGCAAAAATAGATGGGGCTTCCCCTATTCAAACTTTTTTCAAGATTACCATTCCAATGTTAAAACCTATTATCTTATTTACTTCGATTACTTCCACCATAGGTACGCTTCAATTATTTGATGAAGTTATGAATATCACGGCGGGTGGACCAGGAAATGCTACGATGACCATCTCTCAGTATATTTATAATCTATCCTTTAAATATACTCCGGACTTTGGATATGCGGCGACCGTTTCCTATGCAATTGTCATTCTGATTGTAATCTTCTCTATTATTCAGTTTAAAGTGGCGGGTGATAAAAATGCTTAAAAAAGTCTTTGGTTATGGATTCCTCTCAGTTGCGGCTATCATTTCGATCTTCCCGTTTTTATGGATGATAGTTAGTTCCACGAATAAATCGGTTGATGTTACAAAAGGAAGGTTATTGCCAGGCAGCCATTTTATGGAGAATTTAAACAATCTCTTGAATACAGTGGATCTCGTACCAGCATTAATGAATTCAGCAAAGATTTCCATTATCACTACTATTTTAGGGATGCTGATTGCCTCATTGGCTGGATATGGATTTGAAATTTATCAAAGTAAATCAAAAGATTATTTATTCAATTTCCTGCTGCTCTCGATGATGATTCCATTTGCAGCATTAATGGTGCCGTTATTCCGAATGTTTGGAACAATATCACAAAATGCTCCATTCATTGGAATTGATACGATCTCGGCGGTTATCCTGCCGACGGTTACCACTGCCTTTCTGATCTTTTTCTTTAGACAGAGTACGAAGATGTTTCCAAAGGATATCCTTGAAGCAGGAAGAATAGACGGTTTAACGGAGTTAGGTGTGTTTTTCAGAATTTATATTCCAACAATGAAAACCACCTATGCAGCAGCTGCTATTATTACATTTATGGCAAGCTGGAACAGCTACCTTTGGCCGCTGGTGGTGCTCCAGTCACCAGAAAATCAAACGATTCCATTACTTATTTCAAACCTAGGTTCGAGTTATTCTCCTGACTTTGGTGTCATCATGACTGCCATCGTTATTGCGACTCTGCCAGCAGCGCTAATCTTCTTTATTATGCAAAAGCATTTTGTTGCCGGTATGATGGGTTCTGTAAAATAATAGAATCAGAAATTGTAGATAGGAAGTGTGATAGATATGAAGACCACTCCAAGTTTATCTTGGCTTACAGATGTGAATGTATTTGCGGTGAATCGGGTACCAGCTCATTCTGACCATATATATTACGAAACATTGGAGGAGGCAGAGAGCGCTTCCCGAATGAAGCTGCGTCATGAATTAAATGGAAATTGGAAGTTTTACTACAGTATGAATCCAGACCATAGACCTGTAAACTTTTTCGAGCAAGATTATCCTTGTGCAGGCTGGGGGGATATTACGGTTCCAGGGCACATCCAGCTCCAGGGCTATGGGCAGCCGCAATATGTAAACACAATGTATCCATGGGATGGCCATCATGAGCTTCGTCCTCCAGAGATTCCGACTTACCATAATCCAGTTGGAAGCTATGTGAAATATTTCAACGTCCCAGCTGCTATGGAAAATAGACCGGTGTATATTTCTTTTCAAGGTGTAGAATCTGCCTTTTATGTATGGTTAAATGGTGAGTTCGTAGGCTACAGTGAGGACTCTTTTACACCTGCAGAGTTTGACCTTACTCCTTATTTAATAGATGGAGAGAATAAGCTGGCAGTAGAGGTTTATCAGCGGAGCACCGGCAGCTGGCTGGAAGATCAGGATTTTTGGAGATTTTCAGGAATTTTCCGTGATGTTTATCTTTATACTGTTCCAGAAATTCATGTTTCTGACCTGCATGCTCGTCCTGAACTAGATTCAACTTTTACAAAAGGGACACTTTCAGTTGATTTAAAGCTTCAAGGAAAGCCTGCTTCAAAAATAAGTGCAGAATTAGTTGATGCCAATGGTACCCTTGTCAAAACGAGTGAAGCTGAAAATGTTGATGGCAAGTGGTCTATAAACCTTGCTATTGAGGAGCCATCACTTTGGAGTGCAGAAAGTCCATATTTATATAAATTATTTATTCAAATCTATAACGAGTCAGGCCGTTTGGTCGAGGTTGCAGCTCAAAAGATTGGATTTAGAAGATTTGAACTGGTAAATAAAATTATGCATATTAATGGGGAGCGCATTGTATTCAAGGGAGTAAACCGTCACGAATTTAATCCACGTCATGGCCGGGCAATTACCAAAGAAGACATGCTCTGGGATATCAAAACCTTGAAACAACATAATATCAATGCAGTTCGTACATCTCATTATCCGAACCAAAGTTATTGGTATGAGTTATGTGATGAATATGGTGTTTATGTCATCGATGAGATGAATCTTGAAACACATGGGTCGTGGCAAAAGATGGGGGCTGTAGAGCCATCTTGGAATATTCCCGGTAATAGGCCTGAATGGGAACCAATTGTTATGGACCGTGCAATCTCTATGGTAGAGCGGGATAAAAATCACCCTTCTATATTGATTTGGTCATGTGGTAACGAATCCTATGCAGGTGAAGTCATCTTGAATGTCTCTAAATACTTCAAGAAGGTTGACCCTGGCAGACTTGTTCATTATGAAGGTGTATTCCATAACCGTGATTATAACGATACAAGTGACATGGAAAGCCGCATGTATGCAAAGCCGGCTGATATTGAGAAATATCTAACAGAGAATCCAGAAAAGCCATATATCTCCTGCGAGTATATGCATGCAATGGGGAATTCACTTGGAGGTATGTACAAATATACAGATTTAGAACAGAAGTATCCAATGTATCAGGGCGGATTTATTTGGGATTATATTGATCAATCACTTTATAAAAAAGATCGTTACGGAAATGAATACCTTGCCTACGGCGGTGATTTTGGCGATCGTCCGACCGACTATGGTTTCTGTACAAATGGAATTGTCTATGCGAACCGAGAGCTTTCACCTAAAATGCAGGAAGTGAAATTTTTATATCAAGATTTCAAACTAGTACCAGATAGGACAGGTGTAAGAATCAAAAATGAAAGCCTGTTCACCAATACCGCGGACTACGAGCTCGAGTATGTTTTATACCATGAAGGAAAGGAATTGTACCGAAATAGACTGCAGGCTGTAGTTGAACCGCAAAGTGAGGGTCGCTTTGAGTTTGATATTCCTTCAGAGTTCAATGGTGAAACAGGCGAGTACTGTATTCAAACATCACTATTGTTGAAGGAAAGTACCCTTTGGGCAGAAGCAGGATATGAAATTGCTTTCGGACAGTTTATAGAACAGGCTGGTACAAGGGAAATAGCTCAGCCAAACGGAGAACTGCGAGTTGCGTATGGGGATGTTAATATTGGTGTTCACGGCCGTGACTTCACAGTTATGTTCTCAAAAGGTGCAGGAAGCCTAGTATCACTGAACTATGCTGGGAAAGAGATGATTTCATTACCGCCTGCACCATTGTTCTGGAGAGCAACGACGGATAATGACCGCGGGTATTCACAAGGTTTCCATTCCGGAGTTTGGTATGCAGCTAGTTTAGCGAGAAAGTGTGTAAATATAGAGGTCAAGGAGAACAGCAATACTGTTACTGTTGCTTTTACCTATAAATTCTCGATTCATTCTGATGTCGAGGTTAAGACAGCATACACTGTTTATGCAGATGGAAGTGTTCGTGTGAAGTCTGCGTATAAAGGTGCAGAGAATCTGCCGCAGCTGCCGACTTTTGCAGTGTCCTTCAAGGTTCCAGCAGATTATGATCAATTAGATTGGTATGCAATGGGTCCAGAAGAGAATTATTCTGACCGTGCAATGGGAGCAAAGCTAACGACCTTTAAAAATCAAGTATCAGATAGCCTATCAGGATATGTTATGCCGCAGGAATCTGGAAATAGAACAGGGGTCCGCTCCGTCAGCGTGACAAACCGAAATGGTCAGGGAATTAGAATTTCGTCGATCACTGAACCGCTGGAATGTAACCTAAGTCCATATACAGCGTTTGAACTTGAGAATGCCCAGCATGTTTATGAGCTTCCACCTGTTCATTATACCGTGATAACTGTTGCCAGCAGGCAAATGGGTGTTGGCGGAGACGACAGTTGGGGAGCGCCAGTTCATGACGAACACCTTATCAAGGCAAATCAAGATATGGAATTTGTATTTATGATACAACGAGTTTAATTCTCATATAGTAATCTTTGAAAAAACTAGTTAAAGTTTGGAAGAGCCTGAATGCTCAGGCTCTTTATTTTATATATAAGGAGCAGGGCGATGCACATCTATATAAATCAAGAAAACCAGCAATTTCATTTAACGAATGATCAAGTGAGTTATATTTTCCACGTGATGAAAAATGGGCAGTTAGGTCATCTTTACTATGGAAAAGCATTGCGGCATAGAGAAGATTTTTCCCATCTGCAAATCTATGATGTTCCAACAGGTGCCAGCTGCCATGTGTATGAAGATGATCCAGCTTTTGTATTAGAAACACTGCGCCAGGAATATCCTGCATACGGAAATTCAGACTTCCGTGAACCGGCTATTTCGGTCAAGAAGGAAAATAAACCTCATGTTCCCACTTTCATATATGACTCCTATAGAGTGATAGAAGGAAAGCCGCGCCTAGAGGGACTTCCAGCAACGTACAGCAGAGAAGCAAGTACGTTGCAAATTCAATTAAAGGATGAATTCCTTCAGGCAGAATTAACATTAAACTATACCATTTTTGCTGATAAGCCTGTGATTACAAGAAGTGCATCACTAACAAACGCTGGTTCCGATAATCTAGTAATTGAACGATTAATGGGGGCATCCCTTGACCTTTCAGATAAGAATTTTATGTTTACCCATTTAGCTGGGGCATGGGCCAGGGAAAGGCATGTGAAGGAACGTCAACTTGAAACTGGAATTCAATCGATTTCCAGTATACGGGGAGCCAGCTCTCACCACCATAATCCGTTCTTAGCTTTAAGAAGACCTGATGCAACGGAGCATAACGGAGAAGTGTACGGCTTTAACTTTGTATATAGCAGTAATTTCCTTATGCAGGTGGAAGTAGATCACTATGACATGGCAAGGGTAATAGTGGGAATTCATCCCTTTGCTTTTAATTGGGATCTCACACCAGAAGAAAGCTTTCAAACACCAGAGGTGGTCATGGTTTATTCGGATAAAGGCTTAAATGGGATGAGTCAAGCCTTCCACCAGCTTTACCGTGAAAACTTGATTCCTGAACAATGGAAAAAGGAAGATCGTCCGATATTAATCAATAACTGGGAAGCCACATACTTTGATTTCGATGAGGAAAAGCTAGTTAATATCGCAAAGTCTGCTAGTGAATTGGGGATTGAAATGCTAGTCCTAGATGATGGCTGGTTTGGAAAAAGAAATGATGATACCACTTCGCTGGGAGATTGGCATGTTGACTTTACTAAACTTCCGAATGGATTAGAAAGCCTTGCTAAAAAAATAAATGAGACCGGTATGAAATTTGGGCTCTGGTTTGAACCGGAAATGATTAGTCCGAACAGCGAGTTATTTAAAGAGCACCCTGATTGGGCTGTTGGGATGCCAAATCAGCACCGAACTTTAGGCAGAAATCAGCTGGTACTTGATTTTTCTAGACCTGAAATTGTTGATTATCTTTATGAAAAAATGTCCGGAATAATTAAACAAACGAATCTCTCTTATATAAAATGGGATATGAACCGCAACATCACGGAGCCTTTCTCACAAAATTTAGCACCGAACCAGCAAGGGGAGTTTTTCCACCGCTATATTTTAGGCGTTTATTCACTGTATGAAAGGTTAACAAGTGAGTTCCCTCATGTCTTGTTTGAATCCTGTGCCGGCGGAGGCGGACGCTTTGACCCTGGAATGTTGTATTATGCGCCACAAACTTGGACGAGTGATAATACGGACGCGGTTGAAAGACTGAAAATCCAATATGGAACATCCTTTGCCTATCCGTTGTATAGCATGGGATCTCATGTTTCAGCTGTTCCCAATCATCAAACATATAGGGAAACCCCGTTGTCTACACGTGCAAATACGGCTTACTTTGGTACATTTGGCTATGAATTAGATCCACACTCATTAACAGAGCAGGAACGGGAGGAGATTAAAGCGCAGGTTGCTTTTTATAAAGAGCAACGCCGCTTGATTCGGGATGGCCATTTTTATCGACTATTGAGTCCGTTCTCAGGTAATGAAACTGCTTGGATGGTGGTTAGTCCAGACCAATCAGAAGCACTAGTTGGTTATTATAAGGTATTAGCTGCGCCGAATTCTTGTAAACAGCAAACATTACGTCTAAGTGGTTTATCGAATGATAAAGAATATGAAGTAAATGGGCGTACCTATTATGGTGATGAACTAATGCAAATAGGTTTTGGGCTTCCAACTGAATTTAACGGAGTAAACTCAGGGTCATCAGAACGACATGGCGACTTCCAATCAAACATCTTTTACTTAAAATGTTCGGATAACAATGTGAAATAATCTCTTAATTAAGCAGTGTGTATTAGGTATACACTGCTTTTTAATGATTATTTAGTAAAAATTTTAGTAAAAAGTAATGGATTATTTTTACCAGATGAAATAAAATAAACATATAGATAGAATGATGGAGGGACGATAATGAACAGCACAAAGTTAACAACTACATTTAGAGAAATATTTGATGCCCAGCCTGAGCAAGCATTCTTTGCTCCAGGGAGAATTAACTTAATTGGAGAACATACAGATTACAACGGCGGTCATGTCTTTCCATGTGCCATTACTTATGGAACCTATGCCTTAGCCAAAAAAAGGGATGACAATCTTGTCCGCCTTTACTCAGTAAATTTTCCGGAAAAAGAGATTATTGAATTTGATTTAACTCAATTAGAATATGATAAGCAGCACCATTGGGCCAATTATCCAAAAGGGATGATTCGTTATATAAAGGAAGCAGGCCATGATATTCCACAAGGGTTTGAGTGTGTAATAGAAGGAAATATCCCAAATGGAGCCGGACTTTCATCATCTGCATCCATTGAACTGCTAACAGGAGTGCTGTTAGATGGGTTATTTAATTTAGGGATAGACCGCTTGGATATGATTAAGATTGGTAAAAGAGTTGAAAATGAATTCATTGGTGTCAACAGTGGAATTATGGACCAATTTGCCATTGGAATGGGAAAAAAGGACGCTGGAATCTTACTTGATTGCCAAACATTGAACTTTCAGTACGCTCCCATTAAGCTAGAAGGTTACAAGATTTTAATCATGAATACCAATAAGCGCAGAGAACTGGCAGACTCCAAATACAATGAGCGCCGTGGAGAGTGTGAGCAAGCATTGTCTCAGCTTCAGGAAAAACTTTCAATCCAAGCACTTGGCCAGCTGACAGAAGCGGAATTTGATGAGAATCAAAATTTAATAACGAACGAAACAGTTCGTAAACGTGCAAAACATGCCGTGTATGAGAATGTAAGAACCCTTAAGGCTCTTGAAGAATTAAAGGCAGGGAACCTTGGGGCGTTTGGACAATTAATGAATCAATCACATATTTCGCTTCGAGACGATTATGAAGTGACTGGTGTTGAACTAGACAGTTTAGTAGAAGCTGCTTGGAAACAGCCAGGTGTCATTGGTGCCCGCATGACAGGAGCCGGATTCGGAGGCTGTGCCATTGCGATCGTTAAAAATGAACAGGTTGAGAGCTTTATAGCTAATGTTGGTGCAGATTATCAGAACAAAATTGGATATCCTGCAGATTTCTATGTAGCAAGTATCGGAGATGGCGCAAAAGAAATTCAGATGGGGGAATTTGAATGAGTATTCTTGTTTTAGGCGGTGCGGGTTACGTTGGTTCGCACGCGGTTTATCAGTTAATTGATCAAGGGTCACAAGTGGTGGTTATCGATAATTTACAAACCGGCCACCGAGATGCTATTCATCCAAAGGCACAATTCTATGAAGGGGATATCCGCAGCCGTGAGTTTATGCGTTCTGTGTTTGAAAAGGAAGACATTGATGCCATTTTGCATTTTGCCGCTAACTCGCTTGTTGGCGAATCGATGACAGAACCCTTAAAGTACTTTGATAACAATGTATTTGGTACACAAATTGTTCTTGAAATGATGAAGGAATTTAATGTGAAGCACATCATCTTTTCATCAACAGCAGCGGTGTATGGCGAACAGAAGGTCGTGCCGATTACAGAAACCGCGGCAACTATTCCTACAAACACATATGGTGAGACGAAGCTCACAATGGAAAAAATGATTGCTTGGTGTGAAAAGGCATTCGACCTTAAGTATGTATCACTCCGATACTTTAACGTTGCCTCGGCAAGAAGCGGTGGTGAGATTGGAGAGGACCATAACCCTGAAACACATTTGATTCCTGTTGTCTTAGAGGCGGCTTTAGGAAAGAGACCGGCTGTCACTGTTTTTGGACAAGATTATGATACAGCAGATGGTACCTGCGTCCGAGACTATATTCATGTTGAGGACTTAATTAATGCCCATTTACTTGCTCTGAAATATTTACAAAACGGCGGAGACAGTAATATTTTTAATCTAGGAAGCAGCCAAGGGTTTTCAGTAAAAGAAATAATTGAGACAGCGAAAGAGGTAACGGGTATAGATATTCCTGTTCAATTCGGTGACCGCCGTTCTGGGGATCCAAGTACGTTAATCGCTTCTTCGGAAAAAGCAAGAAGTGTACTAGGATGGAATCCAACTCGAACATCTATCCACCAAATTATTAGCGACGCATGGAACTGGCATCAGCACCATCCAAATGGATATGAGAGGTGAGTAACATGATCAATCAACGAATCCAACAATTAATCAATAAAGCGATTGCTGCTGACTTAATGCCTCAAGAAGATGAAATTTATGCACGTAATCAAATTCTTTCACTCTTGAAAATAGTTGATTTTAGTGAATGCGATGGAGAATCTAATTTAGAAATTCCAGATTTATTAGAACAAATTGTAGACTATGCCTGTGAACAAGGTATTATTGAAGATATTTTTGACGAAAAAGAAATTTTTTCAAGTAAAATCATGAACTGTTTTATGGCACGCCCTTCAACCGTTAATCAAATGTTCTACGAGAAATACAAACAAAGCCCGATTGATGCAACAGAGTTTTTTTATGAGTTAAGTAAAAATAGTAATTATATACAGATGAAGCGTATCCGCAATAATATTGAGTACAAGGTTAATACGGAGTACGGCGAGCTGGATATTACAATCAATTTATCGAAGCCAGAAAAAGACCCAAGAAGTATAGAGCTTGAACGAGCAATGGTAAAGACAAATTATCCTAAATGTTTACTTTGTGTGGAAAATGAGGGGTATGCGGGGAGAATTGGACACCCAGCTCGCTCTAATCATCGTTTGATCAGGTTGAATCTCGTAGAAGAGAATTGGCTCCTGCAATATTCTCCTTATGTTTACTATAATGAGCATTGTATTGTGCTGTCAGAGGAACATAGGGATATGAAAATCACTTCAGCGGCGTTCAGAAGGTTACTATCTTTTGTTGAACAGTTTCCACATTACTTTGTTGGATCCAATGCTGACTTACCGATTGTCGGGGGTTCAATTTTATCTCACGATCATTATCAGGGAGGTCATTACGACTTTGCGATGGCAAAAGCAGAAGATGATTGGAATTTTGAGTTAGAAGGTTTTCCAAATGTACAGGGTTCCGTTGTGAAATGGCCAATGTCAGTTATCCGTTTGAGGTCAAGTGAAATTGGAGCTCTGGTGGAAGCCGGAGAACATATTCTAACTGCATGGAGAAATTACAGCGATGAATCAGTAGGAATTTATGCAAAAACTGGTGATACGCCACATAATACCATTACACCTATTGCGCGCAAAAAACAGGATTTCTATGAACTGGACTTAGTTCTTCGGAATAACCGGACAAGTGAGGAGCATCCACTTGGAATTTATCATCCTCATCAAGATGTTCATCATATTAAGAGAGAAAATATCGGGCTTATTGAAGTAATGGGTCTTGCAGTGCTCCCAGCACGATTAAAAGCTGAACTTGGAGAGGTAGAAGATTTCATACTAGGAAAAACAGATTCTGTTGCTGATTATCACATGGATTGGGCGAAGAATTTAAAAGATCGATATCAATCTGTGGTAACAGAGTCAAACGTGGAAGCAATAGTAAGAGAAGAGACAGGGAAAAAGTTTTTAAAAGCATTAGAAGATGCTGGTGTTTATAAGCGAAATGAAGATGGTCAAGCCGGATTCAAACGTTTTATACATTCTTTATGCTAGGTTTTCAGAAACGGTCATGCAGGCTGATATCTCAAATTTATGAAGTAAATAATGGAGTGGAAAAGTGATGAAAATACAAGAAAAATTATTTGGTACGTACCAAGATGAGTCAGTGATTGAGTATACACTTTTGAATGATTCGGGTATGTCAGTGTCATGCTTGAATTACGGTTGTATTATTACGAAGGTGTTGGTTCCTGACCGCAATGGAATCGTGGAGAATGTTGTGCTTGGTTTTGAAAACTTTGAGGATTACCTTGATCTGTCCCCGTATTTTGGTTCTGTTGTCGGACGTGTGGCAGGAAGAATTAATCATTCAAAGTTTGAATTGGATGGAAAAACATACCAGGTAACACCTAATGAGGGGATTAATCATCTGCACGGTGGTAAAAAGGGCTTTAATTCAGTGATCTGGAAAACGGAACCCATTGAAGGTGAGAATGCCATTGGATTAAAATTTTTCTATCATAGTCCGGATGGAGAAGAAGGCTACCCAGGTAATTTGGATACGACCATCACATATCTTTTAAATAATCAAAATGAGTTGAGTATTTCTTATGAAGCTCGCAGTGATCAAAAAACAATTGTAAATTTAACGAACCATTCTTATTTTAATCTAAGCGGCAATATTAAAAGAGATTGTTCTGATCATATTTTACAGTTAGAAAGTGATCGCTTCCTGGAGCTTGGCGAAGATTTGATACCAACCGGAAGAATGATCGATGCTACGAATACGCCATTCGATTTCAAGCATGGTCGACTGTTAAAAGCAGGAATGAAATCTTCACATCCGCAAAATGTACTTGCTGGAAACGGGTACGATCATCCGCTTGTTTTTTCAAATAAGGGAGAAAACACAGTTGCGTTAAGCGAAAAAGAAAGTGGCAGGACATTGTTAATAACAACAGACCAGCCATGTGTGGTCCTGTATACTTCCAATACATTAGAGGGTCCATTTTCAATATCTGGGGTGCGGGCAAGGAATTACTTAGGTGTATGCCTTGAGACTCAGGGTCTCCCTGACGCCATTAATCAGCCGGAATTTCCAACCATTGTTTTAAACCCAGGGGAAGTATATAAGGCGAAAACAAATTATCGCTTTTTTTCTAATACTATAGGGGTTTAATGAATGGCTACGATAAAGGATATTGCAGAATTAGCTGGAGTTTCGATCGCAACTGTATCCCGAGTATTAAATTATGATAGTACATTATCCGTTGGTGATGAAACAAAAAAGAGAATATTTGAGGCTGCAGAGCAGCTTTCTTATAAAAAGAAACAAGCTAAAAAACTAGAAACAGGGAAAATTGCACTTTTGCAATGGTATACAGAAAAAGAAGAACTGGAAGATTTATATTATATGTCGATACGGTTGGGTGTCGAAAACCAAGCCAGACAATTGGGCTTTTCTGTAGCAAAGTACTTTCAAGATAACTATGGAGACCTAAAACAGGACGAGGTCCAAGGTCTTATTGCAATCGGAAAATTTAGTAATAAGCAAATAAAAGATTTGGTGTCCATTACAAATAATATTGTTTTTGTAGACACTTCACCCGATGAAGAACAGTACGATTCTATCGTTATTGATTTCGAAAAGGCAACTAAAAAAGTGATCGATCATTACTTAACCAATGGTCACGAGAAGATTGGATATATTGGAGGGAGAGAGGTTTTTAAAGATCAAACCTCTCTAATCGAGGACCAAAGAGAGAGCACCTTCAAAGCTTATCTGGCAGAAAAAGGACGATTAAATGAAGATTTTATGTATGTAGGGGCATTTTCCGTTTCTGATGGTCATGCATTGATGAAAAAGGCCATCCACGAACACGGTGAAAACTTACCAACTGCATTTTTTGCGGCGAATGATTCGCTGGCAATTGGTGCACTCCGAGCTTTATTAGAGGAA
>Ga0182744_1001465_pt1 | contig 20511 bp, 13 predicted proteins | sample eDN3rd30CKraftMG_FD_128525 | JGI IMG/M metagenome (GOLD analysis project Ga0182744, IMG submission 128525) | Enriched Miracle-Growth compost microbial communities from Emeryville, California, USA - eDNA 3rd pass 30_C Kraft MG (version 2) (version 2) ...
ATCTTGAAGTGTGCCCTGCACGGCGCACACTGCCGCAGGAGGACCGCGTTGACCGAGGCCGCAGCCCCGAACCAGCCCCACCGTTTAACCACTCACGCCGATGTGGTGGCCGCAGCCAACAACCCCGAGGTGTTTTCCAGCGCAACCTCCCGGTTCTTGCACGTGCCCAACACAATGGACGGCGAGCAGCACCGCGCCTACCGCGATCTCGTGGATTCCTATTTAACCGACGAGATTGTGGCCGGTTTGGAGCCGAGCTTCGCGCAGATTGCTCAGACCTTGGCAAACGAACTCCATGCCGGCACCGCGTTTGACGCAGTCAACGATTTTGGCGCCCAGTTTGCTGTGCGCGCACAGTGCGCGTGGCTCGGTTGGCCGCAGTCTCTTGAGCAGCGGCTGCTGGACTGGATGGACTCGAATGTGGCTGCGCAGCGCTCGGGCGACTCCGCACGCAATGCGCAGGTGGCCGCGGACTTTGATGCAATTGTGCGCGAGCAGGTTGAGGCGCGCGCTCTTGACACAACAGATTCAACCGCCGATGTGACCGCGCGCCTCGCAGCGGAGCAGGTCAACGGTCAGCCGCTTACTACTGAGGAAATCGTCTCGATCCTGCGTAACTGGACTGCTGGGGATCTTTCCTCGCTCGCACAGTGTCTTGGCGTTGTTGTGGCGCAGGTGCTTTCTATGCCGGATTTGCACCACCGCGTCACTTATTTGGCTAAGCGCGTGGATGACGAGCGCGCCGACTATGAACTTGACCGGATTATCGACGAATGCATTCGCATCACGGACCCGTTCATTACCTCCAAACGCATTACCACCTGCCCGGTTCGTCCGTCTGCGAATGCCACCGAACTTCCTGCTGGCCACCCGGTGATACTTGATTGGGCGGCTGCCAATAATGACCCTGCAGTATTTGCCGGTTCGAAGTTTGGTGACCCTGATTCGTTTGACCCGTATGCCAATGCCCCACACAACCTCGTCTATGGCACTGGTCCACATGTGTGCCCCGGCCGAGGGCTTTCCACCATGGAGTTGCGGGTTGCCACACGTGCACTATTTGGCACTTTGCTCCTTGCCCCGTCTGGTGCAGATTGGCTCGAAGCTGAGCAGCCGCCGCTTGGCGGTTGGAAGCACGTTCACGTGCGAGTTGGCTAACACGGAAAATTCATCCACGCTGGGACTAAGGTCCAAAAATGAAACCTAACCTGCGCACTTGACCGATACATGACCTTCCCACCTGCATCTTTGTGTTCCTCAACACAGGAATTTTGCAGGACTGCAATTTCACAAAGATGTAAAGTTGCAGTAGTGCAAAATTGACCAGCGTTGGTTGCGAGGGCAACCGCCCTCCACCACGGTGCCTGGTTTTAAAGCTTGGAGGGTATATGTCTGAAACAAAAGTTAAGGCAAAACGTGTTGGCCCCGATGTCGACATGACACACCAGCAGATCATGCTGGTTGTTTACGGTCTGATGGCAGGTATGTTCCTGTCCTCACTCGCGCAAACAGTTTTTGGTACCGCAATCCGCGTAATCGGTGATGATCTGCATGGACTCGACAAGCAGGCTTGGGTAACCACCGCCTACTTGATCACGTCTACAGTGAGCATGCCCATCTACGGCAAGCTCTCCGACATTTTTGGTCGCCGCGCGCTCTACATCTTTGGTGTTTCCGTATTTATTGCCGGTTCGTTGCTCTCCGCAATGTCCACCTCGATGATGATGCTCGCCGGATTCCGCGCCTTCCAGGGCATCGGCGCTGGTGCGCTCATGACGCTGCCACTTGCGATCCTCGGTGACATTCTTGCGCCTCGTGAACGCGCCCGCTATCAGGCATACTTCATGGCTGTGTTCGGCATTTCCTCAGTTCTTGGCCCACTGGTTGGTGGTCTTCTTGCCGGCGCAGATTCGATTCTGGGTATCACCGGATGGCGTTGGGTTCTGCTCATTAACCTGCCCATTGGTGCAGTTGCACTTGGCATGATCATCGCGTTCCTGCACCTGCCACAGGTTGGTCACAACAAGAACACCCGGATCGACTGGTGGGGCGCAGCAACCGTTGTGATGGCGCTCGTTCCTATCCTTCTTGTGGCCGAGCAAGGCCGTACATGGGGCTGGGGATCCGCTGGTTCTATTGCCTGCTACGTAATCGGTGTTGTTGGTCTGGTCGGGTTCGTTGTCGCTCAGGCCAAGATGGGCCAGGATGCGATCATCCCACTCAAACTCTTCCGATCGAAGGCCTTTTCCATGGCCACCGTGCTGTCCACGCTCGTTGGTTTCGGCATGTTCGGTGCAATGATGACCATCCCGTTGTACCTGCAGATTGTAAAGGGCCTGTCCCCCACGGGCGCCGGCTTTGCCATGCTGCCACTGACCATTGGTTTGATGGGGGCATCAATCTTCTCCGGTCAGTATGTTGCCCGCCGCGGCACCTACCAGATCTTCCCCATCACCGGAACTATCTCCATGGTGATTGGTTACGCGATCCTCCTGTTCACACATGACCAGCCAATGTGGCAGCTCATGTGTGCACAGTTCTTCATTGGTGTTGGTCTGGGTCAGCTCATGCAGACTCTTACGCTCGCAAGCCAGAACGCCGTGGAACCGCAGGACATGGGTGTAGCTACCAGCTCGGCAACCTTCTTCCGCCAGGTTGGTGGAACTCTGGGTACCGCTGTGCTGCTTTCAGTTCTGTTTGCTTCCCTTGGTGGAAACATCGGGCACGCCATGGAGGATAAGGAACAGCTAACCGCTGGCATCGAGGCAGCGCTCGACCCAGCCGTATCCGAGGCTCCTGTGAACGCAGCCGTAATGAAGCAGATCTGGGAGCCCCTGGTTGCTCAGGTGAAGACCCAGATCGACGTAAATGACCCTGCAGCTCGTCAGGCAGCAGCAGACGCTACGGCCGACGCTGTGATCGCACAGCTCAAGACTGCAGATGGGGCTTCCACAAGTGAGCAGTCCAGCGACACTTCGTTCCTGAACGGCGCAGACAGCCGCCTGACCCACCCGTTCTTGGACGGGTTCGCACACTCGGCTGTTGCGGTATTCCGCATCGGTATTAGCGTCATCGTCCTCTCCTTGATCCTTACGTTCTTCTTCAAGGTTCCACCGCTGCGTGCGCGCTCTGCGCTCCAGGAGAAGAAGGCCGCACTGATGGAGGAATCGCTGGCGTGAGTGATCCCGGCCTACTCGCACGGCCGCAGTTTCCCCAGTCCACCGTGCCGAGTCCCGAATGCTCGCTTCGTGAGCGCAAGAAGCAGAACACTCGTTCCGCACTGCACGCCGCTGCTTTTGCGGCGGTTCGGGACCGGGGCGTGACGGGGGTAACGATTGAGGAGATTTCAGCTGCTGCGGGTGTTTCCCCGCGCACGTTCTTCAATTACTTCCCCTCCAAGGCTGCGGCTGCGCTAGGTTTGGCTGACCCTCAGATTCCACAGTCGTGGGAGTCTTGGTTTGCTGAGCGCGAATCAAATTTCACCATCGACGATGCATGTGATTTGGTGGTGCAACTCATCAGGGAATCCATGGTTGGTGAGCATCCTTTTCAGGAGTTCATGGAGCAGCACGAGGACTTTGCCTCCGCTATTCACCACTGGGTTCGGTTGATGAAGAAGAGGGCGCGCGCATTTGTTAGTCGCGGTACTGCTAATAGGGAGGCCCGCTTGATGATCGCAGTGGTACTGGCCGCGATGATCGAGATCCTCCGCGACGAGCAGTTATATCCAGTCCCAGAGGGAACTTCCATGCTGGATTTTGATTCGCTCAACGGACGCTTGCGCCTGTGTGTTTCGGATCTTGGAAGGGTTGCCGCGAGCGTTACTGTCCCCAGCTGACAGTTTCTCCCGTAAAGCCGGGTGTGTGGTGGTGAAGGTGGGTCCCGCGGGTGCGCGGGACCCACCTTTTTACACACAGCAATCCCGCGAAGACCTCATAATCCCGATGAGACTTCACTAGGTTTCTAGGTTTTATCGTCACACTCACTAGGACGTCACCGCAAAAGGAAGACGGCCACCTCGTTGGGAAATTGATTTCCGACGAGATGGCCACGTTGGCCCTCCGGCTCACGTGGGGTGAAAACTAGTTCGCCAGACAGCCTAAAAGGTTCGGGTATCCTGAGCTACACAATTTTTGCAACCCACAAACACAACCCGCATCACGGTGAACAGCGCAAACACCCGCTAAAACTCTTACGCTCAGCCTAAGAGGTCCCATCCAGGCACGAGTGCGGCTTCAGCAAGCCGGAGACCTCGTCTGTCATTTAGCGTTGACAGAGCGTGCCGAAGTTGGAAAGATCAGCATACGAGAATCCAAGGTAATTACTCGTATTTAGGAATGTTCAAAGGAGAACTATGCCGAATATGAAAAAAGGACCCCAACGAGCCAAATACCCCTCCGATCTATTTGACCGAACATGAGGCTATAGTTCTTCACTCTAGCAAAGGTAATTACAAGGAGGGCGACCGTCTACTTGTCAGAGAGCTAGGGGGCTTGGTGGATGGGGTTCAGTACAAGCCTTCTAATGACTTTCATCAAATCTCTCGAGGTACTGCATTGGGTTTCTTCAGCTCACCTGATGAAGGTGTTCTCGAACCACTAAACCCTGAACAATCTATCTTCACATTGAGCAAGTCTGGTGAAGTCATGGTGGATGAAGGATATGAATTGAATACCGGCCAAGATGAACTGGGAAAGTATGTCTTATCAAAATAAAGCTGGATACTTTATTCTCCCCGCATGCATGGTGTATTTTGTGCTTCTGAGCGGATGCTCGTCGCCAAGTATTTGGACTGGAAGCGGGGAAGAGATCACCGAGATCTCGGGTGACAAGCACTGTGACTTGCAAGATGTTACCTTTCTTCGCTACGAGGGATCACAATTTATCCGAGACCCAAAAAACGTAATCCCAGCTGATCAGAAGAAGACGGAATTTAAGGAGAAAACCGAACTTCCTGTGGGCGCCATCGATACGGGACTGCGGTCAGAAGATCGCGAACTGTGGATAGCAAAGGACTCCACCGCCATCTATGTGGTCACCGGCAAAGGAATCGAGCAATGGCCAGAGGCCGTTTCAATAATTGGTTGTGATTGATCGCCGCTAGGGAAATTTCTTCTACGAGTAATACGCTGCCTAGCTCCTTCCGCGTGCCAAGGCATCGAACGGGACCAGTGCACATTCGGCGGACTCAACCAAATATGGAATGAACCGAGCCCGGAGCCGCGCACTGCCCGCGACTGTCCAAACATGATGCCATCGAATGCAGTTTGCACCTTGAGCAAGGCTCGTCACCCATAGGCTGGGATCCTACTCAGGATCTCATCGGGAATTTGATTTCCGACGAGATGGCCAGGTTGGCCCTTCGGCGCACGTGAGGGGGAATTTACGTCACTACCCCCAAAATGGTTCGGTTACCCCACAAGTTGTGGGGTAACCGAACCATTTTGGGGGTAGCAGCTGGAAGAACGCGCCAGGCGATAGCAGCTAGAGGAGTACGCTGTCCGCGCTACATCACGCCCTGGAAGCTGAACGTAAACGTCAGCGTCTCCCCTGCTGGCAGCAGGTACTCGGGGTGAGTGCGTGCGCCCCACGAGTTGTCACCGGCCACGCCGCGGCGCATAAGCGCCGGGCGCACCACCGTGCGAGATGACGGTGGCAGTTCGGTGTGGTGGTTGGCGTTCTCCACTTCGAATGACGTCCATGGCAGAGCCGAGAACTCCATCTCACCGGCGTGTTCAAACCGCAGGCCAAGCCCGCGATCGTTGCGCACTTCTGCCCACCGCACGCCCGTGTGGCTGCCGGATTCCTGCGGACGCAGGTACTGCGCAAGTTGCTCGGTGGTGTCCGCGCTGTACACATCCAAGCGCGCACCCAACTTGCGGTCCACGTAGCTTTCCTCCGGGCCGTGGCCGTACCAGGTCAGCTGCGTGAACTCGGGTGGCAGGCTGAGCAGCATGCCGAATTCTGGCATGTCTGGAAGCCCTTGACCTGGAGTTACAGTCACGGTGACCTCAACCCGGCCCGTGCCGTGCACGCGGTAGGTGACCTCGCTGGTGCTGGCCGGTGTAGTGGGCAGGTCATACGTGAACGTGACGTCCACGTGATCGCTACCTGAAGAAACGCGAGGTTCCTCCACGCCCTGGCGTGCAACCGCATACCGGGACGCAAGCAGCCACTGGCCGCCTTCCGAAGGCCCCTTCCACCCCAACTCGTTGGAGGTGGGAGCATGCCAGAAGTTCGGCACGGGAACCTGCGTGAGCAGCTCGTTACCGCCGTTGCGTGTCATTCCGAACCGGTAGGACTGCAACCCGCCCTGCAACTTGGAGAACAGCACCGAGAAGTTGCTGCCGTGCACTCCGATGTTGTGAATACCGGTGACCACGCGCAACCCTTGACCAACAGTCCCCACGGGCGCAGCATCCACCACAACCCGTGTGCCAAAGACACCCTGGCCCCACGCCACCTCATACCCGGCGGGAGCCCACGGCTCGTCTTCCACCAAAACAAACGAGGCCGTCACGGTGTATTCGCCGTCCTGCGGAACGGTGAACGGCAGTGGGAGGGTGGCGCTTTCGCCAGGCGCAACGTCTGTGTCCAGAGCAGTCTGAGCGATGACCTCGCCTTCCCGAGCCAGTTCCACAATGCAGTCGTATTCCGCGGTGGACGTGAAGTTCAGGCGGTTTTCCACCGTGATCCCCTCAGCGTCCACGGTGACCTTGAAGCCCTGGTAGAGGTACTTGACCTCCTGGGTGAACGGCTTGGGCGTGTGGTCCGCATACAGGATTCCGTTTCCGCAGAAGTCGGAATCGTGTGGGGCCTCGCCGTTGTCTCCGCCGTAACCAAAGAACTTCTTGCCGTACCGGTCCGTCATGGCGATGGCTTGGTCCGCAAAGTCCCAAATGAAACCACCCTGGAACAGCGGTTCGCGGTACGCCAACTCAAGGTACTTGTCTACCGCACCAAACGAGTTACCCATCGCGTGTGCGTACTCGCACAGGATGAAGGGCTTGTCCCGGTGTTCGCGCAGGTGCGCTTCCACATCCGCGGCCGGGGTGTACATCTGGCTCGTGATATCCGTGGTCTGTGGATACCGAGGATCCCAGTGCACGCCCTCGTAGTGAACGGGGCGAGTATCCACCGAGCGGAAGTAGTCGGACACCGCAAGGATGTCCGTTCCGCCGTAGGACTCGTTACCGCAGGACCAGATGACCACGCTCGCGTGGTTCTTGTCCCGTTCCACCATGCTCGCGGCCCGGTCCAGCAGCGCGGGCAGCCATTCGGGCTTGTCCCCCGGAACGGCTTCCTCAACCGGCGCGCCAAAGTAGCGCAGCCGGTCCCACATGCCGTGGGTTTCCAGGTTCATCTCATCAATGACGTACAGGCCGTATTGATCACACAGCGCGTAGAAGAACGAGTTGTTGGGATAGTGGCTGGTGCGCACGGCATTGATGCCAATGGACTTCATGAACAGGATGTCCGAGAGCACTTCCTCGCGTGTGACCACGCGCCCGTTCAGCCCAAAGTCGTGCCGGTTCACGCCACGGAACACCACGCGCTCGCCATTGATTTTGAGGATCGCATCCTCAATTTCAAAGCGGCGGATGCCAAAGTCCACGGGCACAACCTCGCTGAGGTTGCCGTCCGCATCCGTGACCTCGATCAACGCCCGGTACAGGTACGGCTTTTCGGCACTCCACAACAGCGGGTCGGTCACGTGCGCAGTGAACGCACCCGACTCGTCGGGAAGAAAATCACCGATGCCCTCCGCGCTGACAGACACCTGCGCGCCGCCCGAGAGTTTGAGGTCAACCGTGACCGTTGCGGACGCAAAATCGTCCGCCACGGCGGACGTGATCCGCACGTCCTCAACGTGCGCGGCCGGTTTACGAGTCAGCACTACGTCTCGGAAAATGCCGGAGAAGCGGTAAAAGTCCTGGTCTTCGAGCCAGGACGCACCCGACCACTTGAGCACCTGAACCGCGAGGCGGTTCGCGCCCGGGCGGACCAGGCCCGTGAGATCGAATTCGGATGGGGTGAACGTGTCGCTCGCGTACCCCACGTACGTGCCGTTGAGCCACACCACCAGCGCGGATTCCGCGCCGTGGAACGTGATGCTCAGGCGCTCGCCACTTTGCAGCCAGCCGTCCGCCGTGAACTCGGTGACGTAACTGGCCACCGGGTTGAACGTGGTGGGGATCTGGCCGGGCATGATGTCATCGCGCCCATCCCACGGGTACTGCACGTTCACATACTGCGGGCGGTCGTACCCGTGCATCTGGATGTGCGCGGGAACTGGGATGTCATCCCAGGTGGACACGTTGAAATCGTCGTGTTCAAACCCGGCCGGCACGCCGTCCAGGTTGGGTGAGTAATGGAATTTCCATACGCCGTTGAGCAGCCGCTCAAAACTGCTTTGCGACGATGTGGTGGGGGTGGGAGAGCCCGAAACCGACCCAGCGGGGTTGGGACCGCCGGAGGCACCAACCCCAACAGCCCCGGAGGGGGCTGCGGCAACCAAATCTGCCGCAGCCGCCTCCGAAACGCTGGCAAACCAGCGGTGATCCGAGTGTGCTGGAAGTCGATTCTCCTGGAAGAACTCAGGATCGGCAGTACGCCGCAGATCGAACGTCACTTAATAGCTCCTGTCATACCTTCAGCAAAGTTGCGCTGCAGCGCAAGGAACACGATCATCGTGGGCAGTGAAGCAATCAAAACCGCCAACATGAGTTGGCCGTAGTCGGTGACATAGCCCGCGCTCAGGTTTGAAATCAACATCGGCATGGTCTGATAGTCGTTCTTGACCAGGATGACCTTAGGCCACAAGAAGTTGTTCCATGCCGTCATGAAGGTGATCACTGCAGCTGCTGCGTAAGTGGCCTTCATGGTGGGCAAGTAAATGCGGGCAAAGATTGCCAGTTCCTTCAAGCCATCAATGCGAGCAGCCTCAAGGATTTCATGCGGGAAGTTTCGTGACGCCTGCCTAAACAGCAAGATCAAGAATGGCGTGGATACCGCAGGCAAAATCACTGCCCACGCAGAGTTCACCATGCCAAACCTGGCAAACATTTGAAACAACGGAATCATCACGGCCGCAAACGGAATCATCATTGCCAGCAGCAGCACGCTCATCAAGCGGTCTTTGCCCTTGGAGTGGAAAACTTCAAAGCCATATCCCGCAATAGAACAGATGATCAACGCCAAAACCGTAGTTCCCACCGCATACAGCAGCGAATACCACATTGCCGCGCCAACATTTTGTGCTTCGGTTAAAGCCTTGAAGTTGTTAAGCAGATTTCCGCCCGGATAAAGCCGAGAAGCCAAAACGTCCTTGCTGCTGTTCGTTGCCGAGACAACCATGAAGAACAACGGGAAGAGCGAGAAAATCGTGAAAATCGTCAGGAATGCATAGCCAGGAACCCGGCGCCATTTCTTAGTCACGCTTGTCACCCACCTTCATCTGGATCAATGCGAGAACTGCCACGAGAATCAAAATCACGTACGAGATCGCCGCCGCATAACCAAAGTTCGGGTTCTTTTGGAAAGAAACCTCATATAGGTAGTGCGACATCGTCATCGACTGATACGCTGGCCCGCCTCGGGTCAGGTTCCAAGATTCATCGAACAGCTGCAGCGTGCCGTTGGTGGACATGATGGCCGTCAGCAAGATCATCGGCTTGAGCTGCGGCATCGTAACAAACCAGAAGGTCTTAGTGGAGCTTGCACCGTCAATCTTGGCAGCCTCAATGGTTGCGTAATCGATGTTCTGCAACGCGGCCAGATAGAACACCATGTTGTATCCGGTCCAGCGCCAAATCAGACCAAAGATAATCACAAAGCGGGCCGTGCCGGCTTGCCCAAGCCAGTTCACCGGATCATCAATGAATCCGATCTTTGTCAGAACGTCATTAACAAAACCGTCCGTGGCAAACAGCGTGCGGAACACCAGCGAATAAGACACCAGTGACACTGCACAAGGCAGGAAGATCGAGGTGCGCCAGAAAGCCTTGAACTTCAGGTTTCTGTCATTAAGAAGGTTGGCCAAGATGAGCGCGAGGAACAACATGATCGGAACCTGAATAATCAGGTAGATGAATGTGTTCTTCAGCGTCATCATGAAGATTTCATCGTCAAGAAGTCGCTTGTAGTTGTACCACCACGGCTCAGCAAAATGGAGGTTGTTACCGCGCCCCGTTTTGAAAGACAAGATGAGCGCCTGAATCATCGGGTAGAAGTTCATGATGACGATCAGGGCTGCTGCGGGGATCAGGAACGACCACCCCGTGAGGTTTCTACGCTGCGTAACGCTAATGCCTGAGTAATTGGAGCTATGCTCCGTGCGGGTTCGTGGCATGAGTTGAATCGCCTTTCACTGCGTATAAATCAGCGCCATTGCTGAAATCATTTTCGACGAGTGGGCCAGGCCCGCACACAAGGCTGGAACCCAGCCCACTCGTCGGAAATAATGCACTGAAGCCGGAGGGCTCGGAGAGTCCGAGCACTCCGGCTTCGAAGTGAACTATCAGTTCATTGCGAACTCGACGTTCTTCTGTGCGTCTGCGAGAGCGCTAGCAGGGTCAGCACCACCAATGATCTGGGTGATAGCTGCGCTGGTAGCATCGCGGCCCTCGTAGTAGTAAGCACCGGTGTTGTTGCTTGGCACCTTAGGACCAAACTCAACAACCTTCTGGAAGATCGCCTGACCACCAAAGAACTCTTGAGGCGCCGAGTACACGTCCGAGTCACCAGCTGGAGTCCAGTTAGCAACTGCACCCGTGGAAGGAAGGATCGTGTCATACAGTTCCTTCGAACCAGCAAAAGTGGACTTCAAGAAGTCAGTTGCAAGATCCACGTTTGCGTTCGAGCTGATGGTCCACGACGAGCCACCGTTTGCCGAGTAGTTGGTAGCGTTTGGCACGCCAACGAGGGATGGCATGTTGGTTACGCCCCACTTGCCAGACTGGTCCTCAGCCGTTTGCAGCGAGCCAACAATCCACACACCGTTGATGGTGCTGGCAACCTCGCCGTTGACCAAGGTAGCAATGTACTCATCCCACGAGTTCACCTCGAGGAAGATGCCTTCCTTAACCATCGTCTTGTACGTGTCAATGGACTTCAGCAAAGCCTCATTGTTGGAGATGGTGGGCTTGCCGTCTGCGTCAAAGAGGCTAGCTCCAGCGCTCTGCAGCATGATCATGATCATGTCTGCCGAACCGGCCTGACCAGAAAGCATAGGCTTACCAGTCTTCTCCTTGACCTGCTTGCCCAACTCGATGAACTTGTCCCAGTCAATGTCAGTGAAGTCATCAACCTTCAGGCCTGCCTGCTCGAGGTAGTCAGTGCGGTAAGCGCCAATGACCGTTCCAGCGTCAAACGGAACACCAAAGTTTGCGCCGTCAACCACCGAGTAGTCCACCACGCTCTGTGGGAACTGCGAGAAGTCGATGCCGGACTTGGTGATGTCCGTGAAGAGGTCTGGGTAGTTAATGACGTTCTTTTGGAATGCGTTGTTCTGCATCAAGAAGATGTCAGGCAACTGGTCGTATTCCTGAGACTGGGCCAACGTGGTCAGCTTGGTTTGCAGGTCATCCCACGGAACCTCAGTGACATTGAGCTTGAAGCCCGGGTGGTCCTTCTCGTAAATCTTTGCGGCCTCATTGACTGCGGCGATATTGAAGGCTGGGTCCCACGTCCACACGCTCAGTTCTTGCGAACCACCGTCTGAGGTATTGGTCTCGTCCCCATTGTTGTCGTTGTTGCTGTCGCCGCCGCAGGCCGCAAGACCCAAAGAGAGCGGGAGAGCGAGGGCTAGCGCGAGTGCGCCAAATTTCTTGCTCATTGAAGAGTTCCTTCCGTGTGCTTCCTCGTCGAATACACAGTGTTGGTGCCCAGCGGGTGGTGCTTCCGAGAACACATGAAGTGTGCTCAAATGCGCCGGATGCTTCTGGTGCATCAAATGCACTAGGGAGATGCGAAACCCCTGTGCGTTGTTCGCGTTGAACGGTTGGTAGTGCTGTTGGTAGTGCTGTTGGTAGTGCTGTTGGTGCTGTGAGTAGTGCGGATTGTTGCTGAGTTAGATGAGTAGTACCTGAGTTGTTCAACTACGCCAATGAAGGCGGGTGCTGGGCTTGACCGATAGCGTCCTTGCCTTCGGCCGGTGTTCAGTTGTTAGTACTTCATATGCGACCGGCAACACCACTTCAGTGTGACTGCCGTCTCAAATGTTTACGTTATCAGGATAGGGACTGTTCACCAAAAGTGCACGCTCACGGCGTCACGAATTCATAACGATTGCACCGCAATTATTACGACAAGGCCGCACCGCAAGAAAAAATGTTTACGCCAACACGTGCGCCAAAACTTCCTGTTACGATGGCCAAATGTCGAACGTGCAACGTGGCACAGGCAACATCACAGGTAAGAAGAAGGGGCCCTCCATCTCGGACGTGGCCCGCCTGGCGGGAGTCTCTGCCCAAACCGTTTCCCGTGTTTCTACCGGGGCCGAGGTAGTGCGCCCCGAAACCCGCGAGCGCGTACTCGCGGCCATGACAAAACTGGGGTACGCCCCCAACCGCGCCGCACGCGCACTACGTAATGGCAGTTCACGCACCATCGGTGTTATTACCCAACAGCTTGATCGCACGGGTGAAACTCTAACCACTGCCGCGGTCACTGAGGCTCTCGAGTTGGAGGGGTATTCCGTCAACCTGATCCAGGTGCACAATCCTGAATCTGCGCAGCTGTCTGAAGCGTCCTCGCGTTTGGTGCGCCAAGCAGTTGATGGCCTGATTATTGTGCGCGCTGGGCACGCCGGATCGGAATCGTTATCTCTTCCGGCGGACTTGCCGGTGGCCGTTTCTGACTCACGTTTGGTCACTCATTTTCCGTCCGTTGTTCCAGACCAAGTGCAGGGCACGCGAGATGCCGTTTTGCATTTGCTTGAACTTGGGCATCGAACGGTGCACCACATTGCAGGCTCTGCCGATTCGCATCCGGCACTTGCACGTTCGGCCGCGTGGGCGCGTGTGCTCGCGGAGTCGGGCGTGCCCGCTCTCCCGCAATGGGAGGGTGATTGGACGCCACAGTCTGGCTATCTTATTGGCCAGCAAATTGCGCGCGACCCCTCGATTACTGCTGTGTATTGTGCTAACGACGAGATGGCGTTTGGCCTGATGCGCGCGCTTTATGAGCACGGCCGCAGGGTGCCAGACGATGTGTCCGTGGTGGGTTTTGACGGTATTGCGCTCAGCGAGTTTTCCTCTCCGCCGCTCACCACGATCAAGCAGGATTTTTCTCGCATTGGCCGGGAGTTGACCCGGCTGGTGTTGGCTGCAGTGCACGGTCATGCCGATACCGTGACCCGCCACGTGGTTGTGCCCACTGAACTGCTCGTGCGCGGCACCACCGCTCCCCCGAGTCACCTCTAGCAATTGGAACCGGTTCCACTTATGCTGATGTGGACAACTCCACACCATTCAGAAGTACTTACGCTTCACTCTGATTGCACATCGAGGTGCTGCCATGAAGAATGCCGTCCAACTCATCACCTATGCCGACAGGCTCGGCACTTCCGTCAGTTCCACCCGCTCGATCATCGAAGAGGCCTTCGGCTCAGCCATCGGCGGTGTCCATTACCTACCTCTATTCACACCTTTTGATGGGGTCGACGCAGGCTTTGATCCGGTGGACCACACCACCGTGGATCCGCGGCTGGGTACTTGGTCCGACATCAAAGCTGTGAGCGAGAACCACGATGTCATGATCGATGTCATTGTCAATCACGTCTCCAGCAATTCGCAGCAGTTTCAAGATTTTCTAGCCCGTGGCGACGAGTCCGAATATGCCGAAATGTTCTTGACGTTCGATTCTGTTTTCCCTGACGGCGCGCGTGAGGCGGATCTCAATCGGATCTACCGCCCGCGGCCCGGATTACCCTTCACGCCTTATCAAGTGCAGGGTCGCCAACGCCTCGTGTGGACGTCCTTTACGTCCCAGCAGATCGACATCGACGTCAAGTCACCCGCCGGGCATGCCTATCTATTGAGCATCATCGATCAGTTACAGCAGGCAGGCGTCTCCTCGATTCGCCTCGACGCGGTGGGGTACGCCATTAAGACTCCCGGTACTAGTTGCTTCATGACCCCACACACCTTTGAATTTATCGACGACTTGACCGCGCTCGCGCACGCCCGCGGCCTTGAAGTCCTCGTAGAGGTCCATTCGTTTTATGAGGATCAGGTGGACATCGCCACAAAAGTGGATTGGGTGTATGACTTTGCAATCCCGCCTCTCCTGCTGCATGCCGCATTCACGGGTGACGTTTTGCCGCTAGTGCACTGGATCAAGATTCGGCCAAATAATGCAGTGACCGTTCTTGATACCCATGATGGCATTGGCGTTATCGATGTAGGCGCGAGCCCAAGCTCGCCTGATCGGGCGAGCCGTCCTGGCCTGCTTGAAGCGGCTCAGATTGACGCATTGGTCGAGCAGATTCATGCGAATACACGTGGCGAGAGTGAGCAAGCGACAGGTGCGGCAGCCTCGAATCTTGACCTGTACCAGGTCAATTCCACGTACTACTCAGCTCTGGGCTGCAATGACGATGCCTACTTACTGACGCGCGCGGTCCAGTTCTTTATCCCGGGCATCCCACAGGTCTATTACGTGGGTGCGTTGGCCGGCGCAAACGACCTGGGACTACTCACATCTACGCAGGTAGGGCGTGATATTAACAGGCACTACTTTAGCCCCGAGGATATCGATGAGGCCTTGGCGCGTCCGGTTGTGCGAGCCCTGCGCTCGCTTATGGAACTGCGTTCAACCCATCCCGCATTTGATGGTGATTTTTCGTTCCACTCAGATGCGGCGCGGCCACATGAATTGATCTTGCGCTGGGTTGCAGGCGCGCATTGGGCACAACTTGACGCAGATTTCCGCACACTGGGCGCGGTACTCACCCACTCCACGCAAGATGGAGAACCACGCCGGGTATCGTCTCTAATAAGTCTGGCTGCATAACTGAACGTGCAAGTGCACTTGATTTCCGACGAGTTTGGCTGGCATCCAGCCAAACTCGCAGCTTGTTAATGACCGGACTAATGCACGAAGTGCTGTGTTGAACGCCGTTCCACGAGTTCAACCTCGAAGAGGTCAACGACCGGCTCGATTTTCTTGCCAGAAAGCTGGGAACTGATGAGAGTCACGGCACGGCGACTCATCTCAATTAGAGGTTGACGGATCGTTGTAATTCCCGCGTATTCTGCGAGCGCAATGTCGTCGAATCCAGTAACCGAGAGCTGATCAGGGACGGAGATCCCCAACTGTTGCGCGCCCTGGATTACACCGAGAGCTTGGACGTCTGAAGCGGCAACAACTGCGGTGGGGCGGTCTGTACGTTGTAGCGCTGGGGCAATCTGTGCGGCGGCAAACTCGCGGCCAAATGGACCAAGGATAATATTGCGCTCTGGGACTTCTACTCCCGCCTTAGCCATCGCCTCGAGGAAGCCGGTGCGACGCAAACGACTCGAGTTGAACTCGAGTGGGTTGTTTTCCAAGTCTCCAACAAACGCGATATTAGTGTGCCCTAGTTGTAATAAATGCTCGGTCGCTATCCGGCCGCCCGAGGTGTCGTCAATAATCAGCGAAGGATCTTGAGCAGAATAAGCATCTACAAAAACTGGATCCAACCCGGCTTGCTCGAGCATTTCACGCTGAGTAGCAGTTAATACGAGTGAGACGACAATAAGGGCCTCAGGCCGTAAGTCTCCACAGAGCTCGGTAAGATGACGCGGTAAATCTTCGGGTTGTTCCACGTCGAAGATACTCACGGGGAATTGCAGGTCGCGGACACCTTCAAGGATTCCACGCAGTCGTTCAAATGCAGCTGGTTGAGTAGCAAAGGGCATAAGAACAGCAATAGTTGGGATTCTTCCACGAGCTAGACCACGAGCGGCTCGGTTCACCACGAAGCCCAGCTCCTTGATAGCATCCTCGATCTTTATCTGTGTAGCCTTAGCAACCTTCACTCCATTGAGATATCGAGACACAGATCCCACACCTACTTGGGCCTGACGTGCTACTTCATGGATCGTTGCCATCGCAGAGAGCTCGCTTCCTGGAGTGGGTGATATACCGAATACTACGTCAAAGGTAACAGTTTCATTAACATCTGTTGCATATTGGAACCGGTTCCACTTATGCTGGTTCCACGACCTCAACGATGAGAGAACACAACCTCTCAGATCCCCAGTTAGCCGCGGGATGGGAAGATCTAGTGGCCACTAGAAGTCCTCCCAAAATACACTCGCACATCGCGATTAATTTGATCGCTCACCGGATTTCACCTACTTGGTGAATCCGAACAACATCACACAACACTCATTCCCCACCTCTTGGTGCTGACCAATTCCACTTTCGACGAAGAAAACGGAAACCTCATGAAAAAGAACATGATCAAGGCGGCCGCAGGAATCTCTCTCGCGGCATTTGCACTCACAGCTTGCGGTTCAGACAACAACTCCGACAACAAAAGCTCCGCAGACGGGCCGATCACAATTCGCTTTTCCTACGATCAAGGCGTTGGAGAACCCACTCAGAAGCTCATTGATGACTTCAACTCTTCACAAGACAAGGTCAAAGTAGAGGCAGCTGTCCTCCCTCAAGATGCCAACGTCGTCCATGATGACTTTGTTAACAAGCTTGCCAGCGAAGACACCTCCGTGGACGTCATGGCACTCGACGTAGTGTTCGTGGCAGAGTTTGCTGCCGCAGGCTGGCTCGAAGACCTCGGAAACTACATCAAGCCCGAAGCCCAAAGTGACTACCTCGCGGGGGCAATTGAGGGTGCCACCTACAACGACACCCTGTATGCCATGCCTTGGTTCTCCAACGCGTCGGTGATGTTCTACCGCCAAGACGTCCTAGACCAACTCGGTGTGGACGCACCAACCACCTACGCAGGCTGGGAGGACCTCTCCGCAAAGGCTCAGGGAATTGAGGGCGTGGAATACCTCTCAAGCTTCCAGGCAGCAAAATCTGAAGCGCTGATCACGAACTGGCTCGAGTACCTGTGGAACAACGGCGGTGACGTATTTGGAGCAGACGGATCCTTCGACTTCACCTCGGACGCCAACGTCAAGGGCACCGAAAAGATGCTCGACTGGGTTAAAAACTACGCACCTGCCGGCGTCACCACCTACACCGAACCTGAGAGCGAGCAAGTCTTCCTTGACGGCAAGTCCCTCGTGCTGCGCGACTGGTCTGGCTTCTGGGCAACCGGAAACCGTGACGGCTCCAAGATCGCAGGCAAAATCGGTGCCACGGTTCTACCCATTGGTGACGGTGGCTCCAGCCCACACTCCACCCTCGGTGGCTTGGATCTCGTGATGAACAAGTACATTGACGATGCCCACAAGCAGGCAGCAGCCGAGTTTATTACGTACATGACGAGCTTTGACACCCAAAAGAAGTTCACGCTGATTGCAGCGCAGCCTCCAGTGCTCAAAGCCGTCTACCAAGACGCAGACGTCCTCAAGGAAATCCCGTTCTACGGCCAGTTCTTTGACATCATCCAGAACGGAAAGTCACGCCCAAGCTTCCCAGCCTACGCAAAGCTCTCCGATGCTATGCAGCGACACATCCACGATGCACTGTCCGGAAACACCGGAGTTGCTGATGCACTGAAGGATCTGCAATCTGAGGCCGAGGGCCTCAAATAGGTTAGGGCACTACGGGAATCCCACTAAAGCTGACTTGGGTCCAGGCAACGCGCATGTGTCTGGACCCAAGTCACCCCACCGGCCCACAAACCTCGTCAGCATCCACACAAATAACACACTCGCCGGCTAGGAGTTTCCATGTCCGCAGCTGCAACCGTTAGCAAAGGCACCAAGGTTGCTAAGCAGAATCCCAAACGCAAAGGCAGCCCGTTTGAACGCTCGGAACGACGAGCGGCTTGGATCCTGCTCATTCCAACACTCATTCTCGTTGCTGCGATTGCCGTATACCCGGCCATTCGTACTGTATGGCTCTCCCTACACGAGATGGTCCTGACGGATCCCACTTCGGGCTACCCATTTATTGGCTTAAAGAACTACAGCACTATCCTGCACGACGAGCGCGCACTCAAAGCGCTTATTTTCACCGCAAAGTTCACCGTAGTCACGGTAGTTCTCGAGTTGGCACTCGGTCTCGTAGCTGCACTCGCCATGAATCGCGCGTTCATTGGCCGAGGTGTTGTGCGCGCCGCGATTCTCGTTCCTTGGGCTATCCCTACCGCGATCTCCGCGATGATGTGGAAGTTCATCTATAACGACCAATACGGTTTGTTCAACGATGTCCTCTCTAAGCTCGGAATCATCGACGAGTACAAGGCCTGGCTCAGCACGGAATCCGGATCTTTCATGGCACTTGTCATAGCTGATGTGTGGAAAACTGCACCATTTATGGCGCTACTCATTCTCGCCGGCCTGCAAATGATTGACACCGAACTCTACGAGTCAGCCAAAGTGGACGGAACAAGTGCATGGCAACGACTCGTCTATATCACTCTCCCGCTCATCAAATCGACTGTGTTAGTAGCACTCCTGTTCCGCACCTTGGATGCTTTCCGTGTCTTCGACCTCATTTCCGTAATGACCGATGGCGCTAACGGCACCGAATCCATGTCGCTCTACGCTTACCGTTCCATGATGAAGTTCCTTGATTTCGGCTACGGTTCGGCGCTTGCGGTGATCGTATTCATCGTGGTGATGGGCATCGGTTTGGGTTACGCAAAGTTGATTGGCACCACGGATGAGGAGAAGTGATGTTTAAGAAACTCGCGGGTAACACCGCCTTCTACGTTTTCATCGCTGTCTTTGTGGTGATCAGTCTGCTGCCATTTGTGTGGCAGGGACTCACCTCAATCAAGACGGTAGCCGAGATTTCCTCCATCCCAGCGCAATGGATTCCACGCGAACCGCACTTGGACTTCTACGTCAACGTGTTTACCAAGCACCCCTTCTTGCGGTACATGTTCAACTCGCTCGTAGTAGCAGCCGTCACAACTGTGCTCTCACTACTCATTGGCGCTTCTGCCGGTTATTCACTCGGTCGACTACGGTTCCGTGGGCGCGGCCCCTTACTCATCGTGATCCTCGGGGTCTCGATGTTCCCGCCTATTGCTAACCTCAGTCCCTTGTATCTCTTCCTCAAGAACGTTGGACTCCTTAACACCTATGCAGGTCTTGTCATCCCATACATCACGTTCTCATTGCCCATGGCAGTGTGGCTGATGGCCAACTTTTTCAAGCAACTTCCCAAGGAATTTGAAGAAGCTGCTGCGATCGACGGATGCGGACGAATTGAAACGTACTTCCGCATCATGTTGCCGCTGGTGACGCCAGGGTTGTTTTCCACTGGCCTGCTCGTGTTTATCAATTCATGGAACGAGTATATTTACGCGCTGACCTTCATGACTAAAAAGGAGATGATGACCGTACCCGTTGGTATCTCGATGTTGCCATCCAACTATGAGTTGCCTTGGGGTGACATGTCCGCTGCGACGATTGTGGTAACGCTGCCGCTCATCGCGCTCGTGCTGATCTTCCAACGTCGGATCATCTCCGGATTAACCACCGGTGGCGTCAAGGGTTAGTTCCGGCACCAACACACAACCTAGTTAGGATCAAAATGAAAGACATACAAGTTGGCGGCTCACTAACTCTGCCACAAGTTACTGCTGGATTCATGCGAGTCCTCGACTCAGATCTGGCCGCCGAAGACCTACTCGGCTTTGTACATCAGTGCGTTGACGCCGGAGTAAACGCTTTTGATCATGCGCCAGTGTATGGTGGGTTCACCATCGAGGAATACTTTGGAACACATGTGCTGGCCAAGGAACCTTCGCTACGCGAACGTATCAAACTCGTATCCAAAACAGGCATCTACCTAATTCCGGAGAAGCAGCACACGGGAATCTACTACGACTCATCCGACACTGCGATTCGCAGCGAAGTCGACCGGTCACTGCGCAAACTACACACAGATTACCTAGACCTGCTGCTCATCCACCGCCCGGACCCAATGACGGACCTAGCCGCAGTGGCGGACACACTTAACCGACTCGTCGAAAATGGGAAGGTCAAGGAAATTGGCGTATCCAACTACTCACCCGAGCAAGTGGCTGCGATTTCCGCCTACCTCAACGTGCCGCTAGCAGCCAATCAACTAGAACTTTCGGTGGCAAACACCGACTCGCTGTTTGACGGGTCGATCGATGCAAGTCGAGCACACGGGGCAAGCATCATGGCCTGGTCACCTCTAGCTGGAGGACGCTTGTTCGCACAAGAGGGACAGGAACCCAACGCACTACAGGCAAAATTGCAAGAGATTGCGAGCGAACACAGCACCACTGCTGACGCCATTGCATATGCGTGGTTATTCAACATCAACCAACCGATGACGGTTGTCACCGGATCCATGAAGATCGAGCGGATAAAGGCCGCTGCTGACGCCACAGCAATCACGCTGTCG
>Ga0182744_1001466_pt1 | contig 20507 bp, 19 predicted proteins | sample eDN3rd30CKraftMG_FD_128525 | JGI IMG/M metagenome (GOLD analysis project Ga0182744, IMG submission 128525) | Enriched Miracle-Growth compost microbial communities from Emeryville, California, USA - eDNA 3rd pass 30_C Kraft MG (version 2) (version 2) ...
CCTCATGCTGACTGCCCCGCAACTGAGGGCCGCCCGGGCGCTCCTGGGCTGGAAACAGGAGGAACTGGCCGGAAAGGCCGGGATTGGGCTGGCCACCATCCAGCGCCTGGAGCGCGGCAACGGGCCGCTGATGGCGCATGTGTCAACCGTGCTGAAGCTCGAAGCCTGTCTGAAGAAGGCTGGCATCCTCCTGCTGGAAGCTGATGATCACGCCGGCAGCGGCGTCCGCTTCAAACGATAGCAAGCCACAGAAAACGAAATTGCAAAACGAAGCCAATTTAAGATGAGGATGGAGCGCAGCCGGTGTTCAAAAATGCATACATAAAACGATCCAAAGATAGCTAGCGCTCAAGCAGTCCATCGATGAGCAGTTTTATTCCGTTGAAGCAGCCCGGATGTAATAAGCTTATTGGGTGAAGCTGCGGAGGGTATTGTAATCACTTAGAGGGGTTAATTACGCCCACGCCATTACCGTCGACTGTCAGTTCTCCGTAGCATGCCATATGAAATTTACGGCCGACTACCGGCATCTCGTCGGATTTTGAGAAGGAGGGTACGTTGACAACAACCTCTCTGACCAAGACCTCCTCAAATTTTCCATCTTGGCTTTCGAGAATGATACGCCATTTCCATTCGCCTCCAGGTGTTTCGTGGGCCATCGTGTTGTAGCGAAGACGGATGAGCTTAGACAAATGAATCTCCTGATTGCCGATGTTCGACTCTTACTGAACAGACCGAAACGATGACGATGTTGTCGTTGTGCCAGCATAAATCGATTCCGCGGATGGATGATGCGCTATCTCGACGCCGCAGACTCCGCAATCATGGCTTGTATCGATAAAAAACTATAATTGATCCGGAAGATAGCTGAACTGCGCAGTGCAAGCTAACTGGGCTTTTAGGTTCAATCCAGGGTCCTCTACGCTGCTTTCGTTGAGAACATCCACAATAAGCCCGCCACTACGAGAACAGCGGCAACGATGCCTGGAATACTCAGGCCCGGCATCGCAATCGTTATCATTGCGATCGTGATGAGCAGAATGTTTACGGCAAACACCCGTGAGATAACCTGCATACTGCTCAGACCGTTGTCGGCGGCGCGCTGGTAGAAATGTGTGCGGTGCGCCTCCCAGATACGTTCGCCGCGTGCCGTGCGGCGCAGGAGCGTGACCGTTGCGTCGAGCAGATAGTACATTGGCAGGATCAGTGCGGCAGCGAAGTGTCCCTGCACCGCCAGCGCATATAATAATGTGCCGGTCAGGAGGCCGATCGGCAGGCTGCCGACATCGCCGAGAAACAGTTTTGCCACCGGCCGGTTGAACGGAGCAAAGCCCAGCATCGCTCCGAACAGGGCCAGCGCGATAAGCGTGGTCGAGACCGGATAGACGCCGGCCAACCCGAGTGCGGCAAGCGCGCCAGCGATCGGCACGATTTCCGCGACGGTCATCCAGTCGAGCCCGTCCATGAAGTTGACGAGGTTGACGAACCATAGGCCCGCAAAGAGAACGAGCGCGCGTTCGAGCATCGGCGGCAGCGCCGGAAAGGCGCGCCAGTCTGCCGGCACGGCAATTATCACCACCAGCACGGCCAGAGCCTGCAGTGCGAGCCGAAGCGCCGCACCGAGCGGGCGGATGTCGTCGACGGCGCCGAGCGCGGCGAGTGCGGCGGCAACCGCGAGCAAGGTACACAACAAAGGTGTCGCAACACCGAGCCAAGCGGCAGCAGTGCTGCCGACGACGATGGTTGCGGCGATCACGGCGATGCCGCCGCCCTGTGGTGTAGGCGTGCGGTGCGACGAGCGGCGGTTGGGGATCGCCAGCGCATAACGGACCAGCAGCGGGCGCAGCAGGACAATCAGCCCCGCGGTAACGACGGCAGCGGTGGCAATCAGAGCGATTGCCGATGGAATGTCGAGGTCTAGCCGGGGCGTCATCCGTGCATCCAGCGTCTTGTCCAGGCTTGCAGCATCAGCACGTTCCACAGTCCGGTGCCATTGCGTTCGATGTCGTTCTGATGGCGTTGCCACAGGCGGCGGATGCGCGCGACATCGACGAGTCCGCTCTCGGCAAGCGATCGCTCCGCTAGCAGGTCGTCCGCCCAGGGCTTCAGTGGACCGCGCAGCCACGCATCCAGCGGCACGGAAAACCCGCGCTTCGGCCGGTCGATCAGCGTGTCGGGTACATAGCGGCGCAGCACCTGGCGCAACAGTTCCTTCGGCCGCGGCTCGCCGCGCCGGAGCGAGGGCGGCAGGCTCCAGACATATTCGACCACGCGATGATCGAGCAGCGGCTCGCGCGCTTCGAGCGAGACGGCCATCGAGCAGCGGTCGACCTTGGTGAGAATGTCGTCCGGCAGATAGCTGCCCGTATCGTTGAGCTGCATGCGCGAGATCAGATCGTGCAGGCCGGACGGTGCCAGACGCGCCGGCCGCAGCGTGCGCCTGGCGTCAGGCACCAGCGGCTCGGCGAACCCGACCGCGTCGATCGCCGATGCCGCGGCATCAGCATCGGCAGCGCTGAGTGCCTGCGCAAGGCGCCGCGCCTTTTCGCCGATGCGCGGGTCGCGGCTCGTCAGGCGCCAGAGCCGTTCCGGAACCTCGGTCATGAATCTCCCGCCCAGCCGGCGCAGCCCGTGCGGCAGCAGCGCGGCGCGGCGCCAGACGGCGGCGAGGGCGCGGTATTTCGGATAGCCGCCGAACAGTTCGTCGCCGCCGTCGCCGGACAGCGCGACGGTGACGTGGCGGCGGGTCGCTTCGGAGACGAGATAGGCGGGCAGTTGCGAGGAATCGGCAAACGGCTCGTCGAACCAGTCGGGAATGCGCGTCACCAGATCGAGCGCGGTTTTCGCCTCCAGGATGATCTCTGTGTGGTCGGTGCCGAGATGCCGGGCGACCGCTTGGGCATGAACCGCTTCATTGAAGGCGGGGTCGTCGAAACCGATGGTGAAGGTCTTCACCGGGCGCGTCGATTGCGCCTGCATCAGCGCGACGACCGTCGAGGAATCGACGCCGCCCGAGAGGAATGCGCCGAGCGGCACGTCGGCGATCATCCGTTTGGCGATCGCGTCGCGCAGCAGATGGTCGAGGCGGTCGGCCGCCTCCGCCGGGTTGATGGCAGCGGCTTCACGCGCGGTAATCGCGTCGAGCGCCCAATAGCGGGCGAGGGAGGGTTCCTCTCCGGCGCGCGCAGTGAGGATTGTTGCTGGCGGCAGTTTGAACACGCCCCGGAAGATCGTCGCGGGTGCGGGAATGTAGCTCAGCCGCAGCAATGCGTCGGCAGCCTCGGGATCGATCTGCCTGTCGAACGCCGGGTGCGCCATCAGGGCGCGCAGCGTCGAGCCGAACAGCAGGGTGCCGTTGAAGACCGCCCAATACAGCGGCTTGACGCCGAGCCGGTCGCGCACCAGCGACAGCGTGCGTGTCTGACGGTCGTAGAGCGCAAAGGCGAACATGCCGATGAAGCGGTCCACCGCAGCCGCGAGCCCCCATTCGGAGATGGCGGCCAGCATCACCTCGGTGTCGGACGAACTGCGGAACGTGAGTCCGCGTGCGGAAAGTTCGCTGCGCAATTCGTGGAAATTATAAATTTCGCCGTTAAAGCTGATGACGTATCGGCCGGTTGCCGAGAGCATCGGCTGGGCGCCGCCGGGGCCGAGATCGACGATCGACAGGCGGCGATGGCCGAGGCCGACCCCGGCATCCGCGTCTTCCCACGCGCCGCTGCCGTCCGGTCCGCGCAAGACGAGCGTGTCGGCCATCTGCTGCGCGAGGGCGCCGGGGGCCGCGATCCGTGCCGTGTCGCGAAGGGCGATCAGCCCGGCGATGCCGCACATCGGCGCCCCATTTTATCGGGGCGCCCCACCTTCTGCCGGGTCGCCCGGCCTCGGGTGCGGGCATGCCTGATTTGTCCGCGAAAAACGTGAATGGCGCAGGTCAATAGGCTATGTGATTGATATATCTGTTCTTTTTGCAAACGGTCAAACCGGAAAGGTGTTCATTGAATGAACATCATGCTTGACGTTCATGCAGTGAACGATCTACGAGTCTCCGCAGTTCCGCAAGCTCGCAGACAGTATCACGGATATTGCCGACGGACATTCCCGATAGGCGTTCCCCGATAGGCTTTACCGACAGATATGGCCGACGCATCGCGCAGCGAGGACATCCACGAAGCCCGGATCATGCTGGGCCTGCTCGCGTCGGTCGAGCAGGACGGCGCCCAGTCGCAACGGCGGCTGGCGTCCGAACTCGGCATCGCGCTTGGTCTCGTCAACGCCTATCTCAAACGCTGCGTCAAGAAGGGCCTGGTCAAGGCCAGTCAGGCGCCGGCGCGGCGCTATGTCTATTATCTCACCCCGCAGGGCTTCGCCGAGAAATCGCGGCTCACGGTGGAATATCTGTCATATTCCTTCGGCTTCTTCCGGCAGGCGAAGGATGACTGCCGCGCGCTGTTTCAGGAGGCGCATCGGCGTGGTCTGGATCGGCTGGTGCTGATGGGGCGGTCCGATCTGGCGGAGATCGCGGCGATCTGCGCGCTGGAAAGCGGGATCACGATCGTCGCAACCGTCGATCCCGCGGCTGAGGCCGAGGCTAAGGCAGACGGCCGCTCTGCCGGCGTGTTTGTTGGCTTGCCGCTGGTGCGCGATGTCGATGAACTGGCCGAGCGCCCGGCCGCCGTGGTCGTCACCGATCTGCTGCGGCCGCGCGAAACCTCCGAGCAGGCGATTGCGCTGTTCGGCGAGGATCGCGTGTTCATTCCCGAATTGCTGCGGGTGCGGTTACGGCAGCGCCGCGAGGCCAATCCATGAGTGCGCCAGGCAACAGCGCCCGCTGGTATGTGGTGCAGACGCAGCCCAATGCAGAGCGCCGTGCGCTCGCGCATCTCGCGCGTCAGGGTTTTACGGCCTATCTGCCGCGCTATCGCAAGCGGCGGCGGCATGCGCGCCGAACGGAAATCGTGCTGGCGCCGCTGTTTCCGCGCTATCTGTTCGTCTCGATTGATATGACCGTGCAGCGCTGGCGCTCGATCCAGTCGACCGTCGGCGTGTCGCGGCTCGTTTGCAACGGGGATGAGCCGGCGCCGGTGCCCGAGGCGGTGCTTGGCGCGCTGCGGGCGCGTGAATCCGCCGATGGCGTGATTGAAATCGATACGCAGCCGCGCTTTGCGCGCGGCGACAAGGTTCGCGTTCTGGACGGCGCCTTCGGCGATTGTCTGGGATTATATGACGGCATGACCGATGGTGAGCGGGTCGCGATCCTGCTCGACCTCCTGGGCCGCAAGGTCCGTGTCGTGCTGGATGTGGACGCAGTCGCAGCCGCCTGAGCTGTGCGTTCGCGTCAACGACTTCGGTGTGGGAGACCTTGAGTCACCCGCACTGCGGTAGCATGCCTGATGTTAATTCCAAACCTGTTGTGAACTCGGGACTTCGTGGCGCTCATGCCCAACTCATCTCCTTCTGTCATTGTCGTTGGCTGCGGCTATTGGGGTAAGAACCTTGTCCGCAATTTCGCCGAGATCGGTGCGCTCGCCGGTATCTGCGATCCCGATGCCGGCATTGCCGCCAGGCTTGCCGCCGAACACAAGACCAGGGTCGTCGACTGGAAGGGAGCGCTTGCCGATCCGGCGATCACGGGCGTTGCCGTTGCCGCGCCGGCGGCGCTGCATTACCGGCTCGCGTCGGAAGCGCTCAACGCGGGCAAGCATGTGTTTGTCGAAAAGCCGCTGGCGCTCGATGTCGGCGAGGCGCAGGCCCTGTGCGATCTGGCGGAGAAAAACAATCTGCGGCTGATGGTCGGCCATCTGCTGCAATATCACCCGGCGTTCCTGAAGCTGAAGGAGATGGTGCGCGAAGGCGTGCTCGGCCGGCTGCAATATATCTATTCGAACCGGCTCAATCTCGGGAAGATCCGCCGCGAGGAGGACATCCTCTGGAGCTTCGCGCCGCACGATATCAGCATGATCCTCGCTTTGCTCGGCGAGCCCGAGCGGGTCACGGCGGAAGGCGGTAACTATCTGCACAAATCCATCGCCGACGTAACCACCACGCATATGGCGTTCCCGGGTGGTGAGCACGCGCACATTTTCGTGTCGTGGCTGCATCCGTTCAAGGAGCAGAAGCTGGTGGTGGTCGGCGACCGTGGCATGGCCGTTCTCAATGACGGCGAGCCCTGGGACAACAAGCTGCAACTTTATCGGCACCATATCGAATGGCGCGACGCCATGCCGGTGCCGGAGAAGGCCGAGGCGGAATCGGTGGCGCTGGAAAAGGGCGAACCGCTGCGGCTTGAATGTCAGCATTTTCTCGACTGCATTGCCGGCGGAACGACGCCGCGAACCGATGGCCGCGAAGGCATCCGCGTGCTCAAGGTGCTCGATGCCGCCTCGCGCTGCCTGAAGGCGGCCGCGACCGCCGCGCCGCCAGCCAAGCCGGCCAAGCCGGCTTTGCCGGGCGTGACCGTCCACGAGAGCGCCTATGTCGATCAGCCGGCCGATATCGGCGCCGGCACCAAGATCTGGCATTTCAGCCATGTGCTGCCGCGCTCGAAGATCGGCCGCAACTGCGTCGTCGGACAGAACGTCGTCATCGGGCCTGATGTGACGATCGGCAACAATTGCAAATTCCAGAATAATGTCAGCGTTTATCCCGGCGTCACCATCGAGGACGGGGTGTTCTGCGGCCCGTCCTGCGTGTTCACCAACGTCATCAATCCGCGCGCCGAGATCGAGCGCAAGACGGAGTTCAAGCCGACGCTGGTGAAGCGCGGCACGACCATCGGCGCCAATGCGACGATCGTCTGCGGCCACACGCTCGGCAATTACAGCTTTGTTGCTGCAGGCGCTGTGGTGACCAAGGATGTGCCGGACTTCGCCATGGTGGTCGGAACGCCGGCGCGTCGCGTCGGCTGGATGAGCAAGGCCGGCGCCAAGCTCGGTAAGGATCTGACTTGTCCGATCGATGGCTCGCGCTATCGCGAGACCGCGCCGGACAAACTTGAAATGATCAGTGAAGGACGCTCACATGGCTGATGCTGCCGTGAATAATCAACCGATCGCGTTTATCGATCTCGCGGCGCAGCAGCGCCGTATCGATAGAGAGATCAAACAGGCGATCGACAATGTGCTGGCTCACGGCCAGTATATTTCCGGCCCTGAGGTGAAAAAGCTTGAGGCCGAGCTTGCCGGACATTCCGGCGCCAAGCACGCTGTCGGCTGTTCAAGCGGGACCGATGCGCTGGTGCTGCCGCTGATGGCGATGGAGGTTGGGGCGGGTGACGCGGTATTCGTGCCGTCGTTTACCTTCGCTGCGACCGCAGAGGCGGTGGCCCTGGTTGGCGCAACGCCTGTGTTCGTCGACTGTCTCGCGGCCACCTACAACATGGACGCCGGAAGCCTCGAAGCTGCGATCGACATGATCAAGAAGGAAGGCAAGCTGCGTCCGGTCGGCGTCATCGCGGTCGGCATGTTCGGCCAGCCGGCCGACTTCGGCAAGATCGCCCCGGTCGCGGCAAAGCACGGGCTCTGGACGATGGACGATGCCGCGCAAAGCTATGGCGCCTCGCTCGGCAATCGCCGCGTTGGCACGCTGGCGAAGGTGACCACGACGAGTTTCTTCCCGGCAAAGCCGCTCGGCTGCTATGGCGACGGCGGTGCGATGTTCACCGATGACGACAAGATTGCCGACATTCTGCGCTCGCTGCTGGTGCACGGCAAAGGCACCGATAAATACGACAATGTGCGCATCGGCATGAACGGCCGCCTCGATACAATTCAGGCAGCGATCCTGCTCCAGAAGCTGAAGATTTTCGACGAGGAAATCGCGCTGCGCGACAAGGTCTACAAGCGCTACAATGCCGGCCTCAAGGAGGTCGCCGGCGTGCCCTCGATCATCGACGGCGGCACATCGGTGTGGGCACAATATACGATTACCGTTCCGAACCGCGACGCGGTGGCAGCGAAGCTGAAGGCGGCCGGCGTGCCGACCGCGATCTACTATCCGAAGCCGCTGCATCAACAGACGGCATACAAGCATTATCCGGTCGCGCCGGGAGGTTTGCCGGTGTCCGACGATCTCGCCGGCAAGGTGCTGAGCCTGCCGATGCACCCGTATCTCGATGCGGCAACGCAGGATCGGATTATCGCCGCGGTCAAAGCGGCGTTGAATTGAGCGGCGTGTTGTCCGGTGCGCTCGCTCCGGGCGGAACTTATCTCAAAGACGGATAAAGACTCTCATGGCTCTCGAAGGGAAGAAGGCCGTCGTTATCGGCGGTGCCGGTTTGATCGGGTCGCACACTGTCGATCAACTCATCAAGGAAGACGTCAAAGAGGTCGTAGTTTACGACAACTTCGTGCGCGGTACGCACGAAAATCTTGCCGGCGCGCTGCGCGATCCGCGCATCAAGGTCTATGACGTTGGCGGCGACATCACGCAGACCGATATTCTGCAATCGGCCATGGATGGCGCCGACTATGTCTTCCATTTTGCGGCGCTGTGGCTTTTACAGTGCCACGAATATCCGCGCACCGCGTTCGACGTGAATGTCCGTGGCACCTTCAACGTGATGGAAGCATGCGTCGCGAAGGGTGTGAAGCGGCTGGTCTACTCATCCTCGGCGTCGGTTTATGGCGATGCGGTCGAGGAGCCGATGACCGAGGAACATCCCTTCAACAACAAGAACTTCTACGGCGCGACCAAGATCTGCGGCGAGGCGATGCTGCGCGCGTTCCACCATCGCTATGGTCTCAACTTCGTCGGCTTGCGCTACATGAATGTTTACGGCCCGCGGCAGGATTACAAGGGTGCCTATATCGCGGTGATCATGAAGATGCTTGACGCGATCGATCGCGGCGAGGGGCCGACGATTTTCGGCGACGGCTCCGAGGCGTTCGATTTCGTGGCCGTCGAAGACTGCGCGAAGGCCAATATCTGCGCGATGAAGGCGAGTGTTGTCGACGAATTCTACAATGTCGGTACCGGCAAGCGCACATCGCTGCGGGAAATCGCCGAGAAGCTTCTCAATCTGACGGGCTGCAATCAGCCGATCCAGTTTGCGCCGCGCAGTCAGGCGACGCTGGTCCGCAACCGCATCGGCTCCCCGGTCAAGGCGAAGAAAGATCTCGGATTCGAGGCCGGCATCGATTTGGATGAAGGCCTCAAGCGTCTGATTGATTGGCGCAAAGCCCACAAGGCGGAAGTTGAAGCCCGCCGGGCAAAGATCAGCGGCTAAGCTAGTTCGTCTGTCATGTGTGGAATTGTTGGCGTTTTTAATCGATCCGGCGGGCCAGTGGCACCGTTGGCGGTGCAGGCAATGGCTGATGCCGTCGCCCATCGCGGGCCGGACGGTGAGGGGCGCTACGTCGAAGGGGCGATTGGTCTCGGGCACCGGCGGTTGGCGATCATCGATCTGTCGCCGCTAGGGCGGCAGCCGATGAGCACGGCGGACGGCCGCTACACGCTGGTGTTCAATGGCGAGATTTACAATTTCCAGGAGTTGCGTACCGAACTGTCTGCGCTCGGGCATGCCTTTGTCAGCCGTACAGACAGCGAGGTTCTGCTGCATGCTTTTGCCCAGTGGGGTGTTGCAGCGCTGAAACGGTTCAACGGCATGTTCGCATTCGCAATCTGGGATCGCGAAACGCGGACACTGACGCTGGCACGCGACCGTTTCGGCGTGAAACCACTTTATTGGGCGCAGGTCGGCGAAACGGTCTTGTTTGCGTCGGAGATCAAGGGGCTGTTTGCTCACGGTTTGCTCAAGCCGGCGATGGATGTACGCGGTCTCGCGGAATATCTCGCATTCCAGAATTTTTTCAGTGCCAGGACCTTGTTTCGCGGTGTCGAGTTGCTACCGCAAGGATCGTATCTTCAGATCGGCCCCGACAACCGTGAACTGCGGCCAGTGCGTTTCTGGGATTTCTCGTTCGAGGAGCCGGCCAAGCCGCTGCGCGATGAGGAGTATATTGAAGAGCTTGACCGGCTCTTTCAGCAGGCGATCTCGCGGCAGCTCGTGAGCGATGTCGAGATCGGCTCCTATCTGTCGGGAGGCATCGATTCGGGTTCGATCACGGCACTGGCGGCGCGCCAGTTGCCATGGATGCGGACCTTCACCGTCGGCTTCGACCTGAATTCGGTGTCGGGCGTCGAGCTGGGCTTCGACGAACGGACCACCGCCGAATACATGTCGTATCTGTTCAAGACCGAGCACTATGAGATGGTGCTGAAGGCCGGCGACATGGAACGGATCATGCCGAGCCTTGCTTGGCATCTTGAAGAGCCGAGAGTCGGTCAATGCTACCCGAACTTCTATGCGGCGCGGCTGGCGTCCAAGTTCGTCAAGGTGGTGTTGTCCGGGGCGGGAGGCGACGAACTGTTCGCCGGCTATCCGTGGCGCTATTTCCGTGCCGATGCGAACGACGGTTTCGACGATTATGTCGATAGTTATTTCAATTTCTGGCAGCGTTTGCTGCCCGAATCCGCGCGTCAGCGTGTTCTCGCGCCCGTCTGGTCGGATGTCGCCGACATCAACCCCAAGGATATCTTCCGGAGTGTGTTTCACGATCGGGCGCATACATTGACCCGCGCGGAGGATTACATCAATCACTCGCTCTATTTCGAGGCGAAGACCTTTCTCAACGGGCTGCTGATCGTCGAAGATAAATTGTCGATGGCGCACGGCTTGGAAACGCGCGTGCCGTTCCTCGACAACGACCTCGTCGATTTCGCAATGAAGATGCCGGTGCGCGCGAAGCTCGGCAACCTGTCCAACGTGATCCGGGTCAACGAAAACGATCCGGGGGGAAAGCGAGAGCGCTATTTCGAACGCACGCGCGACGGGAAGCTGATGCTCCGCAAGATGCTGAACAGATATATCCCGACCGAGGTTACCGAGCGCACAAAACAAGGTTTTTCAGCGCCCGATGCAAGCTGGTTCAAAGGCGAAAGCATCGATTATGTGCGCCGCACGCTCTACAATAAAAATGCGGGGATTTATGAGTTTCTGGACCGGCAGGCGACACAGAAATTGGTCGATGAGCATCTTGAAGGAAAGACCAATCGCCGATTGTTGATCTGGTCGCTGCTTAATCTGGAGCAGGTAGTTGTAGAATATTTCCACTAGCCGCTGCCGCTTTTTCGTTGTGTTCTCAGGTCTCTGTCATCATCAATGATATCTATCTTTAAGCCGAAAGCTTTTATCGAGGCCTTAGCTGAGGGCGTCGAGCTAATGGCGCGACATGCGCGGCTGACGTGGGCTATGGCTCGTCGGGACATGCTTTCGCGTCATGCAGGGCAGTTTCTTGGTCTGTTTTGGATTGTCGGCCACCCGCTATTTCTTACTATTTTATATGTCTTCATATTCGGCATTGTTTTTAAGCAGCGGATGGGTGGGACCTACGAACTTCCGCTGGATTATACGGCGTATATTTTGATTGGCATTATTCCGTGGCTGACTACGTCTGCGATATTGAGCAACTCTGCGATGTCCGTTGTTAGTAATAGTGCGCTGGTTAAACAGTTTAATTTTAGTCTTGAGGTTCTTCCAGCCAAGGATGTCGTAGTCGGATGCGTCACCTGGATAGTGGGAATGAGCGTCATACTTATTTATGTCGTGATGAAAACCTGGTCGATGCATTGGATCTGGCTACTGTTGCCGATCGCATTCCTTCTTCAGATTATGATGATGCTCGGCCTAGCGCTCGCTATCAGTGCAGTGACTGTTTTTCTGCGCGATATGAAGGATTTCGTCACGTTGTTTACGACCGCCGGGATTTTTTTAATTCCATCGGTGTATCTTCCTGCGTGGCTGCCTGCGCTTTTTAAGCCGGTCATTTATCTGAACCCCTTCAGTTATATGATCTGGGTTTATCAGGATATTCTGTATTTCGGTCGTTTCGAGCATCCTTATGCGTGGCCTGTATATGCGATATTCGCGATCTCTACGTTTGTTTTTGGCTATCGTATCTTCCGCTACCTTCGGCCGATGTTTGGAGGCGTGTTGTGAGGCCGGTCATCTCGCTAGAGGGCATATCCAAAAGCTTCAATGTCTATAAGAAGCCAATGGATCTTGCGAAGGAGCTTGTCACCGGTCGAGTTTATCATGATACGTTTTGGGCGTTGCGTGACATTAATTTAGATGTTTTCGAAAAGGATCGGATCGGGATCGTTGGAGCAAACGGCGCAGGAAAAAGCACGCTACTGCAGATTATCGCGGGCACCATGCGTCCGACGTCAGGCTCGCTCAGGGTTGATGGCAAGATCTCCCCGCTGCTAAGTCTCACGCCGTCGTGGAATTCGGAAGAGTCTGGCCTGGAAAACATCAGATTCAACCTCTTTATACAGGGCGCAGACCCCAAGCGTATTCCGCAAATGATAGAGGATATCATTGAGTTCACGGAGCTTGGCCCGTTCATCTATCAACCGGTTCGTACGTACAGCTCTGGTATGAGCGCGCGACTTGCGTTTGCAATTGCTACAGCAATCGATCCGGAGATCTTGATTGTTGATGAGGTACTTGGCGCTGGCGATGCCTATTTTGTAAGCAAGGCATATCGCAGGATGGTCGATTTTTGTAATCGCGGGCGTGCACTTCTGTTTGTCAGTCATGCCCCGGGAGCGATCCTGCGCCTTTGTGAGCGTGCTATCTGGCTTCAAAATGGCGTTATTCGCAACGTGGGTAAGGCGAGCGAGATCGTCAAAGAATATGAAACTCAGATGCGGTACGCTGAAGATGAAAGCGTTCGTAATCAGAGGAGCAACGAACGCGAAGATTGGCGGCGTTTTGGCACTGGTGCCGAATTTCCAGAATTTGGGTCAGGCCGTTTACGTATTTCGCCGGCGCATGGCGGGCACTTCACCGAAACCCATTACATCAATGAAATTTGCGTTTCCCAGTTGGCCAATGAATCGACGCCACTCTCCCTGGAAATCACCGATCCGGATGATGCGCGGACCTTGGGTTCACTTGATATTTTTGGAAGTGAATGGGGACGATTGCATGAACGGCAGGGATGTCTTGCTCGAGTGGTAAGCCGGAACTATGGCAGGTCTCCAGGGGCGCAATTTATTTTAAAACGACCGAGGTTTCGCGACGGAGAGAGCATTTGTCCCGTCACTGTGGCGCTTCGATATGCAAGCACTGTCGGGACAGAAAAGCTGATTGTTGAGTACCTGGACGTGAATTCGGGTGAATGGCGTCCGTATCGTATGGCAGATGAAAGCGTCGACGGGGAGTGGCGACAAGTCGTTTTTGACGGTGAAATTGAGTTTCCTGCCGAGCAGGCTCTTGCATCTGCGCGTGAAGCTGCTTCTGAAAAAAATAAGCCCGTGGTGGAATTCTTGGATGCGTTTATCGAGTCTGGTGGTACTCATACGTCTTTGGTTGACGAAGGGGATCCCTTTTCGATTAATGTGAAGCTCCGATTCAATGAGCAGGTGCTACTCGCCGACGTTGCTGTCAGGTTTATTCGATCCGATGGAATCTATTGCTATTGGATGAGCTCGGGGATGAACGGTGGGAACCTTAAAGACGCGACAGGAGATCGGATCGTGAGATTTCATTTTGATGAGAATGTTTTCGGTGCGGGCGACTATCATATCACCGTTCATGTTAATAATGGTTGGCAGTATCCTGATAATTACCCTTATTCTCATGTCTATTGTCGCGAAATTGATATCCTTAAGTTGCGGGTAAAGGCCAAGCTGTCAGCCCTCGACATGGGTATCGTCAACCAGAAAGCGCGGATTACGGTCGATGAAGTTGTCGGATAAGAGATGGCTCGCGATACAGGAGGCGCAGCGTCGCGAGATCGAACAGCTTAGTCGCGATCCTGATTTTGCTGCTCGGATGTCGCGCAAATCCTATTTCTCTCGTATCGGTAGCTGGATCACTCCCGATTATCATCGCGTGCTTGAGCTTGGTTGTGGCCCGGGCCGTTATGTTGCGATGCTGAGTTCGGTAGGCCATCAGGTTGTTGGCGTTGATCCGTGCTCTTATCCGGATTGGGCGGTTTTCCGCAGCCCGAATGTTGATTGTCGTTCAGAAGTCTATGCTGAGGATCTGCCCTTCGAGGACAAGGCTTTCGATGCGGTGGCCTGCATGGGTGCGCTTCTGTATTTCAAGGATCCTGGTAAGGCATTGTCGGAAGTGCGCCGTGTGTTGAAGCCTGGTGGACGGATCGTTGTTCGCACCGTTAATCGAAATAATCTTTACACGCGGTCGACAGGGTTGCCTCTCGACGCTCAGGCGCCGAATTTGTACTCGCGGGACGAGCTTGTCAGGCTTCTGTCTGACGGTGGATTTAACGTTATAGACACCTTCACTTACGGATTCTATCCGCCCGCGGCGCATGGCACGTGGTGGTATCTTTCAAATGTGGTTTTACCAATCGATATTCAGAAAATTCTATCTGACCTAACGCCTGTAGATAGGCGTGTTACGATAAACGCTTTTGCCGAGCGGGCTTAGGCAGCATTGCGTTTTTCTATCTCGCGATTTGTTGGTGGTCTGTTTGGCGTGACACAACAGCCTGTCATTGTTTCCAAGTGTTCGGCAGCGACGGCGAGGGCCTTTCTGCTGCACCACCTTCAATTGTTCGGGGTCCAGATTGATGGCTTAGGCGTTCGTTGGGATATTTTTACCGATCCGACGGCGGACACGGTGGGTGCCGCGCAGCGGTTAGTGCGAGATGGTGGCCTCGGTATTATCGCTTCGACCGACGCTGTTGAGGTATTAGCGCAGACGTTGAGCCTCGGTGTTGCCCGAGAAAGGAATGCCCCGGCCTTGTTGCGTGGTCAAGATGACGAAACGTACGCGTTGCGCAGGTTGAGGACCTTGCATCCGTATCGTTGGTTTGACAGTTCACGAGGGCAGGCGCTGGTAGTGGATGGCGCAGGTCGGCCTGTTTGGCTTTTTGTGCGCGAAGGAGCCGGCGGCTATCTGCTATTAGGAACCGAGGTGGCGGCGGACTTGTTGCGGTATCGTCAGGGAGATCCTGCGGCGGGGGATCGGCCACGCCAGAGCGGCTTGGGCGGCATTGTCAATGAACGGCCGATCTATCTGTTCGAGGATCAGCTTGCCGGGGAGGAGCCTTGGCAGAGACATGCAGATTGGTGGGGAGAGTGTCTCGCTCGGGCTGTCGTGGCTTGCGGAGGGGTCGCCCGTAAGTCGATGCTACCGAAGGGCGCGCCAGGTGCGATTGTCATTACGGGAGATGACGATCAGGCCCAACTCGCAAACTATGAAAAGCAGTTGGAGCTGCTTAACGGGGCTCCGATCACATACTTTTTACACCCGCTGACCAAACATACGCCAGAAACATTGCGAGATGTTTTTGCTGACCGCGACGTGGATCTGGGATTGCATCCGGATTCGCTCGATGCTCCGACGCGATATGGCGAGCGGATGGAAGAACAGGCGGCCTGGTTTCAGGAGCTTACTGGTCATCCGCCGATTTCGGTTCGCAACCATGGTTTCCTCAACCAAGGATATTGGGAGCACCTTCCGCATTGGCGCCGCGCTGGGGTGCGTATCAGTTCGAATGTCCCGGGTATCGATGGGCGGGCCCTAAATGGTTCATTCCTGCCGGCGCGAATGATCTGGGATGACGAACTCACCGAGCATTGGTCGATACTGACTACGATCGGAGATGGTGTTGTATTTATCTCCGGTGCGGGCAAGGAGCGTCAGGTCGAGATCGTTCTGGAAACGGCGAGACGCATTCGGGAAAGCGGTATACCGGGTGTCATGGTGCTCAATCTGCATCCCGATAATGTCGACCAGACGGAGCCGATGCACCGTGCAGTCCGCGAGGTGATGGAAGGAGGGTTCCACGCCTGGACATTGGCTGAATGCCTGGAATGGTTCAGCAAGCAGGATTCGACACCGGCATGACGGGTATCTGTTCTATCGTTGTGTTAGGCGGCCCCGGAGATGGTCTCGTCGTGGCGGAAGCGCTACGATGGGCTACTGCAGCAGGAGAGCCGGTGAAGCTTGCCGGTTTTCTCAATGATGCGCTGCCGGTCGGGACAATGCTTCAAGATGCCCCGGTGCTCGGCAATTTTGAAAGCTGGCCGACGCTACCAAACGATCTTTATTTTGTCCCGGCCATCCAGAAGGTACAGGACATGCCCGCGCGCGTGGCGCGTCTCGACAGCCTTGGGATTCCAGATAACCGCTGGGCGACAGTGATACACCCCCGTGCGACGGTAGCTTCCAGCGTCGATGTCGGTAAAGGTGCGTTCATTGCATCAGGGGTTACGATCCAGCCCGATTGTAAGATCGGCGCGTTTGCGAGTCTGCGTTCGGGAGCAGTTCTCGGTCATCATGCGTCTATCGAAGAGCACGCTTATGTCGGCCCAAACGCGACAATGTGCGGACGCACGTTGCTGGAAAAGGGCGCGCATCTGGGGCCGGGAGCCATTCTGCTGGATTATAAGCGAATGGGCCGCTTTTCGGTTGCAGGGATTGGCGCTGCTGTGACGAAGGACGTACCTGAATACTGGGTGGTGTTTGGCAATCCTGCAAAACGCGTGGGATTTGTGCGGCGTCTTAAAAGTCAACTAAATCCTGAAGTTTGAAAAGACGAAGCCCCGGCCTGACGATAATATCGCGGCGGGAGCGTATCCAATCGACCGCGATAGAAAGGTGAAAAGAGATGTCTGTGAAAGACGAAATCGTCGGCATAATCGATCAAATCTGCCGGCCGCAGAAGCTGGATCTGAGCGACGAAACGAAGCCGTTGGTCCATCTGGGGCTCGATTCTCTTGATTATTCGAGCGTGCTGCTCGCTTTGGAAGATCGTTACGACGTGACAATAGGGGAGGCGGAGATCGAGCAGCTTGCTTCCCTCGGTGACCTGGTCGCCTTCGTCGAGAAGCAGGCGGCGGCTTCGGGTGCGAACCGTTAGACAATGTTGTTGGACGTCACTGATCAAACGCCGTCACGTGCGCTGACGATTGCCGATATTGCGGTCGGTGATGCAGTAACGCAGACGGTGGTATTTGATGCATCGAAGCGAGAAGCGTTCAGCGCGTTCGCCAATGACCGTGCACCAGTTCATGATGATCCGCGTTTCGCGCGTGCAGCGGGATTTAGCGGTCCGATCATTCAGGGGTTGGCGGTCGCAAGCCGTTTTTCTCGCCTTATCGGGATGTATTTGCCAGGCGAACACGCAATTCTCGAGAGAGTGGAATTCAAATACAAGCGGCCGGTTTATGCTGATGTGCCGCTGCTGTACAAGGCTGTTGTCGAACGCGTTTTCAGGCCTATGCGCGTGATAAAGCTTGACCTGTCAGTGTCGATCGACGGTGAGGAACGCGTTACCGGCAAGGCACAATGTCTGCTGCGATGACCAGCTCGCCAAATGTATCGACGCTCATGGCGCGTATCGCGATCAAGCCGAATGCATTGGCGGTCGCCGGAGACGACACACAGTACTCGAATGTTGAATTGTTAACCGAAGTTGATGCCTGGGTCGCGGAGCTGCAGCGTCGAGGGGTAGGAAAAGGCACGGTTTGTGGTTATTTCGGCGACTATTCTGCGGCTACGATTGCGCTCTTTCTTGCGCTTACCAGGCTGGGGGGCATCGCGGTTCCTTTCACGTCGGCTGTCGCCAATGACCTGCAGGATTTTTCAAAGACTGCGTGTCTGCAGACCTTGGTGCGTTTCTCCCCGACCGGCGTCACTTTCGAAGAGGGGCCAGGTGGAAGCAATGAGTTGCTGGATACATTCCGTCAATTGAACCACCCGGGCTTGATTGTCTTTACTTCGGGATCGACAGGGAAGCCGAAAGCAATTCTCCATGATCTAGAGCGGGTGCTCGGAAAGTTTATGGTTGAGCGGGCCGGCTGGAAGACCGTTCTGTTTCTGATGATGGATCATTTCGGCGGCGTGAATACACTGTTGTCCGCGCTCGCCTATGGCGGAACAGCGATCTGCCTGCCTGATCGGGATCCGGAGACTGTCTGCCGGATTATCGAGCAAACCAAAGCGGACCTGCTGCCGACGACGCCGACTTTTTTGAACATGATTGTCGCCTCAGGCGCTTGGAAAAACTATGATCTCTCCTCCATTAGGCTCATTACCTATGGCGCGGAGCCGATGACAGAGACCACGCTACGTCGTGTCAACTCCATTTTTCCCGGCGCTCAGCTCAAACAAACTTACGGATTATCCGAACTCGGCGTGCTGAGGTCGCAGTCGCCTGATCAGAAATCGCTGTGGCTGAAGATCGGCGGCGAAGGCTTTGAGACGCGGGTGGTCGATCAAATTCTACAGATCCGGTCGAATTCCAGCATGGTTGGTTATCTGAATGCGCCAAGTCCGATTGATAAAGACGGCTGGATGAGCACTGGGGATCTTGTCGAGGAGCGGGATGGCCTTATCCGGTTTTTTGGCCGGATTACAGAGGTGATTAATGTCGGTGGTCAAAAAGTCACGCCGACCGATGTCGAGGCAGTATTAATGCAAGCGGAGAATGTTGTGGACGTGACTGTCCATCCTATTCCGCATCCGATCTTGGGGCAGGCGGTTGCTGCGCGCGTCTCTCTGCTGCAGCCTGAAGACAAGGACGCATTATCTCAGCGGCTACGTGAATATTGCCGCGAACGGCTTCAAAAGTACAAAATTCCGATGCGGTTTGAGATTGTTGCAGATAGCGCACAAATCAGCGGCCGCGCCAAGAAAATTCGTATTGCAGCAAAGAAACGCGTCGATGAGCAACAATAACATGCAATCGAACGATCGGCTCAACGAGTCGATTGAGTTGAAAACTCATCACGTGCTTATCAGTGGCGGCAGTCGTGGGCTGGGGCTGGCATTGGCGCAGGCGTTGCTGGAAACCGGCCATAAAGTATCGACGTTTAGCCGCAGCGAAACTGAAGGCACACGGTCTCTTGCGAGCAGCTATCCGGATCGATTCAGCTTTCTTGCGGGAGACATGGCCAACCCGGATGGATTTGCCGCAATTGTTCGGGCTGCGCAGATGAAATTTGGAGGGCTGACTGCGCTGATCAACAACGCCGGGTCCGTCCATGAGTCGCTCCTTGTGCGACAGAATCCGGCTGCGATCGACAGGCTGTTAGCAATCAACCTCGCTGGGCCGTTACATCTGACGCGACAGGCGGTTCGTAGCATGATGGTCGGTGGGTACGGACGAATTGTAAACATCAGCTCGGTGGTAAGTGTGAGTGGCTACAAAGGAACCGCAGCATATTCTGCGACGAAGGGCGGCCTTGATGCCATGACGCGCGCGCTCGCACGAGAACTTGGAGGCCGGAATATTACCGTTAACTCGGTTGCGCCGGGATATATGGAAACAGAGCTGGTTGCAGATATCAGTGAAAGCGCGCTCAAGCAGATTGTGCGCCGAACGCCGCTCGGACGTGCAGGCTCGGTCGAGGATGTGGTCGGTGTGGTTCTTTTTTTGCTGAGCGATGCCGCGCGATTCGTTACGGGTCAGACTATTGTAGTTGACGGCGGACTTACGGCGTGACCGGCAAGGTTCCAGGGTTTACCTTCACTCCGGCCGCAGCGTTCCGCGGGGCGCGAAGCTATTACCATTCTACGGACCTTTATGAAGACATCGTTTCTGCGGCTACACAAAATGGATTGACATTTGAGGGGCCTATCGATTTGCGGATGCGCGCTCCCGTTGTCAATCAGCCGGTATTCTTGTTTGCGAAGGAGCCCCATGATCGGGCGGATGTCAGCGCGTCTTGTTGTTTCGGCAGCGGTGATGATGCCTGGAATGTTGCGGTTGTTCAGACTGACGCTCCAATCAGGCAGAAAAAGCCGTATGACGAGGCGCCCATCTGGAACGTTTGTCGGTTGCAAGACAAGACTTTATCGCTCTCTAGCAAAACCGGCTGCCGGCCGATTGAGGTCGTAACCGCGATGGGAGTCTATCTGCACAGATGCCTGCTTCCTCCCGGTGATAAACAGCGCTGGTATCTTGCGCAATTCAGGCTGAAGCGTCCTCTGAGCGATCTGGATGATGGTGCTTTGGTCGTGTCGATGGCTCGAGTTGTGGGCCGCTCCACGACCACATCCGACATAAAGTCGGTTAATGGTCACCTAGGCGAAGCTGTTTTTATTTTGAAATGAGGCTGCGTTGGCGCGCAATACTGTTCTGTGCGCGCGCTATATGCAGAAGATGATGGAACACGATCATTACGTCAAAAAGACTGCTGACCACTACACCAAGCAGTGGGATGTCGACCTCGATTTCAAGGGGTTCGTGAAGGACAATCCGGAAGCAGCAAAAGTCATGCCGTCACGTCAGCTTCCTTGGCAGGATCTCTTTGACCGGATTCGTGCGCGTGCTCAGGTTCAGCCGGTCAAGGTATACGATGCCGCTTGCGGTTTTGGCGATATCATGAACTATCTGACGGCGGCGCCGAACCCGGCGCATCTTAGCTATCTTGGTGTTGATCTGCACGGTTCGCTTCATACGATTGACTGCCCTGCTAATGCCACTGTCAGACAAGGCGACATCACCGTCCCGGTTGGTGGTGCC
>Ga0182744_1001467_pt1 | contig 20506 bp, 17 predicted proteins | sample eDN3rd30CKraftMG_FD_128525 | JGI IMG/M metagenome (GOLD analysis project Ga0182744, IMG submission 128525) | Enriched Miracle-Growth compost microbial communities from Emeryville, California, USA - eDNA 3rd pass 30_C Kraft MG (version 2) (version 2) ...
CGACCTCGACCCGATCGAGAACGGCCTCATCTTCGAGCGCTTCCTCAACCCCGAGCGCGAGTCGATGCCCGACTTCGACGTCGACTTCGACGACCGCCGCCGCGGCGAGGTCATCCGCTACGTCACCGAGAAGTACGGGAGCGACCACGTCGCGCAGATCGTGACCTACGGCACGATCGCCGCGAAGCAGGCGCTCAAGGACGCGGCGCGGGTGCTCGGCCATCCCTTCGCGATGGGGGACCGGCTCACGAAGGCGATGCCGGACCCGGCTCAGGGCCACCACATGCGGCTGAGCGACGTGCTCGACCCCAAGGCCGAGCGCTACCACGAGGCGAAGGACCTCCGGGACATCATCGAGACCGATTCCGAGGCGCGCACCGTCTTCGACACCGCCGTGGGACTCGAAGGGCTCAAGCGCCAGTGGGGCGTGCACGCCGCGGGCGTCATCCTCTCGAGCGAGCCGCTGCTCGACGTCATCCCGATCATGCGCCGCGAGCAGGACGGCCAGATCATCACCCAGTTCGACTATCCGGCGGCCGAGGCCCTCGGACTCGTCAAGATGGACTTCCTGGGTCTGCGCAACCTCACGATCATCGACGACGCGCTCGACAACATCGAGGCGAACCGGGGCACGCGGCTCGTCCTGGAGGACCTGCCGTACACCGACGAGGCGACCTACCGGCTGCTGTCCAGCGGCGAGACGCTCGGCGTCTTCCAGCTCGACTCGGGGCCGCTGCGCTCGCTGCTGCGACTCATGCGCCCCGACAACTTCGGCGACATCTCCGCCGTCATCGCCCTGTACCGGCCGGGGCCCATGGGCGCCGACTCGCACACCAACTACGCGCTGCGCAAGAACGGCCAGCAGCCGATCACCCCGATCCACCCGGAGCTCGCCGAGCCGCTCGCCGACATCCTCCAGGAGAGCTACGGGCTCATCATCTACCAGGAGCAGGTCATGGCGATCGCCCAGCGCGTCGCCGGATACACGCTCGGACAGGCCGACCTGCTGCGCCGCGCGATGGGCAAGAAGAAGAAGGAGATCCTCGACAAGGAGTTCGAGCCCTTCTCCGCGGGGATGCGCGCGGGCGGCTACTCGGATGCGGCGATCAGCAAGCTCTGGGAGATCCTCGTGCCGTTCTCCGACTACGCCTTCAACAAGGCGCACTCGGCGGCCTACGGCGTCATCTCGTACTGGACCGCCTACCTCAAGCAGCACTACCCGGCCGAGTACATGGCGGCCCTCTTGACGAGCGTCGGCGACAAGAAGGACACCATGGCGATCTACCTCGCGGAGTGCCGCCGGATGGGGATCCGGGTGCTGCCGCCGGACGTCAACGAGTCGGTCGGCTTCTTCAGCGCGGTCGGCGAGGACATCCGCTTCGGCCTCGGCGCGGTGCGCAACGTCGGCTTCGGCGCGGTCGAGCAGATCCGCGCGGCGCGCGAGGAGAAGGGCGCCTTCACCTCGTTCCACGACTTCCTGCGCAAGGTGCCGGTCCAGGTCGCCAACAAGCGCACGGTAGAGTCGCTCCTCAAGTCCGGCGCCTTCGACTCGCTCGGCGCCGCCCGCCGCGCGCTCTACGAGATCCACGAGGACGCGGTCGAGGCCGCCGTCGCGGTCAAGCGCAACGAGGCGAGCGGCATGGTCGGCTTCGACTTCGACTCGCTCTGGGACGAGCCGGAGCAGGTCGTCGACGTCGTGCCGGAGCGACCCGAGTGGGCCAAGCGCGACAAGCTCGCCTTCGAGCGCGAGATGCTCGGGCTCTACGTCTCCGATCACCCGCTCGCGGGCCTCGAACGCCAGCTGTCCCGGCTCGCCGGCACCGGCATCGCCGAGCTGCTCCAGGACGAGGGCGCGGGCGACGGGGAGCAGGTCTCGATCGCGGGGCTCGTGACGAGCGTGCAGCATCGCGTCGCGCGCACGAGCGGCAACGCCTACGGCATCGTGACGATCGAGGACTTCGGCGGCGAGGTGCAGGTCATGTTCCTCGGCAAGACCTACACCGAGTTCCAGCCGGTGCTCCAGGAGGACTCGATCGTCGTCGTGCGCGGACGGGTCAACGTGCGCGACGACGGCAAGGTGCTGCACGCGAACTCGCTCACGGTGCCGGACCTCGCGGGGGTCTCCGCCGACACGGCGCCCCTGCCGCTCACGGTCACGATCCCCGAGCAGCACGCGACGACCGACGTCGTGCAGGCGCTCGGCGACATCCTGATCCGGCACGAGGGCGATGCGGAAGTGCGCCTGCGCCTCGTCCGCGACGGCTCCGCGAGGATCTTCGAGCTGCCCTACCGGGTGACGCGCAGCCAGGGGCTCACGGGCGAGCTCAAGACGCTCCTCGGCGCCGACTGCCTCGCCTAGGCTTGTCCCTCGTGATCCAGACGATCGACCTGCGCGGCGAGGTTCTCACGCCGCAGCGTCTCGCCGCCTCGGTGCCCCGCGCCGAGGTCGACGTCGCGAAGGCGGTCGAGGCGGCCGCAGAGCTCATCGAGGACGTCCGCACGAACGGCATCGTCGCGCTCGCCCGGCAGGCGCGACGGTTCGACGGCACGGATCCGGCCCACCTGCGGGTCCCCGCCGCCGACATCTCCCGCGCGGTCGAGGAGCTCGATCCGACGGTCCGCGAGGCGCTCGAAGAGGCGATCCGGCGGGTGCGCGAGGCGACCGCGGCGCAGCTGCCGGGGGAGCGGATCACGGAGCTCGGAGCGGGCGCACGCGTGCGGCAGCGCTGGCAGCCGGTCGGCCGCGTCGGCCTCTACGTGCCGGGCGGCAAGGCGGTCTACCCCTCGAGCGTCGTCATGAACGTCGTGCCCGCGCAGGCTGCCGGCGTGCGGTCGATCGCGATCGCGAGCCCGGCGCAGCGCGACTTCGACGGCGGCGTGCACCCGACGATCCTCGGCGCCGCGGGCCTCCTCGGCGTCGAGGAGATCTACGCGATCGGGGGAGCGGGCGCGATCGCGGCGCTCGCCTACGGCGTGCCCGAGCTCGACCTCGACCCCGTCGACGTCATCACCGGCCCCGGAAACGTCTACGTCGCGGCCGCGAAGCGCCTCGTCCGCGGCGCCGTCGCGATCGACGCCGAAGCCGGCCCGACCGAGATCCTCGTCATCGCCGACGCGAGCGCGGACCCCGCCCTCATCGCCGCCGATCTGGTGAGCCAGGCCGAGCACGACGAGGACGCGGCGGCCGTGCTCGTGACCGATTCGCCCGAGCTCGCCGAGGCGGTCGCGCGCGACCTCACGAGCCGCGCGGGACTCACGAAGCACGCGGATCGCGTCCGCATCGCGCTCGGATCCCAGCAGTCCGCGATCGTCCTCGTCGACGACCTGAGGGCGGCGACGGCGTTCTCCAATGCCTACGGTCCCGAGCACCTCGAGATCCAGACGAGCGACGACGAGGGAGTGCTCGCGTCGATCACGAACGCCGGCGCGGTCTTCCTCGGGGCGAGCTCGCCCGTGAGCCTCGGCGACTACCTAGCGGGCTCGAATCACGTGCTGCCGACCGGCGGGCAGTCGCGGTTCGCCGCGGGGCTCGGCGCGACCGCGTTCCTGCGCTCGCAGCAGGTCGTCGAGTACACCCGCGAGGGCCTGCAGGAGGTCCGCGACCGGATCGTCTCGCTCGCCGTCGCGGAGGATCTGCCCGCGCATGGGGAGGCCGTCCTCGCCCGCTTCGACGAGCACACGCCGTAGGCTCTCAGCGTGTTCTGCCCGTTCTGCCGCCACCCGGACTCCCGGGTCGTCGACTCGCGGACGAGCGACGACGGGCTCTCGATCCGGCGTCGGCGCCAGTGCCCCGAGTGCGGCGGGCGCTTCTCGACGACCGAGACCGCGACACTCGGCGTCATCAAGCGCAACGGGGTCGTCGAGCCGTTCAGCCGCGAGAAGGTCGTCTCGGGCGTGCGCAAGGCGGCGCAGGGCCGACCCGTGACCGATACCGAGCTCGCGGAGCTCGCGCAGCAGGTCGAGGAGACCATCCGGGCGACGGGCGCGAGCCAGATCGACGCGAACGAGATCGGCCTCGCGATCCTCGGGCCGCTGCGCGAGCTCGACGAGGTCGCCTACCTGCGCTTCGCGAGCGTCTACCAGGCATTCGAGTCGCTCGACGACTTCGAGGCGGCGATCGCGGGACTGCGGTCAGCGCACTGATGTACCGATTCCTCTTCCGCGCCGTCCTGTCGCGCCTGGACCCCGAGCGCGCGCACGGGCTCGCGCACCGCGTCATCCGGATGTTCGGCTGGCGCGCGGTCGCCCGCGTCTTCCGGCTCGTGATCGCCCCGACGCCGGGCATCCGGGTGCGCACCCTCGGCCTCGACTTCGCCTCGCCCTTCGGCGTCGCGGCGGGCTTCGACAAGGACGCGCACGCCGCCCTCGGCCTCGGCGCGATCGGGTTCGGGCACGTCGAGGTCGGCACGATCACGGCGATCCCGCAGCCGGGCAACGAGCGCCCGCGCCTCTTCCGGCTCATGCCGGATCGTGCGCTCGTCAACCGCATGGGCTTCAACAACCGCGGCGCGCAGGCGGCCGTCGCGGTGCTCGCGAAGGCGCGACGGCACCGGCACCGACCGGTCATCGGCGTCAACATCGGCAAGTCGCGGGTCGTCGACGTCCAGGACGCGATCGCCGACTACCTCGCGTCGACGAGGCTGCTCGCCCCGCTCGCCGACTACCTCGTCGTCAACGTCTCCTCGCCGAACACGCCGGGGCTGCGCGGCCTGCAAGAGCTCGACCAGCTGCGCCCGCTGCTTCGCGCCGTGCTCGAGGCGGCGGGCGGCGTCCCGCTGCTCGTCAAGATCGCACCCGACATGACCGACGAGCAGGTCGTCGCGATCACGCGGCTCGCGCTCGAGCTCGGGCTTGCGGGCATCGTCGCGACGAACACGACCGTCTCGCGCGACGGGCTCGCGACCGATCCCGCGATCATCGCGGCGGCGGGAGCCGGCGGCCTGTCGGGGCCGCCGCTCGCGGCCCGATCGCTTCAGGTCCTCGGCACGATCCGGGCCGAGGCGCCAGATGCGGGCTTCTGCGTCATCTCGGTCGGCGGCGTCGAGACCGCCGCCGACGTCCGCGAGCGCCTCGCGGCGGGTGCGACGCTCGTGCAGGGCTACACGGCGTTCATCTACGAGGGCCCCGCGTGGGCCCTGCGGATCAACCGGGAGCTCAGTCGGGGAACTGGAACCGCTTGACCTGCGGCTTCGGCATGCGCATCATGCGCAGCTGCAGCGCGCGCATCGCGGCGTACCAGCGGACCTTCTCGACCCGGTCCTCGCCGTACTTGGCGGTGAGCCGGCGCCGTACCGTGAAGCCCAGGACGACGCTGTCGATGATGACGAGGCCGAAGTAGCCGAGCAGCGCGATCGTCGAGTAGGCCGAGAGCTCGGGGATCGGCAGGTACATGAGGACGATGACGAGGAACATCACGGGGATGACGAACTCGCCCGCCGAGAGCCGCGCGTCGACGTAGTCGCGCACCCAGCGCTTCTGCGCGCCGCGATCGCGCAGCGGCAGGTAGCGCTCGTCGCCTGCCGCATACCCGGCGTTCGCCTTCGCCCGCTCGACGCGGTCGCGCTCGCGATTGACTCGCCGCGCCTCCGCGCGGTCGGCGACGACGATGGGTCGCTTGTTCGCCGCCTCGCGCTCCTTGCGCGTCGGCGTCGGGCGCCCCTTGGTGTCTGACATGGCTCATAAGATTACCCGCATGCGCCCGAACCTTCCCGCCGAGCCCGTCGCGAGCGCGATCGAGGCCGCCGTGCGCGGGGGGCTGCCCGCGGCGATCGCCGACCTGTCGCGGCTCGTGCGCATCCCCTCGGTCTCCTGGGACGGCTTCGATCCTGCGCACGTGGAGGCGAGTGCGAACGCCGTCGCCGAGCTGCTGCGCGGCCTCGGAGTCTTCGAGACCGTCGCCGTCGAGCGCGCCGCGAAGCCCGACGGGACGCCCGGCCAGCCGGCCGTGCTCGCCCGGCGCCCGGCGCGCGGGGGAGCGCCGACCGTGCTGCTCTACGCGCATCACGACGTCCAGCCGCCCGGGCGCGACGAGGACTGGGAGACCTCGCCCTACGAGCCCGTGCTGAAGCCGACCGAGCGCGGCGATCGCCTCTACGGGCGCGGCACGGCCGACGACAAGGCGGGCGTCATGGCGCACGTCGCCGCCATCCGGGCGCTCACGGAGGCGATCGGGGAGCTCGACCTGGGGCTCGCCGTGTTCATCGAGGGCGAGGAGGAGTTCGGCTCGCCGTCGTTCAAGGACTTCATCGTGCGGCACCGGGCCGCGCTTCAGGCCGACGCGATCGTCGTCGCGGACTCGGGCAACTGGGATGTGGACACTCCCGCGATCACCGTGGGCCTGCGCGGCAACGCGACCTTCGTCGTGACGATCCGCACCCTCGAGCACGCCTCCCACTCCGGGATGTACGGCGGCGCCGTGCCCGACGCGACGCTCGCGGCGATCAAGACCTTCGCGACGTTCTGGGACGAGGACGGCTCGGTCGCCGTGCCCGGGCTCCGCAGTCGCGACGCCGAGGTGCCCGACTACGCCGAGGCGCAGCTGCGCGCGGAGGCCGGCCTGCCCGACGGCGTGCGCGAGCTCGGCCGGGGACCGGTGCTCGACCGGATCTGGAACCAGCCGTCGATCACGGTCACCGGCATGGACCTGCCGAGCGTGCAGCACGCCTCGAACACGCTCTCGCCCGTCGTCCGCGCCAAGATCAGCGTCCGGATCGCTCCGGGCCAGAGCGCCGCGGAGGCGTTCGAGGCGGTGCGGGGGCACATCGAGGCACGCGTCCCCTTCGGCGCGCAGGTGTCGTTCGACAGCATCGACCTCGGCGAGCCGTTCCTCGTCGACAGCACTGCCGAGCTGTTCCGCCTCGCGAAGGACGCGCTCACCGCCGGCTGGGGGCGCGAGGCCGTCGAGATGGGGGTGGGCGGGTCGATCCCGTTCATCGCCGAGCTCGTCGAGGTGTTCCCTGCGGCGCAGATCCTCGTGACGGGCGTCGAGGACGCCGACACGCGGGCGCACAGCCCGAACGAGTCGCTGCATCTCGGCGTCCTCCACAAGGCGATCGTGTCCGAAGCGCTCCTGCTCGCCGCCATGAACGCACGCACGGAGTAAACTGCTGCCATGACCGACGCCATGCTCGCCACCCCGACGACCGACGCCCCCTCGCACGGCGTCAAGCTCACCGCGACCGCCGCGGACAAGGTCTCGCGGCTGCTCGAGCAGGAGGGTCGCGACGACCTGCGACTGCGCCTCGCCGTGCAGCCCGGCGGCTGCTCCGGCCTCGTCTACCAGCTGTACTTCGACGAGCGCGAGCTCGACGGCGACGCGATCGTCGAGTTCGGCACGGGCGTCGAGGTCATCGTCGACAAGATGAGCACGCCCTATCTCGAGGGCGCCGTGATCGACTTCGAGGACACCATCCAGAAGCAGGGCTTCACGATCGACAACCCGAACGCGGCGGGCTCCTGCGCCTGCGGCGACTCGTTCCACTGACCCGGTAGGGTTGTGCTGTGAGTTCGAATCGCCGTCTGATGAGGTGGGCGGCACTCCCGATCGGCATCGCGGCAGCGGTGATCCTCGCGGGGTGCACGCAGCAGGAGCTGCAGGGATTCCTGCCGGGTGACGGGGTCGACACGACCAACCACACGCCGGGCATCATCGCGATGTGGACGACGGCGTGGGCGATCCTGATCATCGTCGGCATCATCACGTGGGGCCTGCTGCTCTGGGCGCTCATCGTCTACCGCCGTCGTCGCGGGCAGACGGGTCTGCCCGTCCAGATGCGGTACAACATGCCGGTCGAGATCGCGTACACGATCATCCCGCTCATCTTCATCATTGGGTTCTTCGCGTTCACGGCGAAGGAGCAGACCTCGATCGAGCAGGCGCACGACCCCGAGGTCGAGATCCTCGCCTACGGCAAGCAGTGGTCCTGGGACTTCAGCTACCAGGCGAGCCCCGAGGTCTCCGAGCCGGTCCACGAGCCGGCCGGCATCCAGGCGCAGATCCTCGCGAACGGGCAGATCGACGGCGAGTCGGTCCCGACGCTCTGGCTGCCCGTCGGCAAGCAGGTCAAGATCAACCTCGGCGCCCGCGACGTCATCCACTCGTTCTGGGTCGTCGACTTCCTCTACAAGAAGGACATGATCCCGGGCCACGACAACACCATGTACTTCGTGCCGACGAAGGTCGGCGAGTACTACGGCAAGTGCGCGGAGCTGTGCGGCGAGTACCACTCGCAGATGCTCTTCAAGGTCAACGTCGTGGAGCCCGAGGCCTTCCAGGCGCACCTCGACGAGCTCGCGGCCGCCGGCTACGTCGGCGAGCTCGGGTCCGATCTCGACCGCAACCAGAACTTCCCGGCGACCGGCGTCCAGCCGGCGGCCGAGCACGAGGAGAGCTGACATGACCGCGACGCTGAACCCGTCGACCGGACTCGTCCCCGGTCGCAAGGTCGAGCGCAAGGGCAACGTCTTCGTCAAGTGGGTGACGACGACCGACCACAAGATCATCGGCCACCTCTACCTGGTGACCTCGTTCCTGTTCTTCCTGATCGGCGGCGTCATGGCGCTGATCATCCGCGGCCAGCTCGCGCTGCCCGGGCTCGACATCGTGCAGACGGGCGAGCAGTACAACCAGCTGTTCACGATGCACGGCACGATCATGCTCCTCATGTTCGCGACGCCGCTCTTCGCGGGCTTCGCGAACGCGCTCATGCCGCTGCAGATCGGCGCGCCGGACGTCGCGTTCCCCCGACTCAACGCCTTCGCCTACTGGCTCTTCCTGTTCGGCTCGCTCATCGCGGTCTCGGGCTTCCTCACCCCGCAGGGCGCGGCATCGTTCGGCTGGACCGTCTACGTGCCGCTGTCGGACTCGACCTTCTCGCCGGGCCTCGGCGGCAACCTCTGGGTCTTCGGCCTCGGCCTCTCGGGCTTCGGCACGATCCTCGGCGCCGTCAACTTCATCACGACGATCATCACGCTGCGCGCCCCGGGCATGACCATGTGGCGGATGCCGATCTTCACCTGGAACACGCTCGTCACCTCGCTGCTCGTGCTCCTCGCGTTCCCCGTCCTCGCGGTCGCGGTCCTCGCGCTCGGCGTCGACCGCGTCTTCCACGGGCAGATCTACAACGCCGACAACGGCGGACCCGTGATGTTCCAGCACCTGTTCTGGTTCTTCGGGCATCCCGAGGTCTACATCATCGCTCTGCCGTTCTTCGGGATCGTGTCGGAGATCTTCCCGGTGTTCAGCCGAAAGCCGATATTCGGCTACAAGTCGCTCGTCTTCGCGACGATCGCGATCGCAGCGCTTTCGGTCACGGTCTGGGCGCACCACATGTACGTCACCGGCTCGGTGCTGCTGCCGTTCTTCGCCCTCATGACGATGCTCATCGCGGTCCCGACGGGCGTGAAGATCTTCAACTGGATCGGCACGATGTGGCGAGGCTCGGTGACCTTCGAGACGCCGATGCTGTGGTCGATCGGCTTCCTCGTCACCTTCACCTTCGGCGGACTGACGGGTGTCATCCTCGCCTCGCCGCCGCTCGACTTCCACCTCTCGGACACATACTTCGTCGTCGCGCACTTCCACTACGTCGTGTTCGGCACGGTCGTGTTCGCCATGTTCGCGGGCTTCTACTTCTGGTGGCCCAAGTTCACCGGGCGGATGCTCAATGAACGGCTCGGGAAGGTCCACTTCTGGATGCTCTTCATCGGCTTCCACATGACGTTCCTCATCCAGCACTGGGCCGGCGTCATCAGCATGCCCCGGCGCTACCGCTCCTACCTCGAGTCGGACGGCGTCACCTGGATGAACACGCTGTCCTCGCTCGGCGCGGTCGTGCTCGCCCTGTCGATGCTGCCGTTCTTCTACAACGTGTGGATCACCTGGCGTCGCGCGCCCAAGGTCACGGTCGACGACCCGTGGGGCTATGGCCGCTCGCTCGAGTGGGCGACGAGCTGCCCGCCGCCGCGGCACAACTTCACGTCGATCCCGCGGATCCGCTCGGAGTCGCCGGCGTTCGACCTGCACCACCCGGAGTCGGTCGTCCAGGTCGGGATCGGTCCCGCGAAGGATGCGCCGGACAGGCCGGTCGTCGACCTGGCGTCGGGAGAGGTGAAGTAGTCCATGCGCACCAATGTCGGGCTGTTCTGGCTCCTCTTCGGGTTCTTCCTCTTCGGCGCGGTCTTCTACACCGTCTGGGCGGTCATCGAGTACGGTCACCCCGAGTGGGTCGGCACCGTCGCGCTCCTCCTCGCTGCGGCACTCGGCGGCTTCCTCGCGTTCTACCTCGGTCGCGTGCACAAGGCGCAGGGCGGGGAGCTGCCCGAGGACCGCGCGGATGCGAGCATCGAGGACGGCGACAGCGAGCTCGGGCACTACAGCCCGTGGAGCTGGTGGCCGATGGTGCTCGCGGCGTCGCTCGCCATCACCTTCCTCGGCCTCGCCGCGGGGCTGTGGATCATCTTCATCGGCGTCCCGCTCGTCATCGTGGCGCTCGTCGGCTGGGTCTACGAGTACTACCGCGGCAACTTCGCCCGGTAGCCGGGACTTGCGCTGAGCGAGCGAAGCGAGTCGCAGCGTGAGTCAGTCGGTCGATCCGCTCAAGCAGGGGATGGGATCGAGCGCACGCCGGATGCGGCGCGTCATGAACCTGTGGCCGCCGCTGCTCTTCGCCGGCATCCGCATACTCGAGTGGGACGCTGACTTCCGCCGGGTCAAGGTGCGACTCGGCTATCACCGGCTCAACACGAATTACTTCCACACCCAGTACGGCGGCTCGCTCTTCTCGATGACCGACCCGTTCTGGTCGATCATGCTGCTGCACGCCCTCGGCCGGGAGTACACGGTCTGGGACCAGCGCGGGGAGATCGAGTTCCTCTCGCCCGGCCGCACCGCGGTGACGACCGAGATGGCGATCACGCAGGAGGTCGTCGACGAGGTGCGGCAGGCCGCCGCTTCGGGCGAGAAGGTGCTGCGCTGGTTCGAGTCGGACGTCGTCGGGACGGACGGCGTGGTCGTCGCGCGCGTGCGCAAGCAGGTCTACGTCCGGCTCAAGCACAGCGCCTGATGTCCGGGGTCGTCGCTAGCCTCGCGGAATGGGACGCATCATCTACGACACCGCGGTGACACTCGACGGCTGGATCGCCGACGAAGACCATTCGCTCGACTGGCTCTTCGCGGCCGCAGGCGGGGCAGAGGCGCCCGAGGGCCTCTATCCCGCGGACGCGGCCGTGCTCGTCGAGGGCTCGACGACCTACGAGTGGGTCCTGCGGCACGAGGATCTGCTCGCCCAGCCAGATCGCTGGGGCGAGCTCTACGGGACCAAGCCGACGTTCGTCTTCACCACGAGGGACCTCCCGATCCCGGCGGGCGCGGACGTCCGCCTCGTGCGCGGGCCCGTGGCCGATGCGCTCCCCGCGATCCGAGAGGCGGCAGCCGGGGGCGACATCTGGGTCGTCGGCGGGGGAGACCTCGCCGGCCAGTTCCTCCAGTCGGGCGCGCTCGACGAGATCGCGCTCTCGGTCGCGCCGGTCGCGCTCGGCGCCGGCGCGCCGGTGCTCCCGCGGCGGGTCGAGTCGGATCGGCTGCGGCTCGTCTCGGCGTCGCAGGCGGGCCCATTCGCCCGTCTCGTCTATGCCGTGACCTAAGCAGACCTAAGCGCGCCGCGCGAAGGCGAGGAGACCGCCGAGACCGATCATCATGGCGCCGCCCGTCGCGGTGAGGACTTCGAGGCGCCTGGGCGAGCTGCCGAACCAGCGCCGCGCACCCGCCGCGACGAGCGCCCACACGCCGTCGGAGACGAACGCGATGACGCAGAAGATGAGCGCGAGGAGCTCGAGCTGCAGCGGGATCGGCCAGGCGCCGCCCGCGGAGGCGAACTGGGGGAGGACCGCGACGAAGAACGCGAGCGACTTGGGGTTCGTGACGCCGACGATCGTGGCCTGGCCGAAGACCCGCCAGAGCGGCTGCGGCTCGCCGCTCGTCGCACCGGCGGTGGTGCGCTTGCGGTGCACGATCGCCTGGATCCCGAGGAACACGAGGTAGGCGGCGCCCGCGAGCTTGATGACCGTGAACGCGACCTCCGAGGCCGCGATGATCGCGCCGACGCCGAGCGCGGCGGCGGAGGCGAGCACGAAGGTACCGAGCGTGTTCCCCGCGACGCTCACGATCCCCGCCGTCCGCCCGAGCGCGAGCGCCCTGCCGATCGTGAACAGGACGCTCGGACCGGGGATGACGATGAGGACGAGCGCTGCGGCGCAGAAGGCGAGGACGGCGGACCAGTCGGGCACCGCGAAAGTCTACGATGGCGTGGATGCCGCGCAACGCCGACGACACGAGGACCGGCGCAGAGCGCCTGTTCGCGGTGCTCGACGCCTTCGACCTCGACGAGAGCCTCGTGCTCACCGCGACCGAGATCGCCAGGCGCGCGCAGCTCGCGGTGTCGACCGCGCATCGCCTCGCCGAGCAGTGCGTCGCCTGGGGCGGGCTCGAGCGGGCGCGCGGGGGCGGCTACCAGGTCGGCGTCAAGCTGTGGCTGCTCGGGCTGCACTCGAACCGGATCCCGATGGTGCGCCAGGCGGCGGCTCCCGTCCTCGAGCAGCTGCACGAGACGACGGGCCACCAGGTGCAGATCGGCGTGCGCGACGCGCGCACCGCGCTCTGCCTGCGCTTCCTGCCGAATCGCGACGTCGAGGGCGAGCGCCCCTGGCTCGGGTGGAACGTGCCGCTGCACTGCACCGGCGCGGGTCTCGTGCTGCTCGCGTTCGCCGACCCCGAGGTCGCGGACGTCGTGCTCGCAGCACCGCTGCGGCGCTTCACGCCGAGCACCGTGACCGCGCCGGCCGAGATCCGTGCCCGGCTCGCACGGGTCCGGCGCGCGGGACTCGTCCGCACGCGGGGGGAGTACATGGCGGGGGCCGACTCCGTCGCGGTGCCGATCCACGACCAGTCGGGGCACGTCACGGCCTCGCTCTCGATGATCTTCCCGGGCGACGCACCCGATCCGGGGCAGTACGACGAGCTCGTCACCGCCGCCGGAGTGGCGATCTCGGCGGATCTCGGCTGGACCGACTGAGCGCTTCCCATCTCATGGGAAGCCGCTTGTCGGCGCCCGCCTCCCTTTCGTAGCGTGGCGCGCACGCCCGGATGCCGAGCGAGACACGATGTCGAAGGGGACATGATGACCGACCGCGGCGCGCGCCCGATGAACGGCGCCGAGTACCTGGAGAGCCTGCGCGACGGCCGCGAGGTCTACGCCTACGGGGAGCGCGTCGACGACGTCACGCGGCATCCCGCGTTCGAGCTCCCGACGCGCACGATCGCGCGGATGTACGACAGCCTGCACGACCCCGCGAGCGGCATGGTCACCGTGCCGACCGACACGGGCAACAGCGGCTACACGCACCCCTTCTTCAAGATGCCGACGAGCGTCGAAGAGCTGCGCCAGTCACGCGACGCGATCGCGCACTGGGCGCGGATGAGCTACGGCTGGATGGGGCGCACGCCCGACTACAAGGCGTCCTTCCTCGGCGTGCTCGCGGCCGAGCCCGACTTCTACTCGCCGTTTCAGGAGAACGCCGCGCTCTGGTACCGGGAGTCCCAGGAGCAGGTCCTCTACTGGAACCACGCGCTCGTCAACCCGCCGATCGACCGCCATCTCGCGATCGAGGAGGCGGGGGACGTCGTCGTCCACGTCGAGGAGGAACGCGATGACGGCCTCGTCCTCTCGGGGGCGAAGGTCGTCGCGACGGGCTCCGCGATGACGCACATGACGTTCCTCGCGCACTCGGGGGCGCCGGTCAAGGACAAGCGCTTCGCGATCGTCGCCGCGGTGCCGATGAACTCGCCCGGGCTCAAGCTCATCAGCCGGGTCTCCTACGCGGCGACCTCAGCGCGCACCGCATCGCCGTACGACTACCCGCTGTCGAGCCGCTTCGACGAGAACGACCCGATCCTCGTGCTCGACCGGGTCCTCGTGCCGTGGGAGAACGTCTTCATGTACGGGGACCTCGACAAGACCTTCGCGACGATGGACGGATTCGGCGAGCGCGCCGCGTTCCACGGCGCGATCCGGCTCGGCACCAAGCTCGACTTCATCGTGGGACTGCTCATGAAGTCGCTCGATCTCACGGGCACGAAGGAGTTCCGCGGCGTGCAGGCGCGGCTCGGCGAGGCGGTCGCCTGGCGGTCGATGATCTGGTCGCTCGTCGAGACGATGGTCTCGGGGGGCCGGGTCGGCAAGGGCGGCGCCGTCAACCCGAACCTCGACGCGGTCAACGCCTACCGATGGTTCGGGGACAAGGCCTATACGGCGATCCGCGACATCGTCATGAAGGATCTCGGCTCGGCGCTCATCTACCTGCCGTCGAGCGTCGACGACTTCGCAAGCCCCGTCGTGCGGCCGTATCTCGACAAGTACGTCCGGGGCTCCGGAGGGCACGACGCCGAGGACCGGGTCAAGACCCTCAAGCTGCTCTGGGATGCCGTCGGCACGGAGTTCGCCGGTCGGCACGACCTCTACGAGCGCAACTACATGGGCAACCACGAGCTCATCCGGCTGTTCGTCTACGGCTCGACGATGGCGGCTGGCACGGGCTCGCAGCTCATCGAGCTCGCCGAGCAGGCGATGAGCGAATACGACCTCGGCGGCTGGACGCTGCCGGAGTACCGGAAGGATCAGGCATGAGCGAGCGTCCGAGGCTGTCGCCCCAGGTCGTCGAGGAGCTGCGCGCGGCGCTCGGCGAGTCGGCCGTCATCATCGACGACGCCGGCGTCGACGCCTTCCGCGACCCCTACGGCCTACCCGGTGACGACCGCTTCATCGCCGCGGGCGTCGTCGAGCCGACGAGCGTCGAGCAGGTGCAGGCGGTCATGCGCATCTGCAATGCGCACGAGGTCCCGGTCTGGCCGCATTCGCAGGGGCGCAACAACGGCTACGGGGGGCCTGCGGCTCGCGTCCGCGGCTCGCTGCTCGTGAGTCTGCGCAAGATGAACCGCGTGCTGGAGATCGACCACGAGCTCGCCTACGCCGTCGTCGAGCCGGGGGTGCGCTGGTTCGACCTGTACGACGCGCTCGAGGCGGAGGGCGGCGACCTCCAGGTCATGGTCCCGGATCTCGGCTGGGGCAGCGTCATCGGCAACCAGATGGACAACGGCTCGGGCTATCTGCCGCTCGGGGAGAACAACCAGACGCTCACGGGCCTCGAGGTCGTGCTCGCCGACGGCTCCCTGCTGCGCACGAACATGGGCAGCATCCCGGGCAACAAGACCTTCCATACCTACAAGAACAGCTACGGGCCGTCGCTCGACCGCTTCTTCGCCCAGTCGAACTTCGGCATCGTGGTGCGGGCCGGGGTCTGGCTGCAGCGCAAGCCCGAGGCCTACGCGCCGCTCATGCTCACCGTGCCGAACGACGCGGACCTGGAGCTCCTCGTCGACACGCTGCGCGACCTGCGCCTGGAGGGCACGATCAACGCGGTCCCCGCGATCATGTCGACGCTGACCGCGGTCTCGCAGTTCCTCGAGGAGGACGTCCCGCAGGGCTTCGTCGACGAGGAGACCATCGCGCGGCTCGCCGCGGAGAAGGGCGTCGGTGCCTGGGCGGTGCGCACCGCGCTGTGGGGCCGCCGCGCGGTCGTCGACGCGAAGCTCGCGCGTCTCCGGGAGGTCTGGGAGGCGATCCCGGGCGCGAGCGTCGTGAGCCACCGGATCTTCGCGCCGCACGAGTACGGCGAGATCGACCGCGAGACCGACAAGGTGCAGGCCGGCATCCCGACCATGAAGCTCATGGAGTCGGGCCAGTGGCCGGCCGACCTCGGGCACCTCGGCTTCGCACCGCTCGTCCCGCTCGTCGGCACCGAGGTGCGCGCGGCCGCGAGCGAGATGCAGCGACTCATGGCCGAGGAGGGGCTCAACTTCCTCGCGAGCATCTACGCCTTCAACGACCGCACCGCATGCGTCGTCGCCGTCATCCCGTTCATGATGACCGACCCCGAGCAGGTCGAGGCCGGCTACCGGGTCGCCCGCAAGCTCGTCAAGGAGATGGGCAGGCTCGGCTACGGCGAGTTCCGCGCGCACCTCGACTACATGGACGACGCCCGTGCGGTGCACTCCTTCGGCGACCACGCCTACCGCCGCTTCCTCGAGCGGATCAAGGACGCGATCGACCCGAACGGCATCATCATGCCCGGTCGGCACGGCATCTGGCCGAGCCGCTACGAGCACCTCCGCCACGTCCGACCGGACGCGTAGGGGAGGAGGGGCTGCCCCTCAGCCCTCGCCGCGGTCCTCGCGGAAGCGCTTCGCCCAGATCCCGGCCTTGCCGGGCTGCAGGATGCCGTTCGGGTCGAGCGTGTCCTTGATCGACTCGGCGACGCGCCGCTGGATGTGGTCGTTGAAGCTCAGCTTCGACTGCACGTGGTCCTGGTGCTGGAGGTGCGTGCGGTAGACCTGCTGGCCGCGCGCGGCCATGACGTCGACCATCCTCGTGTAGTTCTCGTAGACCTTGCGGGTCTGCGCCTCGTCCTTGACGTCGTAGAACGCGCTCGAGACGTGCAGGACGTTCCGCGGCGAGATCATGAGGCCGCTGAAGAACGGCGCGCCGACCTCCTCGTAGCCCTCCTGGATGAGCCTCGCGGTCTCGAGCACCTCGCGCCCGATCATCCGGCCGGTGGGGGAGAAGTCGAGATGGGCGCCGGGGGGACCGTAGACCTGCTGGAACAGGTCGAGGATGTCCATGTCCGGGATGCCGGCCATGACCCGGTCGTCGTGGCTCGGCAGGCCCTCGCGCGTCGTCCCGTCGTAGACGACCTCGCGGGCCCATTCGAGGCTCGGGATGACGTCGAACTGGTCGTGCAGCGCCTTCAGCGTCGCATCGACGACTCCCTCGCGCCCGTAGACGGCGAACCGGGTGAGCCAGGCGTCCTGGTCGGTGGAGAACGTCGTGTTCCCGTCCGAGTCGAGCGTCGTGCCGCGCATGATGACGGGGTGGTTGTGGATGTTCTTCTCGAGCAGCGCCTCGCGCATCGTGTCGACGACCTGCACGAGCGCGTCGTCGCCGCGGAAGGAGAGCCAGACGACCGCGTACTTCTCGGGCCGGCGCTGCAGCCAGAAGCCCGAGTTGACGATGATCCCGTTGCCCGACTGGTAGAACAGCCCGTCGAGCCGCGGCCCGAAGCCGTGCTTGTAGACGTATCGGCCGACCGAGTCGGGGAGCGCGCCGAAGCCCGTGCGCATGAGCTCGCCGGTCGGCAGCACGACCTCCTGGCCGATGAGGTTCTCGGGGTGGTCGCCCATGGGCGTGTAACCGCGGCCGTACTCGGTCGCGTTCGCGATGACGGAGCCCCAGCCGAGGTCGGGGATCGAGGTCCAGCAGCGCCCGCCCGCGGCCTCGAGCGCGTCGTAGAGGTCGAACCAGCGCACGCCGGGCTCGACGACCGCGTAGGCGAGGTCCTCGTTGACCTCCAGGACGCGGTTCATCTTGCGCAGGTTGACGATGACGGAGCCCTTGACCCGGGTCGCGGGACCGCCGTAGGTGACGTTGCGGCCCTGGCTCCACGTCCACAGCGGCGTGCCGGTCTCGTTCGCGATCCGGACGATCGCCTGGACCTGCTCGACGGACTCGGGCATGACCATCGCGGACGGGTCGAACTGCTCGGACTCGACGTAGGTGTACGGGTCGCGCGTCGCCTTCAGGTGCTCGGGGTCGGTGACGACGCCGTCGTCGCCGAGCTCGGCCTGGAATGCCCCGATCGCCCGGTCGACGTCGCCGAGCCGGTAAGGAGTGGTGTCGACGAGCTCCATTGCCCTCTACCTCCGTTGGTATGTTTGTCTGACATCATACCGCTTGGATTCAGGCTCGTCGGTAGCGGCGCTCCCCGGCGATCCAGGTCTCCGCGACGGCGCGGTCGTCCCCGACCGCCATGACCGCGAAGAGCAGCTCGCCGACCGTCTCGAGATCATCGGGGACCCCGGGCCCGTCCCAGAGCAGGGACGCGTGCCACTCGGCGCCCGGCGGCCCCTGGCGCCAGTCGAGCGCGACGAGATCGGCCTCCTTGCCGACGTCGAAGCTCCCGACCCGGTCGTCGAGGTAGAGGCTCGCCGCACCGCCGAGCGTCGCCGTGTAGAAGGCCCTCGCCCAGGAGAGCCGGCCCCGTTCGGCCTCGCCCGCGTCGGCCGCGGCCGCCGCGCGGAGCATGCCGACCTTGTACGCCTCGTCGAGGACGTGGAGCATGCTGAACCGGTTCCCGCCGCCGACGTCGCTGCCGAGGCTCAGGCGCACGGGATGCGCGGGGTCCTTGGCCCGGCCGAGCGGGAAGAGCCCCGACCCGAGGTAGAGGTTCGAGCACGGGCAGAACGTCACGGCGGCGCCCGCGTGCGCGAGGCGGGCGAACTCCCCGTCGCTGAGCCAGACGCCGTGCCCGCCTGTGAAGCGCGGGCCGACGAGGCCGAAGCGCTCGTACACCGCGAGGTAGTCGGCGCAATCGGGGTAGGCGGCGAGCACCCCGCGGATCTCGTCCGGATGCTCGGAGATGTGGGTGTGCACGTGCAGCTCGGGATGCCTCGCGCGCAGCAGGCCGCATGCCTCCAGCAGCTCGGGCGAGGCGCCGAGCGCGAAGCGGGGCGTGATCGCGTAGCTCGCGCGGCCCTCGCCGTGGAAGCGGGCGATGAGCTCCTCCGACTCGGCGAGGAAGCGCTCGGGCGTCGTCATGGCCCAGTCGGGGGCGTTGCGGTCGATCGCGGTGATGCCGGTGACGATGCGGACGTCGCGCCTCGCCGCTGCCTCGAAGAGCAGCTCGGTCGTGATCGGCATCGCCGTCGTGAACGCCTGGACCGTCGTCGTGCCGGCGGCGAGCAGGCTGTCGAAGAAGCGCTCGATGCCGGCGCGCGCGTAGTCGGCCTCGAAGTACTTCCGCTCCTCGGGGAAGACCCACTTCGTGAGCCAGGGGAGGAGCTCCTCGCCGTAGGCGCCGAGGATCCGCGTCTGCGGCACGTGCGCGTGCCCATCCACGAAGCCCGGCAGGATGATCCGGTCGGCGATCGTCGTCGCGTCCCGCGCCGCATCCGGCCGCCTCTCGGCGACCTCCCGGTACGGACCGAAGTCTGCGATGATGCCGTCGTCGACGACGAGCAGCCCGTCGTGGACGAAGCGCACCGCCGCGTGCTCGTCACCCGGATGCGCCCACGGATCGTCGACGAAGTCGAGGAAGCTGCCGCGGACCGCACCCATGCGAGCGAGGCTAGTGGTGCGAGCCCTCGTCGAGCTCCTTCTGCGTCGCGGGCTCGATCCGGTCCTCGTAGAACCAGCGCGAGAAGCCTGCGCGCACGTTCTGCCAGAAGCCGATCTTGCCCTTCGCGTTCGGACGGACCATGAGCGGTTCGTACGTCTCGTAGCTCACGAGGCGCCAGCGCTCGTACGCGTCGAGGGGCTGGTGCACCTCGATGTACTCGCCGCTCGGCATCCGGACGATGCGCCCGGACTCGAAGCCGTGCAGCGCGATCTCGCGGTCCTTCTTCTGCAGCGCGATGCAGATCCGCTTCGCGACGAAGTACGCGATGATCGGGCCGAGGATGAGCAGCGCCTGCAGCGTGTACGTGACGTGCTCGACCGCGAGCCGGAAGTGCGTCGCGATGATGTCCGAGCTCGCCGCGGCCCACATGACCGCGTAGAACGTCACGCCCGCCGCGCCGATCGCGGTGCGGGTCGGGGCGTTGCGCGGACGGTCCGCGATGTGGTGCTCGCGCTTGTCGCCCGTGACCCAGGCCTCGATGAAGGGATAGAACGCGACCACCACGAGGAAGAGCACGAGGACGATGATCGGGACGATGATGTTGAACGAGTAGGTCCCGCCCCACAGCTCGAACTCCCAGCCCGGCGGGATGAGTCGCAGCATGCCGTCGGCGAAGCCGATGTACCAGTCGGGCTGCGTGCCCGCCGAGATCGGCGACGGGTCGTAGGGTCCGTAGACCCAGACCGGGTTGATCGAGACGAACGACGCGACGAGCACGATGACGCCGAAGACGAGGAAGAAGAAGCCGGCCGCCTTGCCCGCGAAGACGGGGAGGATCGGCGAGCCGACGACGTTCTTCGACGTCGCGCCCGGCTGCGCGAACTGCGTGTGCTTGTTGACGACCATGAGCACGAGGTGCACCGCGATGAGGCCGATGACGAGCGCCGGGAGCAGCATGATGTGCAGCATGTAGAGGCGCCCGACGATGTCCTCGCCGGGGAACTCGCCGCCGAAGATGAGGTAGGAGAGCCAGGTCCCGACGAAGGGGACGCCCTTGACCATGCCGTCGATGATCCGCAGGCCGTTGCCGGAGAGCAGGTCGTCGGGCAGCGAGTAGCCGGTGAAGCCCTCGGCCATCGCGAGGACGAAGAGCAGGAAGCCGACGATCCAGTTGAGCTCGCGCGGCTTGCGGAAGGCGCCGGTGAAGAAGATCCGGAGCATGTGCAGGCCGATGGAGGCGACGAAGACGAGCGCGGCCCAGTGGTGGACCTGGCGCATGAGC
>Ga0182744_1001469_pt1 | contig 20494 bp, 16 predicted proteins | sample eDN3rd30CKraftMG_FD_128525 | JGI IMG/M metagenome (GOLD analysis project Ga0182744, IMG submission 128525) | Enriched Miracle-Growth compost microbial communities from Emeryville, California, USA - eDNA 3rd pass 30_C Kraft MG (version 2) (version 2) ...
CCATGTAATACCAACCGGTAACTCATAGCATTCAACATCCGATAAATGCTATTCTGGAAGATTTTCTATACGTTCTTCCTGCTGATACCAGCTGGTATACAACAGGTAATTATGGGCAATTCTTTCAATTTCACCTTCCAATAAATCCGGGGAAATCTCACGGATTTTTTTAGCCGGCACTCCGGCATAGATACATCCCTCTTCTACAATGGTATTTTTTAAAACCACTGCACCTGCTGCGATGATGGAATTCTTATGGATTACCGCCCCGTCCATAATTACTGCACTGATACCGATTAACACATTGTCGTGTATATTACAGCCGTGGACGACCGCATTGTGACCAATGGAGACATTGTTACCTATGGTGGTAGAGGACATCTCATAAGTACAGTGAATCACCACGTTATCCTGGACATTCACTTTATTGCCCAATCTGATAGAATTCACATCCCCTCTGACAACACTTCCGAACCAGAAGCTACAGTCATTTCCTGTTTTAAGGTCCCCGATTAAAGTTGCTGTCGGTGCGATATAATTATTCTGGCCCAACTCGGGCGTTTTTTCTCTGACGGTAATTATCATAATTGAATATTTTTCATTGATTAATAATGCAATTGATTCACCACTATGCCAGTTAACCAAACATTACGATCCCAATTCTTTATTAATCGCATTGAGCACCTGCTGTTCAGACCAGTCCTGAGGCAAAAACTTCTGTCCGGTCACCTGTTCAAATAATTCGATATACCTTTTTGAGATTTGGTTGACCCAGGCGTCTGTCATCTCCGGAACCGTCTGACCTTCTTTACCCATAAAATTGTTCTCTATGAGCCATTCCCTGACAAATTCCTTACTCAATTGCTTTTGCCGTTCTCCCGCTGCCTGCCGGGCCTCAAAACCATCCTTATAGAAGTAACGGGAAGAATCCGGGGTATGGATTTCATCCATCAGGTAAATCTTTCCGTCCCTTAATCCAAACTCGTATTTTGTATCCACCAGAATAAGCCCCTGCTTGTCGGCCATCTGGCGGCCCCGGTTAAAAAGCGCAAGCGAATAAGCGGCAAGGTCTTCCCATTGCTTGGCACTACATAGCCCGGTGGCAATGATCTGCTCTTTGGAAATATCCTCGTCATGGCCTTGTTCCGCTTTAGTAGAAGGCGTGATTATGGGTTGAGGAAAAAAATCATTCTCTTTTAGCCCCTCTGGCAATGGAACGCCGCAGAGTTCTCTGAGTCCGCTGTTATAAGTCCTCCAGGCATGACCGGTCAGATTACCTCTGACAACCATCTCTATTTTCAAGGGAGTACAGGTTAAACCTACCGATACATTTGGAGCAGGCGTCGCCTGCAGCCAGTTGGGACAGATTTCACGGGTAGCATTCAGCATATAGGCCGCTACCTGATTTAAGACCTGACCTTTATAAGGAATAGGCCTTGGCAGAATCACATCAAAAGCAGAAATGCGATTGCTGGCCACCATTACCAGGCGATCAGTCCCGATATAATAGACATCTCTCACCTTGCCTTTGTAAAATCCGGATTGCTCTTTAAAATGAAACTGAGGCATATAGGATTAAATATTAGTGTGTAAAAATAACGGAATTGTTTTAAATTTTGGCGCCCAATCTGTAAAACGTTGGTTAAACATCAATTTCTTTTACATAAGGCCTCCGACTCGGCGTAACATCATAACAGACAACAGTATATAAACTAAAAAGACTAATGGGACGGCCAGCCAATGTAGCCAGAAACCAAGGATGACAGCCAGTATAAACAGTAAGAATTTAGGCCAGTTCTGAATAAAAGACAGGTTCTTAAATTTAAGGCTCATCATAGGAAGAGTTGATATCATCAGAAAACTCACTACAGCTATTACTGCATACCAGAAATAAGGCGCTTTTAATAAAACCTGTATGCTACTAATTTCCGTATGGATGTAAATCAACGGGAAAGCGGCAATCAGGATGCCGCCGGCCGGGATAGGCAACCCTTCGAACTCGGTAGAGAAACTTGTGCCCAGATTAAACCTAGCCAGCCTGAATGCACCGGCCAGCGGTACAAGCAGTGCCGGCAATAAGTACCAGTAATTTATTGGAGACCCGCTATCTGCGGCGCCTGTATAGCTGATCAAAAGGAATTCATATAAGATGAGTCCAGGCGCTACCCCAAAACTCACCAGATCGGCTAAAGAATCCAATTGCTTTCCCATTTCTGAAGTTGCATTTAGCAACCGGGCTACCAGCCCGTCCAAAAAATCTACTACCCCTGCCAGGCAAATAAAAAGCGAGGCTATGCACATACGCCTTACCGTGTCCTCCACAGTACTGCCTCCCGAAAGCCCTGGCAGTCCCTGCAGTATCTGGATCACCGCCAGGCAACCAAATACCAGGTTCAGAAGCGTAAAACAATTGGCTATATGTTTTCTCATTCAAAATTTTTTGGAGGCCAAAATTACAAAATAAATACACTGGAATTACCCAAAAGGACCGAACTGCTGCAGTTGAACACTTTCCCAAGCCCATCATCACTTAGCCTGCACGCTTAAATTGGTTTATGGCCTTTTCATGTATTTTTCGATCTGCTCTATTGTGATCGGAATATTTTTCATCAGATCTTTATTACCACTCCTGGTAAGTAAATAATTATTCTCAATACGGATTCCCGTTTTTTCTTCCGCAATATAGATACCAGGCTCGATGGTCAGTACTGCCCCTGTTTTTAAAGGCGCATACTTGTCATGGACATCATGCACATCTATGCCTAAGTGATGAGAGATGCCATGATAAAGGTATTTTCTGTAAGCCCTGTTTTGAGGATCTTCATTTTTTACATCAGCCTTGGTCATGAGACCCAGTTTGATAAATATTTTTGTGGCTTCCTGACCTACTTTTTCATGGTATTTATCCAGTGTAATACCAGGTTTTAGAATTGAGGCGCAGTATTTATGCAGATCCAGACAACCATTATACAGCATTTTCTGTCTTTTGGTAAATCGACCGCTTATGGGCACTGTACGGGTTAAATCCGCATTATAGCCACCGTAGCGTGCACCAAAATCCATCAGAATCAATTCGCCGTCCTCGCACCTTTGGTTATTATCAATATAATGAAGAATCCTTGCCCTGTCGCCACTGGCGAGAATACTGGAATAAGCTTCCCCACTGGCCCGGTTACGGATAAATTCATGAAGGATTTCCGCTTCTATTTCATATTCAAATACACCTGGTTGAATAAATCCCAGGACCCTTTTAAAAGCTTTGTCCGTAATATCAATAGCCTGTTGAATAACTTCAACTTCCTGCGGCGTTTTCACCGTCCTCAGCCTCCGGGTGATGGCTGCAGCTCGCAGATATTGATGCAGGGGATACCTTTCTTTCATTTGAGCGATAAACCTGTAATCGCGCGTAGGCACCCCTACCATTCCCTTATCATGCTCATTGCTGTTAAGGTAAATGTTCTCAGCAAGATGTATAATCCCCGGCAAATAACTATCCAGTTCATCCAACCAGATGACTGATTTAATCCCGGAAATCGCCTGCCCCTCTTCCTTGGTCAGCCGGTGACCGATCCATTTTTCTTTTAGTTCATTGGGGCGCACCAGCACCAATACCTCTTTCCAGACAGGGTCCGGATGGTCCGGAAAGAGCAGCATCATGGCATCCTCTTGTTGAATACCGGTCAGCCAGTATAAATCGCTATTTTGGACAAAACCAAGGGCGGCATCTGCATTTGCGGGCATTTCGTCATTACTGTTGAATATTGCTATACTTGCCGGTTTCATTTCTTTGATAAAACGCCTTCTGTTTTCCGTAAATAGTGCATTGGGTATGGGTAAATGTTTCATGGTAAAAATTAATTTCTTTTGTATAACAGGCCAAAACAGTACAAAACGTTGGTAAATCCAGACAAAAGGGCCCTCTTTTACATCCGTTCTTTTATCCATACTTTCCGGCCGTCATGTGTTACGCTTTTTGCTCCTTTATTATTACTCGTACATTTTAAGGTGACCAAATGTTGTTTTATAATTGCAATGTACTGTATATCCCGCAAAATTGATGCAATACCCAGCTCAGGCCTATCTTAGGCAGGATAATCTTAACATTGCCATGACTTGATAAACCACTCTTCTCAAAAAGCAAAGCCGCCCTTGGAAATCCTCAATTCAATGGTGAATTGCGCTTTCGTTTGCCAGAGGATCTAAATAGGCTTCCCCTTACCCTTGCGCAATTTGGCGGGCACCTTCCGCACAATCCTCTTATCTTTGTGCCTTATGGATAACATAGACATTATGACAAATACAAATAAAAAAGTAAGAACAAGATTTGCACCCTCACCGACAGGAGGCCTGCATTTAGGCGGTGTACGTACCGTCCTTTTTAATTATCTGTTTACCCGGCAGCATAACGGGGAGTTTATCCTACGTATCGAAGATACAGATCGCACCCGATTTGTGGAAGGTGCTGAATCCTATATATACGACACACTTGCCTGGTGCGGATTAAATCCCGATGAAAGCCCGGCTCTTGGCGGTCCTTTCGGCCCGTACCGGCAAAGTGAAAGAAAGGCCATTTATGGCCGTTATGCAGAGCAGCTGGTCCGTGATGGCTATGCTTATTACGCCTTTGATACCCCTGAAGAACTGGAATCCATGCGTACGCAATATAAAACAACGGAAAACCCCTCCCCCAGGTATGACAGTACGCTGCGAGGCAAAATGCGCAATTCCCTGACATTGACCAAAGATGAAACGAACAAATTAATTGAGGAAGGCATACCTTATGTCATCCGGATCAAAGTGCCTGAAAATGAAACCCTTCGTTTTACCGATATGATCAGGGGGGAAGTAAGCTTCAACAGTTCTGAAACAGATGATAAAGTGCTGCTGAAAGCCGACGGTATGCCTACTTATCACCTGGCCGTTGTCGTGGATGATTACCTCATGGAGATCACACATAGTTTCCGGGGGGAAGAATGGCTGCCCAGCGCGCCCGTACACATTTTACTTTGGAAATACCTTTTTGGCCTGGAAAATATGGTGACCTGGGCCCATCTGCCCCTGATTTTGAAACCAGACGGCAATGGTAAGCTTTCCAAAAGAGACGGAGACCGGTTAGGATTTCCGGTATTCGCAATGAACTGGACAGATCCCAGGACCGGTGACTTTACAAAAGGATATAAAGAACTCGGGTTCCTGCCAGAGGCATTTGTCAATATGCTGGCTGTATTAGGTTGGAACGACGGGAGTGAACAAGAACTTTTTTCCAAGGAGGAGTTATTGCAGAAGTTCTCTGTGGAGAAAATCCATAAAAAAGGCGCTAAATTCAATTATGAAAAAGCGCTCTGGTTCAATAAAGAATGGATCAAACAGTTATCCGCACAGCAGCTACAACCACAGGTCAGTAGCTGGCTAAAAAATGCTGGCATCGACATTAGCGGGAAAGAAGACCAGTTGACCTCCATTATCGACCAGGTTAAAGACCGTTGTACACTGCTGAGCGATTTTGTAGAACAAACGGCTTTTTTCTTTAAAGCCCCCCAAAATCTGGACCTGGATGCCGTTTTGAAAAAATGGAATGACCAGAAAAACAGTTTCTTCATTGAACTGATTCGAAGTTATGAACTGGCAACTGATTTTACGCCTGAAAACCTGGAACATAGTTTTAAGGAGCTCGCTGCCGTCAATCAATTAAAACCTGGTGAGTTAATGCTACCTTTTAGAATTATGCTGGTAGGTGGCAAATTCGGTCCGCATGTTTTTGATATAGCAGCAGCAATTGGTGCAAAAGAAACCATCAGTCGTATTAAATATGCTCTGGCTTTATTAGAAAGCCACGCAAAAGACGCTTAAGCTCATTATCAATCATTAAACAAAAATAAAATGTCTAAAATTGCCATTATTGGCGGTGGAAATCTTGGCTCCGCCATTGCTGAAGGATTGCTCAACAGCGGATTTACAGCTGCAGACGATCTCTATGTTACCAGAAGGAATACACAACTACTAGATAGTCTGAAAGCAAAAGGTGTTCATGTGCAAAGTGATAACAAAAAAGCTGTAGCCAGTGCCGATTATATTATTTTGGCCATCAAGCCCTTTCAGGTAAGCGAAATCATCCATGAAATCAGCCCGGCACTGGAAGCGCCCCGGCACACACTGATCAGTGTGGTTACAGGTATATGGATTCAGGACCTGATTGAACTTACGGGAGGAAAACTCCCCATTGTCAGGGCCATGCCCAATACCGCTATTGCTATTCAGGAAAGCATGACTTGCACCTGTATGCACAACGTTACCCAAAGCCAGCAAAAGTTCGTTACTGATCTTTTCAACCAACTGGGTAAGACCGTGGAAATTGACGAGAAATTAATGGACGCCGCCACGGTCCTTGGCGCCTGTGGTACCGCCTTTGCCATGCGCTATATCAGGGCCAATATTCAGGGCGGCGTGGAAATTGGCTTTAATGCAAAAGTAGCCGCCGTCATCGCGGCCCAGACCGTTAAAGGCGCAGCAGATCTGTTGTTGCAGCACCATACGCATCCGGAACAGGAAATTGATAAAGTAACCACGCCGAAAGGCTGTACCATTGCCGGTCTGAATGAAATGGAACATAGAGGCCTGAGTTCCTCCATTATCAGGGGCATAACCACCAGCTATAAGAAAATTGTAGAGAAGATGTAAGGGATCATTCAGCGTCATTACAGCTTTTATATAATGACGCCACTCGACCAAAGCCCTTTAAAATAGAAGTATATGATAAGAAAAAAGATAACCGTTCGTCTTGCTGTGTTGATCCTGACCGCAGCAAGCGGTTGCATTACCATAAAACAAACGGATCATGGAACATCCCCAACTACCTCCACAACAAATCCAGATCAATTGATCGCCAGCGGCAAATTATTTACGGCCGTGTGGATGCAGCAATCAGCAGAATACAAGGCGCTTTGTCTGCAGGCATATCAGCTGGCGGAACTTAGACTTACGCAGATCCTGACCTATCAGAAACCTGCTAAGCCATTGGCTATTGTAACGGATATTGATGAAACTTTTCTGGACAATAGCCCTTATGCCATCCATCAGGCTTTACAAGGAAAGGATTTTGATCCAGTCAGTTGGAATCAGTGGGTCAATCAGGCAAACGCGGATACCATACCGGGTGCCTATTCGTTTTTCAATAGTGCCGCCTCCCAAGGGGTTGCTGTGTTTTATGTCACCAACAGGGATCAGGCCGGAAGGGAAGCTACGCTTAAAAATCTAAGGAAATTTAATTTTCCAAATGCAGACGGGGAACATCTTTTGACCATGAGTGCCAGTTCCAGTAAGCAGGCTCGAAGAGATTCAATTGCCGAGCATTATACCATTGCATTATTGCTTGGGGATAATCTGACTGACTTCTCCGCCCTATTTGACAATCATCCCACTACACAGGCCAGGTCAAAAGCTGTTATTGATCATAGAGAAGCCTTTGGGAAAAAATTTATTGTGTTGCCCAATCCTAATTATGGAGACTGGGAAAATGCGATCTATCAATATAAGCATCTGAACGCTGCCCAGAAAGCAGCTGAGTTTAAAAAGGCAGGTAAAACTTACTAAAAGGAAAGGGATCTAGGTGTTATTATAGTAAGAAAGAAAGGACTTAAAGTAAAAGCCAGGCATAATTGCCTGGCTTTTATAAAATATTACCAACGACTTTTGCCGGCGTATGATCCAGCAGGCCTGCTACGCTCTTCGCGAGGTTTAGCCTCACTGACCCTGATGGGCCTGCCGTCGACAGAACCACCGTCCAATGATTCAATGGCTTTTTTTGCCGCTTCATCATCAGGCATTTCAACAAATCCAAAACCACGACTTTTACGGGTTTCTCTGTCAAAAATAATTTTGGAAGAATCTACAGTACCGAATTCCTCGAAAAAGCCTCTCAGATCTTCATCATCGATCTGAAAGCTAAGGTTTGAAACATAAATGTTCATAAAAAATAATTAATGATAAATAAAATCTAAGAAATGACAGAGGATGTCAAAGGAAGAGATACTGAACTATTAAAATAATGAGTAAGATATCGTCCGCGTACAATGCGCTGAAAAAACTTAAATATGGACAAAGGTACGCTAAACATTCCTAAACCAGGAAATTCTTTTTTCAAATAAAGAACAAAGGCGCTATTACTATTTGTTACAGATATATACTCAGCGCCTTAGGAGTTTATATATTGAAAAATAATTTTAGGAAAGTGGGAAAATTGGCGCAATAGCCAATAATTGGGCGGAAAATGAAATCTTTTTTGGACAGGACCAAACGTTTTCCTCTTTGCGCAATCAGTTATTTTTGCCTCACCTGCCACCATATTTGCCATAGCTATTGGCAATGTCCCGGACATGACGAGCACTGGCGGACAACTTCCAGCTCTCCAATTGGAGGTTTTGCTGATGCTTGCACACCTTGGCCTGGAGGAGGCTGGGCGTTAAATTCAATTCCGGCCTTGCCATGTATACCTAAAAGAGGATGGTAATAGAAACGGGCAATTTATGTCGGTTTTAAAAATAAATGCATACGACTTATTATCATGTAGTTATAAGAATTTCGCATGTTCAATGACGGGTTTATGTCGGGTTCATGTCGGGTTTGACGTGTTTAATAAATTAACGCATAGCTAATATTTTTGCCGGTGGTCCCGTTTTTGCTAAAAATGTGCCTTTCCATTAGCTCATTCAAATCTCTAAGGGCTGTTCTGTCAGACACCCCGGTAATTTCACAATATTCAGCATTGGTTATCCGCCCATGTTTTTTAACATATAAAACAGCCTGCGCCTGCCTATTGCTCAGATCTAGGTTTTGCAAGTGCTCTTCGGTATATAAATCTTTCAAGAAAGCGACTTCTATTCCACCTTGCTCTTCAACGACGACCGGATCAGGCAAGCCATATTCCCTACATCCCTCCAGCATCACCTCGAAACCGCGCCCCCAGGCCTCAATATAACCGGCCATGAAAAACACATCTGCAATTAACCTGTTACGAGGTATAGAACGGTGCTTAATCTGTAATTTCTCTACCGAAAGGTCATCCGGCAGCTTACCAGGATTCCAGATGGTAAGGCGGTCTTCATAAACGCTCAAGAATATAGTGGTGCCTTCATATTTTTTGTGGATTACGCTATTCAAAATGGCTTCTCTCAGCGCTTTTTCCGGATATTCCAAAGGCTCCTTGCGCAACAATCTCTCGTATGAAATAGGTCTTGTCAGGTATTTTTTTTCCAAGATTTCCAAAACCGAATCCGCCATATCTAATATATTCCCCTCTACAATATCTTGAAAACGAAGATCGCTTTGCGAACGCCCAAAACGCCCGATTTTAAAATAAGCCGACGGCGCGTATTTTTGGGGGTTTTTGCCAAATAACAACAAAGCAGCCAGCAAAAATTCACCTTTTTCATTAACTAATTTAAGCTGCTTCAACAGTGATAAGGTGTCCGAACCAGCGGCATGACTGGAAATCCGTTTATTAGTAACGGCTTTTTTAAGAAAACGCTTTACCACATCTTCATCAATATCCGCTATTGTAGCGGTTGGCACTTCCTGTTGTTCCCAGGAAATCCCAATCTTATCCAACAGGAATTTATGCAAAGCATTTCCTTTTAGTTCCTGTTTGGTGCTGCCACTGCGATAGTGAAATGCTCCATGATAGGAAATCGGGGCCGAGCTTAACGGTACGATGATCTCAATATAAGACTTACCCTTTTTGCTGTGCAGGTTTACATCAACGACAATTCCAAGATGACTAACCACCTTATTGGGGATCTCGTCCATTAGCTTTTTATCATCGATTTCTCCCGTCACTTCTCCATTATCATCTATACCAATAAAGATCCTGCCACCTTGCGCATTGGCAAAGCCGCAAATCCACTTCAGGTATTCATCTCTCCAGGACGCCTTGTATTCTATATTTTGTTGTTCAGGCATTCGTTTACATATATGCCGCTAAAGTAATCAAATGCAGCTTAAACGCAAAAATGGCTGTAATTTGTAAAAACCGAGATCATTTACTTAGGGTAAATCTTTTCTAGAACCGAAATCTACGGCCAACCCGCTTTTGACGTTCCTTTATGTTCAAGTACCTTGGTGATAAGGTTAGATAAAAAGGCCGTTTGTCGGACTTATAGTCGGACAAACGGCCAAAGAGCCTCTGTTTGACACACGATGAATATTTTAAGTGCAATAATCAGGCGCCTTTGGAGGAAGCTGATTTAATATTCAAGGGAACCACGACTTTAAAACTGATATTTCTACCCATATTAAATATTCCCGGCTGAACACCATCAGGCACGGTAGGATTATCAAAGTATTTAAGCCTGCTCATATTGGACTGATAGTTCTTATTGAGCAGATTTGTGGCTTCTACATATAGGGAGAATAGTTCTTTGCCATTGATAGTGGTGATCTTTCCCCCGAATCCGGCACCTAAAAGATTATAACCCGCCGTATAGGTTTCCGTGCCGTAGGCAGCAAAAAACTTATCCTGTTGGTTATAATGGTCCAGTGCACAGAACACATACAGGTTCTTAAAAGGACCAAATCCTTTACTCCATTCCCCTTTTAATTCTGAATGGGTATGTAATGGCGGAATAAAAGGCAGGTATTTCAGGCTGTCAGCCACAGGCGAACCTGTTCCCAGGCTCGTACCATAGGTCAGGGTAAGCGAATTGGCAAAATGCAGCCATTTAAAAGGATGTACATCTACATTAAACTCACCGCCCATGATTCTGGCTTTGCTCTGTACATAGGTGAATTTGCTGTATTGGCCCTGCGGGTCACTATTACCACTGGCATCTACCCTTTCGGGATGACCGTTTTCATCCAGGATCTGCTGCTGATAAATATAGTGCTCAATATGATTCATAAAGACCTCCGCACTGGCCGTCAGCTTCGGCAGGGTAAGGAAGGCGCCCAAGTCTTCCTGCACACTGTATTCTGGCTTAAAATCCCCGTTGCCCACATGATAAATCTGGCTGCCGGGATCTGCACCGTTGGCGGACAATTCAGCAATGCTTGGCGACCGGAACCCTGTTGAAAGATTCGCTTTTAATAAAAAAGCAGGCGAAAAATTATAAGTTGCCCCAAGGCTTCCGGAAGGGCCGTTAAAGTGTTTATGCATGGCAGCAAATTGCTGGCTTACATTGGGCTGGCTTAGCGGATCCGCTCCTACGTATAACTTTGGGAAAGTTTCATCCGTATTATCTATATATGCCGCCTTACCATTGAATGAACGGGTATCATATCTGGCCCCTGCTGACAGGTCCAGTTTATTGAAGGTTCGTTTAATCACGAAAAAGGGGCCAAAATCAAACTGATGATAGGCAGGGATCGGAAAATCCGTTCCGGTCCCAAAACCGTTGTCCTGGTACATGCCGTTGATTCCAACGGTCGCCTCATACCCGGTACCCATGACAAAATTATATTTGGCATCATAAGTATAGGTTTGCAACTCCAGGTTCAAGCCTGGCAGTGCTGGCCTGGAAGGATGTGTAAACTCACTCCGGTGACTGTACTGATAGCCAAGGTTCAACAATAAATTCCCTGAACCCAGTTTAATATTACTGGTATTGTAAATACGGTAAAGCTGAACTTTTTGATGAAGTGGGGGTATGGTATAGCTATTGAGTACAGAAGCAGGCACAATCTCTCTTTGCTCATCCTGCTCAGTCGTTTGACGGGTAAAGGCCCGGGTAACATCGTCCCTGCTTCCATCCGGAATGGCCTGTTGATCATCATATAGTGAAGCATGCAGATAACTATAGCCCCATTTTTTATTCAGTCCCAGCATTATCCTGGCGTCTCTTTCCAAAAAATTTGTACCATAGACACGTCCGTCATGCGCATTTTGATAATTTTTAGCCGTTTTGGCGGAGGCAACCGCACCCCAGACGAATCCTCCCTGGTTGCCCTGTAAGGCTACAGAACCATTCCAAAGACCGTTATTGGTGCCATACAAACCTGTTACTGTCCCTTTTATGGTTCCATCAGCAACCGTGGGAGCCGTAAGCAAATTTACAACACCACCGATCGCATCCGGCCCGAAACTTAAACTGGCGGGTCCTTTAATAACTTCCGCATTATTAATGGCATTCTGATCCACCTCAATGCCGTGTTCATCCCCCCACTGCTGGCCTTCAAGGCGGATACCGTTTTCGGCCGTCACGACGCGGTTATAGCCAAGCCCTCTGATAAAGGGCTTGGCTACATTTGGCCCCGTTGTAACTGCACTTACGCCGGGAACACTTGCCAGTTCCGCAATGACATTACCAGATGCGGCATGTACGTCCATATAGGTTTTGCTGACTGCGACCATAGGGACAGGATCTCTTTTTAAAGTCGTCGCCTTGGAAAGTCCGGTAACGATTACCTGATCTGCCTCTACCCATGACTCTTGCATGGCAACATCAAGCGTTTTAGGCTGATCAAAATTTAATTTCTGGTTAACTGCTCCATAACCAATAGCTGAAATATGTACCAGATAAATACCTTTGGGCAAATCTTTAAAAGTATAGTGGCCATTTGCGTCAGTTACAGCCCCTAATTTCAGATCGGGGATCGTAATGGAAGCACCTGCAATCGGAGCGCCTGTCTTTTTATCTGTGATAACACCTTGTAAGGTACCGGATGTAAATACATCCTTGGAAAATAAAAGGTCTGTTTTGTTGCTGTTCGAGGACCCGGGCGATCTGGCTATAACTGCGCCGGCGCTTAATAGTAAAACCAAGATGGATAAAGTACTACCCAGTTTGTATTGCATGTCTTATTCTTTAATGTCAAATGATGCCCTATATAAATCAAATGATAAGATCATTCATGTTATATAGGAATGAAAGATATGCAATAACACTTTTGCAACATTATTGCAATATGCAAAATGATGCAATTTGCAACAATGTAACAAATATCAAATCTTAAATTTCTGTAAATTTTATTTCAAAAACAGTAGCAAAATGTTGTTTCATACGGGATTTGACCTCCTGCGGATCTACCTGGCGGCCCAATTCTTTTTGCAAAGACGTTGCTTTTTTGCCCTGAATACCACAGGGAATGATAAAATCAAAATAGGACATATCCGTATTGACGTTAAAGGCAAAGCCATGCATGGTCACCCAGCGACTACAACGAATACCCATCGCACATATTTTTCTTTCAAAGCCCTTTTTGTGCGGGTCCAGCCAGACACCTGTCTCTCCGGGGCTTCTGTCCCCCTTTAGGCCATAATCCGCAAGTGTCAGGATCATGACCTCCTCCAGACTCCTCAAGTACCAGCCTAAATCCGTTTTAAATTGTTCCAGATCCATAATTGGATAGCCTACAATCTGACCCGGCCCATGATATGTTATATCGCCACCTCTGTTAATATGAAAATATTCAATCCCTCTTTTTTCCAGGTTCTCTTTTGAAATGAGCACATTTTCTTCATGGCCACTTTTACCCAGCGTATATACGGGATTATGTTCTACAAAGAATAGTTCACTCTGGATTTTATCTGCCTGGCCGGTTCTTTTAAGATTGGTCTTTTCCAGAAGCTTCGCCTCTTGAAAATCCCAGGCATCCTTATAGGACATCCTTCCCAGGTCTTTAAAAACAACTTGTTTCATGCACCAAAAATACGGTAATTAAGTAAATACCTGTCCTAACCCTATCCAGCGTATGTAAACATTATAATTTCCTTCGTGTTCCTATTCCAATCTTGATTTTAGTTGCATCTATCCACTGGCCCGTATACCAAGGGTACTACCCCCATTATGCCTGGTCTTGGTCTTTTAATACCGGACTAAAACGTGAATCAGCTGTGGGCAATTAACATATACCAAGAATCAATTCTGTAATTTTTCTGTTCTGTTTGCCGATACATAACCTGTCTGGTCTTAAATAATAACTTTGAAAAGTTATTATTTAACCTTAGTCACCGGCCAAACAGATCGATATTAAATCAAGGAAAAGATTATCTGTACATTGTAGAAGCTTTAAACAATCGGAGATAATTTCCGCCTGCAATTTTCCCGATTTCGTCTTCAGAAAATCCTATTTTGAGCATAGCATCTATTACTACATAATAAAATCCTTCTTTTTCCCCTGCCCAGGCTTCATTGGTACGTTCACCTATACGTTTATGTTTTTGAGGAGGATTGTTGTCCTTGTGCTGTTGCAAATTTTTTTTAGGGCTTTTATCATCTTTCTTTGGTCCATCGCCCCAACCATCATTTTGTTGTTTGGGGGATCGGTAAGGGGGCGTTAGTTTCGTGTCCGTACCTATACATACATGATCTACACCAATTATATCTGCCAAAGCACGGATATTTTCAGCAAATTCCAAGGGTGTATCGGCCAGATGTGTCCAAACACCAATAACACCACCAGCATCAGCGACAATCTTTGCCTGTTCTTTACTGATCAACCTTTTTCGCATCATTTGAGCCATCTGCGGATTTTTGCCCAATTGGGTATCCAATCCTGTATGTGATATTAATACAGGGTGCGCAGCCACTTTTAATGCGCCATTGATCGTATTATTGTCCGCATGTGCCAGGTCAACAAGGATACCGAGGCGGTTACACTCCTTAATTGTTTGAGCGCCCAAATCAGTAAGCCCCCCAAATTGTGGCTTATTGGTGTATACGTCTCCTAAGGGCACCATCGCATCACTGTCATGTAGCAAACCAAGATGCCGCAATCCCCGATTATACGCCTCGTCCACACGTTCTATTTTTCCTTCCATAAAATGGCACCCTTCAACAGATTGTATAACAATAGGCTGCTTATGTGTATGAGCATTTTCAATGTCCTTTAAATTCAATGCCCTTTTCATGTCGTTTTTCTTTAACACGGTATCCATAGCATCTAAACCAGCTATAAACCTGCTATAATCAAAACCTATAGGACTGGGTTCTTTATGGTAATCAACGGCAAAAGTCATACAGATAGCAGAAAGTCCGGCGCGTTTCATCTCATTAGCCAATGCTATATCGGGGCCTGGCAATTCATCCATATCTAAAGGTACATCTATATGGTTGTGTGTATCTATACAAATATATTTAGCGATAATAGCCGCTACTTTGGAATCCATGGTATTGGGCATTCCCCATGAGGCTAAAGATGAAAATGCTACGGCTGCTCCTGCACCGGCAATATTGGACAGAAATTTTCTTCTTGTCCATTCGTTTTTATCTGATTCCATTGTGGATGTATATTGTTTAAGGCAAATATAAAAAAATGTCCGTATTTACTGGTAACTGGAAAGGTAATAAAACCATCATCTTGTTTCTGTACGAATGTTTCGTTTTGATAGTGATGCGCAAGGTATCTTTGTAAAAAGTTTTATGGAGGATTTAATTATAGCATTATATTAAAGCGTAATTGAGGGTGATGACGAGGCGCTGATTGAGCAATATTTTAGCAGGTTTGAAATACAAATCGTCGACAGCCAACATCTGGATTTGAAACATTCAAAAGCACATATAGAAGCTTTAAGTATAAATATTCATAATTAAAACGGAAAAGTACTCCATGCGGAATTGGCCTTACTTATTACAGGAAATAAAAGAGAACCCAATTTAGAAACCCGAAATATAAAAGCAAAAAGAAATGAAAATTGAAAACAGTACAGAAACAGATATTCCGGAAATTTTCAGACTGTATAAACTGGCCACAGCCCTGCAGAAAGAAAAATTCCCGGAAAACCAATGGCCGGAATTTGACAGAAAACTGATAGAAACAGAAGTTGCAGAAAAAAGGCAATTCAAGTTAATCATAAATGGAGCCGTTGCCTGCGTCTGGGCGGTTACCTACAGCGACCCTGAAATCTGGCCCGAAGACGATGGCCTTTCTTCTGTCTTTATACACCGGATCGCCACAAATCCGGATTTCAGGGGGAATAATTATGTAAAACTAATTGTTGAGTGGGCGAAAAATTTTGCTTCGGATAAGAAGTATATCCGGATGGATACCTGTGGTGAGAATCAAAGGCTCATAGCGCATTATAAAGATTGCGGATTTACTTTTTTAGGCATCAAAAAATTACAGCATGCCAATAATTTACCTTCGCATTATCAAAATGCCGACGTTTGCTATTTTGAACTAAAATTAAAGGAGTAAGGAAAATTAAAGTTTTGTCCAAACAATACCATCAACTTCTTATACAGGCATTAACCTTGTTTCTTTAACCGGAATAAGAAACAGACGATAAAGCGTTTAAACCGCATTTCATCCAAAATAAATTAGCAAATCGCACCTAAACTTCTTATTTTTGTTACAGATTTTAGAATAAAAAAATGGATAATGGAGGATTCTATCATGTGGTTAGGCTTATTTATTGGGATTATTGCCGGCGCACTCCTGGTTTATTTGTGGATGCGTAGTGCTTGGGTGTCTAAGTCTGTTTATCAGCAGCTGGAAAATAGCAACCGACAGGCACAGCAGGGTCTGGCTGTGGTTACAGAAAAACTAAATCATGAAAAATTGGCCTCCTCAGAGCTGCAAGCAAATCTTTTGCTGCACAAACAGACGCAGGAACAGCAATCCAGCGAAAATAATCTCCTGCAACAAAAACTTTCCAGAACCGAAGCCAGTTTACAGTCTATGGATGAGCGTTTATCGGCTGCCACCAATGATATAAACAATCGTGTTGGGCAAATGGAACGGCTAAATGAGATAATTATGGAACTGCGTTCAGATAAGGCCACCTTAATTGCACAAAACCAGTCATTATCAGAAAACCAGGCCCGTCAGGCACAGCAAATGGAGCAATTGCATGAGAAAGCACATCTGGAATTTGAAAAAATGGCCACTGAAATTCTAAAGGACCGCACAAAGAGTTTTACAGAGGCTAATAAAACGAACCTCGATCAGCTGCTTCGGCCATTAAGTGAAAATATAGAAGGGTTTAAAAGGATTATCAGAGAAACGCATATCCAGCAAACCAAAGACCAGACGCAGCTGGAGACTAAGATTTCTGAACTCATACAACAAACCAATCAGGTAAGTGAGCAGGCCAATAATCTGGCAACTGCCCTGAAGGGCCAGGTCAAAAAGCAAGGTAACTGGGGAGAAATGATCCTTGAAAGTATCCTGGAGCAATCCGGCCTGGTCAAAGACCGCCAGTATTTTTTGCAGACTACCCTAAAGGATCCCAGTGGGAAACAATTAAGGCCCGATGTGCTGATTAAGCTTCCCGGTTCCAGAACAATTATTGTAGACTCGAAGGTCTCTTTGCTGGCTTATGATCGTTATGTTGCCGCAGATACTAAGGAAGGCCAGCAACTAGCCCTCAAGGAGCACCTGCAATCCATGTACCAGCATATTGATCAATTGCACGGTAAAAATTACGACCAGATCGAAGAAGCACTTGATTTTACCATGCTATTTGTTCCTATTGAGCCGGCCTATTTATTAGGAATACATGAGGATCCTGCTTTATGGGGCTATGCCTATGGTAAAAGAGTACTGCTCATCAGTCCGACCAATCTCATAGCCTGCCTGAAACTGATGGATGATCTGTGGAAAAGAGAAATGCAGAGCCGAAGTGCGCTGCATATAGTCAAACAAGGTGAAAAGATTTATGAAAAACTCATTGGGTTTACCCAGTCACTGGAAGCCGTAGGCGATCATCTGGGCAAGGCGCAGATGACCTATCAGAAAGCCATGGGGCAGATGATGACAGGCAAAGGCAACCTTGTTGACCAGGCCTTCAAATTAAAATCAATGGGCTTAAAATCATCCAAATCTTTTTCCAAAAGATTGATGGAAGGTCTGACAGAGGAAGCAGAAAGCAAGGAGGAAGATCTAAATGAAATGGATACCATGGAAAGCGCCTCAAAACTATCAGATACCTCTGCCGCCATGCCCAAAACCGGTATTCAGGCAGATGAAATGACGATGATTAAGACCGACATGGTTTCCACCGGTACAACCGGTGAAACCAGTGCTCTATAGTAAAGTAATATACGGTGCCGCGTTTATCAGATTAAAGTGTAACCTTAATCTGATAAGCCGCCAGCAAGCCGGGCAACCCATCCAATGAAAAGTTAGCACCTTTTATCTTATTGGACGCCGGATTAATCTGGTAATTGATGGCCATTCTGAAATCTGCCTTTTCTACATCCGTATGGTCAAATTTGGCGTCCATAAGGTCGGATCCAGAAAATCTGGCACCCTTCATAACAGCTTCACAAAAATCAATGCCCCGAAGTGAACAGTTTTGAAAAACGGCTTGTTGAAGCTTTAGCTGATAGAAACTACTATGATCGAGTTTGCAATGAGAAAACCGCATTTCCAAGGCAAACGGATTGCAATGATCAAAAAGCACACCTGCTATTTTGCAATCATTGAACTCAACTTGCTGAAAAATAATTTGTTGAACAGTTGCCAGGGAAAGGTCACAATGTTCAAATCTACAATCATAAAACTTTAGTCCAGATAGCTTGGATTTGATAAAATTACTACCAGAAAACACGCAATTCTCATATATGGTCTCTTTGGGCGGCCAAAATTCATTCGGGGTTGTCACGTCTTTAAAATGTTGATCCTGTAGTATTAATTCAATCATAAATTTTTTTCAATTTTATAGAAGACTGAATTACATTAGCTTTTACATTAAGCTAATTCAGTTATAACTTTTGTTATGAATTATTTTGTAAATAATTACTTTTTTGGCACAATAATTAATACTAATGTAGAATATTTTGAATTGGGAAGAACATTGTGGCGATAGAAAAGGTAGTGCGTTTAGGTTTTTCCCATAAGACCTCAATTTGAACTCATCACCCTTGTAGCCTTTTAATGACCAACAGGTTACATACATTAAAAAATTTATGGCTTTAGAACTGGACGAGCTCCGAGTAGGCAGTTTTACAACCGTCCTGCAAGGAAGATCGAAAGACAGCGAAACCGCATTAAACCTACTGGAACGCCTCCATAATACCGGAATTACTCAACCCCAGGAATGTACAAAAAAAACAATCGAACTTGTTATCGACGAAAAAGCGGGTACAATGATCGTTAATGGAGCAACTGGCCCTGTCAAAATTTTTAATAGCTCAAACAAACTTTTATTAATACAAACTGCTAAGGATAATCAGGCTATTTTTAAAATCGGCCATCTCAAAGCGGGAAGATATCTTTTGGAAGCAGAACACCTCTTTTTTGAATTTGTCAAATAGTTGATGAATTTTTTATACATGCGAATCAAAAGGCCGGCATTGAAACCAATTTCATTGCTGGCTTTTTTTACTCCTTTTCCCTGGACCGCTTTATCGCTTGTATTTCCTACGGGCATTTTTTGACACTTCACCACTAAAAAGAACCCGCTTTTTTTGATTTCCCAAAATCAGGGTTGCTTTTTATCCCCCAAACAGGGGATTTTTATTATTATAGAGTCCTATTATAGCCTTTCCTGTTGGATGAGTGCTCAATTAACCGGAAATTTGAACTTAGTATTTCCGGTTACCATTTATAACCTTATCCTAAATCAGCGAACAACCTTGATTTTTCTATCTGACCATACAAGAAAATTTTGCAATAAAATGCCTGGTTTACACCCACATAAAGTAGGCATATGCTTAATGACGGTTTTTCTCTTTTTTTGCCAGAAAGCCAGCACCCAGATGCCTTATCTGGATAGCCTGAAACAGGCCATCCACCGACCTGACATTACGGATTCCTTAAAGGCTTCTACTATGCAGGAAATAGGATATCATCTCGTCTCCTCAGATCCAAAGGAAGGCAGAAAATATTTTCGGGCGGCTTACCTGCTTTGTGCTAAAAACAATTTTACGGCCGGTATGGGCTCTTCCGCTGGATATATAGGACAAAGTTTTTACCAGAGTAATGAATTCGACAGTGCTTTTTATTACCTGGAACTGGCCAGAAGTGCCTTTGAAAAAGATACATCGGCCAGGTCTGGGGCCAATCTGGGTGTAATTCTAAATATACAAGCCAATATTGAAAAAGCACAAGGCAAATATCAGGCAGCTATCAAGCATTACCTTTCCTCCAACGATGCCGTAAGCAAAGTCGATTCCAAAGAAAGAGGTATTAATCTGGGGATTGGTTATACTAATATCGCCCTCGTTTTTAAAGAAATGATGCAATATCCAAACGTCATTGATTATTGTCATAAAGCGATCACCATACTTAACCAGGAAGAAAAAATCCAGAGTGATTCAGCCTACCTTAAAATATTAAGCCTGGCAAGAACCCAAAGCTATATATATATGGCTGATGCATATATTAATCTCGGTGATTTGCCCCACGCAAAACAATTACTGGAACAGGAGCTAAAAACGGTGCAAACCATCAATAGCAATGATTTAAATGCGTTTTATTATACAGAACTGGGTCATTACTATAAGGCAGGTTCCTTCTGGGATAAAGCAAGGTCGGCATATCTTAAAGCACTGGATTTTGGCGCTAATGTTCATAACCGAAAGTCAGAGCCTTATATAGCGCTTGCGGAAATTGAATTAAA
>Ga0182744_1001471_pt1 | contig 20488 bp, 25 predicted proteins | sample eDN3rd30CKraftMG_FD_128525 | JGI IMG/M metagenome (GOLD analysis project Ga0182744, IMG submission 128525) | Enriched Miracle-Growth compost microbial communities from Emeryville, California, USA - eDNA 3rd pass 30_C Kraft MG (version 2) (version 2) ...
AACATATGAGCGGAGGGTGACGAGCTCTGCCGCTTCTATTGTAGCTGAATTGGGGGTTGCACTTATCTTCATTATTTTGGGTGGTGTTTTTTTAATTAAATATAGGAAGCTACTGGCCGAATTGGTTCGCGATAGGTTAGTGATTTTTCTAGTTGGACTAAGCACAACAGCAGCTGTCGCAAGCTATTTTGTCAATCATGGTCTGACCAAGAGAGTCTTTCTGTTTCAACTGCCCAGTATCGTACTGCTGGGAGTGATCATAGGCTGGTATGTCAGATGTGGGCAAGCTTCTGGCCATCGGTGAGTATCAATAGACAACCTTTTTGAGATTGCTTATCTGGTGAGGCTTCTAATCAAGGTACCAGGTTCATTTTTGAGTTGCGGCGCGCAAGTGTCGTTCGGAGGATGATTGATGCGCAATTCCCACCTCTCGAATCCATTTGATGCATTAAATGTTCTGAATTTTAACTGGTATTTATTAGTATAGTGTACTATATTGCTATATATGGCTCAGTTCCGGTTCATTCTTTGGCTAGCGTATTGGTACCTGCATAACGAAAAGTTCACCTTTGAGTGGGACCGCGGAAATTTGAATAAAAGCCAAATTAAACACGACGTTGGGCCGGATGAGGTTGAGGCGGTCTTTACTTTGAAATTGGCCGTCCCGCTGGGGAGGCAGGTTTCCCCGGAAGTCGATGAGGAGCGCCTTTGCATTGTTGGCCCTTCTTTCGATGGTAGAATGCTTTCCGTCGTTTTCACCCTTCGGGATGGCCACGTTCGCCCCATCAGCGCCAGAAATGCCAGTAGAAAAGAGAGGAGGCTTTATGAAGAAGTCCGTCAAACGCTTGAAAAGCTATGATCGGATCGACTTCGATCCGAAAGAAATCATCGCGGGAATGAGTCGGCTCAAAGGAGCTAGACGCAAGCCGACCAGCATTGCGCTGGAGGAAGAGCTGCTTGAGGAGCTAAAAAAGGTCGCTCACAAGAAGGGTGTCCCTTATCAGGTTCTCATGCGCCTTTTGATTGCGGATGGTTTGAAGCGAATTAAGGCATCTTAATCAATCAAGGTACCCGGTTCATTTTTGAGTTGCGGCGCGCAAGTGTCGTTCGGACGGAATCAAAAGGAAGTCGTCGATTTTTTAAATGGTGATTGACGGAGATTGGTTACTTTTTGGCTCCCAATCCCATTTTCTTTAGAAGTGGTAAGCCAGCAAACCTCACCACTGAGGCCGCCGCCATAGGAATGATAGATAGAGAGAATATAATAATAAAGAGAGAAAAAGCGGAATTTGCGGTTATCAAAATATTTTTCAAAAGATAGCTTCCAAGGAATTCAGATTGATGCAATTTCAAGATGGCCGTCATCAAATATATAAACAGAAGAATCGTCGTGATGGTGAGAGGAATCGGGATGTATATTGCTATCATTGGTTTCAGAAGATTTTTTGGGGTTTCCGAAAAGAGAACAAGGAAGAAGGGAATGATCGTGAGGGAAGAGATGAGGCTGGCGGCAAAGAGCCAATGATATTTTGAAAGAGTCAGCCCGGCAACCTGAAGAAAAATGGCAATGTGGGGAAGATATCTGAAGATTTTTGCGGCCGTGTTTAACGACATTATAAATAATATGGGAATGACCTATTCGACGGTGATCTGCGGGATCGCTGCCAAAAAGAGTTCGGTGTTCCAGGAAGAAACCTCTTCAGGATCCGCGATGAAGTTCGCAACATCTTCGCGGGCTCTTTTGAAATCAATGGATTTAATCCTTTCTTCCAAAAGGGAAAGGAGGTCCTCTCGGGTCATCTTCCTTTTCAGGTTCCATTCTTTCCCGCTGCGCATTTTACTTTCCAGATAGGCAATATGGATCGGGGCTTTGACACGCAAATACCACAGCAAATCATAAAAATCCCGCCCCTTGATGCGCTTGTTCCATTGGCGGAATAAGACGGCATGCATCTTTCCCGCGAAAAGATCGGACAGCTTTAGTATCTTTATTGAAGAAGTGATCGGCGGAAGCAAGGGCTTCACCTCAGTGGCGAATCCCAGAGGAGGGTCTACGTCCACCTCAAACTTGATTTTCATTTTTTTGTTGCTTTGAATGCGGTCGGCGAATTGTTTGGCGGCGTCTATTTTGAGAAAATGCATTTTGGTGTTCGCCTTCACGAAGGCCGATTCAATTCTTGCCGGATTTTCTTTGTCGACCTCTTCGACATCAACCTCAAAGCCGAACGAACGAAGCGTTGTTTGAACGGAATCAAAATAATCTTTTAAGGAAAATTCCGGCTGTTTCGACAAGAGGGTAAAATCCAGATCTTCCGAAAATCTCGGCAAACCATAGAAGATCCTCAGCGCCGTGCCCCCATAAAAGGCCGCTTTATCAAAAAAATGCGCTCTTGCAAGACCGGCCAGCGTGATTTCTTGAATGATTTCTTTCAGGGCGTTTTCAAAATCTTGCGTTGTTTTTGGATTGTATTTTGCGAGCAAGGGCTCGATGGCGCTACTCATGCTTCACGTTCTTTCTTGTGAAAAAGATATTTTAGGATTCGGTACTCTTTTGAATTTCTATGATAATAGGGCAAAAGATCCTTGATCCCGTTCATTGTTGTTTGTTTGAGGAATTCGTTGAGATCCAGCCGCAGGTCTTCTTTAAGAAATGATGAAATATCGTTCTCATTTTTAATCTTCAGATTTTTCGCCCTTAGGTTGACGTAGTCGATCAGCGCTTTCTCCGGAGTGGCGACAAAAAAAATCAATGTGGGGTTGAGTACTTTGGCGATGTATCCCACGGGGTACCTTTTTTTGTTGAGATGCTCGTAGGAAAAGACCGCGTAGGGGGTTTTGAACTCCTTAGAGCGAAGGGGGGTCACCGAAGTGACGGTGGTCACTCGATCTGTGATAAGACCGTAAAATTGCAGAGCCCATTCCATCGAAACGTAGGAGGGAAAGTAGAGTGAGTTGGCCACGATTTCGTAGGGAGTTGACGCGAAGTCTTTTGAAGTCGAGTTGAAGTATTGTCCGCGTTTGATGGGGTGAAGGTATCCCTTCTTCTTGAGGTCGAAGATCTTTTTTTTGGGGCTTTTATAAGCGCTGTATTTGTCTCTTAACAAGAGATAATCCACCCGAACGGGAAGGCTTCTTAAGATTTCAATATCCGTAAAATTGCTCTTTTTTCGCATAAATAGTTACTTATATAGTAACTATAAATACTTAAAAAGTGCAATATTTTAGTATTATTTATGAGTCCGACGTTTGGCCAGTACCAATGGGGTGACAAAACAGGGCGGTGCCGTTCACGCAATTACCACCCCAAAAAGCTCAAGGGGGCCCTATCGCCGGATCAGGGCGTTTCAAGCCGGTACGCCTGTTGAAACCCTCCTTTCGCAGAGGAAGGAGTCGAGATGACTTTAAATTTGACCCGATTGAAATTAGCTCTTGGTGGTGTGCTTCTGGTGAGCGCCGGAATCGGCGCGGGAAGTGCTTTCGCTTCCATGTCGTCCGTGGATCCGCAAATCGATCAGGAAGAAGCGATGGAACTTTATAATTCCACCGGGGATTGGGGCAGCGCCGCGCTTCAGGAGTATGAAAGCCGTTACGGCACGCTCAGCGAGGAGCAGCGTCAGGAATTCCTTCAGGAGGAAGACCTCTATCAACAACGCCAGGAAGAGCGGTATTGGGAAGAATTTAAAATTGAAAACCCCACGTGGGACATCACTCCGATTGCCAGTGGGAAGGCCCGTCTAAAAATTTTAGTGAACGTCGCCAAACAAAGACTGAGCGTGATGTTGGACGGCAAAGCCGTCAGCGGCCTTCAAAACATCAAAGTATCCACTGGCAAGGGAAACAGCACGCCCAAGGGAACTTTTTCCCTGGCCCGCAACGAAATAACCAAAAAACGCATCAACCGCACTTTCACGAAACAACTGGGTCATAAGGTGTATTTGGAAGACGCGATCCAGGTGAAGGGCGGCATCTTTCTTCATAAAGCATCCACCGCCGCGCAGAAAAACACTTTGGGCCGCAAAGCTTCCCACGGTTGCGTGCGCATGGACCGTAACAAGAGCGCGAAGATCTTTACCTTGGCGAAAAAATACCGCAGCTCCGCCGTGGCGGTGATCAAGTAGTCTTTTTCGTCTTCAGCCAGGAAAAAGCCCCGGAACCGAAGATCAAGGCGCCAATGATCGCCAGCGACCAGGTGACGGGGAATTTCCCGCCGAAGGCATGATTCAAGTAAGCCATCTTAAGACCGACAAAAATCAAAACCAAAGCCAGTCCGTATTTTAAATACTCAAAGCGCTCCATCACTCCGGCCAACATAAAATACATCGCCCGCAGTCCCAGGATGGCGAAGATGTTGGAGGTAAAAACGATCAAAGGTTCCTTGGTTAGGGCGAAAATCGCCGGCACGGAATCGACGGCGAAAACCACGTCGGTGAACTCCAGAAAAATCAAACACACAAAGAGAGGCGTGGCGTACAAAACCCCGCTGAGCTTCACGAAAAGCTGTTGGCCGTGAAACTCATTGGTGACCGGGATCAGACGTCTTACCCCACGCACCAGCAGATTATCCTCGGGGCGGATGGCGGCTTCCGGGGTGAACATCATCTTGATTCCCGTTAAGATCAAAAACGCGCCGAACACCCACTCGACCCAGGAGAAGCGCATCAAAAAAGAACCCAGCCCGATAAAGACACCGCGGAAAAGAAGGGCTCCTAAAATTCCGAAGAAAAGCACCCGGTGTTGGTATTTCAGCGGAACGCCGAAATAAGAAAACACCACGACGAACACAAAAATGTTGTCCACGGCCAAACTTTTTTCCACCACGTAGCCGGTTAAAAACTCCAGGGAAACCTGTTTGGCGATCCCGACGTCTTGAAATTGATGGAGTGAAAAATAATAAAACCCGACGTTAAACAGCAAAGCCAACGCGATCCAAACCACGGTCCATCCGGCGGCTTCCTTCAGGCTGACCTCATGAGCCTTACGATGAAACACGCCCAGATCAAGCACCAACATCAGGCCGACGAAAACGATGAATCCGAGATAAGCCCACCAATACTCTGCAAAAGGGAAAAGAAGTTCCATAGGGAGGCACGATGCTGAAAGCCCCAAGCTTTGACAAGAAAAACCTGTTTATTTTTCAAGTTCCAGGGGGTTTTCCCAAGGTTCTTGTTTCGAGGAATAACGCCGCGCTATAAGGGGCGCTTAAGGTCCATCAAAAGAGGGGAAAACGATGAGAAAGTTCTTTCTGGCTTTGGGAGTGCTGCTGACGGTAACGGCTTGTTCCTTAAAGGACACGGCGGAAAACGTGGAACACTCGACAAAAAACATCGAAGAGAACTCCAAACACCTTTCCGAACAAAGTGATCAGATCGCCGCCCGCACCGAAGAACTTTTGCGCGGCATGCGCCAGCTTCAAATGCTGACTTTGCTGAAAGACAGCCGCCGGGAATTGATCGCTTCCGAAGGCGCGACGTTGAAGCTGCAAAAAGCGATGGTCTTTTACGCGGCCTTTGAATTTCAAAAGTGGACGGGTAAATACACCGACACGCCTCAGGATCTGGATGAACTTTATGCCTTGGCGGTGGATTTGTTTTTCTCCTCCGTGGACGATCTGATTCCCGACAGTCTGCCCGTCGACGTCATGAGCCCGGACAACAACTGGAAGTCTTTGGCCTCCCTGGCCGCGACCATGGATTTCGTGGATTACAAGCAAAAGGAAAACATGGAGGCCGCGGGTCTTCAGCCTGTTTCCATTTATGCTTTGATCACGGAGGCGCTGAAACAAGAAGCCCAGGTCAACCGGGGCGCCTCCGTTCCCCGTTATGTGATGAAGGTTTTGGAGTGGAAAAAGGAAGCCCTTTATTTGCTGCAACTGCGGCACAATTATTTTCCGGCGATGGTGCTGGCGCGGCTGACGCCTTTTGAAGAAAGCTTCAGTTTTCAGCTGAAGCAAACTTTTTGGGGGAGTTCGGTGTCCGTGGCCGACATCAATTACGCCCAGTTGAAAGAGTGGGGGCGTTGGCTTGAAAACGGGATTGAAACCCAAAACTTCCTGAAAGACTTAAAAGAACCTTTGGCTTTCAATAAAAACATCCAACGGGCGTTTGCCCATCTGAAGTTCGTTTCCGACGCCGCCCCTCTGGGGAAAGAATTGATTTTCATCCGCAAGGCCCAAAATGATTTTCTTGCCAAAGTGACGACTTACAGACAGGCTTATCAGAATTCAAAGTGATGAACATTGTCGTCAAAAAATTCGGAGGCACCTCCGTCGGAAGCGTCCAGCGCATCGAAGCGGTGGCGGCCCGCCTGCAAAAAGACATTCAGGCCGGGCAGTCCCCCATTGTGGTGGCGTCGGCCATGTCGGGGGAAACCAACCGGCTCGTACAGCTCGCCTCTGAAGTGAATCCGAAATACCGTGGCCCTTCTTACGATATGCTTTTGGCCTCGGGGGAGCAGGTTTCCATCGCCTTATTATCAATGGCCCTGGAAAAGCGCGGCATCAAGGCTTTGCCCTTGCTGGCCTTTCAGTTGGGCATCGAAACGGACGCCATTTTTTCCAAAGCAAAAATTCAAAGCGTCAACGGGGAGCTGCTGCGTTCTTTTGTAAAGGACGGCGTGGTCCCGGTCGTCGCGGGTTTTCAAGGAATGCACCAAAACCGCATCACCACCTTGGGGCGGGGAGGTTCGGACACGACCGCCGTCGCTTTGGCCGCGGCTCTGGGTGAAAAAGAATGTGAGATTTTTACCGATGTTCCGGCGGTGTTTTCCGCCGATCCCCGGTTGGTTCCCAAAGCGCGGGAATTGAAAACGCTGGGCAGTTCGGAAATGATGGAGATGGCCGTGCTGGGATCGAAGGTCCTGCACTTCCGCTGTGTGGAACTGGCCGCGAAGTTCGGAGTGAAGATTCACCTGCGCTCCACGTTTGAAGAAAGAGAAGGAACCTGGATTCTTCCCGATGAAGGAGATCAAATGGAAGCCCCCGTCGTTTCAGCCATCACGCATGAATCAATGACCTCGGTGATCAAAGTTTTTCCCACGCCGGTGGGACCGACCTTCATGGCCGATCTTTTTGACCGCCTGGCGCAAAAGGGCGTGGTGATCGACATCATCACTCAAAGTTTTGGGGAAGAGGGCCAGCGTTTGGCCTTTTCCGTTCACGGCGATGACGTCAACGAGGCCGAGGAAATTTTAAAATCCTTTCTTTCGGAAGATGTGGAAGTGTCGGTCATCAACAACATGGCCAAACTTTCCGCCGTGGGCGTCGGAATGCGCACCCATTCCGGCGTGGCGGGACGTTTTTTCCGTGTGCTCAGCGGGATCAAGGCTCCGATTCATTTAGTCACCACCTCGGACATCAAGATCAGTGCGGTGATCGCGCAAAATCATCTGCAGGAAGCCGCGCAGGCGCTGCACCGGGAATTCGGTCTCGATCAATGATGCAGTTCGCATACAAGGGCGAAGAGCTGTGTTTACAGGACGCTTCTTCGACGTGGCGGCTTTCCGAGTTTTGCAAAAATAAAGATCAGGCGTTTTATCTTTACCATTTGGAGCATTTCAAGCAGCGCGCGGCTTTTTACCGCGCGTGTTTGTCCGCTAAGGACCGCGTGCATTTTGCCATGAAGGCGAATTCCCATCCAAGGGTGTTGAAGGCCGCCCGTGAAGCCGGTTTGGGATTGGATTTGGTCTCGGGGGGAGAGCTTGAAAAAGCTTTTGCCGCGGGCTTTGCGCCGGATCAGGTGATTTTCAGTGGAGTGGGAAAAAGCAGCGCCGATCTCAAGGCCGCTTTGAAAGAGCCTATTTCCCAAATCAATGTGGAAAGCCCGATGGAGCTGGAGCGGATCGCGGGGATCGCAAAGGAAATGAACCGCACGGCACGGGTGGCCTTTCGCTACAATCCTAACGTGAGCGCCGACACCCATCCCTACATCCGCACCGGATTTAAGGAAAACAAGTTCGGAATGGATGAAAGTTTTCTTCCCGAGTTGACGCGGATTTTACAAAAGCATCCTAAGCATTTGAAACTGGTCGGCCTGAGCCTGCACATCGGCTCGCAAATCCTGAATGTGGACAGCCTTGTGGAAGCTGTGGAAAAGACCTTGCCCGTTTTTAATTATTTCAAGGGCCTTGGCCAGCCGCTGGAAAGCTTCGATGTGGGCGGCGGCGTCGGGATCTCCTATGAAAAAGACGAAGATCAAAAGGAATACGACCGGGTGAAAGAATTTTTCCGGCGCGTGCATCCGCTTTTGGATCCTTTGGGGGTCCGGGTGTTTTGCGAACCGGGCCGTTTCCTGATCGCGCGTGCGGGGATGCTTTTCACGCAGGTGGAGTACGTCAAAAGAACGCCCTATAAGAACTTTGTGATCGTGAATACGGGGATGCACCATCTGATGCGCCCGTCTTTGTATAAAGCTTATCACCGGATTTTACCGCTGCATCAGCCGGTGGCCGGGGCGTCGCCCTTTCTTTGTGACGTGGTGGGACCGGTTTGCGAGTCTTCGGATGTTTTGGGTTATGACCGAAGCCTTCCCCGATTGAACAGCGGGGATTGGCTGGTGGTTTTGGACGTGGGAGCTTACGGAGCGGTCATGGCCAGTGATTACAATTCTTTTCCACGACCGCCGGAATTTTTTATCGAACCTTCTTAAAGACTTAAAGAGCGCGCGAGGAAGCGATGACCAACAGCGCTCCGCCCTTGATCTTATCGATCACGCCTTGAGCCACGTTGTCCGCCAAAGCGGGGCAACCCCAACTGCGGCCCGCACGGGAAGCGGAGTCACTCACATAAGAAGCGCCGTGCACCACGATCGCGCGGCTGAGCGCGTTCGAGTTGGTGGAGCTCAAGCCGTCAAGCCGTAAAGAGCGGCCGTGACTTCCGACATAAGTGCTGAGGGTTTTGTAATACCCGACCGAAGTTTTCTTGGAGCCGTTGACGTTGGAGAACGAATTCAACCAACCGTCCGCATCGGGATCCGATCCGGAACCGTGGGCCACGTTGTGTCTTTCATAGCTGCCGTTGGCCAAGTTGATCAGAGTGAAACGCTTCGCGCTGCTGTGAAGACCCATGTCGATGATCACCACGTATTGATGGTTGGTGAAGCGGGAATAGTTGGAGTTGTAGTAATCGCGCACGCGGTTATAAATGGTCTCGCTGATTCCGTAAGCGGAGCGCCATTGAGGAAAGCTGTAGTTGGCCTGGCTTCCTTCGGGAGCGACGCCGTCGTCCGCGGGAAGGCTTTCGCCGGGAACGGGAGCGTTGATCTCTTGTTCTGTAGCGCCTTGGGAGGCGACTTCATCAAGGGTGTTTAACTGTCCTGAACAGGCGACGACGCCGGAACAGAGGGATGCGATGAGAATAAGTTTTAAGTTTTTCATGAAGGACTTCTCGGGAAGTCCGCGGAAAATTTTAACGTTGCCGAATGCGCTGAAATACTAGGCACAAAGGCCGGAAATTCCTTGAAACTCGTCTAAGGGCCAGACATCGAATCCCGATATGAATCAGCGGACTTTGTGGAAATGAATACGGAAGGTGGTGTGTTCCGTGTCGTCCAAAAGAGAAATCAACCCGTTGTTGGCGGCAAGAGATTCCTGGACGATATTTAGACCAAGGCCGCGGCAGCTTCCTTTGCTGGAATAGCCGGCGCGAAAGATTTGTCCTCTTTCAGAGGCGGAAATGCACCCGGAATCGCTCACGAGGAGCTCGACCACTTCAGGTGTATCGGAAGCGATAAATTCCAACCATTGCTGGGACTGGCCGTTTAAGGCCTCCAATGAATTTTGAATCAGATTGATCAAAACGATCAAGAGATCGTTGCGTGAAGCTTTGATGTGCAAGTGCTCCGGGATTGAGATCTTCACCGCGACGGCGGCATCAAGAAATTCTTTGTTGAAAAGGGCGACCGTGGTCCGCACCAGATCGGCCAGGCAAAGGTCTTCCTTGGGATTTTTAATGTCGCCGTTTTCATAAACCTTCAGGCGGTCGATTTCGTGTTTCAGGATGTCTTTTAAGGGCGAGGGGGTTGTGGAACTCTCCAGCTTGAACAGGATATTACGACGGATGGATTGCACGTCATGAAGGATTTGTTTGGATAGGCGCACTTGGGCGAAACTCAAAAGGGATTCTTTCAGGCGGGCTCTCATCGAGTCGTTGTTGATCAAGTAGCCTTCCAAAAGCGACATATTAAAACGAATCACCTCGAGGACATAACCGACAAAGGCGAGAGGAAAAAGAGCGCGCGGATCGAACAGGGTCAAAGAGATGTCGTGAAGCTGGGTGAGGAAAATCAAAATGATCCCGTATTTCAGCAAGGACTCATGCTTCAGACGTTGGCGGTACTGCCAGAGTAAAAGCCCATTGATCAAAAGCAGACTGACCGCGGCAGGAATGAGAACAATTAAAATTGATTGGCGCCAAAGAGTGCTCGGGCCTTCTTGGATAAAAACGCTTTTTCCACTCACAAAAAAGAACACGACGTCCAAGATCATCGCCACCGGCAGAATTCTTAAGGGCAAAAGCAGGCTGGGCAGCCACGCAGGACGAATATGAAGCAGTTGGACGACCATTTGGATGTAGACCACAAAAGCCGTCGGTCCCAACACGTAGACGGAAGACAGCACCAGGCGGTCTAAAGGGGAGGGAAGGGGGCCGTAAGTGTAAGCGAGTGCGTCCAGGGCATAGATCAGCAGCATTAAACACAGCAGAAAATGCCTGCGGGCGAACATTTCACGGAATCTTAGAAAATAAAGTCCCGCCAGGCCCCCGGAAAGAAGGAAATAGCCGGAAGCGGCGGAATAAAAAAAACGACAGAGATGAAGTGAAAAATCAGTTGTCTCCGGCACGTTATTTTAATACTTGCTTAAGACAGCTTGGACAAACAAAAAAGGTGGAGCATGAACATATTGTTGATCGATGACGACCAGATCTTTTGTAGCCAGTTCGAATCCAAGATGTCGGGGTATTGCAAGGTCCGTCCCTTGACCCATTTTTTAGGGACGGTGGATGAGGGGTTGAAATCGGAGATCTTGTCCTCCGATGCCGTGCTCATCGATTTAAAAATGCCGCAGATAGACGGGATTTCCCTTTTCCGCCGTTTTAAGGAAAAGGGCTTCGTGATGCCTCCCACGCTGATTTTGACCGAAAATGATTCCAAGGATTTCCGCCTGATGGCCTTTAGAGAGGGCGTGGACGATTTCATCAATAAAGACGCCACCGGCGAAGAGATTTATTTAAGGATTAAAAAGGCCCTGCAACATTCAAAAACCCAGGATCTGGTGCAGGGCAGTCTGCGCCTGAGCCATTTGAATATGTCCTGTCAGGTGCACGGCGAAAACGTGGAGTTGACGCGGATCGAGTTTCAAATTTTAAAATTGGTGCTGGCGGCGACGGAAAACAAAATCCTGAAAAAGGATCTCGTGGCCGAAATCTGGAAAAACAAGAAAGTGAGCGCGCACACCCTGAACACCCACGTTTATAACCTCAATCTTAAGTTGAAGAGCTGGGAGTGCGGCATTTCCGTGGGAAGCAACGGAATCGTGCATCTTTCGGAACGGCACTGAGGTCCATGAGCGAAAGCAATAAAGACGGCAACAAAAAAGACAACAATTATTGGAGCATCCTGAATGCCGTGATCCGTTTGGAAGTGACGAAAGGGCATTTGCTGTGGAAGATGACGGACCTTTCCCGTCTCAGCGGCGTCGGGCGCCCGTTGATTTACTATTACTTCGGAAATTCAAAAGACGAAATCGTTCAGGCCGCGATGAAAATCATCGGCGATGAGTTCTTCGGCTTCAGTGACGAGCGCATGGAGTTGTGGAAAAGGGGCGACGTGATGGAAACGGTTTCAAGAACCCGCGCGCTTTTGGAGAAAGCCCCTTTCATTTCCGTTTTTTATTTTCACTGGCGCCACCAAACGGGGGAAATCGCGGATCACTTGCGCGGTCTCGAGCGAAGATATTTCGAAAAATTATCCTCAGTGTGTCCGCAGTTTTCGCAAGCGCAGATTGAAGCGCTTTTTTCCGCTCTTTTCGGCGCCACGGTGTTTCCCCAACTCAGTGAAGAGGGTCTTAGAGAGATTCTGAAGCGCTTCGGCTTCTGATTTCCCCTGTTTCTGACAAAAAGCGTGCGTTTCTGTCAGGTCTTTTACGAGCCAAGACGGTTTTTCTCGTTCTATAAGAGTTTCAAGGAACGAAATTCATTTTTTAAAAAAAGGAGTCAAAAATGAAAAAGATCTCTGCGCTTTTCGCGCTCGCAGCCATGGTGTTCGGAACTCAATTCGCTCAAGCGGACGTGAAAGCCCCTTTGTGGAATTGCGCCGTTTCTTTCAACGTTGAAGGCGGCGGTTTGAAAGTGATCGTCGGAAGCTTCGCCTTGGAAGGCCAAGGAAAGATTTCCTGCATGGACGTTGCGGGCAACACCGAAGAAATTCCCGTTTACGTGACTGTCGGCGGCCGTCCTCTGTCTTTGGGAATCGGTGCCGGACATCTGCAATTGGTGGGATTGGCGACTGGAATCGGTCTTGCCGGTCAACCCAGTGATTTGCTTGGAACTTATGTGGTGGCCGGCGTGCGCGGCGCGATCTTCTTGGGCGGCGGCGCGGACGTTGCTCTTCACGCCACTCATCGCTCCATCACCGTCAACGCTTCCATTCAAGCGGTTTCCGGATTGGGCTTGAACGCGGGCATTGACCGTCTGACCATCGAAAGACTGTAAGCTTCACCCGCAAGGGGAGGGGATGAAAAGGGTTCTCTTTTTAAGAGAGCCCTTTTTTTATTTTAAAGGCATTGAAAATTGGCGACGGCGGATCCGGACATATCACAGCCGAAACGGCTGTCGTTTTTATGGGACTCCTGGATCCAAGGGGAAACACGAATGGCCTGACGGGGGCGGCAACGCCGGGCCGCATTTTTAAAGGCCTCCACGCGGCTTTGTGATTTGAGGTCCTTGAGCAGAGTTTCTCCCCCGCACTGCTTTCCCACGAAATGGCTTTTACCCTCGCTCTTAAAAACTTTGCTTTGCCGCCCGAAACCAGGCGTGGAACAGCAAATTACCGCAAGCAGAAAGACCCATCTCGTCATCAGGCAAACTCCAAAATTCCAAGTTAAAACACGAAGAAGGGATTGTAAAACAAAACCCGGTGCGCCAGTACGGTGCTTGCATTAAGACCTTTTGAGTCTTTCAAAGGAGTCTTCAGAATGGATTTCGCCGCTTTCAGCCGCTGTTTTGTGATCAGTTGTCTGACGTTTTTTGTCGCCGCCCCTTCTTTTGCGGCATCCTCAAAAAAACGAGGCTTTATTTATCGAGTGACTCCCGTGCCTCACAGAGAAGTCCTTAAAAGATGGGAATTCAGAACGGCCCCGATTGCCCTTCTGGCGCGCTGGTACACCTTGGATGTCTCTTGGCGTTTTTCAAAGCACTGGTCGACGGGACCTGCCGTGGTATTTTATCGGTCGGCAACGATCGGTAATATGCTGACGCCCAGCTTTAGAGGCTCCGCCGTCGGCTGGCAGGGGAACTATTATTTCCAATCGGTTGAGCGCAATTCCTGGTATGCGGGCTTTCATTCTTATTACGAGGAGTATGATTCCTATTTGGAGGGCCGCTCAGGAAGGGATGCCGTCAAGGGCCTTCGGTTGGACAGCGCTCTCGGCTATCAATGGCGAGGAGCGGGCTCCTTTCGTCCGCTGCATTTTATGGCGGGAGTGGGGCCGGAATATAAAGACCGGCAACGCAAGAGATTCAGGGAACTCGAAGGCGGTGCTCCCTTTGAAGACGGGCATCAAAGTCTCTTCGGAATTTTCTTAGAATTCAAAATGGGTATCGAAATTTAATCCACTTAAAGTAAAGGGCGGCCCACGGCCAACTCCAAAGCTCCGAGGGCATCGATGGCGTCCACTTGTGCTTTGACGGCGGCGGCCTTCGCGCGGTTTAAATCCACCACCGCATCCAGAACTTCCGTGTTGGTTTGAGTTCCCGCTTTCACTCCGCCTTTGGCCAAGCGCACGGCTTCTTCGGCTTTGCGGATGGAGCTGAGTTTTAAATTGTAAACGGCAATGTCATAAGTAAAGCGCCGTTTGGATTCCTCCAGATCGACGGGGGTTTGTTGGTCGAAGGCTTCAAGACTTTCTTCGGCGATTTGTTCCGCCAAGGCATTTTGTTTTTGATCCGCGAGGCTCGCGCCGCCGTCGAAAAGATTCCATTTCAATTGCAGGCCCACGGCGTAAGAGGACTTAAAGCGCTCGTCCCCTTGGGTGATGGAGTGATTGAAGTTGTTGTACCATTCGTAATCGCCGAACAAATCGACCTTGGGAAGCCAGTGCGCGCGCGCGGCCTTTGAAAGGGAGCGTTGGCGTTCTTTTTGAGCGGTCAAGGCTTCACGGTCGGAGCGCTGGACATTTTCCCGAACGGCTTCCGTCAAATTCACCGTGCCGAAATCTTCGGGAAGCTGACCTTCCAAGGCCTGTCCCGGATCGGCGAAGCCGAGAGATTGAAACAATTTGGCCCGTGAAATCACCACGGCATTTTCCGCCGCGACTTTTTCCGCTTTGGCGTCCTCCAGCTGCACTTCCACCCGCAGCAGGTCGTAGCGCGTGGACACTCCACTGTTCACCCGTGAGGTCACGTTTTTCAAATGGCTTTCCAAAGTTTGAATGTTGTGGTTCGCCACATCCACGAGAATTTGCGACCCGAGCGCGCGGTAAAAAAGAGAACGCGTCTCCACCCGCACGCGGTCCTTCGCCCTCTCCAACATCAATGAAGACGCTTTGTGGGCCCAACGGGCCGCGCTTAAGTCATGAACGGATTTGAAGCCGTCGAAAATATTCAGTTGCGCGCCGACCCCAAGGGAGGTGTAGGGCTGAATGGCGGGCATGACGAAAACGCTTCCGTTAAAGGGCACTTCCAACTCCTCGAAGCGCTCGTCAAAAAGATGTCTGCCGTTCAAGTCGATCTTCGGCAGGAAATCCGCGAAAGATTTAACGCGCGCCCAGTCGGCGGATTCTTCCTCCAGTTGCAGACGCTTGATTTCATGGGAGCTTTGAAACGCTTGGTCGGTGGCGTCCTGTAGGGTGAAGGCTTGCGCGCGCAGGGAAGGCAAGCAGAACACAAGAAGGAGAAAAGAGATTTTCATAGGTCACTCCAAATGAACGGGTTCGCCGGTATGGCCGACGGGTTTGTTGGGAAGAAGAAAAACAAGTAAGGCGCTGACGAAAGTCAAAAGACTGGCGATCAAAAAAGTATCTTGGAAAGCGAGCACACCGATGGACTGCACGATGTGGGAACCCAAGCTGCTCGCCGCCACCCGTGCGCTTTCCATCTGGGTGTAACCAAGATCATGCGCCCTTTGAAACAATTGGGAAAAGGCTTCGCTGTAGGCCGGAGAGCTGTTGGAGATTTCCGAGCCCACATGGTTTAAGTGAAAAGAGGTGCGGCGATGCAGGGTCAATCCCAAAAAGGCGATCCCCACCGATCCGCCCACTTGCTGAATGATGTTGAGCATCGATGCGGCCATTCCCGATTGGCGCTTTGGAATGGAGTTCAGCGCCGTGGCCGTGAGCGGAGCGATCAACACCGCGACACCCACGCCGCGAATGATGGTGGGCCACACCACGCCCCAACTGCTGGTGTTGATGTCCAGGGTGCGGTAGTCGTAAAAGAAAATCCCCATCAAAATGAATCCGCACAGCGAAAGCAGACGGGGACTGAATTTATCGCCGAGCCGTCCTCCGATGGGCATCAAAAGCCCCATGATCAAAGACCCTGGCAGCATCAACAAACCGCTTTCCAATTCATCCAGCCCTTGAAAGTTCTGCAGGAACACCGGCAACAAAAAGGTTCCGCCGTAAAGCGCCAGAGAGCGCATGGCGGTTAAACCGAAACAGGCGGCGAACACCGGATTTTTCAAAAGCTCGATGTTCATGATGCGGTTTTTGACCAAGGACTCCACAGTGAGAAATCCGGTAATGCCGACGATGGAAAGAATAATACAGATGACGACGTAAGCGGAATCCCACCCCTCCACTTCGCCTTTGGACATGGCCAAAAGAAAGGTGATCAGAAACAAAGCCAGAAACAAAAATCCCGGCGCATCGAAGGGGCGGTGTTGTTCTTCGGGAGGTGTGTCGGGTTTTAAAAGCTTCAAGCCCAAGGCGATGCCGATCAGGCCGATGGGCAAGTTGACCAGAAAGATCGACGGCCAACCGAAAGCTTTGGTCAGATACCCGCCCACGGTGGGACCGAACGCCGGTCCCATCACCGCGCCCATGCCCCAAAAGCCGAGCGCACGCCCTCTTTCATGGGGCTCGAAGGTTTCCGAAATCATCGCCATTCCGGTGGGAGTCAGCGCTCCTCCGCCGATCGCTTGAATCACGCGGGAAATGATCATGGTCGGAAGATTCCAGGAAAGTCCGCACAAAACGGAACCCAAGGTAAAAACAAAAAGACTGGCGATGTAGAGTTTTTTATGACCGATGCGGTCACGCAGCCAAGCGGTGAGCGGCATCAGCGTGGCGAAGGCCAACATATAACTGGTGATGACCCACTCGATGTCGTCCAAACTGACGCCGAAATCCGCCATGATGGGCGGAATCGAAACATTGACGATACTGGAATCCAAAGCGGACATCAGGGTCCCGATCATCACGATGCCGAGCAGATGCCATTTGTAATTCGGAGAGTCCTCACCCATAAATTAGTGGACCTTGATTTTTATTTCGACGGATTGGCCCGCGCGCAAAACTTTGTCGCCCCGTTGGGTGATTTGAATCTTCACCGGCACCCGTTGAACGACCTTGGTGAAGTTTCCCGCTCCGGAGTCACTGGGGATCAGGGCGAACTGGGCCGCGACCGAACGACGCACTTCCAAGACTTTTCCTTCCAATTTTCCGCCTTCATCCACGGAGACATACACGGGCTGACCGGCCTTAACCAGACCGACGGAGGTTTCCTCGATGTTCGCCGCGATCCAGGCGTGGGCTTCGTCAGCCACGACGACGGCGGTTTGACTTTGCTCCAGGAGGTTTCCGACTTCGGCCAACTTTTGAACGACCACGCCGTCAAAAGGACTCTTCAGGTAAGTGTTTTCCAGGGCAACTTTCGCCAGTTCAAGCTCCGCTTGCGCCCCGGCGGCGTTGGCGCGGGCCTTATCCAATGTTTGCGCGGTGGCCGACCCGGAATGGGCCAAGCGCTCCATGCGCTCCAGTTCCCTTTGCGCCAAGTCGGCTTCCGCTTTGGCTTTATCGTAATTCGCCTGTGGGATGCGGTGATCAATCTCCACCAAGACCTGTCCGGCTTTGACCTCGGAACCCTCTTCCACCAGAACCTTGTCGATGCGTCCGCTGACCTTGGAGGGGGCCACGCGCACGAAGGTCATGGCGACGCGGGCATCGTCCGTGGAGACGTAGGGATGAAAAAAGAAGAACCATATGATGAGTCCGATCACAGCCGCGATCAGTGATCCCATTCCGACGTTGCGGGCGCGTCGAGTTTTCCACCACAGTTTGGAGTTTTCTTTAGAGCGTTCTGGAGCCATGTTGATTGACCTCTTATTATTGAGAAGGATGTTCCTGAAGACAGCGCACGATTTTTTCCACTAAGGTGACGAACTGTTTGCGTTCAGAAGCGTTCAAACCCATGTTCAGTTTTTTCCCCACCTGGTCCCGGATGTGCTTTGCCTTTTGGGCGTGCACCCGACCCCGGGCCGTCAACTCGATGTTGATCACACGGCGGTCCTTTTTGTCGGGCAGGCGTCGGATCAATCCGGATTGGCGGAGGAGGGAGACTGTCCTGGACATGGAAGCTTTATCCGTGTTGGCGTAGGCGGCCAATTCCCCCATGGTGGCCGGGCCCTGAGAAAGCCGGTAAAGAACGCCGATCTGGTTGTGGCCGAACTCCAGGGAAGAGCTTTCCGAGGCGCGGATCAAAGCCACCTGCCGCCGGAGAGCGACATAACCTTCCAAAACGTCAAAAGTTGTCATATCAACTAACTTGCGCTCAATTGTTTGATACGTCAACTAAATGCTTCGGTAATTTATTCAAGGTGGCGGGATTCCGGTGGGATTCTTCAGTAAAATCCCGTAAATAACTCCTATGGTCAAAGGATTCACCCGGCTTTTGGGACTTCTCTTCCCTCTTCTTTTTTCGGCCCTCGGTCGGGCGGAGTTTTTGCCCTGTGAACGGCTTCTTTTGGACCAGGGGCTGACTCATTTCGCGGCAAATGGGGTGCGTTTCGCCCCGGTGTTGTTGGATGGGCAGCCGGCCCTGGTGATCGAACCGGGGGAAAAGGGCTGGAATAAGATCGCCCGGGTCATTCTTAAAAAATTCGGCACTTCCCTGGTTTATGCGCCGGGGGAGCTTCCGCCAAAAGCGGCGGGCATTTATTCCCCGCCGCGAAACATCGTCTTCGTGGGGGATCACGCGCTTTCGTTAAAGTATGAGGGCGTGATTTTTCATGAGATCAGCCATGCGCGCACGGAATTCCGCCGTCTTAAAAGTCAGCCCTTTGCTTATCAGGGCCGTTTTTCCGCGCGGGAGGGGGTGCTTCCCTTTGTCGCCCCCGACTCCGTTTACGCACGGGACGTGTTTTTTGATGAAGTCCTCAGCTATCTGATCGAAAGCCGGGTGCTGATGAAATCCCTGAAGGAGCTGAAGAAAACGGCGAGCGCCCTCGAATTCGAAGACAGAAAAGCCCTCGTTTTAAATCGGCTCGACGTGATTGAAAAAGTGATCGGTCAGGTGATGACCTCGGCGGACCTTTTGCGTGAGGTCTCTGAGACCGGGCAGGGGGCTTTGCGAACGGGGTATGAGCGCGGCGTGGAGACGGTGGTTCTTCGATTTTCCTCCGGAGACAACGTTTACGAGGCCAAGGTTCCGCATTTTCGCCGCCCCGAACAAAAGCACATGACGGAAAGGGAGTTTTTGACTTCATTTTTTTCGGGTCTTTACCAAAAGACGCGAGAGGTTTACCTTGAGGTCGTAGGCACCACCCTGCGCCTGCACGGTTTTTAAATGATTTTTTGAAAAGAGGAAGAGATGAAGAAAACGGGAAGCTGCCATTGCGGAAAAGTGCAATTTGAAATTCAAGTCGATTCCGAAATCACACAGGCCCTCAGCTGTAACTGCTCGATCTGTCGCCGGAAGGGAACTTTGTTGACCTTTCTCCCGGAATCCAAATTCACTTTATCGGCGGGTGAGGACGCGCTCTCCGATTATCAATTCAACAAAAAAATCGTTCATCATCTTTTTTGTTCTCACTGCGGAATCAGCGCTTTTTCCAAGGCGACCGGTCCGGATGGGATTCCCTCCGTCGCCGTTAACGTCCGCTGTTTGGACGACGTGGATTTAGAGGCGCTCAAGATCAATCACTATGACGGGAAAAACCATTAACGGCTAAGAGCGCCCTTCACGGTCAGAAAAATCCGGCATGCCCAAGGCGGCCAAAAAAGCGGACACATATTTCGAAGTTCATTCATGCGGCAGAGGTCTTCATAAGACCAGCGCGCCGAAGTTTCGCTTCCCTGGAGGGAGCGCATCAGGGCCTCGGGTTTTTGGTCGGCCTTTCTTAGGGGCGCGAAAAACAGATGCAAGAGAGTGCTTAAGACGTACAGAACGAAAAGCGTCCCCAGTGCGGCCGCGAAAAGACGCCCATCAAGGTTCATGGTGCTGCTTGAGGTTGGAAATCAAGGCCGCGACTTTTTCCGCGTCTTTGGCGGGATCAACGTCCTTTTCGATGGCGCGGATTTTTAAGTCCGGATCCAAAATAAAAGTCCACCGCTTGGACATTTTTAAAACCGGCATTTTGGTGCCGTACAATTTGACGACTTCCCCCTGAGGATCGGCAAGCAAGGTGAAGTTCAAATGGTGATTCTTATGAAATCCCGCCTGCTCCTGAACTGTGTTGACGCTGATGCCGAAGACGTCGGCCTGTTCATCGCGGATTTTTTGAATGTGATCCCTGAAGGCGCAAGCCTGTTTGGTGCATCCGGGAGTTTCCGCTTTGGGATAAAAATAAAGAACGGTCCATTTTCCTTTTCGCGATTGAAGGTCGAAATCTTTTCCTTCAAAGGTTTTGATCTTAAAGAGAGGCGCCGGATCTCCGATCTGAGGGGTGGCATGGGCCGAGAGACCGAGAAAGCCTAAAAGAGAGCAAGAAATCATAAAATGTTTTTTGAAAGACATGGCCCACCTCTTTTCATCAGAACAAGATGGCTCAAAGGACGGCGGGATTCAAGAGAAAGCGCGTTTGACCTGACGGCGGATTTCTTTCAGATCCTTTTCAAACCAGCGGTTCTTGGCCAGCCAGATGTTATTCAGCGGTGATGGATGGGGCAGAGGAAGGTAGCGGGGCAGATATTCCCTCCACCCGCGCACTGTTTCCGTCAGATTATCTTTGCGTGATTTTCCCAGGTAAGCGGCTTGGGCGTACTGTCCCAATAAGACGATCAGTCGCAGGTCGGGCATTTTTGAAAGCATGGGGCCGTGCCACAGCGAAAAACATTCCTT